>OBXX01000053.1_pt1 | contig 102514 bp, 81 predicted proteins | sample 1495441 | NCBI WGS metagenome assembly OBXX01 (sample SAMEA2580168, study PRJEB22360) | human gut metagenome | biome: human gut; feature: human-associated habitat; material: faeces | place: Denmark | collected 2008/2010 | reverse complement strand
TGCCGATATCAATGGAGCAAGCAATATCATACGAAAAGTATATCCATGTATGCCAGAGCGAGAGCGATGGAGTAGAGGTACGGTGAACGTACCAGTTACGTGTATCTGAACACGAACAAAAAGTTTTGATGAATGTGCAAGCATTCATTAGAAGCCGCTTGCTCTATAGCTGGCGGTAGTTCACGCACTCAGCTTATGCTTTGTCACAAAGCTGATCGTCTGGATGATGACCATCAGAGACAGAAAGCTGAATACGGAGATCAATGCATTCTGTGTAATCACACCGGAGGCAATCACAACAGAGCCATCCAGGAAGAACAGAATCACACTGACCTTTAGGAATTTAAAAACATACTGAATCAACAGCGCTATGACATCCGTACCTCCGGTTGCACAGGCGTGGTTTAAGGCGATACCGATGGCAGCCCCAACCAGCAGTCCCCCGAGAAGACCGGCAACCGCCAATTCCAGAAGCGGATGGATATCCAGAAGGAACTGTGTTGTATGAATGGAGGGAATCAATTTCATAAACAGCGGTGTTGCCAGTGTAATATACAACGTTTTGATACCAAAGCTTTTCCCCAGTACGATGGTGGATAAGATCAGCAGCGGTATGGAGATACAAAGAGACATCGTGGAAACCGGAATACCGAATACGGTGGAGCAAACCAGGGAAAGCCCGGTAATACCCCCCGGTGCCAGTCCGGTCGAGGTGAAGAAGAAATTAACCGCAACAGCGGTAATGGCAGCAGCAAACGTGATCCATCCGTAATCCTTCACCAGTGTCAGGATGGAGCTTTCTTTAAAAGAACTCTCAGCGGGAGAGTTCTTTGTATTATTCAAGACCGTATTTTTCTGCTGCTGCATCGATTGCGGCTCTGCATTTCTTCACACCAGCTGCTGCTCCATCTGGATCCTTGAAAATAGCACTGGACAGAACGATGACATCCGGATTGCATTCAATCAGCTTGTCCATATTATCGGCACGAAGACCACCGTCAACCGCCAGCTCACATTTTGGATTTTTCTCGTCAATCATCTTGCGTGCACGCTGTACAAGATCAATGGCACTCTTTCTCCATCCCCAGTTGTCTTTTCCATCGGTTTCATCTACACCGTGTGTTACGATGTGCAAACGGTCAATATCATAAATGCTTTCCTCAACGAAGCATAACGGTGTATAGCAGCCCAGTGTCAGACCAACCTTGATGTGGCGTTCACGGCACCAGTTGATGATATAAGCCAGCTGTGCGCCGATAAAGTGCTCCGCAGGAATGATCAGCATATCTGCTCCCGCCTCGTCAATCTGTTCGATGAACATTCTGTCCATACTAACTGTATAAATGTGACATTCGATCGGCTTGTCTGTCTCCGGACGAATACCCGCGATAATCTGATGACCACCCATCAGCTTCATGTTTTGAAGATCGTGCATGTCAGCTGCGTCAGAGTGAATATAGTCAACTCCGGCATCACTGACTTCCTTAACCAAATCCGCAATTCTTCCATAATTAACGTGTGCAAGGCCAGCTGCAATTTTGATATGTTTCATAAGTAAGTTCCTCCTTCTTTTCGCACCCTTATTGTACGCTACTTCGCTGAACTTCCGCAATCGCAGGATGTGGAAACGCCATCCGTATCAATAAGGCAATTTATAAACATTGCTGTAAGAAATTACCACATAGAAAAGGCTGCGAAAATAACAGTGAAATGATTGTAATACATGCAGGAAACAGGTAAGATATACTTGTAATAAATATTTCATCAGGAGGTATGACATATGTTCGGATTTAGAAAAAAAGAAAAGAGCAGGGAGGAGCTTCTTGCTGTTGTGGACGGAACACTGATTCCGATTGAAGATGTAAAGGATCCTGTATTTTCTCAGAAGATGATGGGAGACGGCTTTGCCATCGCTTCTACAGGTGATACCGTATATGCATGTGCCGATGCAGATATAACCATGCTGTTTCCCAGCAACCATGCAGTCGGTCTTACTTTGAAAAACGGTATGGAAATTCCGATTCATGTCGGAATCGATACGGTAAACGAAAACGGAAACGGCTTCACCTGTCTGTGTGAGCAGGGGAAGCACGTGAAAAAAGGTGAGCCGCTGTTGAAAATGGATCGTGAATATCTGTTATCAAAGGGATATGATCTGAGTGTTATCGTCATTTTCACAAATAAAGACAGCTATGCGGAATTCCGCAGAGAGGAGCCTGTCAAAGTTAAGGGTGGAGAAAGCGTCGCAGTAACCTATACACTGCCATAAAAGCGTGGCGGCTTGTAGACGGTATCGCTTCAGGGGACATAAAAAGGGAAGTATGATTTTATTGTATATCAATAGAATCACAGCTTCCCGATTTTCATTTACACAGATAGTGTTATTCAACAGCTGTACAGCCCTTGTGCTGTATTCCATTTAGCGTTTACAGGGCTTTTTCGTTTCATCGGAAATGCACCTGAAAGCAGTGGATATCGTTTCTGTGCTTCCTATGCATAAGCTCCTGCGGGCAAGGGAATATGATTTATTCCTGTGCTGCCGATTTAAAATTATAAGGATCGTTTTTCACCTTGTAATATTCACGAATCACATCCTTTAGGCGTAGAATGTCGTAGTCATGCAGCAGGGAATTGACCTGTAGTATGGTGACATCTGTATGCAGATTGAGCTCCAGTGTGCTGATGATCAGATCAATATCACTGATATCGCACTCGTAAATGGAAAAGAAGGTTTCCTGGGAGATGATGTCGATTTCCGGTATCTGAGCACTGAGCTTTCTACGCAGCAGATTTCCGGCTCCCACACCGCCGTGAGCAACCAGTATGGTTTTCAGCGGCTGCTTCATATTTTCCAAAGAGGCTGCCAAGTGTAAGGCGAGAAAGCCGACCTCATCGTCACTCACATTACAGTGGAAATGCTCTTCAATAACGGAAACGCTGTTTCTTGCCACCTGAAAGGTACGTTCATAAAGCGTATGTATTTCCTGCATCAACGGGTTTTCATTGGGGATGCCGTGACGAAAACGGATAATGGCAGGACACAGGTGGTCATATACAGACTGGCGCAGTGCTTCATCCCGGTCAAAGGGCAGATGCAGCTGTTCGCTCCAAGAGGTAAGCAGAGCATCACTCAGCATACGCGCTTCCTGTTGTTCCTGTTCACTGAGATCGCGGCTGTTTTGCAGGGCGAGAAAATAGACCTGCAGATAGCGTATTTCCACATCCGGAATCTGCAGCCGGTAATGATTAGCCAGCCGGTCGCACAGCTCGCGTGCTTCTTTATAGAACGGTTCCTTTCGCAAATCCTCGATGAAGGAAGTCGAAAGATGGACAATATGGCGATCCTGAATGCGCAGATAGGTGACAAATGCTCGCAGCAGGACAAGCACCATGGAGGGAAAGGTCAGGGAATTGATATACGGATTGCCCCAGCGGAGAATACAGCCGGTAAAGTCCTTGACCTCGTCATCGGTAACCTCCAGCCCGGGAAATACATAGGAGCCGTCACAGCGGTAATCATCCCGCCGTATGATATCAATAAACATTTGATAGCCATTGTCACGCAGCATCAGCTCCAGCAGAAAATTCCGTATATTCTTTTCCTTGCCTTCCATACTGATTCCGTTGTTGTTCTTGCGATGCAATGCGATTTTGAAGGTTTCCAGATCCTTTGTCAAGGAGAGAATGTCTTTGTGAATGGTGGCACGGGATACAAACAGCTGTTCACTCAGCTCATAGATGCGGCAGCTGTCAAAGGCACTCAGCTGCATCCCGATAAAAATTTTACGTGCCTGTGGGGAATAATCGGCAAGCGTTTTATTTTTCTCCCGTACACTTTCCAATACGTGCAGCTTGTCCCTGACTTTACCGTCAATACGGATACCGACGCCGGTTTTTTTAATCAGCTTGAGGTTGTTTTCCTCGAGATACTGATCCACGATCTGGAGGTCATTGCGAATCGTCTTGTTGGATACGGCAAGCTCTTCGGAGATTTTATCAATCGTGATATAGGAGTCCTGCTTCAACAGAACATCCACAATTTTCATGATTCGTTTATTCATAAGCGTGCACCCTCGCTTTCACTTGCAACTATACGTGTGAAACGCTGTTCTGTCAAGAATGACAGCGGCAATTTCATGTGGAATTTATAACCATATAAGGAGGTATAACATAATGAAAACTATCTATGATACAGGAAAAAGAACGAGTGAGCTGCTGCAGGATTTAAAGCAGCTGGTGGAAATTCCATCCGTCCGTGATGAACGCACTGCAGGTATATCTGCCCCGTTTGGCAAAGAGATACGGAATGCAATGGATGTCTTCCTGCAGATTGCTCAGCGGGAGGGCTTTAGCGTCCATGATTTTGACGGCTATGCTGTAGATGCCCAACTTGGTGAGGGAGATGATTATATCGGCGTGCTGGCTCATCTGGATGTGGTGGAAGCAGGAGAACGCTCTCACTGGCACGGCGATCCCTTTCAAATGCGGGAGATAGACGGTATGCTGTACGGCCGGGGAGTCAATGATGACAAGGGACCGCTGCTGGCAGCTTTATATGCAATGGCCCGTATCAGGCAGGAAGGTCGTACACTGTATCATCCGATCCGCCTCATTGCCGGAGGGGCTGAGGAAACAACATGGGAATGCATGGAGCATTATTTCAAGCATAACCCGCAACCAATCTGCGGGTTTTCTCCGGATGGCAATTTTCCCATTGTCAATGGAGAAAAGGGGATTTTGCAGGTACGCTTCCTGCTGAATGCAGATTCGGATATCAGCCTGCACTGCAAGGAGCGTCTGCATATCGTCTGTGATGATTTACAGGTGATTGTTCCCAAGGGCAGTGATGTCAGCTTTGTTGAGCGTACCAATCTGATTGAGGTTATGCAAGATGGCATAAAAATCACCTATCGTGGTGTACGTGCACTTTCCCGCAATCCACAGCGCGGGGATAATGCTATTTTCAAATTTGTTAAGGATTTTCACGGACACCTTGATCAAGCAAGCTCTCTGTATCCGATGGTGAATATGATATACGAGAATTTTCTTGATGATTTTTACGGTAAGAAAAGCGGTTTGTATCATGAGGATGCTGCCATGGGCTGCGGCTCTGTTTGTTTGATGTCGCTGAATACGCAGGATGGACAGCTGGAGCTGTGTGTCGATGTGCGTTATGTGCGGTCAACGGATGAGCAAAGCCTTCTTCATACTTTACGCAAAACGGCACAGCATTATGGCTGTGAGCTTGAGGTTTTACGCCATAAGCGTCTGCTCTATGTTGCAGAGGACAGCACTTTGATTCAGAGTCTGAAAACAGCATATCACAGGGTTATGAAGGAAGATGCTGCGGTGTTTACCAAGGGGGGAGCCTCCTATGCCCGCGTTCTGGATCACGGGGTGGCATTTGGTGCGACCTTTCCTGATGAGGATCCCCGCCCTCATATGCCCAACGAATGTATGCCTGTGAAGTCGCTGTTAAAAGCGAGTGACATCTACTATGAGGCACTTGTGGAACTGGCATGTACAAAAAGGTGATGAAAAATTACCACAATAATAATGAATTACCGTAACTCATTGCATTCTTTTTCAAATTGGCGGACATGCTAAAATGAAAGCGTAAACAAAGGAGGAACAAGCTATGAAAAACATTCAGGCAAAACTTCAGACATTTGCCGGGGCAATGATGGTTCCAATCATCCTGCTTGTGCTCGTTGGTTTCTTCGTGGGTATCGGTAGTGCATTTACAAACTACATCCTGCCGGAAGGAAACATCCTGTACAATCTGTTCACCATGATCACCAATCTGGGATTCATGTTTATGAACAATCTGCAGCTATGGTTCGCCGTGGCAATTGCCTTCACTCTTGCCAAGAAGGAGAAAGGATGGGCAGCATTTGCGGGACTGATCTTATTCTTCTGCTTTATGAGAGGAATTGAAGGCTGGGCTGCGCTGGAAGGATGGACCGCTGAAACCACGACTGTTGACGCACTGGTAAAAAGCGGTTATACACAGCAGGCTGCCTTGAACTTCAATGCTTTATGGTCAAGCTCTTTGGGGATTTATTCATACAACATGGGAATCTTCTCCGGTATTGTTACCGGTCTGATTGCTGCAGGACTGCACAACAAATTCGTTGATACAAAGCTGCCGGCAATGTTCGGATTCTTCGCAGGAACAAAATTCGTTATTATTATGGTCGCTCTTGCTTCTATTCCACTGGCAATCGCATTCTATTATGTATGGCCGTATGTCGCAGGTGCTCTGCAGAGTATCACCGGCTTCATCCGTACAAGTGGTCTGCTGGGAACCTTCGTGTTCGGTACATTGGATAAGATGCTGCTGCCATTCGGTATTCACCATCTGATTGCATTCCCGATCGAATATACAAAGGTCGGCGGTACGATGATGATCGACGGTGTGATGTATGAGGGTGTTAAAAACATTATCAACGGTCAGGCTGCAAGCGCAAGTGCAACCGGCTATATCACAAGAAACTTCACCAACGGACGCCTGCTGTTCCAGCTGGCTGGTCTGCCGGGTGCCGCGTTTGCTATGTATCGCTGTGCAAAACCGGAAAATAAGAAGAAGGTAGCATCACTGCTGGTGCCGTCTGTCTTCACGCTGGCAATGGTTGGTATTTCAGAACCGATTGAGTATACCTTCCTGTTTGTTGCACCTGCACTGTACTGGCTGGTATACGCTCCATTGTGCGGTCTGTGCTATGTCGCAGCGGAAATCACAAATATTTCCATCAATGGAACTGCGCTGTTCTTCATGATTCCAAACCTGTTCCAGCCGCAGAAGGTACATGCCATGAGCGCATTGTGGCTGCTTCCTGTAACCTTTATCGTATACTACTTTGCATTCAAATTCGCAATTACGAAATTCAACCTCAAAACACCTGGTCGTGATGACGAGGGTGAAATCAAGCTGATGAGCAAAAAAGAATACAATGAAATCAAAAACAGCGGTAAGGATGAAGCGAATGTCTCTTCCGCACCTGAGGATGCACTCGAGATTCGTATTATTGAAGCTCTTGGGGGAGCGGACAATATTGAAACCGTAACCTGCTGTGCCAGCCGTCTTCGTGTTACAGTCAAGGATGATTCCCTGATTGCACCGGATACAAGCTGGAAAAATTATCTGGAGGCTATCGGCGTTGTACGCGGAAAGAACTCTGTTCAGGTAATATATGGTGTTCGTGTTGTAAATATTACAACAAAAGTAAAGGATTATCTGCATTTAGACTAACCATAATAGAGGAGATGAGAAAATGGCAACCATTGCAGGAGGAGTCAGTATGAAAAGAAGAGATCTTATCCGACAGAAAAACAAGCTCGCAAAAACAGGCGGTTTCCGTTATATCCGGTATGCGAAGTATGCGTGTGTTGCCATGGTCGTATTGTTTCTGGTATATGTAGGCGGTCTGTCAAACCTGAGCGGTAAATCCTACGAAGAGCTGATCAGTAAAAGTCCGATCGTGATTACCGGCTTTATGATCTGTACGGCCAATCTGTATGTCTGGTATGTACTGAAGCATTTTCTGAAGGATCTTGCGGTTCCTCAGCATGTGGAAAGCATACGTGTAAATCTGCTGCTGATGACGATTGGACAATTCATTCTGATGAACTTCATCTCGGCAGTCCTGATGATGCTATCACTGAGAAAATATTTCCAGTGGAATACCTTTTCTGTAAAGAATGCACTGAAGGAAATAAGAAAAGAAGGACAGCTGTCTGTACTGATTGTAACAGCACTTGTACTGATACTCTTCATCTCTCTCGTATTTGGTATCTATTTCTCTATTCGTTAGCTGTACAGCGGTTCCCAGTGATGTGGGAGCCGCTGTTTTTCAATTTGTGATAACGCTTATACAGCGCTTGTTTAAGAAAGCGAGTGAATGAATTTCTTACGATACAAAAACGAAATGGCAGAGCACTGCAGATGGCTGCCATGAAACAACTATAGTTAAAGTATTCTGCTTCACAAATATTTGAAGAGGTGCTGCATGTGATCCTCATCTGATTGATGTATGGGATTTGAAGCAGGCATATCCTGTATCTGATATTCAGGCAGAAAATGGATGTAAAAAATACTGTTACAATACATGGGGGCTTCTGCGTAATTCAGGAGCTGTAGATTTTTTTGGAATATACATAAAATGGTAATAATTCGCTTTTGAATTCCTTGTAATATACGCTATAATGGTATAGGTGAAGGAATATGAGACAGATTGCCAGAAAACAATTTAATTCAATGCTGAAGCATATGGTTTCCTATCCGCTGATTTGCATTTACGGACCGGATGGCTTTGGCAAGACAACAGCAGTTGCTTCCTTTCTGCATAATCGAAAGGAAAGGTGCTGCTGGATTCATATGCATAAGAAAAATCGTAAACAGCTTGGGGAAATTTTTGAGAAAAGTATAGGTAGCGGCAGCTATGATATCATCATACTGGATCAATATCGCAATCATATACTGGACAGACAAATCATGAAGGTGTACGAACGGAGGGAACATAGCTGCAGGATTATACTTCTTGCGTCAGGAATTCCCTCTTTTTTTAATTCAGAGCTTTATAGATGGACGCTGCTGATCCCTACGACAATGCTGCGATTTCAGTTTGCCGATATTCAGAAGCTGGCAGCTGTGAATCAGATTTGCATTGATGAACGGGAAGTGCGGGAAATTTTAAGAGTTACCTGCGGATGGACCATCGGTGTGCATGCACTGCTGGAGGAATATGGAGCCGTACGCACTTTGAATCCGGATTTGCAGCTGTATCCGTTGTTTGACGTATATATATACCGGCAGCTGAATCAGGCACAGCGGCAGAGTCTGGCTGTGCTGTCTGTTCCCGAGCACTCAATATCCAGCTCATTGAGGCTTTATGCGTGGATACCGGAATCATGAAAATATTGACCTGGATGATGAATTTCCACTGGTTTGTGCAGGTGGACAGAACTACACGCCTCTTTACCTACTCTCCTGTATTTCGTGAGTTCCTGTATGATAAATTCCTTATGTATGAAAAAAATCCGAGTCATCTCTATCGCAAAATTGCCGATTATTACGAAAGCAGCGGTGATATCCTCAATTGTCTGCGTCAGCTTTATCTTTTGAAGGATTATAAAAAAATACTGCAGCTGCTGGAATTATACGAAAGCAAAAACTTTGCAGATTATGATACTGAGTTAATGCGGAATATCTATCAGATGGTACCAATGGAGCTGTACGTGGATTATCCATATGCATGGCTGCATGCCATTATGGATAATTTCAATAATCTGCAGGATATATTTTATGGAAAGCAGCTGCTGGAGGGCTTTCTACATGCGCTGCATAGCGGAAGCCTGCATGAAGATGAACAGCTGCTGCAGGGGGAGGTGGAGCTGATTCTGGCGTATTCCCGCTATAACAATCTACATGAGATGAGCCGCTATTTTAAGCGGTCAAAAACTCTGCTGCGTAATCAGACCTCACGAATCAGCAATCCGGAAATCATATCAACCTTCGGCAGTCCGCACAATCTGTTTTTATATCATCGAAAACCGGGAGATATCCAGAGAATCGTCAATATCCTACATAAGGACCTGCATTACTACTTTGAAATCACCAATAACTCAAATGGTGGTTTAATGGAACAGTCATCCGCTGAACAGCAGCTGGAAAGCGCCCGCTTTGCGGAAAGCATACATACAGCATGGGAAGCATACTACATTGCTGAGCATTACCGTCAGAAATGGATCTGTGTATCCTCGCTGTTTACAATTGGAAGAGCCGCATATCATCTTCGTGATCATACATTACTGCAATTTGTTCATCAACAGCTGGCTGTTCTGCGGGAAAAGGTGATCCTGCCGCCGCTTCTTTCGGAAATCGATCTTGCACAGGCCTATTTATATATTTTATCCGGTGAATATGAAAAAGTTGCTGAATGGATCCAGGAGGGGAGAAAAGGAAATCTGCTTCAGGGAGCTACCCTGTATTCTTCTATTGTTTACGGCATGTATCTGATAAAGATTCGTAATTATGCAAAGCTGCGTGTTGTGGCATCCCTGCTGGAAAGTCAGGCGCATGAAAGAAAGCAGATGTTTGGAACGATATATGCGCTGTTGTTCTATTGCATATTGCTGGAGGAGGAAAATCATCAGGAACAGATCGTAGAGGCTGTTCATCACATAATCGAAATCTGCCAGCCGGATGGCATTATGACAGTCATACTGGAAATTGGAAAGGATGTATTTCTTTCATGCAGCGACAGCTGGAGCTGGTAAACTATGTGTTAAAGGGATATAGTCGAAGGGAGATGGCTGAGGCCAGCGGATTAAAGGAGAATACGGTCGCATCGTATATGAAAAGGCTATATCGCAAAGTAAAGGTTCACAGCCGCAAAGAGCTGAAAGAGCTGTTTATGAAGTGATTGATAACCTGTGCTTTAACCGAAGGCGTAACGGTATTTCGTGCTTGTCTGTAAATTGACAAGGAAAAGCTGTTAACTGATTTTAAGGTTTCTCTTCGTGATCGGGTATCTCATGGTATCATCTGCAGCACTCGCAAAATCACTTGCCGTTTTTTTTACGATTGCTCTCATTCACTCAGCAACGCATATATTCGAAGGGAAAGCATCTATTCCTACATTTTATTCTTTGCAATTCAGCCGTTCAATGATATAGTATATAAGGATATTTATGCGTTTTTCAGGCATAATGAGAGAAAGAACTCGTAGGAGGTATAGTATGAGTGTAATGATAGAACGCCTTGAAGGAATGGTGAACCGTTATCATGAAATCAATGAAATGATGATGTCACCGGAAATCGTAACCGACAGCAGGATGCTGGCCAAGCTGGGACGTGAGCAGGCCGATCTGACTCAGGTGGTGGAAACCTATACGGAATATAAAAACAGTGTGAGTGCTCTGGAGGATGCCAAGGCGCTTTTGCTGGAGGATGACAAGGAAATCAAGGAAATGGCGAAAATGGAAATCGAGGAGCTGGAGCCTAAGATTGAGGAATATCTGGAAAAGCTGGAAATTCTACTGATACCAAAGGATCCCAATGATTCTCATAATGCCATCGTGGAGATTCGCGGGGCAGCCGGTGGAGATGAAGGAAATATCTTCGCAGGTGACCTGTACCGGATGTACAGCAAATTTGCAGAGAGTCAGGGTTGGAAGATAGAAATCGTAGAAATGGATGACTGTGAAGCAGGCGGCTTCTCCCTTGTCTCCTTTATGGTCAAGGGGGATGGCGTTTATGGGAAACTGAAGTTTGAATCCGGAAGTCATCGTGTACAGCGCGTTCCCAAGACAGAAAGTCAGGGGCGTATCCATACCTCTACAGCAACCGTTCTGGTAACACCGGAAATCGAACCGGAGGATTTTGATATTGATATGAACGATCTGGAAATGGAAACCATGCGCGCCAGCGGAGCCGGAGGTCAGCATATCAATAAGACCGATTCCGCAGTTCGTATTGTGCATAAGCCTACCGGAATTACGGTTAAGTGTCAGGACGGACGTTCACAGCATGAAAACCGTGCAACTGCATTGATGACAATCCGTTCCCGTGTGTATGAGGAGCATCAGCGCAAGCTGGAAGAAGAGCAGGGTATCGAACGCCGGAACAAGATCGGCACCGGAGATCGTGCAGAAAAAATCCGTACTTATAATTATCCGCAGAATCGTGTAACTGATCATCGTATCGGATATACCGTGAATCAGCTGGATCGCATTATGGAAGGCAGAATGCAGGATCTGCTGGATGCATTACTGAGTGCGGATCAGCAGGCAAAGCTGGCAGGGGAGAAATAATGAGCAGCTATCATTCCGTGCTGAAGAATGCTCAGGCGCGTATGGAGGAAGCCGGCTATGGCGAACAGTCTGCCCTGCTGTATATGCTGGAGCTGACGAATAAAGAAGCGCACAATCTGTATATGGAATTCGATGAGGAAATGCAGCCGGAGCTGGAAGAACTCTATGAAGAAGGTATTCAGCGCCTTCTTACCGGTATTCCTCTCGGACATGTTCTTGGTTTTGAATGGTTTTACGGCTATCGCTTTACCGTGAATGAGGATGTTTTGATTCCGCGCCCGGAAACGGAAGAGCTGGTCGCAAATATTCTGGCAGCCTATGATGAGCATTTTTCCAGTCAGGATAATGTGATGGCGGTGGATATCGGAACCGGCAGCGGGGCGATTGCGGTTTCTTTGAAAAAGGAAGAACCGAATCTGCATATGATGGCAACGGATATCAGTGAACAGGCTGTAGCTGTTGCGAAAAAGAATGCTGATGACAATGAAGCAATCGTCAATTTCATGGTTGGAGATATGTTACAGCCGCTGATTGACCGCAATCTGAAGGTGGATATTCTAATTAGTAATCCTCCCTACATACCGCGTGAGGAGGAAATGGAGCACAGTGTTGTGGACTATGAACCGCACGTGGCGCTATTTGGAGGAGACGACGGCTTAAAATTCTATCGCATTATCTTTGAAAATGCCGTAAAGGTGTTGAAGGAACGTGCTATGATGGCGTTTGAAATGGGCTATAACCAGAAGGAAGCGCTAAGTGAAGAGGCGAAGAAATATTTTCCAAATGCAAGAATTGAGGTTCTTAAGGATATGTCCGGTAAAAACCGGATGCTGTTTGTTTATTTGAATATGGAACACTGAGGGTACTTGAAAGAGTATCCTTTCTTTTTGCTGTTTTGCGTCTGAATGCCTGTGGTACAGCACTGCGGAATCACTGTTACAGCATATAGCCGCAGACAAGAGCGTTTATAAATCATGATGGCGGACAACAAGATGCGAACGTTCCGGATAAGGTGCATGCCAGAAAAAGCAGCCCATGTATTATGAATCACGCGGCATCTGAGAGTTTTTTCTTATCTCAGTGATGTTCAGTGTAACTGCGCATGCATGGAAGTGTTATACATGTACATACTGGATATGGAGGTATATACAATGATGAAAAAGATTGATCACCGCAATATGGGAAGAAGCTGTCTCGGCTGGCTGGACAGCTGGTTTCACTTTTCCTTTGCGGAATATTACAATCCGAAAAACATGCATTACGGTGTGCTGCGGGTAGTTAATGATGATACGATACAGCCTCATACCGGCTTTGAAACCCATCCGCATCGGGATATGGAAATCATAACCTATGTGATTGAGGGGGAGCTGACCCACGCCGATAGCATGCAAAATGTATCAACACTGAAACGTGGGGAAATACAGTACATGAGTGCGGGGACCGGAGTTTTCCACAGTGAGAAAAACGACGGGGAGGAAATATTACGTCTGCTTCAAATCTGGATTTTGCCTGATCGAAGCGGTTATACTCCGCAGTATGGTGAAGCACGCATTCCATGGGAGGCTCGCGAAAACCGTTTGCTGCATATCGTAAGTGGTCATAAGAATACAGCTTATGTGCAAATCCATCAGGATATGGATATTTATGTCAGCGCTTTATCTTCCAGAAAGGAGCTGGATATTCCGGTAGAGCCTTCCCGTCAGGTATATCTTATTGTTATAGAAGGTGAGGTGGAGTGTAATGATATTTGCTTACAGCAGCGCGATGCTGTGGAAATTGATGAAAGCTTCTGCATCAAGACACTGCAGGGAGCTCATGTCATTCTATTTGATATGGCAAGGGAGGTTTATTTCCAGGAATGACATGAATCGCATAAAGTGGAGGAGATAAGATTTCAGGGCTGCCGCTATAGGAGCATTGTGTGATTTTATATTTAACTATAGGTTATTTCAGAGAAATGTCAAAAAATTTAGGAGTTTTAAAAAAAGAAACCGTATGTAATAGTGGAGGTAACAGTATGGACACAAGGATATGTGTGCTGAAATGAAGGGGAAGTACATACGGATCAGATCGTGGCGTACCTGATGTTTCTGACGCTGATCTATATGATCGAACGGCAGATTCGCCGGTAACGCAGCGAAGTAAATGATCGATTTCTGTGGCAGTCCTTATCCTGCATGTGGAAATCTTGCACACCCCTTCTGTCTCAGACCTCTGTAAAAAAGAGAGTGCTTGCTTGCAGGCGACACTCTCTTTTCAGCCTTTACAGGCTTTCTGTCTCAGTACCTAAAGTATAGAAAAAAATGAGTGAAAAGTCAATGCTTTTCCTTGCTTTTTATAAGTGTATGTCTTTTCCTTGCTTTCTATAAGTGTATTTTGGAAGGGGTGTATTCAGCTTTGAATACGATGGCAGGCACAGGACTATTGGAATCTCTGTTATTTTTTAATATGTATGTTATGAAGTTCCATGTGTTGATTTTCAATGTTTTAATCTGGTCTGTATTTTCTTACAAACCAACTGGCTAATAATTGCAGTAAGCAAGCAGAATACGTAAGTGAATACTATTGAATCTATACGAAAATCTGTGTCTAATAAAAGAAAATCTGTTTTCTGGAAACAAGGATTACCTTATGCAGAAGAATCGGTAAAACGGAGCGCTTACAGTGCTCACTAGAACGAATACAAACGCAAAATATAAAAAAATCCCTGTTCATACGTTTGAAAATATTCTATAATATAACCCGAATGAGGACATATTCGGGATTGGGTTTCTCATGAGATTATAGGCTGTGGGATGCATTGGAAATGAAGGAAGGAATCATCATGAAATATAACAATTCACGTCTCAGCTTGAAACAGCGCTGGCTGTCATTTGCGCTCTGTATTCTTATAGCACTGCTAGCTGGCATATTTGCACTCTATTCATATATAGAAGCATATCCATTCTGGAGGAGTGCATGCAGTCTGCTCGTCTGTGCAATTATGCTATTCATAGCAATTTTCCTGCTTCGTCTGAATATGAGAAGAAAACGAATTCAGCGGGAATTTGTAAGTGAGTTCGATAAGGAAATACGTAAAAAGGAGCATATGTGTCCACACTGCGGGGCCCTGATGGGATCGGGAAATACCTGTGCAAAATGTGGCTATAAGGGACATTAGGAAAGGAAATCGTATGGTTGATGTTATCGTAATTGGCGGGGGTCATGCAGGAGTTGAGGCTGCGTTGGCCTGTGCCCGTTTGAAGAAAACGACAATTCTATACTCTATGCATATTGATATGATTGCATCCATGCCATGCAATCCGAGTGTTGGAGGTCCTGCAAAGGGAATCGTCGTGAGAGAGATTGACGCACTTGGCGGTGAAATGGGAAAAGCTGCCGATGCGACTGCATTGCAGTTTAAAATGCTGAATACAACGAAGGGACCGGGTGTTCAGTGTCTTCGCGTACAATCGGATAAGCTGGAATATAAGCGCTATATGCAAGACAAGCTATTACAACAGGAGTACCTGGAAATCCGTGAAATGTGTGTGGAAGAGGTGCTGGCTAAGGATGGCAGGATAAGCGGCGTTCGTCAAAAGGATGGAACCGTTGTGAACTGTCGTGCTTTGATTATGACAACGGGTACATTTATGAGCAGTACGGTTCTGGTTGGGCATACTTCTACCTTAAGCGGTCCTGAGGATGAGCCAACAACGGAGAATTTGTCACAGAGTCTTCGTAATCTGGGGATTGAAACCTTTCGATTGAAAACTGGAACACCTGCCCGTGTACGAACGGCGTCCATTGATTTTTCAAAAACCGTAGTACAGCCGGGAACGGATGAATTTATCTGCTTCTCTGAGGATACAAAGGAAATTCGTCCATTTGATCAGCAGGCTGTCTGTTATCTTACCTACACGACGGCAAAGACGCACGACATTATCAACAGAAATCTGAAGCGCTCTGCCATGTATTCCGGATTGGTGAAGGGAGTGGGACCGCGTTATTGTCCCAGTATTGAGGATAAGCTGGTACGTTTTGCGGATAAAGAGCGTCATCAGATTTTTCTGGAGCCGGAAAGCGAGTCGCTGGATACGACCTACGTACAGGGCTTCTCTACCTCTATGCCGTACGATGTACAAGAGGCTATGCTGCATTCTCTGCCTGGTCTGGAAAACTGCACTATTGAAAAATATGCCTATGCGATTGAATATGATGCCATAGATCCGCTGCAATGCAAGCCGACCTTGGAAAATAAAATCATTGAGAATTTATATACTGCTGGACAGATCAACGGTACTAGTGGATATGAGGAAGCTGCGGCACAGGGACTGATGGCAGGAATCAATGCAGTTCGCAAGCTGGATCACAAGGAACCTTTAATCCTGCATCGTGATGAAGCCTATATCGGTGTCATGATTGATGATCTGGTGACAAAGGGGACAAAGGAGCCGTATCGTCTGCTTACTTCCCGTGCTGAATATCGGCTGCTGCTGCGTCATGATAATGCAGACGCAAGACTAAGCGAATATGGGTATGAGACAGGTCTGATCAGCGATGAGCGTTATGCACGATATCAGAAGAAAATGCAAAATATCGAAGAAATGATTTCCTATCTTGCAGGTGTTCGGTTTACACCAAAATCAACAGTTAATGGATTGCTGGAACGGCTAGGACTGGATGTGTTGAAGGAGGGGATCAGTGCTGCAGAGCTGCTGAAGCGACCGGGAATTACCATCGCACTTTTAGAGCCCTATCTGGAACGCGAATTTGATCCTGCGATTGCGAAGCTTGTGCAAATCGAGATTCGCTACGAGGGATACATAAAAAAAGCCAAGCGTGATGCGGAACATCTGCGGGCGATGGACAAGGTATGCCTGCCTGAGCGGTTTGACTATGATCAGGTGGTGAATCTGTCACTGGAGGCAAGACAGAAGCTGAATAAGGTACAGCCTCTGACGATGGGACAGGCCTCCCGTATTTCGGGTGTGAATCCTGCGGATATTGCAGTCCTTGCTGTTTTTATGGAACAGCTAAAGCGCACATATAAAAAGAAGAGCGGATAAACAAAATGAATTAAAAAATACGATGTTCTTAAGCCTGTAATAATCTTGCATTACTGTCAGGCAAAAGGAGATCGTATTTTTTCATAGGATAATGGGAAATCTTATAAATAAATTTAGATCCACTAGCCTCAGGGAGACTAGACCACTACGACCAAAACAGCTGCACAAACAGTAGGAATTTAGATCCACTAGCCTCAGGGAGGCTAGACCCACTTCGATCGGTACGTTGGCACCAGAAAGCAATTTAGATCCACTAGCCTCAGGGAGGCTAGACCTGTACTGCATCTTTTACTGGGTTCTCGAAGAAATTTAGATCCACTAGCCTCAGGGAGGCTAGACGTGTTCTGTATAAGCGCCTGAGATATCACCGTATAATTTAGATCCACTAGCCTCAGGGAGGCTAGACTATTCCAGCAGACCCTCCGCTGCGATCTATGGATGATTTAGATCCACTAGCCTCAGGGAGGCTAGACCGTGAAAAATCCCATGAAATCCCCTAAATGAAACAAATTTACGCAATTATAAAACTTTGGTTAATGAAAATTGCGTTGAAATTGTTACATTTGTGCGAATTTGAACAAAATGATGCGCGAACCTCCCAAGGAATTCATGTGAGCTTATGGTTCGCGCTGGATTATTTAATGGGATAACCATCTACTAGTATTATAACAGAAAAAACTCTGAATACATAAAAAGGATACATTCCAGTATGAAATAAAAATCGTATTGACCTCATAGGAAAATAACTGGACGGTTCATAATGAATATCATCCATTTGCTATCAGCGCTTTATTGAAACGGGATATGAGAAACCATGCTGCAGTGTATATTCTTCCAGACACAGATTTTTACGGTATATTTCTGTAGCGGCTTCAGTTCCTACATAACGGAAATGCCACGGTTCATTTGCTGTCCTGATATATTTGTTTATTCTCGGGATAACGTAAAATGAATCCGTATTTGTGAGCATTTTTAATTACCCATTGGTATTCCGGTGTGTCTCCGAATACCGCATATGTGCCGTCCATGACACTTTGACTGGTTAAATCCACACTCAATCCGAGCTGATGCTCACTACAGCCGGGCTCTGCTACCAGCTTCACAGCTGTCTGTACACCATAGGTCACCATATATTCATCATACACCTGCTGCTGTTCGTTATAAGGCCGATACGCACTGTTAATAGCTAGAATAAGCCCCTGCTTTTTCGCATCCTTATACATGCTTTCCAAAGCGTCTGCCGCATCCTTTCGCATTAGATTGTATCCGTCATTGTGAGCTACGGGGATTTGAACAGCTGTTAAATTTTCAGGAACGTAGGTTTTCGGTACATAAAAGCCTCTTTTGATCATCAGTAATAGATGTTTTGGGTCATCAAGTGAATAGGATCGCTGAATTGTGATTGGTGCTGAAGAATTTATGGACGCATATGAAATGCGCATTACTGCTTCAAGAGGCTTTAAGCCTGATTTCAGATAGTCAGGGACATCCTCCAGTATACGTCCGTTTATATGGATATAAGGTTGAATCTGTTTCCAGGTCAGCTTCTTATCCTTTATTGTTTTAAAATCAGCAAGACTGGTCTTTTTCATCAGTGTACGAAGGGTTGGCTGATCAAACCACTGGCTGCGTAAGGCTTGATAATAGTCTGCATAAAACTGATCAACATAAGCGACAGCTTCTTTTTTATCAGCGCCATTCTCTGCATATAGTTCATAATCCAGATAATGCTTATTGTTTTTCATCCGGTTCCATTTCGATATATCAATGTCTGACGCAAAGGATACATACTCATCGATCTCCTGTGCACTTAATGTCATTATAATATTGCGTTCATCCTTGTCATACCCTTTAAAAGCCAGCTGAATACGAGTCCGGTTTATGATTATCAGACTGACAGCTATACATATAAGCAGCACAATGACGGCTGCAATTTTTACTTTTCGTTTGACTCTTTTTCTTCTTTTCATACTTATATCTCTTAAAATTTCATAGTTAATAATACCATAAAATTTTACTGAAAACGAATAAAATTAAAATTTATACGATTTGTATTTATTTATGTCAGTATTTACAGAAAAAGAGTTCTGGAATATACAAAATTGGTTTGCATGAACATAGGGAGAGGCTGATGGAACAAAGGTGAATCGCAATAGGCAGCCTGATATTTCCCTCCTTTTAAACACAGATGGACAGGAAGATCTGACTGCATAAACGTATAAGAGCTTCTTTCTATTATGTTTCCAGCATCAGGGCATACGAAAGATGTTCATTACAGCATATTCTTATGGAATTCTGGTCGTGTTTACGATTCGGCGAATTCTGTTGAAGTACTCCGGATCATTATCCTCTTTGATGGCGTACAGTGTGAAGAGGGTATCCATCAGCATCAGCTGGGAAACACTGGAGGAAATCGCCTCCGGACGAAATTTTGTCTCCTCTGAAATGGAAAATAGAAAAACATCACTTTTCCGGGCAAGAGGGGATGCGGCGTTGCTGGTGACAGATATGATTGGGACACCGCGCTCCTTTAGGATATCCACAATACGCAGAACATCCTTGTTTCTTCCGGTATGCGATACGATTAGGGCACAGTCCTTTTCACTCAGCCTTCCTGCATACATCAGCTGCATATGGTAATCCAGTGAAAACTGGCAGTTTAAGGAGGTTCGCAGAAACCGCTGATAGGCACTGTGTACAATGACGGAGGAAGCTCCCATTCCAAACAGTCCGCAGGTTTTTGCTCTTCCAAGCAGATGTACGGCCTGTTCAAGAGAATCCTGATTCAATACCGCCATTGTTGAGGAAAGCGAGGTAATACCGCTTTGAAAGGTAGCCTTTGCGATATTCATTGCTGTGTCGTTCTCATCAAGGGACGCAAAAAACGATTCGCTCAGATGATCAAATGGTTCACTCAGCTGCAGCCGCATTTCCTGATAGTTGCTATAGCCGACCTTTTTGGTGAATCGGGAGATAGCAGACATGGATACATCAATATCCTCTGCCAGCTCCTGAATGGATAAGTGTCTAGCGGTCGTTGCATGCTCCAGCAGATAATCGGCAATTTTTTTCTCCGTTTTACTCAAACCGTAATAATGACCCTTCACCCGTCCTGCAAATTCCATACTCATACATACACCCCGTTTCTGATACTTATATTATAACAGATATTGCGAAATGTGGTGTTATATTGGAAATTATTTTCAGCTATTGAAAAATTATTTTATATATTAAATCCAAATATGAAAATATTACCTGTCTGATTAACAGTGGATTATCCCGGATTACGAATGAAATGTGAAAATAAACGATATGATTTTTTTTCAACATAAATGAAAATAAACCTGAATATAATGGGATATATGAAGCTTTATCCCCAAGCTGTCACCAACGCATCCCAACTTGCGTTTACACGGATATAAACATTTCACAAATTGGAAATTATTTGCAATATATGATTGACAATATGGAAATTATTTTTATAATAGATGGTGTAAGCGCTATCTGCTGATGCGGATTGAGTGCACGGAAAGGAGATGAAGGAATGGAAGCAGGTTTAATCGGTTTGGGGAAAATGGGTCTTCATATTGCTATGAACATGCAGAGCAGTGGTATTCGTGCCTATGGGTATGACATACAGACAGGACCCCGAAAGCAGGCAAAAGCAAAAGGAATTCCGGTTGTACAAACGCTGCAGGAGCTGATTGCTGCTCTGCAGAAACCGCGTATAATCTGGCTGATGCTTCCGGCAGGGGACATAACCGAAAGCATGGTACACCAACTTGCAGAGTTGCTGGAGGAAGGGGATTACGTGATCGACGGGGGAAATTCATTTTACAGAGATTCGATACGTAATTATGAATTTCTAAAAAAGAAAAAGATACATTTCTATGATGCAGGAACCTCCGGCGGTATTCGCGGTGCCCTTGAGGGAGCCAACTTTATGATTGGGGGTGAACGTGAGCACTTTGCAGTTATCGAAGAGCTGATTCAACGCATTGCTTCGGATCAGGGGTATCTGTATGCCGGTGATGCGGGAAGCGGTCATTATCTGAAAATGGTGCACAATGGAATCGAATATGGCATGATGCAGGCCATAGGAGAGGGCTTTGAGCTATTACAGCACAGCCCCTATCCCTATGATAATGCACAGGTCGCAAGATTGTGGAATCACGGCTCTGTCATTCGAAGCTGGCTCATGAAGCTGGCTGAGGAGGCATTCAGAGAGGATGAAAAGCTGGATGCCGTGAAGGGAATCATGTATGCATCCGGAGAAGGACAATGGACAGTGGAGGAGGCAATGCGCTGTAATGTCAGCGTTCCGGTAATTTCCACAGCCCTGATGATGCGCTATCGCTCGTTGTATGAGGATACCTTCACAGGGAAAGTCGTCGCATCACTGAGAAAGGGATTTGGCGGTCACAAAACCGCAGAATGATGTACACGTTCAAGGAGGCAGAAATATGCAAATCACGATTGTACAGGCAGTAGTTATTTCCATCTGGATCGGTCTGGTCATGTCACGTTCATTTTTGGGAGGTGCCACAACGACACTGCGCTTTACCCCAATGATGACCGGACTGATCGTCGGTCTCGTATTCGGCCGTGTCGCTGAAGCGATGATTATCACCGCAGCGATTCAGCTGATCTATATGGGGGTCTTTTCTCCGGGAGGTCAGATGCCCTCCGAGCCTGCCATTGCCGCAGCCATTGCTGTACCGGTGGCATTGCTTGGAGATATGAAGCCGGAGGCAGCTATCGCCGTTGCTGTACCGGTTGGACTGCTCGGTTCCTATCTGTATCAGTTCCGCTTTTTCGTCAACACCTTCGTTATGCAGAAATTCACGGATAAATACGCAAAAAGTGCCAATGATAAAATGCTTACAATATCTATCATTTTCATTCCGATTCTAGTGGCCTTTCTGATTTTTGTTCCTTTCATGTTCGTATCTCTGTATTATGGAGCACCGGTTATCGCGGATATCGTACAATCCACATCCGGAAGCATCCTCTTCCATATTCTGGAGGTAATCGGAGGCGGACTGGCATCCATCGGTATCGCTGTTACGATTTATGTAATCGGAAAAAAGAATTATATTGCTTTCTTCCTGCTTGCCTACTTTGTCGCTGTCGTATTAAAGAGTCTGAATATCACAATGATTACGTATGCAATCATTGGTACCATCATCGCCTTTATCTTCGTTCTGTCTAAAACAGAGGCTGTGAGCATGTTCTCCGCTTCCGGAATCAATACTGCAGACAACGAGGAAGAGGATGACTATTAGGATGAAGTTATGGAAAGGTGGATACAATTATGAGTGAAATGCTGCAGAAAAGCGTGAATCTGGAACCGGAAGCAATAACGAAAAGGGATGTCAGCCTTGCATGGCTGCGCTTCTATTTCGCCAATGAGATTCCGCATTCCTTTGATAAATATATTGCACCGTCTCTGATGTGGGCGCTGATGCCGATTCTGAAAAAGCTGTATAAGGACAAAAAGGATTTATCTGAGGCCTACCAGCGTCATCTGCTGTTCTTCAATACACAGATATCGTGGGGTGGAGGTACCATAACAGGAATCATGGCTTCCCTGGAGGCAGCTCGTGCGCAGGAGGTGTATATGGATACACCCGTCACAATTGACGATGATCTGATTTACAACACGAAGGCCGGTTTGATGGGAGCACTGGCTGGTATCGGGGATTCCATTGACTCCGGTACGATTCAATATATCTTTATCGCCATCGCATTACCGTGGGCACAGCAGGGAAACGCAATCGGCGCCTTGTTTCCGTTCGTCATGTTCTCCTTGTATCAGCTGGTTATCGGCTATTACTTCGCGCAGCTGGGCTTCAAGCTGGGGCGCACAGCTGCCACTGAGGTCGTCGGTACGAAGATGCAGATTATTATTGAAGCACTCTCGATTTTGGGACTGTTCATGATGGGGATTCTGGCAGCCAACTATGTCAAGGTATCCTCTACGCTGGCCTTTACCCTGTCCGGTAAGGAATTCGTAATTCAGGAAATCCTTGACGGTGTGATGCCGGGGATTTTGCCGCTGTTGACTGTGGGGTTGGTATATTTCTATTTCACTAAAAAGGGTTTGAATGTCACGAAGGCACTGATCGGTCTGACGATTATCCTCGGCGTACTGGCCGGCTTTGGCATTCTGTAACATTAAGGAGGAACCGTTATGGGTAAGGTAGTGTTGGCACGTGTAGATGCAAGACTGATTCACGGACAGGTTATGACGAGTCTGTCAAAATCCGCAGGGGCAACTGCGATATTTGTCGCAGATGATCCATCGGCACACGATCCGTTTACAAAGAACATCATTCTCGGTGCAGGCTCACGCACCGGCCTGAAGGTACGGGTTTTGAAGGAGGACGGTGCTGTACGATACTGGAATGACCGGCAGTACGATGACTATCATGTCATTCTGCTGACCAAGAGCATTGAGGTGATGGCAGATATCATACGGGGAGGAGTGCCGATGAAAGAGCTGAATCTTGGCGGTATTCCACAGAAGCCGGGACTGACCTCAATCATTAAGGAGGTCGCAATCAACAAAGAACAGCTAAAGATTTTGCAGGAGCTGGAAAAAGACTATGGCATTGATGTATATTTTCAGGCGATTCCATCCTCACGCCGTGTATCTTTAAAAGAGGCTGCACGCCTGTTTGAGGAGCATTCCGCATGATTGGGATGCTGCTGGTCAGCCATGGAAGAATGGCGGAAGGAATGCTGGACAGCCTGGAGCTGATTATGGGAAGCTGTGACCAGATGCACACGGTTTCTCTTTGCGCAGGTGAGGATTTTGAAAGCTTTCGTGCAAAGGTCATGGAGGCTATACGACAGCTGGACAGTGGAGATGGTGTGCTGGTATTTGTCGATCTTTACGGAGCTTCTCCGTTTAATGCGTCTGTTTATGCAGCGGCCCGAATGGCGCAGGAGGGAATAAGTGTCCGTGTGCTCGCCGGTATGAATCTGGCAATGCTGCTGGAAACCGCGGCAATGCGGGCATCCTCCTCCCTGCAGGAGCTTGTTGCGATTGCGGGGGCGGCTGGTCGGGATGGCATCAGTGAGCCGTTTGTGGTGAAGGAAGAAGAAAACGGGGAGGACTACTGATGAAAAAGGTTTTGATTACTCCGCGTTCCTTTGGAAAATATAATCGCGAGGAGCTGATAGAAAAGCTTCGACAGCATGGAATTGAACCCGTCTTCAATCCTTACGGAACGATTATGAATGAGCAGCAGATGTGCAGTGCACTTCAGGATATGGACGGACTGATTGTCGGTGTTGATCCGGTGAGTGAGGAGGCTCTGAGGCAGGCACCCAGACTGCGGGCTATCGCAAAGTACGGAGTCGGTATCGATAACATTGCCTGTGCATATGCGCAAGAAAACAACATCGCCATAAGCCGCACTGTGAATGCGAATGCCAATGCGGTTGCGGATTACGCCATGACTCTGTTGATGATTGTAGCACGGCGTGTTGTGGAAATTGATGAGGGCTGTCATCACAATGACTGGTCCAAAAAGGAAGCATTAGATATCTATGGAAAAACAATCGGTGTACTCGGACTGGGGGCTATAGGGAAGGGAGTCGTGCAGCGTGCCAGCGGCTTTGACATGCGTGTCTATGGATATGACATCATGAGGGATGATGCCTTCTTGAATAAATATAATGTATGCTTTACAGATGTGGATACAATCATACGGGAATGTGACTTCATTTCTCTACACCTTCCACTGACGCAGGAAACACGTCATATCCTGAATAAGGAAAATCTGAAGCGTGCGAAAAGCAATCTGATTATCGTCAATACGGCCAGAGGAGGACTGCTGGATGAGGATGCGCTGTATGAACTATTGAAGGAAAGGAAGCTTTACGGTCTGGGGCTGGATGTTTTTGAGCAGGAGCCGCCGCAGAACTCCAAGCTCCTGACACTTCCCAATGTGATTGTGAGTTCGCATACGGCCGCTTCCACACAGGAGGCTATTAACGCCATGAGCCGTATGGCGGTGGAAAATCTGATTTGTTCGCTGGAGGCATAGAGATACGTATCGATTACAGGATAAGGAGGAGCATATGGATAAGACAACTTTGCTGGCTGAGCTGAAAAAACAGAGGCTGGTAGCAGTCATTCGCGGTAAGGATGAAGAGGAAGTCACAAACATTGTGGATGCCGTATATCGCGGTGGAATACATTTCATGGAAATCACATATACAATACCACAGGCAGAACAGGTGATTGCGCATTTATGCAAGGCATATGAGCATTGTGATGATATCATTATCGGTGCAGGTACCTGTCTGGATATCGTATCTGCACGCATGGCAATTTCTGCGGGCGCGCAGTTTGTGGTCTGTCCGCATCTGGATACAGAGGTCATGAAGCTGTGCAACAGCTATCGTGTGCCCTGTTTTCCTGGGGCTGCCAATGTAAAGGATATGCTGGAATGTCTGCGCTATGGGGCAGATGTGATCAAGCTGTTCCCGGGTGATACCTTTGGTCCGAAGGCTGTCAGAGCCTTTAAGGGACCTCTTCCACAGGCGGATTTCATGCCGACCGGAGGGGTGAGTGCTGCCAATCTGACGGAGTGGCTGGACAACGGGGCAGTTGCGGTTGGAACCGGTGGAAGCCTCACGAAGGGAGCTAAAACAGGAGATTTTGAAGCTGTACGCCTGGAGGCGGAAAAGCTGGTGAATATTGTCCGTGCATATGATCAGCGATAAAACAGAGCTTCTTATTTTTGATATGGATGGTCTGCTTGTGGATACAGAGCGCGTCTATCTGGAGGGCTGGCTGTATGCCTTGAACAAGCAGCATGTTGCTATTGCGGAAGCCGTGGTGAAAAGCTGGGTGGGAAAAAGCTTTCATGATACACATGCATATCTGATGCAGGTATGCCATGAGGAAGCATTGTGCGCAAGGATTCGTAAGGATCGGGAACAGTATATCTATCAGTGTCTGGAGAATGGTACGCTGTCTGCTATGCCCTATGCACGGGATGCTTTGCAGGCAGCTCGGGACTACGGATACCGGACAGGGCTTGCGACCTCCTCTCTGAAAAAGCGCTCGACTGCCATACTCGCACATCTGGGCCTGCTATCCTATCTTGACATTCCTGTGTTTGCAGATGATGTAATAAAGCTGAAGCCTTATCCGGATTTGTATCTGGAGGTTTTAAGACGGGCACAGGTTCCCTGTGAGCATGCGGCAGCCTTTGAGGATTCCCTGACAGGTGTACAGGCGGCAGTAGCGGCAGGAATTCAAACCGTGCGGATACCGGATCATCGTTTTATTGATGTGGAGGATACGGCATCGGATGTTGACTGCGCTGAAAATCTGTCGTGTGTGCGAGCAATGCTGGAACAACTGAATACGTGAGGTGACGAAGATGGAGAAGGAAAGCGTAAAGGATGTAATTCTGCGTTATGGCGTGCTTCTTGGAAAAAGAAATACGGAAAGACAGAAAACGGATTTTTTGAGAGCGGCTCAGAAACAGCTGGAGCAGGCCGGATTTCCTGTGGATATCACCTGTGTATCCGCTTCGCTCATGAGGCGGGAGTCTGTAAATATGTATAATCTTTACGCTGGTGATTTCAAAAAAGCGGATGTGGTCTTCATCACGTATTATGATACGCCGCTGTGGCAGTTTTACCCCAAAGAGCAGAAAGCCTTTGATGCGAACTGGTCAAGGGGAAATTTCCTTCTCCATACCTTGCTGTTTCTATGCTGTATGATTGCGATTGCTGCATTTTTATACCTTACTGTGATTCCCAGTCTTCAGAAGCACGGATTTGTGAGTCTATGGGGAGCGGTGCTTGTACTCGTATGTTTGTTCGTTTTTTATGGGATTCGGCATATGCGTGGAGGAATAGCGGCAGGAAATACAATGGTGCGCAATTCTTCAAGTCTGATTGCCCTGTTTGCTTTGGCCTCTGATCTATCTGAACAGGAAAAGCAGCACGTAGCCTTTGCTATGATTGATGAGGGAACACGTTCTGAGTATGGTCTGCGCATGCTGCAGGAGTATATAGGGAAGAAGCGTATTCAGCGGGTGTATCTGGATTCCATCGGGAATGTCGGAAAGCTGCAGGGATTTGCTGACCGGCATATACTGGAGGGACTTCATGAGAAACTAGCAGAGCATGCGGAATGGCATGATTTGGCAGAGGATAAGCATGCATATGGGGATATTTTGTTAACGTCCGGCAGCTGCTATAATGGATGCGTATCACTGAAAATAGAAAAACGGACAGATAACAGTGATCTGGAACAGCAAGTCATTAAAGTGATACAGGTTCTAAAGGCGCTGATGATTTCCTGCGTTTCTTAAAAAGAGGTATATGAACAGGTTAATTTATAGGATACTGAAATTGATGTCATTTGTATTAATTCACCAAATCACACACATGTAAGCTATGCAGAAATGGCTTTGAAGGCCGGAAAGCATATTTTGGTGGAAAAGCCCTTTGCAATGAAAAGCAGTGATGCACAACGTGTTTTTACGCTTGCACAGGAAAAAGGATGCCTTGCATATACCAATCAGAATCGACGATTTGATGCGGATTTTCTTATATTGCAGGATATCATACAAAGTGGAAAGCTTGGTACGCTCATTGAAATAGAATCTCACTATGATTATTTTAAAACACGCCCCGTTGTAACACAGGATATGATTTTCAATTTGGGTATTCATACGATTGATCAAATGATAGCTCAGTTTGGTATTCCTGATAGAACGGATTATGATGTAAAAGGCATTCTTAATAAAGAAGATGGAGCCGATGATTATTTTGATATTAAACTTTATTACGGTAAGCTTAAGGTCTCAGTTAAAACGAGCCTGTTTGTGAAGCTGCCATATCCCAGATTCCTTGTACATGGCACAAATGGCAGTTTTATGAAATACAGTCAAGGGCATCTGTTCGCAAAATCTGCACAGGAGCCTATCGAGGCTTCCTTTCTGCAGGAACCGGAGGATAACTGGGGAGTATTATCATATATGGATGAATATGGGAATGATATTACGACCCGTATTCCCTCTAGGGTAACGGATTATGGTAAGATTTATGATGACCTGTACGCATGTATTTATCAGGGAAAGGCTCCCTATGTGAAGGCGGAGGAGGTGGTTGCAGTTTTAAACATTGCAGAGGAGGCAGAGAAAGCGGCAGGAAATTGATGATTGCATACCGTTTTTAACTGCGTACCGCTTTCCTTCTCTGTTATAGCTTAAACGGGACTGTTTTCAGAAAATGGCCGTCAATTCATTGATGTTGTGAAAGTAACATAGTATAATAAAAGTAACAACAAGGAGGTCGATTTTTATGGAAAATAAGACCATTATCACCATCAGCAGACAGTTTGGAAGTGGAGGACGTGAAATCGGTAAGAAAATAGCCGACCAGCTGGGAATACCGTTCTATGACAAGGAGCTCATTGAGATTGCTGCCAAAGAAAGCGGTATGGATAAAGAGCTTTTTGAAGAAGATGATGCCCGTACAAGCAAGGGGTTCCGACTCCTGGGTGCCTTGGGATATTCTCTGGGAGGACCATTGTCCACGATAACGGAATTATCATTAAATGATCGCTTGTATCTGGTACAGGAAGAAGTAATCAAGGGTGTGGCCTGTGAGGGATCATGTGTCATCGTCGGACGCTGTGCAGATTATGTGCTGCGGGATCGCAGTGATGTACTGAATGTGTATATTCATGCAGATATGGAGGATCGCAAAGAGCGTGCGGTTCATTCCTATGAGGTGGATGAACGCGATATCGAGGGCAGCATCAAGAAAATCGACAAGCGCCGTGCAAATTATTATGAGTACTATACGGATCGCAAATGGGGTCGTGCAGAGAATTATGATATCAGCATCAATTCCTCTACGTTCGGTATTGACGGCACTGTGGAAATTATTAAGATGCTCGCACAGAAAAAAGCATTATAAGGAATCATGCAGAAAGAAGAACATATAGTATAAAGGGCTGTATGTTCTTTTTCTGTACAAAATGTGAAGGCTTACGAAAGATATGCGTAAACCCACAATTTCACAAGATTGTTTGACAACATACGCGGCGAGTGTTGTTATACTACAGGTAGAAAGACACAAGGAGGTTTCTGTTTATGCAATGGAAATTGACTCACAGGCACAATCATGAGTGCATTGAGAATAAAGGCGGTAAAACACTCAGCTATGATCCCAATCTCGGTATTCAGATTATCGAGCAGGACGGCTTTGCGTTTAAAGATCTGGATAATAACGGAAGGCTTGATCCTTATGAGGACTGGCGTCTGCCACTTACACAGCGAATTCAGGATTTCACCAGCCGGTTTGTTTTATGGCAGGAGGGGGACTGCCTGTATTATCGCAAGGGAAGGATCGAGCTGTCCAGAGAATTCTGTGACTGGATGAAAAATTGTGACTGCCGCACGACCATACTGCAGGCTTCTGACCTTTTACAGGAGGATGAGGAATACCTCAGAGAAAACTATATTCTGGCAATGCTGCTGCTGATGTTTGATAATGACTTTGACATGGGAAAGGAAGATTATCTGCTCCAGCTGATTGTACAGAGTATGGATCTGGGAGTTCTGGAAAACATCATCTACTCTATCATGGAGGCTCTAAAAAAATATGTGACAAAACGCTCTGCAGGAGTACAGCAGGAGCTTATCTTATAAACAGCACGAAATTGTGCTGTTTTGTTTTTACATCCGATACACAGTTTCATGTTTGTTCCTGTATTTGATATTACCTATATTTAGTATTGTGGAATACCTTCCTTTTCGTTATAATTCCGCTCATAGAAGAAGTGGAGGGATGTCCTGAAAACCTTTATGCTACACCACCCTAATTGCATGGAATGCAATATGCATTCGTTTGACCCCAGAAAAAAGGCCATACGGACAGCCAGGTCAAATGCCGATTATTGTGACTGTAAAGTCTTGTTGTTGGTTTAAAGCCAGTTTTATGAGTATCGATACTTGTAAGATCAATAAGAGTAATAAAGGCAGATGTTTGTCGTATAGACTCAGGATATCCCGTATATTTTATTATTATGAACATAGAATCATACAGCACAGCGGATATAACAGGATCAGTATGCACGTTTGCATATGCAGGTATTATACTCACTAAGAAAGTGAGGACATGATGAAAAAAACGATTATTTTTTGTATGGCAGCGGTACTGCTTTTCGGCTGCAGTGTGAAAACGGAGGAAAAGGAAAATTATAGTGATGAAATGAAGATAGCACATACAGTGGATCTGTCAGAAGATGACGGGGCAGACAGTGTGGAGCGTGAGGGTGATCAAAAGGAATCACCATATTTCAAGCATCCGGATTTCTATCATATGAAGTCTACCGATACGCTTACCTTGCTGTCGAAATTTAAAACGATGCAGCAGACGAGTGAATGGAGCTGCGGTGTGGATGCGGCACTCATGGTATTGCAGTATTACGGGAAGCTCGGTAAGCACAATGAGGAAACACTTGCGCAGCTTCGCACAAATAAACTGAAAAGTGAGGCTACCTCTTTACAATCCATGATACAGATTTTCGAAGGTGTTGGAGGGTTTCAGATTCATTCAACGTATGATTACAAGGAAAGCGATTATGATAAAATCAATCTGCGCATGATTCAGGATTATTTAAAAAAAGGTATACCGGTTATGGTGGCATGGAATGACTGGGGAGGACACTGGCAGGTAATCATCGGATATGATACCATGGGGACGGAAACAACACAGGATGATGTTCTTATCGTGGCGGATTCCTATGATACAACAGACCATAATCAGGACGGCTATGGTATTTACCCTGCAGAACGTTTTTATTATAATTGGACGATGTATGATTTCTTTTCAAAGAATTACGGAATAGCGGAAAGAGATAAGCTGTTTATTGCTGTAGAGCCGAAAGCGTAAATGAAGGGAAGCTTTGTGCCTGGATATGCGGTAGGACACTCGATATCTTAATGAAGGGGCTGCTGTCCTGCTTTAGGCATACTGCAGGTTGACGATTGTAACTGTTGATAGAGCAGAAGAAACAACACCATATCTGTTGCATGTATACAGTCAGATACATCACAGACAGGTATATTCATAATATGGAAAGCAGGCTATGAACTCATTATAAGCAAAAAAGACAGAATCATGAACCTGAGAAGGTTCTCAGGCTTGGATTCTGTCTTTTGTTATGAAATGGCAATCATCCTATGCAGATGCAGAGAATAGATGCAGGTCGTGATACTATGCTTTGGATATAAGATATGCATAGCCTTTTTATACATAGCAAGCTGTCCCTTATATCGTTGTATGAATTCCGCATCCTCTTTGAGAGAATCTGTCTTGAAATCAAGGATGATCATACGGTCGTTTTGAATGCTGACAAAGTCCATATAGCCATGTAGAATTTGCAATCCGTCCTTAACCATAAACGGCATTTCATGATGGACATCCCCTCTGTATGCCGACAGATAATCCGGATCCTTTCCCAGCTGCAGCAATGTCTGAATATCCCATTCCTTCAGCTCCAACAGCTGCTGATTGGCGACTTGGAGAATACCGTCACGACTCCATATAGGAGCCTGAAGTGCCTCTATCATTTTATGCATCATGGTTCCATAATCACTTCCCTGCATGTCATCGTCAAATGTAAACGCAGGCAGCTCCCTTGCCTCCTGTGCGGAAGCGGTTACCAGTTCAATGCTTTTGGATGGCTTTTCATATACCCGGAAAGGATGATCTACGCCTGCCTCTGCCTGTTGCACCTCACTGTGCCAGAGGCGGTGCACCTCCTTTATAGTAAAGAGTGGACTTGGGTTGCATAAAAACGTCTGTAAAATCCATGATGTATAGCCATTGCGGTTGTATACCTGCGACATGCTTAACGGATGCTTATAGGCATCAAGCTCAAGTATACAGTCAACGATATGCATCTGTGTCTGGGCACGGGTGGTTGCCACGTAGAGAATGCGCATCTCCTCCTCCAGCTCTTCCTTATCCTTTTTATGTTCCATGGCGATTCGCGGTATCGTTGTGCGGACATAGCGCTGCGGTAAGTCCATTGCCTTCATTGCCAGTCCGAGCTCGGAATCACTGATACAGAAATCCTTAAATTCGATCGGTGTCTGCTTATCGGTAGACCATAGGAATACGACGGGGAACTGCAGACCCTTGGACTGGTGGATACTCATAACACGGACCACATCCGCCTCAGCGCCAATCGGAATCGCCTCTGCTGTCTGAGCATCCTTGATCTGTTCGATCTGTGAAAGAAAGGAGGATAATCCGGAGGCATACTGATCCTCAAACTGTACAGCCTTTTCAAACAGCAGATCCAGATTGGTTTTTTCCTGAATGCTTGTATGCAGACGATAATAATCCTGCATCTCATACAGTTTATTTATGAGCTCACTGATGCGCAGCCTGCCATGTTGGAAAATCAGCTCCTGTAATATTTCAAATCCGGGAAACGGATGCTCACAGAACCAGGAATAATAGGATTGTCCCTTTTCCTTCTGCAGCTTGGCCTGTGCGAAATCCATAGTTGATTTACGAAAAAGCGGTGACAGCATAGTGGCAGTAAAGCTGATATCATCGTGCGGATGCAAAATACACTTCATTGCGGACAGAATCACCTGTACGGCATTGGATTGATAGAATCCGTATTTGATATCAATGAAATACGGGATATTCAGCTCATCGAAAATCTTCTTCATATCATCCTTGCGGGCATTTCCACGGACGAGGACAACAAAGTCCTTCCACTTTCGCTGCTCGCGCTCCTTAATTTCCAAAATCTGATTGGCAATATAGCTTGCCTTTAATTCATTTTTGGAAACGATAATCCCCTCTGCTTCCTTAATTTCGTTATGGTATACAGCATGAAAACAGATGGGAACATTATCCTCGTTCTGCGCAGGGACACCGGTTTCTACATCATCCTCTTTTGCATAGCTGCAGGAAAATCCATCGATATTCATCAACAGCTTAAACAGGTCATTATTAAAATCGACAATCATTTTCTTGGAACGGTAATTATTTGAAAGATAAATAACCTCATCAAATACTCCGCGATGATCGATCAGTCCCTTCATCAAAGACGGCTTGGCATGACGGAATCCATAAATTGACTGCTTGATGTCTCCAACACGGAATACATTGTTCTTTCTGCAGATCAGCATTACCAGCTGGTTTTGAACATCATTGCTGTCCTGAAATTCATCCACCATGATTTCAACGAATTTTTCACGATAGATATCAGCAACACGGCCACCCTTCGCCTGTAAAATTTCCAGAGCGAAATGCTCCATATCATCAAAGTCGATGACCTTATGCTCTTCCTTTATCCTTGCATAGGCGCTGCGATAATCCCTGCACATGTCCACCAGCTTTTTTATATAAGGATACAAGTAGCGGATATCCCGCATGAATTCATCTTCACTGAATAGGATTTCCAGTTGTGCATCCTCTAAAGCAAGAAGACTTTTTCTCAGGCGCGCATATTCCTTATCCTCCTTATCCGGGCTTGGAGGTACAACGGCGTGTACAATGGCGAGAAAGGCAGCACGGTAAGCCTGATAATCCTGATTTTGCAAGGCCTGATGCAGGTCCTGAAGAGCAAGCAGCTTCTGTTCCACTATAGCGTGTTTTTTTACCTGATCATCATATTTTAACCGGTAAAGCTCATCTATACGGACCAGCGTTTCTTCATAACGTGCAGTTTGCACAACGAGATATTCAAAGAAATTCTCATAAATCTCTTTTGGTAAATCCTCCAGCAGATGCTTTTCATGATAATTCTCTGCCAGAGAATCCAGCCAGGCTTCCGGATCGGATTTGCTGGAGGCCAGTCCTGCAAGATTCATAATCATGGTACGCAGGGCCTCATCGTTTTCCGCTCTTGCTGAAAACATCTGACACAGCTGCAGAAAGCTTGCATCCTGCAGCTGATACTGTTTCGCAAAGGCTTCCTCCAGGGACTGCTGCTGAAACAGAACCATCGTTCCGTTATCCATAATGCTTTTGATACGCTGCGGATCCAGTCCGAGAATGTAATAATATTCCTGTATGATCGAAAGGCAGAAGGAATGGATGGTTGATATATGTGCTGTCTGTATACCCGTCAGCTGTCTGGTGATATAGCTTTTCTCTTCTTCTGTTCGGGCAGCGGTCAACGCCTTCTGCAGCTCTGTGGCCAGACGCTTTTTCATTTCGTTTGCGGCAGCTTCCGTGAAGGTCATGGCAAGAATGGAGTCAATGGAGACATGATCCTTCATGACCAGATCCATCAGACGTGCAATCAGCACGGTGGTCTTCCCGCTTCCTGCGGATGCGGATACCAGGATATTGCGTTCCTTTGTCTGAATCGCCTTCAGCTGCATGGGATTCCATTCAGGCATCTTCCTCACGTCCTTTCTGTTGCTGATAGATATCGTCCTCTACCTCCACCAGCTGTGTTTTTTCTGCATATATGCCCTTAAATCGGCAGATTTCATAATAGCTGCAAAACATACAGGCCTCTTCCATCGGCAAACAGCGAATGTCCCCGTTTATGATTCTGTTACCGATCATTTGATACATTTTTGTAAAATAACGTTCGATACTGCCGAGATCATACAGCTTGCGCGGCTTTATGATCCCCTCCTTATTCTGACTCACACCAACAATGTGTGCGCCGTTGTCATCCAGTGCCTGTATATCACTGTCCATGACCCAGCCGTTCATGCGATGTGCCTTGTGACGGATTTCTTCATATTCCTCTTTACTGGATGGAAGATGTGTTACCGGTTTTCTCCGGGACAGCTTGCCTGCCGTATAAGGGATATTTTCATTTTTTAACGAAACGTAGAAGGATCCCAGAACACGTTTATGAAATTCTTTACTGCAGACGATGGAATAGGTTAGCAGCTGCAGCTGCAAGGCGGCAAATACGTTAGTCTCCGACAGCATTTTGGCAGAGCTTTTATAATCCAGAATACATAAGAATTCATCCGACGCATCGATGCGGTCAATATATCCCTTTAATGCGAGGCTGATGTCATCCCCTAGGGGAATGCTGTAATGAAACTCCTTCTCACGAAGATACGGAGATAATATGGAATGCTGTTCAAAGTCATCCAGCAAGCCCAAGGTCTGTGTCATAGAGGTAAGTATTCGCTGTGCAACATTTTCCAGCTTTTTTTCCAGAGATGGAAACACATCCTGCATAATCCGAATTTCCTTCATCAGCACTTCTTCGATTTTTTCCTCTGCCACCTTTGTATAGGCCTTCCCATATTTCCCTGTAAAGGTCTCCAGAAGGTAATGTGCGAGAGTGCCGGCATAGGAATCCGGAAAGCCGACCTTCATCGGTTCCCGCAGGGAAAGACCATAGCGCAGAAAGTAAGAGAACGGACATTTAACATAGCGTTCCAGAGCGGAAATGGAGCCCCGGATCATTTTATCTTTAACAAACAGAGCCTGTGCCATTTCAGGAGACAATGTAATGTTGGTGGAAACAGGTTCATAGCTGCTGTACAGCGGATAAGCTACTGAACCCGCTTTTGGATTCGCATGCTGCTTCTGGACATAGTCCTCAATTTCCAGGGCAGCCTCCATTCCTTTTCCCTCATAGGTGCCGAGCGGATAGGATACATATACGGATGGTGCTGCGTACAGCATTGCGGATATCTGTTCCAGATAAAACTGATAACGTCGTTCCATGGAAGGATAGGCTGAAATCAATGCGTGATAGTTCTCATCGAAAATGCCTTTTTTTGTTTGAAAGGCAGGATAGTCTTTTTGTGTACATCCCAGAATAAATAAATGCTTTCGGCAGAAGGGGGACTGGCGCAGATCACAGACGATGGCTCCGCTTCTTTCTTTGGGAGCACTGCTTTGTGCCATACCGTCAAGGAAGTACAGAAAAAATGCAATATCCTCTTTTTCTAATATATAAGGATGGAGCTCCTTCAGCATCGCCTCAATATCCAGAAGAATTTTGGTATCTGCATCGTCCCTGCGCAGAGATTCTCTGACATAGGAAGCAGCGGTCTGTATCATCGCTTCCATCGATATCGGCTGTTTCAGCGGACGCAGATAGACCACCAGCTGTTGACGAACCAGCTCAGCCTCTTCTTCCAGCTTTTGCAGCTTGGCCAGCTCAAGTGCATCGAGAATATGTCCCTCATCCTCAATCTGCTGTAAATGGTCAAAGGCTTCCTCGATATTACAGGAAAATACATCCAGATAATCCTTCAGCTTCTGCAGCTGTTCCATGTGTACGACACCGCAATCCAGAACACGGAGAAGATTTTCCGTATCCGGCTTCAGATAATAAGAGAACAATGCGGAAAAGCGGTGTGGCAGTATACTCGCATGGGAATCCTGCAGCAGTGTATACGGTATTTGATAACGCTGGAAAATCTGTGCAAGAATCGGCTTATAGGTTGCATTGGCAAGGGTGATATGAATATCATCCGCATCCAGATCGTGCTCGATAATATATTGTGCACATGCTTCAATTTCCTGGCGCTTGTTAACAGCATGGAAAAACAATGGCATTGGCTCATACACCGGCGGAGTACAGCGCTGTGCCCCCTGCGCAACCAGCGCCTGTATGAGCTGTTCTTCCTCCAGCGTGTGATACACATCCAGAATATGCAGATCATCCAGCCGCTTTGTTTTTATATTCGTTAATGCTGCACGCTGCTGTTTGGAAGGCACGGCAATATCCGTGAGCTGAGAAAGGATTGCAAACAGTTCTTTTTGTGCTTCACTTTCCTGAGGCAGCTCACTCTGGGGGATGTTCCAGAAATAAATGGAATCCAGAAACGACCTGCATTCGTTCAGAAATACCGGGGAGTCCGCCACCTCACGATAGATTTTCAGCTGCGGAAGGATTGTCTGTATCCGCTGCTTATACTGATATAAGGCAACATGTCTGGACGGTACTGCAACATTTGCCTGCTGCTGCAGCCATCCCTGCAGAGTGTTCAGCTTCAGTCCCAGCAAGCCGCTGCGTGTTTTTAAAAGCTCCTCGCGCAGAGCTGCGTGCAGGTAGGCTGGGGCAATAAGGGTGCTGCCGGGACCCAATTTCTGTAAAAATGTCATATTGTACCTCCTGAAAATGTTGTTTTGATTTTTGGCGTGCTGCTTACTACAGGATAATCATATCATATTGCCCGCATAACAGCGATGAAAAAAGCTCTGTATAAATATGGAATGGAAGCGCGCTGCCTGTGTTATTTCATCTATAGTCTATACGGTAGCTGATAGCTTTCCAACATGAGTAGTATGATTATAATATCAAGCAGAAAAAAATACAAATGAAAAACGATGGAATGTCATATTTTCCACAGGTGCAGAATGCGTAATCCCACAAACATACCTTTCCAGACCAAATGGTAAAAAAGGTGATAAATAAAGGCTGAAATTGTATTTTTAGGCATTTTATTACCGGAAGGGATATGATAAAATACAAACGTTGAAGTAAGTTGGGAAGTGATGATGTGAAGAAGTATTTTCAATTTAAAAAGGAAGAAAAAGCTGTACTGGCAATCGGTATTCTGATGATTGCTGTTGTTTTGACTGCAGGACTGCTTAAGCAGAAATTTGTAAAAGCGGAAGCCTATGTGCCGTTGAAGGAGGAACAACAAAGCGTCAATGCGATTGCTGCCAAGAAAGAGACCTTTATCATTGAGCAGAACGCAAAGCTGAGTCAGAAGGCGGAAACCTATGTAAATGCAGATTCCGATGTATTAAAAAAGGTTAAGCTGGATTTGTCTGCGGTTGATGTTACAACACCGGGTACCTATCAGGCTGTAGCATCCTTACAGAAGGAGCGTGTATCCTTTGCAATTAAGGTTGTGGAAAATGCAAAGCCGGTTATACAGGCGGCACATGCGGATTTTCAATTTGTTATTGAATCCAATTCCACAATGCAGGAGGTACGTGATTATGCTGGTGTTACTGCTGCAGATGCATCTGGAAACGATTTGAGTGCATTGATTACCGGATGGGATGAGGAGCTGCCTGTGGAAGCAAAAACAGTAACCTACCAGCTGAGTGTCGAGGATGCACAGGGGCAGCGTGCAAAGAAATCAGTGCGTGTGCAGTACCTGCTGCCGAAAGAGGATAAGAAGGATTAGTGCTGAAAGGTATATTTGAGAATGTGTATGAATGGATGCGGAGCTGTTGTTAGTTTTACAGCCTACGCATCCTATTTTTGTTTACCAGATATGAATATCAGTTACAATTTCCACTTTTATTGAAGTCTGCTGTGCCAACCTGTATTCGCCTAAGCGCTATCTGGTATATAGTTATAAGACTGTATCATGATTTACCAAATGAATTTTTTCACTTCGTCTATACTCTGATTTTAAGATTTTTTCTGTATTTCCGACAGGATATATGCTACACTGTAAATACAAAAAAAGGAGAGGTCGGTCTATGAGAAACTATATAAATAATACATTGCATTCACATCTAATTCATCCGCAAAAGCCCCGGCCTTTCGGTAGCTCAACCGCTTGCTAGAAGCGTTTTTTCTTATACGTTCATACATTCTTTACAATTATTAAGTAGCTTACAGCAGCTGAACACCGCTTGTCGGCGGTAAGGACTGCCTTGTTTTTGTTGCATCCGTTCCTGCGTATGATACGAAACAGCAGGAACCTCTATATGCTAATAAAAACAACAGCAGAGCAAGAGCACCACCAGATCATATCCTTAAAGTACAGATAGCAATAAGAGAAAGAAAGGATATGATTATGACAACAAAAATGAAAACAGAAGCAGCAGCTATGATTAGCTGCTATGATAATAAAAAGAAATATGACATGTACTGTAAAAAGCTATTATCAAACAAGCAGATTCTCGCCTATGTGATGAAGGGCTGTATTCCGGTATACGCAGATATTCCATTGGAGGACATACCATCCTATATTGAAATGTCTTCTATAAATACAGCAGACTGTGAATATATCGATGATCATCAGGTTGAGGTCACGGATGAAGCCATACCGGGGGCACAGATCAAATACGATATTCAGTTCGAGGCGACAATCCCCATGAAGCAGAAGAAAGCCGATAAGAGCACACCTGCGGATAAGAAAGTTCGCATGATCATCAATCTGGAAAGCCAGGCAAAGGATGATCCCGGTTATCCTCTGATCAAGCGTGCTTTGTATTATTGCAGCAGATTGATGGCAAGACAGAAGCATCCCAAGGATGGATTTCAGCATTCGGATTATGACAGGATCAGAAAGGTCTGTTCCATCTGGATCTGTATCGGTCATAACAATCAAAAGAATGATGTCATCAACACCTATAAGATACAGGAAACATGTGAAACAAAGATATGGCATGCCGCAAGGGAGGACTATGATTTGCTCACAGCAGTCATGGTGTATCCGAAGAAGGAAGGCGTACGAAAAGCGCAGGATATTCCGAATGCGGTAGAGCAGGAGGATGAAAACAAGCAGAGGCTTTTAGAGCTGTTAAAGATTTTGTTTATAAAAAATCTCGTTATAGAGGATAAAAAGGATCAATTACAGAAGACGTATGGTATACTAATGGAGAAGGAGATAGATAAGGAGGTCATGACGATGTGCAACTTTAGCGATTTCATTGAGCAAAGAGGCAAGGAAGAGGGAAAAGTGGAAGCAACACTACTCCATGTAAAAAAACTGATGCAGAAAATCGATGTCAGTGCGGTGGATGCTATGAACATACTGGATGTTGAAGAAGACATACGACCTACGGTTCTGCAATCTCTACATCTATCCTAAAAAGCTATACCTACAGTAATTTTTAAAGAGCTGTATCATCTCAGCTCTTTTTTGTACCACTAAAATTTGTTTATTGTTTTTGCAATATCATGAGATAAGTTGAATCTGCAAGTGAAAGAGCTTATGGGAACAGCAGCTGGAAGTACTTTAAAACGTGTCAAACTGATAGCAGTCACACTTTGCAAACCTTTTAATTCTTTGTTATGTATGCTTATAAAATCGGTATAGAACGCGCTTCATTCTGAAAGCACATAAAGGATATAATATATGTTTTTTTCATTATGCATATTATTACGTAGGAAGGAGCGATATAAATAATGTGTAGAAACCGCCTGCTTATGTAAAGTAAAATTCAGGAAATTCTCACAGACATTTTGACATTCAAATACTTATAACTTATAATCGCATTGAACACGTATCAGAATAAAGAGGTGAAAACATGCGGAGAAAATCCAGGGTAGCAGACACATTGAAGCAACTCTGTGCAGACATCAGCCTTTCTTCCATACAGGAAGGCTATGAGGGGGTCAGCGCACAGCAGCTATCCGATTTCATGGGGATGGATCGGGCGAATGTAAGTAAAGAACTGAATCAGCTTTTTCAGGAGAATGCAGTTATCAAGATCACCGGAAGACCGGTTTATTATTTCGACAGGGAACGCATGGAGGTCCTGCTGGCGCATTCACTGGAACGTTTTGCTGTTTCCTCTCTGCAGGAATATTTGCAGGAACGAGGAGAAGTGTATACCGAAAATGATTTCGATAAGCTGATCGGCAGTGATAAAAGTCTGAAGACGATGATTAACAAGGCAAAGGCGGCTATGATCTATCCGCCGTTTGGCCTGCATACACTGCTGGTGGGACCAACAGGTGCGGGTAAGACGATGTTTGCGGAAATCATGTATCAGTATGCCAAGGATCATGGTGTACTGCAAAAGACTGCACCGTTTGTTATTTTCAACTGTGCCGAATATGCGGATAATCCACAGCTTCTGCTGGGACAGCTGTTCGGATATGTAAAGGGTGCCTATACCGGCGCAGACAGGGAAAGTGAAGGTCTGGTGGAAAAGGCACAAAACGGTGTCCTCTTTCTGGATGAAATTCACCGGCTGCCTCCGGAGGGGCAGGAAATGCTGTTCATGCTGCTGGACAAGGGAGAATACCGCAAGCTGGGAGCCAATGAAACTAGCAAGGATGCCAGAGTGCTGATCATCGCCGCAACAACGGAAAACCTGGAATCCAGTCTGCTTCAGACCTTTTTACGAAGGATACCGATGACGATCACCATGCCTTCTCTGGAGGAGCGCTCCATTGAAGAGCGCTATGAGCTGATTGAAAAATTCTTCCGTCAGGAATATAACCAGGTCAAAATTCCTATTCAGGTTAAGGCCAAGGTCATGCGGGCTTTGCTGTCCTACGATTGCAAGGGGAACATCGGGCAGCTGAAGGCGGATATCCGCCTGCTCTGTGCCAACGGCTTTCTGGAGCATATATCCCGTCAGGATAACGTGATTCGCATTACTTTGTCCTTACTGCAGGAGCATATCTATCACGGTCTTTTAAATTCCGGCAAGCAGAAGGAGGTTGATGATTTTCTGACCATACATGATCAGGAGATCTTCGTCTATGATCAGGAAACAAAGCTGGAACACTATGATGGCGAGTTTTTGAATATTTATGAGGAAATGAACCGCCGTTTTCAGGATTATGAGGCAAAGGGCTTTGACAATGCAAACATCAACCGTCATATGCGCATGTATATCGAAACCTATATCAAAACCTTAAGCAATCAGATTGAGGAATCCGGGAGTGAAGCAATGCTTTACAAAATTGTACCGATTCATGTATATCATGCAGTAGAGGTTGCCCTGCAGCTGGCTCAGCAGCGACTTGGCTATCCGATTTCCAAAAAGGTGTATACGGCAATGGCGCTGCATATATCCGCGCTGATGGAAAACAAGCGTAAGGAGCATGAGCTGAATGCAAACGTCTATGACGTTCTCAGTGAAAATCCGAATGAATATCATGTGGCAATGGAAATCATGAGCTTCCTGCAGAAAGAGCTGGAAATTCCGTTTCCACCGCAGGAAATCGTCTTCTTTACAATGTTTCTGTGTATTGAAAAGGATAAGCCGCAGGTAAACGGATCGATTGCACTTCTTGCACTGGCACATGGAAACGGTGTGGCACGCAATATGGTGGATGTTGCCAACGCGCTGCTGGACACACGCCATGGTCATGCGCTTGATATGAGCCTGCATCAGAGTGTGGATGATTTTCTGGAAACGGTGACACGCAAGGTGAAGGAAATTGATGAGGGAAAGGGGGTGCTCATTCTTGTCGATATGGGCTCCCTGCTATCCTTTGGAGAAATCATTACACAGAAAACCGGAATTCCAACAAAGACAATCGATATGATATCCACACCGTTTGTACTGGAAGCTTTGCGGAAAACGATGCTGAGCGAATATACACTGGACGATTTGTATCGCGAGCTGCGAAGCTATACTCCATATATCGGAAAGCTGTACTCCAAGGAAATCAAGCAAAAGGCCCTGCACCAGAATGTCATTGTAACGACCTGTCTGAGCGGCGAAGGGGCAGCGGTTAAGCTGGGAGAGCTGATTCGCTCCGCCATACCTGCCATAGACGAATATCATATCGATATTGTTGCATGCAATACGGAATCCTTTAAAGAAAAGCATCTGGAAAATAAACGTATTCTTGCCGTTGTCGGTGCCAGAGATCTGCATCTGGAGGATACGCTGTACATATCCAGTGATAAAATCATTCTGGAGGACGGTTTGGCAAAAATCGCACAAATCATATCCACAGCGCTTGGGGTTGAAGACAGGGAGCCGGTTTCCTCCAATATCGTCATGAATAATTTTCTGAAGGAATCGCTTGTGTTCCTTGACCCGATAAAAGCAGATGATGTGATACGCAAATCCTTCCAGGTCATATCAAAGATGTGGGATATTGACGACTATAACCGGATACTGATTGGTTATATGATGCATGTCGGATGTATGATTGAGCGCTGTATTCGCGGTGCGGAGATGGAATATGATGCCTGTCAGGAACGTATTCAGCGAAATGAAAAGCTGTATCGTCTTGTCCGTACAGCGATGAAAATCATTGAGCGGGAATTTCAAATCCGCATCTCTGACACAGAAGTGGCTTACATCATGGATAACTTTGACACAGAATGACACACTAGCATACAGAGATGGAAAAGTGCTGATAAACAGGCACTTTTTTATTTTGGCACGGGACTTGCTAGTAAATGAGTGAAGGTAATAAGAAAGGAGTAAGTTATGGAGGATAATGTATGGGTCTTCGTCTGTACACATGGCAGATTCGGTGAAGAGCTGATGAAATCCGCTGAGATGATTGCCGGTGAGGCAGAGAATGTATTTGCGTTTTCTCTGATGCCGGGAATGCAGCCGGAGGATTACAGAGCAATGCTGGAGAAGCAGCTGGAGAAGCTGGGTGATGGTAAGGTTCTGTGCCTGGTGGATCTGTTTGGCGGAACACCGTGTACGACATGTGCGATTCTGTCGAAAACATATGACATGCAGGTGATTTCCGGATTGAATCTGGCGATGTATATCGAGGTGACCTCACAAAGAAATCTTCGCCCTAGACAGGAGTTAGTTGAAGTAGGACTGGAAATACTGAGAGATAGTGGAAAAGATGTTATAAAATTGCTTAATGAGCGTAAATAAGGAGGTTTTTATATGGCTGATATAAATTTAGTGCGTATCGATTTTCGTCTGATACATGGTCAGGTAGTTACCAAATGGGTGAAACAGGCAAATGCAAATCGAATTATAATCGTTAATGATATGCTGGCTAAGGATGAGTTTTTAGCTAGTGTTTATAAAATGGCTGCTCCATCTAATGTTAAGGTAGATATTTTTACAGTAGATGATGCAATGGCTAAGTGGACAACAGATCAGTTCGGAGAAGGTAAAGTTTTGCTCTTATTTAAAAACGTTAGTGATATACGAAATCTTCAGAGGCTAGGCTTCCCTCTTCCTGAGGTACAAATTGGAGGGCTTGGTGGAGGTTCTGGTAGAATCAATACTTCCAGTGGAATCTCGTTTGATGCAAAGGATGTACAACTTTTGAAGGAAATGATAGCGGAAGGAAGTGATATTCACATACAGGTTGTACCAACACAGCAGAAATATGAAATAGAGAAAGTGATTGAAAAATTAGAGTTCAATGAATAGAGGAGGAAATGAATATGGATACTAGTTTATTGCTAATTGCAGCATTTTGTGGGATTTGGCAGTTTGTATCAACGACAGATTTTGGTTATACCCTGAGTGATACTCTGGGACAGCCTGTTCTTGTAGGTGCGCTTCTTGGACTTTTAACTGGACAGGTGGAGCAAGGTTTAATGATTGGGGGATCTTTAGAGTTAATGTATTTAGGAATCATTTATCCAGGAGGTACTGTTCCAGCGTGTGCTTCTAGCGCAGCATTGGTAGCTATTCCGATTGCACTCCGTACAGGGCTTGATGCACACGCAGCAACTGTTTTAGCAGTCCCTTTCGGAATACTGGGTTCTATACTATGGAACGTTAAATATTCAATCAACTCAACGTTTACTATTCGCGCACAAAAAAGCGTAGAAAACGGAAATTATGCAGCAGTTACACGTAATGCTTCTGTATACCCACTTATACTCACGTTCTTTCTAACTGCTATACCGATTTTTCTCGCTAATATACTGGCACCTACGCTCGTTGAAGGGGTAATCAATTCAATTCCAACATGGGCTATGCACGGTATTGAAGTAGCAGGCGGCGTATTACCCGCAATTGGTTTTGCAATGGCGGTGTATACAATTGGAAAAATGGAATTTCTACCATTCTTTGTAATTGGATATTTCTTAGTTATATACTTTGAAGTAGCTACAATGGGAGTTGCAATTTTCGGAACATGTATTGCTTTATTATATTTGTTCCTTAAAAATAAAAAAGAAAGGGAGGTGTAATCATGACAGCAGCAGTTAAGGAATCAAAGATTACAAAAAAAGAATTATTCAGAGCTTATAATAAATGGTATTGGCTGTGTGAAGTTTCACATTGCTATGATCGACTGCAGTCATTATCTTTCTGTGCCAGTATTCAAAATACATTACGGAAGCTATATCCAAATGATGAGGAGTATCAGGAGGCACTGCTTCGCCATTTGCAATTCTTCAATACGGAGGGAACTATAGGTTCTGTAATTCATGGTATTACGATGTCGTTGGAAGAAGAAAAGGCAGCAAATAAGGAAATTTCTGGAGAAATGATAATAGCTTTGAAAACGGGATTGATGGGCCCTGTAGCAGGAATTGGAGACACATTGATTTGGGGTACACTTAAACCTATATGTCTTGCACTTGCTACAACGATGGCTTTAAGCAACAATCTAATTGGTGCATTCTTCGTATTGTTATTTCCTTTGGCTGGATATTTCATTGGCTACTATATGTGCCGTCTGGGATATTCACTTGGCCGTAACGCTATCAGTAAGCTTATACAAAGTGGACTAATGAATCGAATAATTGATGCCTGCAGTATCCTAGGGCTAATGATGATGGGAGCGTTGTCTGCAAGTTTTGTATCACTAACAACAACGGCAGGTTTTAAATTGGAAAATAGTGATCCGATTTTACTTCAGAATATATTAGATGGCATTATGCCAGGGTTATTGCCTTTTGCTGTGATTACAGGTATTTATTTCTACATGAAGAAAAAAGGAACAAAGTATGGCGGTATCCTAATTGGTATTATTATTGCTTCACTTATACTGTCATTCTTTGATATTGTTTAAACAAGATCTTAAAAACTATTAAATTAGGGGAGATTTTATATGGAAATATTAAAAAAAAAGGTTAATTTATTTATAGATGAACACTTTGATCATCTATGGAAGCTGGCCTCCTATATCCATGCAAATCCTGAAATCGCCTTTGAAGAGAAGAAAGCTGCACATGCGCTTTCTTCTTATCTGCAGGAGCAGGGATTTGCTGTGAAGACGGGAATCGCCGGTTTGGATACGGCCTTTCAGGCTGTATTCAAAAAAGGAAACGGTCCAAGAATTGCCGTATTTGCGGAATACGATGCATTAAAGGGACTGGGGCATGCCTGCGGTCATAACCTGATCGCAACCAGTGCGCTAGGCTGTGCAGCCGCAGTAAAGCAGGTTCTGGAAAGCAGTGAGCTGGAAGGCAGCATCGAGGTATATGGAACTCCTGCCGAGGAAGATGGCGGAGGAAAGATCATCATGCTTAAGCAGGGTGTATTTGACGGTTTGGATGCTGTTTTTCTGATGCATCCGACAAGTGCCATGGCAAGAATCGGCGGAGAATGTGCTTCCTTTACCGACTTTGAAATAGAGTACTTCGGTAAGAGTGCACACGCAGAATCCCATCCGGAAAATGGCATCAATGCACTGGATGCGGCGAATCTGTTTTATCAGGCAGTGGGACTTGCCCGGCAGCAGCTGCGTGATTCTATTCATATCTGCTGTATACTAGCGGAAAGTGAATGGGATATCGGACGCATCCCGGATTATGCAAGGCTGGAGGTGGAAATATCCACCATGCGGGCAAAGGATATCGAAACCACCAAACAGAAAATCATAAACATTGCAGAAGGCATGGCACTGGCCAGCGGCTGCAGGGTAAGCTATAAGGAAATACCGGGATATTACGGGCGTATGCCGAATGCGGTGCTCGCTGAGCTGTGCAGAGAGGAAATGCTGGCCCTTGGGGAGCCCATGATGGAGGGAATGCCGAGTGATGCGGGTGGAGAGGATCTGGGAAATGTTTCCCGTGTGATTCCCGCATGCAATCTCTATATGACACTGCTTCCGGAAAAGAAGATATCCGGCCATACCGATCAGTTTCGCGAGCTCGCAATATCCGATGCTGGCAAACACTGTCTTGATATTTCCAGCAAGGCAATGGCAAACAGTATTCTGACGCTGTATCAGAACCCGAAGCTGCTCAAGCAGGCCAAGGAGGAATTAAAGCGCCGTCAGGAAGAGGAGGCTCGCTATGAATAATATCGGAGTATACGGACTGGGCGTCATGGGACAGTCGCTGGCACGCAATATCATGCAGCACGGCTTCTCTGTATCTGTATACAATATAGAAACAGAAATCACAAAGCAGTTTACACAGAAATATCCGAAGCTTTTCGGATATGAGTCACTGGAAGCCTTTGTCAACAGCCTTGAAAAACCGCGTAAAATCATCCTAATGGTAACGGCAGGACGTGTGGTGGACAGTGTCATTGCATCCTTGAAGCCGCTGCTTGCGAAAGGGGATATACTGATTGACTGTGGGAATTCCTATTATGAGGATACACAGCGCAGAATGCAGTCCCTGCAGCAGGATGGACTTTATCTGATAGGAAGCGGTGTTTCCGGTGGAGAAAAGGGAGCCTTGCATGGTCCCAGCATCATGCCCTCCGGAGAATACAGGGCCTATTGCGAAATTGCGGACATCTTTACTGCAATCGCTGCCAAAAATGAAGACGGCACAGCCTGCTGTACCTATATCGGAAAAGAAGGCTCCGGCCATTTTGTGAAGATGGTGCATAATGGTATTGAATATGCCGATATGCAGCTGCTTGCGGAGCTTTATGCAATCCTGAAAAGGCTGTATCCAAAGGATCGTGCCGCTGTGCAAAAGGCATTTCATCAGCTGAATCAGCATAATCTTGCCTCGTATCTTCTGGATATCACAGAGGATATCCTGCAAAAAAAGGAACAGGAGGAATGGCTGCTTGACAAGGTGCTGGATGTCGCAAAGCAGAAGGGAACCGGAAAATGGACAGCATGTGTTTCTCTGGGATACGGTGTTCCTGTGCCAAGCCTTATAGAGGCGGTGGAAGCAAGATTTCTTTCCTCCATGAAAGCCCAACGGCTACAGGCGGAACAGTGCTATGCAGGTACACAGGATGAAGAAACCAGCAATGAGCAGCTGGCTGCTGATCTGTATAAGGCGGTGCTGCTGGCAAAAACGAGCATCTATGCACAGGGCTTTTCCCTCATAGCTGCCGTGAATGCGCAATGCGGCTACCATATTGATACCAAGCAGCTCGCGGTGATATGGCAGAATGGCTGTATTATCAAATCAGAGTTCTTAAAGGATATATATCAGGCCTATGACAAGGATGCAAACCTTACAAATTTGCTTGTATCCGATCAGTTTACAGAGTATGTGAAACAGGGCAGAGAGGATTTACAGCGCATCATCAGCTTCGCTCTGCAAAAGGGCTTGTATATACCGGTTTTATGCAGTGCGATGAATTATGTCAATGGCTACACCACGGCAAGTCTGGAAACGAATCTGATACAGGCACAGCGGGACTGCTTTGGTGCACACACCTATGAGCGTGTGGATCAGGCAGGGGTGTTCCACAGTGACTGGCTAAAGTAAATGCGGAAGCATTTTCTGATATACGGCATGCTTACTCAGTGTGAATAGAAAAAGGAGAATCCAATCTGTTGTGTATACCAATAGATTTGGATTCTTTATGCTGTTCGTGGATGCTTGCAATAAGGCATCCGTATATCTTCCTGCTGTAAGATGGATGTGCAGGCTTGAATAAGCGGCGGTCTTTAAATGCTTATATAGATTGTCTGCCCACTCGAAGGATTCGTTATGAACCCTTCATTTTTTTATATGCGGCAGGGAATTGTGAACACCTGTTACTGTTGGCATAAGGATCATCATAGAAATACACCAGACGATACGGGATAACCTGATAAGACTGCAATGGCCTGTAAATACAAACGCTTTTATAAATTATAAATTTCGACAGATAACGACATCGGTTTACTTCTGGACATATTTAAATTATTGTTAGTGTGTGGAATCAGAGAAATGGATGGAGGGAATTTTATGATGGATACATTGACAAAGGAATTATACGAAGAGGTTACAAATCTTTTGCATGACATGGGAACACCCGCACACATCAAAGGGCACTATTATCTGCGCAGCGCTATCCTGGAAGTTTATGATCATCCGGAGCTATTAAAGAATATGATGAATGGCCTATATGCAACGATAGCTGAGGCTTATGATACAACGCCTTCCTGTGTGGAGCGCAGTATCCGCAATGCCGTAGAGGCAACGCTGGATCGCGGGGATGTGGACTTTCTGTATTCCGTGTTCCGTAATACGATCAGTAAGAATAAAGGTAAGCCGACCAACCGGGAATTTATTATGATGGTTGTGGATGTCCTGCGGGTTCGGCATATGTAGCCTGCTTTGTGCTACTGGCAGAATGTATGGCTGCAGTGCGGGGATGCCTTATTACAGAGAAGTTCAGAATGTACAGTAAGCTGTTTTCGTAATGCCTCACCGCTTTGAAACACAGATATAGGCTGATAGAGATACCATTGCTTGATAGCATATAGAGTTTACAGGCTGTCATAGACTGCTGGTGTTTCAGCGATCAGCGCCTAACCGCGCATGCTACTTTGGTGAATCGTATCTGTTTTTCCTGACGGATTTAGAAAATAAAGGAAAAGCGGCTTGACTTATTTGGATTTGCAGGTATCATATAAGAAGAAACGCGAGGAAAAGTGTGCAATACGTAACATGACGTATTGGATGCTTTTTTGTATTCGGAATAGAAAGGATACCCTGCATATTTGTAAAGATAGGAAAAGCAGGAGTAAAGGGATGAAGCTGTGAGATTAACGGTAGATGATATTAAGCGACAGACAAAAAGTGAAACAAAGCTGATCAAGGCCAGAAAGGTTCAACAAGAAAACCTGATCAAAAAAATATATATAGCAAAAACGCAGAGTGAGTACCACGTAGAGGCACGGATGGAAACATTGAGTGGCAAGTTTTATGCGACACTGCAGTTTACATTAAATGCGGAGAGTGATGTGGATTATTATTTCTGCAGCTGCAAGCGAACAAAAATATGTGAGCATCTGCTTGCCGTACTGTATCAGATTCATGATCTGCAGCCGGAGAAGTTTCCATATTCCTATGAACGGAAAGAGGAAGAAATCGCCGTACAGCCAGCTGCACAACTTCCGTTGCTTCAGCAGAGTCCATCACCTGTTAAGAAAGAGAAGCAGAGGACTTCTGCAGAAAAGGAAGCAGTACCTGTAAAAAAGGGCAGATTGCAGATGGAAATTTTGAAGGAGCATCAAAACATCGAGGCGATGGTGAAGGAGAATACCCGCCGCAGAGAGCTGATGAAGCAGTTTGCGACCTCCAGTCATATTCTGCAGGAGAGCAAGGTCTATTATCAGGAGCTGCAAAACCGTGAGCATGTGGAAAAGGTGCATCTGTTTGTGGAAGCTGAGGTCACTGACCAGCAGCATATGTATATCGCACTGAAAATCGGAGACCGGAAATGGTATACCATCAGCAGTCTTGCGGATTTCTTTGAGCGTCTTGCCCAGCAGACCTACGCACAATATGGTATGTCTCTGGCGTTCACCCATTCGATAAACCGCTTTGATGAAGACAGCCAGGATCTGATCCGCTTTCTGAAAAACTGCTTTTATGAGGGAAAGACGCTGGTATCCAATCCGAGTGTTATGGAAATTCCTCCGCTGTATATGGATGAGTTTTATGAGCTGCTGGGGCGCCTTCCACAGCGCTATCGCAACATTCAGATGAAGGATAAACGACAGCTGCTGGACATCCGCGTAAAGAGTGAGGAGGATTTTGTACTGCTTACCTTCCGCAACTGGTCGCTGCTGAAAAGCGGTATTCGGGGACGGCATCACTTGTACCGCATGCAGGATGATACGCTGTACCGCTATCGCTTTGATGAACAGGGGAAGTGTTTGGAGCTGATCGATTCCCTGAGTGAGCAGCAGCTGTATGTGCGCAATGAGCAGTTTGCGGATTTCTATAAATATGTTCTAAGTGAAATCCGTGATTATGCGAATATGTATGGAATCGCGAAGTATACCTATACGCTGGAGCCGATCGGACTGGAGCTGTATGGGGATATTGATGAGCTGGGAAGGGTGTATTTTCAGCTGGATGTTCTGTATGAGGATGAACGGATACCGGGCTTTCAGGATGAGCAGGAATATCTGCCGCTGCGCCAGGAGATCGTTGAAAATTTCATAAGGCAGTATGCGGATATCATACAGCCGAAGGAGCATTGCGCGCTGTTTCATGATGTGAGTGAAACCCTGCTGGAGTTCATGCGGGACGGCCTTCCGTTTCTGTCGGGATATTGTGAGATTTTTGTCAGTGATGTATTGAAGAATATGAATAAGAAGCATGTGGTTAATCTGCATGCAGGGCTTCGCCTTGCGGGTAACCTTCTGGAAATCGATTTACACAGCCGCGATATTCATAAGGAGGAGCTGCTGGATGTGCTGCGCGCCTACCGCAGGAAAAAGCATTTTTATCGGTTGAAAAACGGGAAGCTGCTGAATCTGAAGAGTGATCAGCTGGAGGAACTGGATACGATGATGCAGGAGTTTCATATCGAGGATGAACAGCTGCAGCAGAACTGCATACAGCTGCCGGGATATCGTCTGTTCATGCTGGATGCATTCACAAAGGGAAGTGATTCCATTGCCTTCCATAAAGAGGATGTCTTACAGAATATACTGAACTCCTTTCAGCAGATCAGTACACAGGATATTGAAATACCACAGCGCTATAATGAGCTTTTACGTGATTATCAGAAGGATGGCTTTCGCTGGCTGAAGCTGATGCACCAGTATGGCTTCGGAGGTATTCTGGCGGATGATATGGGTCTTGGAAAAACGTTGCAGGTCATTGCCTTTCTGGAAAGCGAAAAGCAGGCAGGCCGCACCAGCATTGTCGTTGTGCCGAGCAGTGTGCTGTATAACTGGGAGGATGAGGTGCGTAAATTTGCAAGTGATTTAAGGGTTTGCTGTATCACAGGCTCTCAGGCAAAGCGGGAGGAGCTGATCCGCAGCAGTATGGATATGGATCTGCTGATTACCTCCTATGATTATCTGAAGAGGGATATCGGCTATTATGAAAGCCGGACGTTCTTCTATAAGATTCTGGATGAGGCACAGTATATCAAAAACCAGCGGACGATGAATGCGACGAGCACGAAGCGTCTGAAGAGCCATCATGCACTGGCTCTGACAGGTACACCTATTGAAAATTCACTGGCTGAGCTGTGGAGTATTTTTGACTTTCTGATGCCGGGCTACCTGTTTGATTACCGCTATTTCTCCCATCATTTCGAGAAGGATATCGTTCTTGGAAAGCATAAGGAGAAGCAGGAGCAGCTGAAGAAAATGGTACAGCCGTTCATTCTGCGAAGAGTGAAGAAGGAGGTGCTGAGTGAGCTGCCTGAAAAGACGGAGACAACGCTCAGTATCGCCTTTGATGAGGCAGAGGAAACAATGTATATGGCGAATCTTGCACAGGTCAACAAAGAGCTGCAGCAGGAGCTTGATCTGGTGAAGACCAATCGGTTCCAGGTTTTGGGAATGCTGATGCGCTTACGGCAGATTTGCTGTGACCCGCGTCTTGTGTATGAGGAGATATCGCAGCCTTCCAGTAAGCTGAAGGCCTGCATGGAGCTGGTGAGCTCTCTTGTGGAGAATGATAAGTCCGTGCTGCTGTTTTCCAATTTTACCTCCATGCTGGATTTGATTCAGGTTGAGCTCCAGCATCTGCATATACCGTATTTCCGAATGGATGGAAGTACCGGTAAGGAGGAGCGACGGGAGCTTGTGCAGAAGTTTCAGGATAAGGAAAAGAAGGTGTTCCTTATTTCACTGAAGTCCGGGGGTACCGGTATCAATCTGACAGCTGCGGAGGCAGTGATTCATTATGATCCCTGGTGGAATGTTTCAGCGGAGAATCAGGCAAGTGATCGGGCATATCGCATCGGTCAGAATTCCCGCGTGCAGGTGTATAAGCTGATTATGCGCAATACCGTGGAGGAGCGTATTCAGCATTTACAGCAGATGAAAAAGGAGCTTGCGGATATTTTCGTGGAAGAGAATGAGACGAATATCATGAGGATGGATAAGGATCAGATTCTGGAGCTGCTGAAGGTGAATGGCTGAACGAAGAAAGCCAGTGTATAACCAAAGATGAAGGGAAGTCTTCACTCTCGTTGATCAGAAAGTTTCCTGTAAGAGATAGAGATTTACGGAATGCTTTAATACAATGGCAATTTTATAGAAAAAGGGAATTCATGTACGCAAAGTATCTCTGAATTCTCTTTTTTGCTGTTCGGATTTGAATTAGACAAGAGGCGGGATGCAGTATATGTGCAATCAGCTCTGGTTTATGAAATTTCTTGGATTTTTATGGTACAGGATTTCTTTTTGCTTGTTGGAGCTGATGTGGGTGTAGATCTGCGTGGTAGTGATGGAGCTGTGTCCAAGGATATGCTGAATGTAGCGGATGTCCACGTCTTCCTCCAACAGCTGTGTGGCGAAGGTATGGCGAAACATATGGGGCGTCAGATGCTGGGGGATTTTCAGCGCTTTCTCATAGCGGGCAATCAACAGGCGCACAGATTGCTCGGAGAGCGGGTTGCCGAGCTTGTTGATGAAGAAGAAGCCGCTGGTTTCGATTTCTTTTTGAAACATGGAGCGGTAGGAATAGAGAATTTTCAACACGTCCGGATTGCCGATTTGCAGGATGCGCTCCTTTGATCCTTTTCCATAAATGCGGACATACTGCTCACGCAGGTTGATTTCTTCATCCCTGACATGGCAGAGCTCGGAGACTCTCATGCCGGTGGAAAAGAGAAGCTCCATGACGGCGGCATTGCGGACACATACCTTGCGCTGGTAGCTGGTCTTGCAGTTCTTCATCTCATCATAAATGCGGTTGAAGATGGAGGAAAGGTGTGTGTACGGTATGGTTCTGGGCAGCAGCCGGGGTTCCCGAAAGGAGGTGCGCAGACGGCTCATGGGATTGATTTCCATCAGATCATGAAAAACAAGATAGGAGAACAGGGCATTGATGCTGGCAATCTTGCGTTTTATAGTTTTTGGTTTCTGATATGTCTTGTGCAGATGCAGAATATAGGCATGCAGAGATTCCTTTTGTACATCGTATGCATAGGGTTCCATGAAACATAAAAACTGCTTCAGATCGATCTGATAGGCCTTCAGTGTGTGGGCGTTCAGCTCTTTTGCGATACTGCATTCCTGCAGATACCGGTCTACAATTTCTTTGGTTAAGATATAGTTCATGTTTTTCACCTCAAGGTTTATGCTAGTTTATATGGTAAAATATGTAAATATATATTAAATGGAAAATACTGTAAATTATGAAATTTATTGACGGAGAAATGTAAGAGGATAAGAAGTGAGGAAGGATTTAAAAAGCTGAATGGTTTGCGAAAGGAAGCTGATGGATGTTGATTCTCAGTGATATTTGCTGAATGAATTCCATGAATTATAAGATTTGTAAAACGATAGGTAGCAATAATAGAAAAAAACATAAAAAAGTACGAGAAATTTTACATGGTTAGCTGTTTCTATTGTATAATAAAGAAAAAGAGTGGGGAAAATACGGGGGCTTTTTGTCGTATTCTCTTTTCAAAGACAGTATCAGGGAAAGCGAGGCAATATGAATTGGGAAGCATTGTTATCAGATGAACGTCTGGCGGCGATTCCATTGGAAGAATTTGATAAGGAATTACGGGACGAATTTGAAAAGGATCAGCAAACGGTTATCCAGAGCGCAGCTTTTCGAAGACTTCAGGATAAGACACAAGTTTTTCCATTGGACAAAAATGATTTTGTAAGAACTCGACTCACACATTCTTTGGAAACGGCATTTACAGCCAAGCAGCTGGCAAATTTGACACGAAAGCGTTTGAAAAAATACAACAGGGTTTCTATGCATGAAACAGAATCAATGCCGGACATTCTGTTCTGTGCAGGTCTTCTGCATGATATTGGGAATCCGCCGTTTGGTCATTTTGGCGAAACGATAATAAGAGACTGGTTTCGAAATCACTTGAAAGAGCTTATGTATGGAGAAGAATCTGTATACAGCCTGTTGAGTAAACAGCAGCGAATGGATCTTGAGAATTTTGAAGGGAATGCGCAGGCACTTCGTTCCATACTAAAGCTGCCGTTCTCGGATAGTGAATTTGGCATGAATCTTACAGCTGCAGTTATTAACACATTGATTAAATATCCGTGCTGTTCCAAAGATATCGATGATAAAGCAGAAAATATCCAATATCATAAAATGGGGTTCTTTCAGGCTGATGAGGAATTGGTACAAAGAATATGCAGGAAGACCGGAACTTTGGCTGTTGGAAGCTATGTACGTCATCCGTTAACGTTTTTACTGGAAGCTGCTGATGATATATCCTACGGCGTGGCAGATGTAGAGGATTCCTTTAAGAAAGGGTTGTTCAGCTACCATCAGTTAAGGAAGAAAATCGCAGATAAAATACAGAAATATGATAAAAATGATAAATATTATTATGTAAAGGAAGCACAGCAGAAGCTGACGGAGCTTTATGTTAAAGGATTGGAATTATGCAGCTCTGTGAAGGATGCAGAAATGTATGCTGTCCAAAACTGGCTGCAATACATAAAAGGTTGGCTGATGTGGTGTGCGGCCTATTCGTTCAGTATCAATTATACGGCCATTATGAAGGGAGAATATCACAAGGAGCTGCTGGAGGATACCTATCATGAGAAGACATTGGAAATTTTAAAGGAAACAGCAAAGGATTATGCGTTTACACATACAAGCATTATGAAGCTGGAAATCTCTGCTCATAAGCTCCTGAACTCGCTGTTGGATAAATTTGTTCCTGCTATTATATATTTTGATTGTAAAAACGCAGGCTTCAAGCAGCAGAAAATAGATAAGAAGGTTACAAGTCTGCTTTCCTCAAATCACGTCGCAAATTACCGCAAGGAAGCTTCCAAGCTGGAAGGTGAGTATAAGGAGCGTGACGCATTATATTTACGGCTGTTACTGGTCACTGATTTTTTAAGTGGAATGACAGATACGTATGCAAAAACATTATATCATGAGCTGGATGCGATAGATTAAGGGGGAAGCAGAATGAAAAGTGTGTTCATTATAGGCAACGGGTTCAATTGCTTCTTTAGTGCGTATTTGAATAATCCATTGTATAAAGAAGAGATTATGGAAAAGCTCTTTGATGCGTGCCCCAATAAATGGATTAGTATGAAATGGTATAAGGAGACAAAAGGGCTGTTGAATGAGTATTGCCATCTGCTGGATGACATAAAGATAGCGGATGCAAATGTGAATGGAGAGTTCCTTTTATCAAGGCTGGCGAATCTTTGTTCCAAGGTGGAAGCAGAAGAGATACTGGAGCAGCTGGAAAAGGCTGTTTCAGATAAAATAAAAACAAATATGCAGAATTTGATTATTGATAATGAAAAGACCAGTGTACCGAAAACGATGCGGACAATATCAAAATTAAAGCATACGGATAAAAACTCTTTTCATAAAATGAGTTGCTTCTCCGGCTGTCTGTTTCGTGAAATGCAGGAGACAGGGTATGAAAGAGTTACTTGCTATACGACGAACTATGATAAGATTACAAATGAGTTTTTCGATATCAAGGACAGTGGAATCACCATTGATATGAAGATAGTAGCACTGCATGGAGATTATGAAGCATCGGAAATTATATGCAGTTCACCTGAAAACAAGGAGCATAAAGTAGATCCGGACATATTGGAACAGTTTGAAAAAGATATTCTGGAAGCGGACTCTATTGTGCTGTTCGGCTTGGGGCTGTTTTCGGATCCGCATTTACTAAAGCGGCTCAATATGGTGAAAAACAAACAGATTATTATTATAGATGCAGACTGTGCGTCCTATTTAAAGAAGCGAAGCCATGCAGCAGTTTTACAGATCGGCTTTGATTATCTGTATCAAAATGAAATCAGATTTATCGACACACTGGATTTCCAGGTGGATAAACAGAAGGTGAGTAAACCGGTTCAAACGCCGGAGGAATTATATGATGCATTGATTGCATTATTTGAATAAGGAAACTATAAAGGATAATATAGGATTATCCTTAAAAAGAGTAAGACGAAAGCTATATAAGGAGCTGTATGAAATTCATAGAAGATAAAGTATGGACAGAAATTCTAAATTATTTTTATAAGAAACAATATGGTAGCATAAAGGGAAATATTAAAGGTGTTCAGTTTGAAGCGTTGGTTGCATTTTTGCTTAAACTGTTATTTAATCAATATGAAATTGAATTTCATCCTACGAAGGCCTCGCATGATGGTAGTAAAGATTTTTGGGCAATTGATGATCTGCAAGAGCTTTGGTGGGCGGAATGTAAAAACTATACACAAAATATTGCATTGAAAGAATTAGCTCCAACACTGGTTATGGCTGAACTAAATGATGTACAGCATTTGCTTTTCTTTAGTTATTCAAACCTTAATAAAAATCTCAAGCGTCATATAGGACGATATGCATTTGAACACAAAAAAGAAGTTTTCATTTATGAGAATGAAACAATAGAGGAACTCCTATTCACAAATTATAAAGAAATGCTTTCAGATTTTCTGGGTCAACAGATTAAAGCAGATTTTCATCACTCCGTAGAAATAGATTTTTATAATGAAAAAAATCCAAAACTGATAGATAAGAAACGATTTAACGGGTATTATGAAATCATGGATTTAGCTGTGGGTGAAGTGTATAATTTGAATGTTATCGCAGAAAATAAGCATAAATTCAATTCCTGTACTATTAAAATAACCATTGATGAATCAGAAGATAATTATTATTTTGAGTTTCTATCACAGGACAAGGCTTTACGTAATAAGATAATGCGTACTATTGAATTAAAACCTAATCAAATCGTATTATGTAAATTTAAAGTACGTTTAATAAAATATAGGGAAAGGCTAAAGCTTCCACGCTTATGTACGGAAGTATGCCTGAACGGTGTGCAGGAAGCAAAAGCAAAAGCTGATTCTGTGGCATATCCTTGTGAATGGAATAGAAACAATGTCCTTATAGGGAAGCATTATGAGGATCTCATAAATATATTTACACATGAGTGTATAAATAATTCCCCAATGTCCGGATTTCTGGTATATGGTGGCGGTGGTACCGGAAAAACAAGAATATTACAGGAATGCGATGCAGTTTTAACAAAAAATGATTATCATATCCTAAATTTTATAGGCTTTGATAAAAATAGTTCTTGGAAGGATGTTGTGCGTGAAATCACCTATAGCGCTTTTGCGATTTCGGAAGACCTTGCATTTCATCTCATGTGTGAAACCGACGATATCGTTATACCGAGTCTTGATGATAATATCAAAGAAGAAATTGTAGCATTTTTTAAATTATTAAATAAGAAAGAATTCGCATTTGAAGAATTGCATCGGTATCTTAAAATAATCTTTGGAAAATTATCACAGGGCAGATATGCTGTAATCATTGATAATATGCAATCTTATGCGGTAGAAATTATTGATTTCTTCAAAGAAATGATACAGTATATGCTCCAACATCAGCAATCCTCACATATTGTCTTACTTATCTCTATCAATACGAGTCTTGTATTTGATGATCGATACCTTGATTTTATCGGGGAATTTAGCAGAATTGATTTTCTCTGCAGGAAAATTGATGGATTTCAAAATGAAAAACAGGCCATCGCATATTTAAAAACTATTTTGAGCTTGGATGATTATCCTTTAAATCTTCCTGTATTAAGAAAGATTCTTGCCAGTACGTCGTTAAAGCCAAAATATATCCAGCAGCTTGCCAATCACTTAATCATATCAGATTGCATAGAATTTAAAAATCAGCATGGAATTATCAACAAATCGAAGGAACTGGAAGCGAGTTTACGATCTATTCCAGATGATTATGAAAGATTATTCAGTTCGAGTTATCATATGATATTGGATAAATATGTACAATGGAAGTCAGATATCTATGATTTTATTTCCTTACTTCATCTTTTTTCCACAATGGATGAATCATTATTAGATATATTAAATGTAGACAGAAAGATTGTTCAGGCCTTAGTCAGGCACGGGGTCATTAAAAATGAAGGTGACCATAGGAACAAATGCTATGCATTTGAACACGATCTAATTGAATCCTGTTTAAGTACGGATATCTATCCAGATCTGCTGAAAAATGCGATGAAATATTTAGAGTCCTATCAAGACCTTTTTCATACGATTCTAAGAGATAAACAGGTTCCTATTCTGCTTTATAAGCTTTCTCATCGTATGTATGCAGGCAGTGAGCTTATAACTATAAACAAACATAAAGTACTTTATACTATACCAAATAAATTCATATTTAATTTTCATACGTATTTGCTCGATAATTTCATAAATAAAAAAGATGAAATGGAATTGAATGTGTTTATTAAGGAAGTGTCTGAATGCTGTAAATATGTTAGAGATCATATCAGTGAGTTAAGTGCAGAATATTTATTCGATAAAGCCTTTTCACATGTGTTTGATATAGTTTCAAATGAAAAAAACATTCTCCGTGAGCAATTCTCATTCATCATACATTATTGTGAAAATAAAAACAGATTGGCAAAAGCCGATTTATCTAGAAAAATTTACACTTTATATTATGAAAGATTGGAAGCTTGTGTATTAAATCATCGCGATATGGAAAGAGAAATTGAATATGCCAAAGCTTATCTTGAAAATCGAATTTTTGTATGTGGCAGACTGGAGGGTGCTTCATTGAAATATGTTTCCAATCTCAATAATTCAATGATGACAGCAATCGCATGGCAGTTTCATGATATATTATTAGAAGACTGTTTTGATGCTGCTAATTTATTTTTTATGAATAATGAAGATCTGAAACGAGGAATAGAATTATTGAAATGGGGCTTCAGAAGCTTTGAGTTATTGCCTGCTCATACAGCAGCGAAGTTTAAAGTTAACTATTATTCGAAGCTTATTCTCTATCAATTGATTACGCAGCAATTTGAGGATGCCATCAAAACAGCGAATGAAGCATTGTCCTATATAAAAGATAACGAAATCATCAATTATCATATTTTCTTTAAGTGTCGTTATCTGAAATATAAATTGATAGCTCTGTTATTGATTGGAGACTGTTCAGATATACTTGACAGCACCTTCGAGCAGTATGAAACAAATTTAAGTATTACACATACAGATAAATCAGATGACTGGCTATTTCTTCAGGCTAAGTATGCATTTTTAAATAATAACAGAGATAACTTTGAATCAATATTTCAAAGGCTGTATACTTCAATGGATTACGCTTCAAGTAATGTGAACATGCTGGAGGAGCTCGCATTAAAATATAAATTATTGTTTCCTGAAAAAATATTTTCAGAAATCGATGACAGAGCGAAGTCTTTATCATTAGTAAATAAGCTGCTCTATATGACCCCAAACGAAATCAAAGCATTCAATGCTGACTATATAAGCAAGGCAGTGATAGTCAGCATTGATAAAAAGGATGGATTTTACATGTGATTAACAGGAGCGGTCAATAATTGAAAACAGTGGTAAGAGGTTTCCATGAGAATCTAATACCAAATCATCTTTTATGTCTCGCATATGATACCAAATCAGATTATCTTGAAGGGAAGGGAAATAATCCACGAAATAAATAATTGGGACGTTGACATTCATGAATGAGTAAGGTATTTCATCATAGATTTGTATAGGAGTAGAATAATGTGGTGTATTTTGCGGATACGTATGGATATCACAATATTCAATATCTGCTATTTTTCTTAGCTGTGAGGCATACCATTCAAACTCCCATAAAGATGATAGATTGATGAAATAATACATGGGCTTTAGTTTAAAGATTGATTTTAAATATTTAAAGGATCTCATTATGCTTGAATCGATGGTGGGTGATAGAGTTTTGTAATTTTTAGCCCAAAACATGCTAGTGGAATCACTGCGTAAATGAGAGAAACTGGCACTTTTTCCATTTTTGAATGAGCTGCTACCTCTATGATATGCAATAGAATCAGCAATAACCCAGTTTTCTAAACCTAAGTTTCCAATCTTGAGTCCTATATCACAATCACTGCAACAATACGGCATATCCAAATCCATGCCTCCTACTTCAAGATATGTTTCTTTTCGTAGCATTAATGTTGCACTTGTTGTGGAGGAGACCTTTCTATCTTCCATCGCTAAAGGATGGTTGAATTTTAGACCTCTTAGCGGATGGACAATACGGTATTTTGAGTATTCTATTCCAAAATCGATAATCCTGTTATTTATAGGGTTCAATAGTTTTGAGCTCACTGATCCAATATTATCATTGGATAATAGCTTTTTTAAAAGAGGAGTATACCAATCATGATAACTGAAAATATCCTGATCACATAAGGTAATTATGTCACCATGTGATGCCTCAACACCTAGATTTGCTGTTTTTGAATACAGCATTGATTTATCATATTTAATATATGTAAATCGCTTTGGTAAATCTACTTTTAATTCATTCAGGTTATTATTATTTCCAACTATAATGATTTCTACTTCATTAGGAATGATTTTATCCAAAAGCTGTGTTGTGTAATATAGCATTTCTTTGTTTCTATGATAAGGCATAATAATACTTTGCTTTGGCTCCATGATTGTTATTCTCCTCTCTTCCCTGTATTTAAATAGTTTTCTGCTGCTTTTGCATCTTCCAGAGTGTTAATATTAAAGTTGGCATCGCCAGATTGTTCGATTCGACATTTAAGACCAGTATCTATAGCTAACTGAATCCAATTGCCCATTTCATATTCCCCACGCTGTTGATTCGGTTTCAGTTCTGTCAATATACTTAACATACTCTGTCTCATCAAACATAAGCCGGTGCCTTTCCATTTGTTAAAAACCTCAATCGGCTTTTCAATTAAGCAAGTAACCAGGTTATTAGAATTCAGCGACAGTGTGTAAGCCTTTTGTATATTTTCGATTGTATCTTCTGTTACGCCACATAAACAGTCTGTATCTGAATGTATGAATTTTTCCATCATAGACATGATTCTGGGATGCACTGTAATTTCATCACTTAAACACATCATGAAATCACTATTTATGTAAGGTGCTGCTAATAATATGGCGTGTGCTATTCCTAATTGAGGTTCTTGATAAACATATGTTATTTTTATGCCTTGATAAGATTCACCCATATATTTCATAATATACTCAGCGTTATGACCAACAATGATTATTAGTTCGTCAAAATACTGTGGTAATACCAATTCAAGGCTATAGTTTATTAAGGGTATATTATTTATGGGCGCAAAGCATTTATTTGATATCTTCATATCCAATCGGTGACCTTTACCTGCTGCCAGCAAAACGAATTTCATATAATTTTCTCCTTTTTAATTTTCATCAAATGAAGGATAATCCTATATTATCCTTTATTGATAAGAATTTATGAGAGTATGAATATAAGAATAGAATACAGTAATGATTGATAATATTTATAGCTAGATTTTTACTAAGATTATTTTAAGATGTTGTTTTTGAATTAAGGGTGTAAAATTTAGATATTTATAGGGAAGGGGTGAATTGTCTCTGTTAAAGACCATGTTTCTACACTTTATTTTGACAAAAAAAGGAAAAATTTTGTAATATAGATTTGAGGTGTTAAACGTTAGGAAAGAAAAGAGAGTGTAGAGCTATGTGTGTATTTGATAGATTAAGACAAGAAAATAATTATTTTAAAGACTTTTCTGATTCGAACGAAATTAAAAGAATTGTAGGTGAAGTACGCCATCAGATTGAATTGCTAGATTATCGGACACCAATTGCGCATATTCTTGATAAAGCGGGATTTAAGATATATAAAGAAAATCTATCAGCGAATATTTCTGGAGTTATTGGGGGCAGTGATTTCTTAATAGAGGCACGAGGGTGTGAAAGAATTTTGTTAATTAATGCATATGAAAATCGCGGACACCAGCATTTTATAACGGCTCATTAGTTAGGGCATTACATATTTGATTATGATGGAAAGTCAGATTTTGCGGATGAATATAGTTTGGATAAGGATAAGCTTACTAGTGAAACGGAAATAAGAGTAAATAGATTTGCTGCTGCTTTATTAATGCCAAAAGATATTTTTACCGATAAATATAAACTTTTTTCACTTTTAGAATACAAAAAAGAAACGATTGTTAATGAATTATCGGATATTTTTGATGTTTCTGAAACTGCTATATTAAGAAGAATCGGGGAATTGGGGTTAGAGGATAAAATCAAATGAAAAAACGATTTGAAATTTACTAAAAAAACCTTTGTATTTGCGGAATAATGAAGTTGATTCCTATGAATTTGTAAGAAGAAAAGTAGATAGCAAGAAAGAAATGAAGAGTATGCAAAGATACTTATATAGGGGTTTTTTACAAAAACTCTTTCATTCGAAACTAGGTGTAAGAAAGTTTCTGTATTTATTTTTTAGGCGTTATGATAGTTGTGGTACTTGCGCATTGTATTTCAATTGCAGTCATGGTAAATAGAGGATTTGATATGAATACTTTAGTAGCTTTCATCAATGCTTCAGTATCTTTGATTACTGCATTGTTGGTTGTTCCAACAAAAATCATAGAGTTTATCTTTAATCGTTATGAAGATAAATATTTTATTGAAATAATACGCAATATTCAAGACTATGACAAAAAGTAAGGGATGATTTCAAAGTGTTAGCATCATAGATAATTAGAAATATTAATAGAGAAGCTTGTGAATTAGGTTTCTCTTTTTGTATATTTGCAGATAATGATGAATCTTTTAAGAATTAAGACTTATGTGAATAACAAGTGAAATTCGGTGCATGATGTTGACTTATGCATTAATAGAAAAAATCTCTAAAGGCTTTGAGATTGCATGGTACCCCTATCTGTAATGGACGAAGCCATCTGAAAATGAAATAATCCTCTATAAGGAGATATTCGTTATATTTGAGGAAAAGCTAACGGTCATCATGATAATAGAAAAAGCTGAAAACTGTTCTTTGGAATGGAAATTATTTTTTTCTTATATGATAGATATGAGATACTTGAAAATTCATAAATTCTGGTACAAATAACAATTCATTATTGATGTATAAGCATAAAATAAGGTATATTTACCTTGATTTTTTAAAATTAGATTTTATTAAATTAAGTTGTATGGTAGAATAGGATAGGTATGAAGGAGTGGCTGGAATGATTGAGAAAATATTTGAAAACAATCTATATAAGAATCATAGAGAGATGATGCTGTGCTTTTTTGATTTATGCATCGTATTTGTATCCTTTCTATTGGCTTATTGGATTAAGATAGAGTTTAGAATACCAAATTTTGAAGATATTTATATAGGAAACTTTGCGCTGGCAATGCTTTCAGTTTTATTAGTTTACATGATTTGCTTCATGTTGTTTAAAATTCACAAAAGCTTATGGAAGTATGTCGGGCCTATCGAAACTCTGAGAATCGGTTTGGCTGTTGTTATGGCTACTGTAGTATTGTTTGCTTTGGCGATCGTATTTGAATTGGATAGAACTTTTCTTAGTGTTATAGTTACTGGAGGATTATTAACAGCTTTGCTGATGTTTAATGTACGTGTTTGTTACAGATTGTATAGAAGAAGGTTATACAAGGTTGCGAATAAAACTGATAAAGCTATCATTATAGGCGCTGGAGATGCCGGATATATCTTAGTAAAGGAATTGGCGCAAAATAATAATTTTAATGTTAGTGTCGTGGGTTTTGTTGATGATAAGAAAATTAATAATGAAATTTCAGGATATAGGGTTTTGGGAGATACATATGATATTCCAGAGATTGTGCAGAAGTATGATGTGAAAATTGCATTTATTGCTATGCCGAGTGCTGATAAGGATACAGTGAGAAGGATTTATGATTTGTGTCAATCTGCAAAACTGGAAACCAAGATTATGAAAGAAGGTGACAATTTACTTGTTAATGAGCTGAATTCACCTAAAAAGTATCCGGTTCAGGATATTAGTATTGAAGACCTTCTTGGCCGTGGTGAAATTAAGCTTGAGCAAAATGAAATAAAAAGCTACTTAACAGATAAGGTTGTAGTAGTAACAGGAGCCGGCGGATCCATCGGATCTGAGTTGTGCCGGCAAATAGTGAAATTCAAACCAAAACAGCTGCTGATGATTGATATCAATGAGAATTCCTTGTATATGCTGGAACAGGAATTTAATAGAAACCGGACACATGGAACGCTGGATGAAACTATTGAAATTATTTCATTAATTGCATCCATTAGGGAGTTCAAAGCATTTAATGGTATTTTTAAAGAATATAATCCGGATGTTGTCTTTCATGCAGCTGCACACAAACATGTTCCGTTAATGGAAACGCGTCCTATGGAAGCTATCAAGAACAATGTATTTGGAACAAATAATGTAATTAATGCATGCATTAAGAATAATGTATCCAGATTCATTATGATCAGTACGGACAAGGCGGTTAATCCAACCAATGTCATGGGTGCAACAAAACGAATGACTGAAATGATTTTGCAGGCAAATGGTAACAATGGCGTGACTAAGATGGCTGCTGTTCGCTTTGGGAATGTTTTAGGATCAAATGGTTCCGTTATCCCGATTTTTAAGCAACAAATTGCGGAAGGCGGTCCTGTCACAATAACAGATAAAAACATCATACGTTACTTTATGACGATTCCAGAGGCAGCACAGCTGGTACTGCAGGCAGGTTTTTATGCGGATAAAGGCGAAATCTTCGTTCTTGATATGGGAGAGCCAGTGAAGATTTTGGATTTAGCTGAAAAAATGATTCGATTGTCAGGATTCAAACCCTATAAGGATATTGATATCGTTGAAATTGGATTGCGTCCCGGAGAGAAGATGTTTGAGGAATTAAAGCTTGATGGAGAAACAACAACAAGAACGAAAAACAATTTAATTTTTAAAAACAATGTCATGGCAATTACAAAGGACGATATTACAGACAGATTGGTCAAGCTTGAAGAGGTATTGAATGATGTCGAACAGCGTGATGATATTAAGAACAGGTTGCTAAGCTTAATCATAACAGATCAGGATCAAAGCGTTTGTACGAAATAAAAAAGCGAAGGTATATCACATTTTGGTGATATATCTTTTTTCAAATTCTGTCAGTCATCTTTACATTATCTAATAAAGTCATAAATATGTTAGATATTCAGACCAGAATAAAGTAAGAGAGGTTGCAATATAGTTACTTTTGTAGTATTATATTTCTAGTTAAAATGGAAAGTGTAGAATTCATTTTAACAAAGGATAATAGACAGTTATCCGAGGTTGAAAAGAATGCTGAGGGATGGATCGTTGCTATGTCACGTTCATCACGAATGTATGGTCATATAGTTATAAAGTCAAACTGGATATGAAGTTTGATAGGCGAAGCCTACCCTATTGGAGGAAACAGCATGAAATGGTATGTTGTACAGGTGAGAAGCGGTCATGAAAGAAAGATTGCAGAGAAGTGCCAGACCATGATTTCAAAGGATGTGCTGCAGGAGTGTTTTATACCTGAGTATATCCGAAAAAAGAAATACATGGGGAAATGGCATGATGTAAAGGATATCCTGTTCAAAGGCTATATCTTCATGATAACGGATCAGATCGATCAGTTAAATATAGAGCTTAAAAAAATACCTGATTTCGTGAAGGTCATCGGTAAGAAAAAGGCAGATATATTTCCTTTGAATGAAGAGGAAGTTGCTTTCATGAAATCATTCGGAAAAGAAGAGCATGTTGTAGAGATGTCTACAGGCTTCATACAGGGAGAACAGATATTTATAACGGAAGGACCATTACAGGGAAAAGAAAGACAAATCATAAGAATAGATCGGCATAAGCGGATCGCCTATCTTCAGCTCAGTATGTTCAACATAGAAATCACAACAAAAGTCGGATTAGAAATCATAAGCAAGTGCTGAAAAGGGACTTGCTTTTATTTTGGAGGGATAGATTTGGAGAAATTCAAGGATAAAATATGGCTGTCAAGCCCAACTATGCATGGAGAAGAATTAAGATATATTACGGAAGCCTATGAAACAAATTGGATGTCTACAGTAGGCAAAAACATTAATGAAATAGAAAGAATGATTTGTGAAAAAGTTGGATGCAGATATGCTGTTGCTTTAGCATCCGGAACATCCTCTTTACATCTGGCAGTTAAACTAGCTGGAGTAAAACCTGGAGATAAAGTAATCTGTACAGACATGACATTTGGCGCTACTATCAATCCAGTAGTCTATGAAGGCGGGATTCCAGTATTTATAGATGCGGAATATGATACATGGAATATGGATCCGATTGCTTTAGAGAAAGCATTTGAATTATATCCTGAGATAAGAGTAGTTATCCTAGTCCACTTATATGGTACTCCCGGAAAAGTTGATGAAATCAAAGCAGTTTGTAAAAAACATAATGCCATTATCATAGAAGATGCAGCCGAGTCTTTAGGTGCAAGCTATAAAGGTGTACAGACAGGCACATTTGGAGATTACAATGCAATATCATTTAATGGCAATAAAATCATAACCGGATCATCAGGTGGGATGTTTCTGTCTGATGATAAAGAAGCAGCTGAAAAAGTAAGAAAATGGTCTACACAATCAAGAGAAAATGCGCCTTGGTATCAGCATGAAGAATTGGGATTCAATTATCGGATGTCAAACGTCATCGCAGGTGTAGTAAGAGGACAGATACCATACTTAGATGAGCATATTGCACAAAAAAAGGCTATTTATGAAAGATATAAAAAGGGTTTAAAAAATCTTCCAATAAAAATGAATCCTTACGATGAGAAGAATAGTGAGCCAAACTTCTGGTTATCTTGTTTGATTATCGATAAGAAAGCAATGTGTAAACAGGTAAGAAGTGATAAAGAGGCACTATTTATTAGCGAAGCAGGCAAAACATGTCCAACAGAAATATTAGAAGAACTTGCGAGATACAATGCAGAGGGCAGACCGATTTGGAAGCCGATGCACATGCAGCCTATATTTAGAATGAATCCATTCATAACGAGAGAAGGAAACGGAAGAGCAAGAACAAATGCCTATATTTCAGGTAAAAGCGCTGATGTTGGAGTGGATATTTTCGAAAGAGGATTGTGCTTGCCAAGTGATAATAAGATGACAGTGGAAGAGCAAGAACAAATAATAGAAATTATTAAGGAGTGCTTTAAATAATGTATAAATTATTTTTTAAGAGGTTCCTTGATTTCATATTATCTTTGATTGCAATAGTTTTGTTAAGTCCTATTTATTTAATTATAGCCATACTTGTTAGAGTGAAACTGGGAAGTCCTGTTATATTTATGCAGGAAAGACCTGGCAAGAATGAAAAGATATTCAGTATGTATAAATTTAGAAGTATGACAAGCGAAATAGATAAAGAAGGAAATTTACTCCCTGATGAGGTAAGGTTGACTCCATTTGGAAAAAAGTTAAGAGCCACTTCACTAGATGAATTGCCAGAGCTTTTCAATATTCTAAAAGGTGATATGAGCTTTGTGGGTCCAAGACCATTATTGGTGAAATATCTACCGTTATATAGCGAGGAGCAACAGCATCGCCACGATGTAAGACCGGGCTTGACCGGGCTTGCTCAAGTGATGGGAAGGAATGCTCTAACATGGGAAGAGAAATTCAAAAAGGATGTATTTTATACGGAGCACTGCAATTTCCTTTTGGATATCCAAATCATAGGAAAGACAATTTTATTGGTCTTGAAGCAAGAAGGTATTAGCAGTGATACCTCCGTAACAATGGAGGAATTCCATGGGAATTAGTAAAAAAATTGTGTTAATTGGAGCAGGTGGTCATGGTTTGGTTCTTGCGGATATTGCAAAATTAAATGGATATGATGAAATTGTATTTTTAGATGATGCTGAGAATAAGAAATATCCATATCGAATCATAGGATCTATTAGCACTATTGAAAAATATATAGGTGGATATGATTTCTTTATCTCCTTAGGGAATAACGAAATAAGAGCTAAATTATTTGATCAGATAGTAAGGTTTAACGGAAAATTGGTTAATCTTATCCATCCAAGTTCAGTAATAGCCGCTGATGTTTTACTTGGTAAGGGTGTGGCAATTATGGCGAATGTAGTCATCAATTCTAAAACAGAAATTAATGATGGATGCATCATCAACACTTTGTCCAGTGTTGATCACGAAAACAAGATTGGAAAATTTGTCCATATTTCACCTGGATGTCACTTATCTGGCAAGGTGCAAATAGGAGCTAAGTGTTGGCTGGGAACAGGTTGCAACGTCGTTAACAATATCTTGATATGTGAAGAAAGTATCATAGGGGCTGGTAGTGTGATTATCAAGGATATAGTGGAATCAGGAACTTATGTCGGAGTCCCTTCAAAAAGAGTAAAAAGATAAAAATATGAAAGTAAAGGTGTTTTTATGAATATTTGGCTGGTTAAAAGTCATGAACCTATTTGGGAGTACGATAAAGAAGAAAGCCTTGGTAGGATGGGAAAACTCACCAAAGCGTTAGTAGGCGCAAATCACGATGTATCTTTATTTACTTCGTCATTTGATCATACGAAAAAAAAATATAAGGTTGATAAAACTTGTAGCATTAACATAAAAGACAACTATCAAGTGAATTTTATTCATTCTAATTCTTATCAAAAGAATATATCGTTACAAAGACTGATGAGTTCTTATAAGGAAAGTCGCAATTTTAAAAAAATAATTTCTGACAGAATTCCTCCAGATGTAATCTTTTGTGCTTATCCGACAATTGATCTAGCTTATGAAGCTGTAAAATATGCAAAAAAAAATAATGTTAAAGTTATTATAGATATCCGTGATTTCTGGCCAGATATATTCGTGGATAGACTTCATGGTATAAAAAAAGCTTTGATTTATCCATATTATTTATTTTCAAATAGAAGGGCAAAGAATATTTTCAACGAAATAACATATTTGACAGGGGTAACTGGTAAAGCAGTAGAATGGGGGGCTTATAAGAGGAGCTCCAAAACTTCAGAACCCATCACTCAACCATTTTATATTGGATGTGAAACAAAAGATGCTTTGGAAATCAATACGTATCGCCGCAATTGTAATCATCCAGAAAAATACTTAACTTTTATTGGAAGTCTAGGAAATAGCTTTAATTATCCATTGATTAAGAAAATTGCGATTGAATTAAAAGGGCTTATGACAATTCGGATTGCTGGAGATGGTCCTCAATTTGATACTGTGAAAGATATGATGAAGAATGTTGAAAATGTTGAATTCATGGGTTGGTGCAATAATCAGCAGATGTCACAGCTGCTCATTGAATCCTTTGCTGTACTCGCCCCTTACAATGATTCTTTCGATTTTAATATGGGAGTTGGAAATAAATTTTGTCAAGGTACTTCCTACTCACTTCCCATGATTGTCACATGTAAAGGGGTTATGAATGAACTTATTCATAACTATGATTGTGGTTTATGCAGTGACAATGAGCAAGATATTAAAGCGTATTTAGAGAATTTACTTAATGATAGATCCGAATATATCAGAGTGTGCAATAATTCCTTCGAAATATATAAGGAATTATTTGATGCTGACAATATTTATAAAGACATTGTATCGTTTATTGAAAAAACAGAGGAGGAAACAAAATGAAGTATGCGTTAATTGGATGTGGGAGAATTTCCCCTAATCACATAGCTGCAGCCAGAGATAATAATCTGGATATCGTTGCGATTTGTGATGTAGTACCGAAGAACATGAACAAATTATTGGCCAAGTTTGAGTTTGATTCATCAGGTATAAAAAAATATACGAATTATCAAGAAATGATCAATCATGAGAGTCCTGATTTGGTTGGCATTGCTACTGAATCAGGTATACATGCAGAGATTGCTTTGTATTGCATTCAGCATAAGGTCAATGTTATTGTTGAAAAACCAATCGCAATGAATATGAAGGACGCGCGTGCGATATGTAAAGCAGCAGAAGAAAATGATGTGGTTGTATGTGCAAATCATCAGAATCGATTCAATAAATCCATCCAGAAGATTCATGAAGCAATTGAGGATAAGCGTTTTGGGAAGTTATTTCATGCAGCAGCGCATGTACGCTGGAATCGTAATAAAGGCTATTATGATCAGGCAAAGTGGCGCGGAACATGGGAAAATGATGGTGGCTGTTTGATGAATCAATGTATCCACAATGCAGATTTGTTGCGCTGGATGATGGGCGATGAAATTGACGAAGTTATGGCCTATACAGATAACTTGAATCATGACTATATTCAGGCAGAAGATCTTGGAATGGCGATTATTAAGTTTAAGAATGGTGCATATGGTTTATTTGAGGGTACGGTAAACGTATATCCTAAAAATTTAGAAGAAACACTCTATATTTTTGGCAGTCAGGGAACAGTAAAAGCTGGTGGCAAATCCGTTAACATCATAGAAGAGTGGGAATTTGCTGATGATAGGGATGATGCAGATAATATCATGAGGGAACATAGCGAAAATCCTGAAAGTGTTTATGGATTTGGTCATACTCCCCTCTATAATAATGTCATAGAAGCAATTGAAACACATACAAAACCGTTAGTTGATGCGGAAGCAGGAACAAGAGCGTTGGAATTGGTATTGGCAATATATGAATCAGCAGCCACTGGCAAAGCAGTAAAACTTCCACTATTAGATGAGGTGGCTTCTATTGATTTCAAAAATAGATTTAATTAAGAAGATTACTCAATGTAAGAAAGAAGGGAAACTATGCAGTTTATTGATTTAAAAGCACAGTACAACCATATTAAAGAAGATATCAACGAGAATATTCAAGTAGTATTAGAATCAAACCAATATATGATGGGGTCTTTTGTCAAGGAACTAGAACAAAAATTAGCCGAATATGTTGGCGTAAAACATTGTGTGACATGTGCAAATGGAACTGATGCTTTGCAACTTGCGCTAATGGCATGGGATATCAAAGCTGGTGATGCTGTCTTTTTACCAAGTTTTACATTTTATGCAACAGCGGAAGTAGTCTCTTTAGCTGGAGCAACACCAATTTTTGTGGATACTAATCCTCGAACATTTAATATTGATACAAAGAAACTGGAAAAAGCGATCATTGAGGTCCAAAAAGAAGGCACACTTGTTCCACGAGTTATTATTCCAGTTGACTTATTCGGACAGCCAGCAGACTTTGAAGCAATTTATGCGTTAGCAAAGAGATACAATCTTCTTATTTTGGAAGATGGTGCACAAGGCTTTGGAGGATCTATAAACGGAAAAAAGGCATGTAGCTTTGGCGATATTGCTACAACGTCTTTCTTTCCAGCAAAACCATTGGGATGCTATGGTGATGGCGGCGCATTATTTACAGATAATGATACATATTATGATAAATTGAAATCCTTAAGAATCCATGGCAAAGGAAAATTCAAGTATGATAATGTACGTGTTGGTCTGAACTCCAGACTGGATACATTACAAGCAGGGATCTTGTTACCAAAGCTACGTGTTTTTAAAGAATATGAGTTAGATAATCGCAATACTTTTGCACAGATATATTCAAATAGCCTTGAAAATGTTGTAGAAGTACCTTATGTTCCGAAAAATATGATAAGCAGTTGGGCACAGTACACAGTATTGTTGAATTCATCTGAAGAAAGAGAATACTTGCAAAACAAATTGAAAGAGCGAGACATACCAACGATGATCTATTATCCAACACCACTCCATAAGCAAAAGGTTTATGAGGCTTATAACTTTAATTTGTCTGATTTAAATGTGTCTGAAGAAATTAGTCAACGATGTCTGAGTCTACCTATGCACCCCTATTTGGAAGAAAAAAAAATCGGAATTATTTGTGATGAAATAAAAACCGTTGTAAAGGAATATCGACATGGCTGATTATTATGTGCACGAATCTAGCTATATAGATGAAGGATGTCAAATTGGAAATGGAACAAAAATATGGCATTTTTCACATATTATGTCAGACTGCAAAATAGGTGAGGATTGTAATATAGGGCAAAATGTAGTTATATCGCCCAAAGTTGTGCTAGGAAAAAATGTTAAGATTCAAAATAATGTCTCTTTATATGAAGGTGTGATATGCGAAGATGATGTGTTTTTAGGACCAAGTTGCGTTTTTACCAATGTGGTTAATCCAAGAAGCTTCATATCCAGAAAAACTGAATATCGAAAAACAACCTTGCACAAGGGCGCTTCCGTAGGCGCAAATTGTACAATTGTTTGTGGGCACGATATTGGTAGCTATGCTTTCATTGGAGCTGGCAGCGTGGTTACGAAGGATGTACCGGATTATGCTTGTGTAGTTGGAAATCCTGCGAAGCTATTATGTTATGTTTGTGAATGCGGAGAAAAATTAGAGTTTAAACATGGAATTGCAGATTGTAAATGTTGTGGGAAGCATTACCGAAAAATCAATGATAAGGTGAAGGAGGAAATATGAAAACGAAATTATTAAAGAAAATAATTGATAAAGAAATTGTCGTAGGAGTAGTTGGCTTAGGCTATGTCGGATTACCTCTAGCAGTTGAAAAGGCAAAGGCAGGGTTTAAAACAATTGGTTTTGATGTACAAAATGAAAAGGTAGAATGTGTGAACGAAGGGGTAAATTATATTGGAGATGTTGTTGATGCAGATCTAAAAAAGCTAGTTGCAGATAAGACATTATCCGCAACTACGGATTTCAGTTTTATTAAGAATGTAGATTTCATTGCAATTTGTGTGCCAACACCATTAGATGCGCACCAGCAGCCAGATATCAGTTATGTAAAGGCAAGCACGGAGGCAATCTCAAAATACTTAACTAAAGATACAATGGTGGTACTAGAATCATCGACATATCCAGGAACTACAGAAGAATTGGTTAAACCCATATTGGAAAAAGGATCTGGTTTGAAATGCGGAGAAGACTTTTATTTGGGTTTTTCCCCAGAACGGGTAGATCCAGGTAATACGACTTACCATACTAAAAATACACCAAAAGTAGTTGGTGCAATCGGAAAAGATGCTACTGAGGTAATAGCAGCGATGTATCGGGCAGTGCTTGATGGAGATATTCATGAAGTATCTTCACCAGCGGTTGCGGAAATGGAAAAAATACTGGAGAACACTTATCGGAACATCAATATTGGCCTTGTGAATGAGCTTTGTATGTTATGTGAAAAAATGGGCATTTCGGCTTGGGAAGTCATTGATGCGGCCAAGACAAAACCATTTGGTTATCAGGCCTTTTATCCAGGTCCTGGACTAGGTGGGCATTGCATTCCTCTAGATCCTTATTATCTAACATGGAAGGCTAGAGAGTATGGATTCCATACATCTATGATTGAAAATAGTATGATTATCAATGATAAGATGCCAGAGTATTGTGTTGAGCGATGTTATAAAGTGCTAAATAAACAGAAGAAGGCGATGGCTGGTTCAAAGCTATTGGTTCTTGGAGTAGCGTATAAAAACGATATTGATGATTATAGAGAAAGTCCTGCATTGAAGCTAATTGATTTATTGAAAAAAGAAAATGCAGAGGTCGATTTTTTTGATCCATATATTCCTGAATATAGATATTTTGGCAAGACATATAAGGGTATCGAAAAAATAGATCCAATGATTCTAGGTGAATATGATTTGATTGTAATCGCCACAGCACATAAATCGTATGATCTTGAAATGATTCAAAAAAGTTCAAAAGCAATTTTTGATTCAAGAAATGCGATGAAGGATATTGCTGATAAATCGAATATAGAATTGCTATAGTAAGAAGGAAAGATGATTATGAAGAGTCCAAAGAAACGTGTTAAAATGTTATTAGACAATAATTTTCAACCAGATGTAAGAGTCTATAAGGAAGCAAGATTTCTTGTTGAACGTGGTTATGATGTCGAAATAATTGCAATGGATAAAAAAAATGAAAAGTTAGATAAACAGGATGAAGTTATGGATGGTATAAAAGTACATCGTTTATATCCAAGAAGTAAATACGTTACTGGACTTATAAATAAATATAAAATCATTAGTAAATTTAAGATGTTTATATATTTTATCTGGCTGATTAAGTTTGGTTGCCAGACTAAAACATATCTTAAGAAAGATTCTGCATATTGTTACCTTCATTGTCACGATTTGATGATGGCTGCCTTAGCAGCCATCATTCTTAAAGACAAGTTGCTTGTCTTTGATATGCATGAATATTATCTGAAAGGCGATAATAGTAAGCGAGATTGGATGTTGCAAAAAATTTTAACGTATACTCAGAATAAAGCTGCCTATATCATTTACGTGAATAATTTTCAGCTAAAGGGTATTTCAGAAGAAAACAGAAGAAAATGTATCGAGCTACCAAACTATCCTGATATCCATCTCTTTAAGGAAATCGACAAAACAGTTACATCTAAAATCAGAATTGCTTATATCGGAGCAGCAAGAGACTATATGTCATTAAAATTTTTCATTGATGCTAGTTGTAACCCTGATTTTGAATTTCGTATTCATGGGATTGGTAGTAGTTATCAAGAACTAAAAAAATATGCCGAATCAATTGGTAAAAATGAGATTTTAACTGGTACATATGATGGAATAAACGATATTGAAATGTTATATCGTAACACGGATATTTTATATTGCGTTTATCAAACAAAAAGTGCGAACTGGCAATCCGCATATCCCGTAAAGTTTTTTGAAGCAATTCTTACCTGCACTCCGATCATTGTGAATAAGAAAGCGCCTTATGCGAAAATGGTGATTGACAAGAGAATTGGGTTCTGTATTGATGCGGAAGATCCAGAAGCGCTTCCCACTCTTTTAGGTAATATCACGATTGAAACGCTAGCAGAGATGAAAAAGAATCTGTATGATATCAGATTTGACTACACTTGGGACAAAAAGGTATGTAATTTATTGGAAATTTATAAGAATGATGAGGTTGAAGGATGAAGGTAATTCATATATGTTCTTATTATTATGGGTCTAAGCTCTATCAAAATTTATTTTCTAGGTTATCAAAAAAGAATGAAACAATAGTGTTTGCCCCACATTCGTATGCTGCGGATGTTAGCCCTTTTAATCAAGATTATCTCATTAAGGCTGCATGTTTCAAGGCAAGAGATCGTTTGTTTTTTTATAAAAAATATAATAAAGTTTACAAGGCGTTTGCTCAAATGAATCTTGATGCAGACATCTTACATGCGCATACGGTCTTCTCCAATGGGTATATTGCCTATAAGCATTATTTGAAAACTGGAACGCCCTATATTGTAACTGTACGAAATACAGATATAAATACTTTTTTTAAACGTATTATATATTTGCGAAAACTAGGTATCCAAATTCTTAATCATGCTGAAAAAATTGTTTTTTTATCTGAAGCCTATAAAACAAGGTTACTTGATATGTATATTCCAACCAATAAAAAATCTGCAATAGAAGCTAAATCTGTAGTGATACCGAATGGAATTGATGCTTACTGGTTGGCGGATACAAATACGCATATAAAAAGGGATTTAAGGAAATTAAATCTTGTTTTTGTAGGTGAAGTCAATAAAAATAAAAATGTTAAAACCATTGTAAAACTTATTGAAATGGAATTAAAATCGAAATTTGATGTATCTTTGCAAATTGTTGGTAGATGCAATAATAAAGCATTGTTAAAATTAATTGTGGAGAAGCCATACATCATATATCATGGCAAACAAGACAAAGAATACATTAAAACTCTTTATAAGGATTGCGATATCTTCATTATGCCTTCAATTAGTGAAACTTTTGGTTTGGTTTATGCGGAAGCGATGTCGCAAGGTATTCCAGTAATATATTCAAAAGGAGAAGGTTTTGATCAGCAGTTTCCAGATGGAGTTGTAGGGTATGGAGTAAATTGTTATAGTATTGAACAAATGGCAGAGTGTATAAATAAAATAATGGCTGATTATAATGCCATGTCACAAAGATGTGCTACTCTATCAAAGCGGTATGATTGGGATAAAATTACAGACACATATGAAGATTTATTTTTCAGTATCAAGAATAAAACTGTATAGTGGTAGAAATTTTTGAACCATTAAAGTTGTAAAAAGGAGTAAAAAATATGCGGAAATTAAAGCTTATTTTAAAGAAAATATATCAATTTCATATGGATATGGATATCACACATTTATGGGTAGTTTTGATTTTATTTCCAATATTTCTCGATACGATATCAACTATTCCTTTGATTGTGTATAAAATCACGGATACAGTTCTGTTTTTCATAGAATTGGATGTACTAATTGTACTTTTGGTTAAAAGCTTTTATAAAATCAATAAAAGGCAACTTGTATTCATAGGTCTTTGTGTGATCATATTTCTGTTTAATATTGCTATATTTAAGAACTTTTCATTTTTTATGTCGAATATTCGTAGCCTACTCCTTAATTTGTTTATACCTACATGGATTATGTTGGGCGAAAGTAGGTTGATCAAGAAATCTAAAGACTTTTTTATCAGACTTGAAATGCCACTCTTTGTTTTGATTATAATAAATGGTATTATAAGGATTTATGAGCATGATTTATATAACATATGGTTTGCTTATTATGTGTATACAAATATCGCCATATCTCTATATAAAGCGATTATATATAAGAAAAAGCCGTCCTATTTGATTGCAAGTTTTCTCATCGGCTTTCAACTATTGTCAGGAAGCAGAGCACCTTTGATTTATATATTGTTACTAGCCTTTATTTTAGCTTTTCCTGGCTTGAAAAAGCGGTGGAAAAAACTTAGGAGAAAAATTAAGATTGTACTCCTTTTACCCGCAATTGTAATCATAGCTCTATGCATTAATTATCAAGCGATAGCAAAATCTCTTGATACTGCTTTAATGAAACAGGGAAAAATCGTACGGATTATTCATATAGCTGCAAAAGGTGAATTGTTTACTTCAGCGCGTTCTGATTTGATTTATAAGCCGTTAATAGAAGATATTGAAAATAATATCCTACTTGGAAATGGTGTTGGTGCGGATCGCATTTATTTATGCGAAATTCAAAACAATAAAAAATGTACGGATAACGAAGCAAGAGGAAGTTACTCCCACAATCTTATCCTTGAGATTGTTTATTCTTTTGGTTTATTTGGCATTGCTATGTTACTTGTACTCATTGTGAAGTTTATTTTGAGTAGTAAATATGATAGAAGCTATTTTATTCTAATAGCTTTTATTGGTGTAGTTCCATTGTTGATGAGTTTTTCTTTTTTGAGTTATTTTTATTTTTGGCTCTTTGTTTCAATTCTCTTCAGCAATGAAGTTTTAGATTAACGAAAGAAATAAGAGCAAAGGAGTGTTTACATGGTCTTAACTCATGAAAATATTGTTTCGTACGTAGAATATTTACTCAATTTAAGAACTAAATCAGAAAAGATAAGTATTGTTATAACGGATGATAAGTATTTAATTAAATTAGCTGATAAATCTTATTGTGATGGTAAATTTCCATTATCTGATATCGAGCAAATTTTATCCTCATATTCTAGGTTAGATAAAGTAATAACAAATAAAAAGCAGGAAAAATGTTTTGTATTTACTATTTTTTTCTTTATTTCTGGAATGGATGAGTGTTTGGTACAAGAAAAAGATAATAACGGTAGATTTAAGAGTGAAAACAAAATGATCTGTAAATTAGGCGAAGAATTAGTGCCAATTGTAGATATCTGTATAAATACGATATTAGATGAGCTTGATGTTGAGCAAAAAGATTTTTATTTGAATACTCACTTTGCTTTATCTCATGATATAGATAAGCTTAAAGGCACAAAGCGAATTAAGAATATTCTGCACGCCTTTTTTAATCGAAAATTTCATGATGGATTCATGCGAATGGGGGATATTTTCTTTAAAAGAAACAGGAATGGGATCACAGATATATTTGATTTTGAACAAAAAAAAGGATTTCCAAATTTTTGGTTTATTTTAAATACTTATGGAAAAGACATCAATTTTTCTAGTGGATATGATTTTTCGAAAATTGAAAATCAACTTAAAAACGAGTTTGAATTAAATAAAAATAGTATTGGCGTTCATTATGCGACAAATTATATTTCAACAAAAACAGTTGCTAAAAAAGACGAAATTAAAGCTTTTTTACCTTATGGTTATCCTCTCATTGGAAGAGCTCATTATCTAATGTTTGATATCAATGAAAGTTATAAAGTATTTGATAAAGAAGGCATAGCGTTTGATTTCACAGGAGGATTTTATGATAGAATTGGATTTAGGTTTGGTACTGCATTTCCCTTTCCACCATATAACTTTGAAACAGGACAGATATACAATGTTGTTGAAGTACCGCTCTTTATGATGGATGTCGCGATTTGTAAAAAAACAAATGGTGAAATAGGAAATTATACAGACATTAAGAAAGCATTTAAAAGAATACAAGAGATTAGCGATTTATATCATGGATGCTATGTTTTATTATGGCATAATGGTAATACTGCGTACAATGGCTGGAATACAGCCTTTCAGATGTATAAGGATTTCATATCAGAAAGAAAGCCACAAGATTATCTTGATTTAAACACGTTAATAGAAACATTTAATAAGGAGAATCTATGAAATTGAATATAAAATTTAGAAAACATAATTTTTTGAAATCAGAGTTTACTCAGAATATTTTAACGATGATATCTGGGGTATTTCTAGGTCAAGTTATAATTATGTTATCTACACCTATAATCTCTAGGATTTTTCTACCGGAAACTATTGGTGAATATGATTTAATTATATCATCGGGTGCAATTATAATCGTTATACTTGGACTAGGGCTCATGACTGCAATTATGATACCAAAAGAAGACGATGAATCAAATGCAATATGTTATATACTAAAATATAGTTGCATGTTTATCGGACTTATCATATTTGTATTATTATGTTTAATTTCTCCGTGGTTTACTTTATTCTCAGTTAAAAATGGTTATATTTTGAAACTCTTTTTTATGTTTCTTTATATTTTTTCATATATGCTTTCTCAAATTTATTATGCAGCTGCGAATAGAAAGGGTTTATATAGAGCCTTGTTTTTAAATTCATTGACATACTCGATTTTTAATGTTTTGTTTTCCTGTCTTCTAGGTTTTTTAGGATTCGGTGTTTACGGCTATATCACCGGTACAATTCTGGGTAATATTGCCAGAATGATACAGATACGGTTTTCAGTAAATCCCTTTGCCAAAAAGTATGACTTAAATTATATGAAAGAAGTTTTCACAAAGTATAGACATTTTACAAAATATCAAATGCCTGCGAATTTATTGAATTCAATAACGGTACAGGTTCCATTACAGTTAATTGCGTTCTATTTTGGTGGAACAGCATTGGGGCATTTCTCAATGGCAAATAAAATAATCAATTTACCAAACACATTTATTGCAATACCAGTAAATCGTGTTTATTATCAGACTGCAACAAAAATGTATAATGAAAATCAAGATGTGGGAAATTTTTCTTTTAAAATGATCCAAAAAAATATTCAATTAGCAATTATTCCAGTTATCCTTCTCATGTTATTTGGTGAAGAGTTGTTCAGCTTTTTCCTAGGAAGTAATTGGCATACCGCAGGGATATTCGCATCTACCTTAGTCTTGTCAAGTTTAATGCAGTTCTGCGGTTCCTGCTTATCCAACAATTATATGATTATTAGAAAGCCACAACTCAATTTGTATCTATCACTGTTATCTCTTGTTTTAAACATTAGTATAATCGTGACATGTGGTATAATAGGATTACCAATTGAAAAGATGCTATTTATCTATTCATTAGGTATTTGTTTAAAAGTTTCAATAGATTTAGGATATTTCTTATATTTAACAAAATTTCCTATCAAAAAATTTCTTGTTTTTGATTGTATATTTATTTTTGTTCCATTATTATTATATCTAATACTTCACGCCTAAGTATATAATATATATTTGTATAAAAACCTACTTAAGACTACTATTAATTCTAGGGAGATGAGATCATGGAATGTTTTTGTTCAATACAGGAACCAACTAGTAAAGAAGCTTATAAAAAACTGTGTCAAATGGAGCCTAGTATACCGATTTTTATGCGTGATTGGTATTTGGATTGCACTACTCATGATAATTGGGAAATCATTATAGCTATAGAATCAGATAAGATTATAGCCGCATTCCCCTTTAAATATAGGAGAAAAGGCTCATTTAAATTTATTGAGAATCCTCGTTTGACACCACGTCTAGGTATTTGGTATACTAATGGACTTACTGATAAAAAGAAAAGGAAAATCAATCATGAAATTATTAATACACTTCCCAATTTTGATAGATTCAAAATTGCATTTTCTTATGATTTTACTGATTGGCAAGAATACTATGAAAAGGGATTTCAGCAAACTTCAAGATATTCATATTTCGTTGACCGGAGTGAGAAACTACAAGAACTATATGCCAAATTAGATAGGAAAGTTAGATATTGTATCAATAGAGCAAAAAATGAAATAGTAATTCAAGACAATATAGATGTAAATAAATATTTAAAGGCTCAAGATGATTCTTATAGAATAAGGGGAAAAAGAAAGTCATATAGTAATGAATTTGTTTATAATCTTATTAAACAAGTTGAAGCATACGCTGAAGTACGTATTCTTTTTGCATATGATAAAGACCAATTATGTGCAATAAATTGTCAATTTGTTGATGATGATAATAAATGTATATATAATATGTTCACATCATATTTTCCAACGACTAATGCTAATGCACAACTATATTTAATATGGAACAGCATTGAGTGGGCAAATACAAATGGTTATTCTTTTGATTTTGAGGGTAGCATGATTCCAGAAGTTGCTAGTTTTAATAGGAAAATAACAGAAAATAAAAAAATGTATTTTGAAATTTCAAAGACAAGTAGAAGATTTGACTATATCACTCATTTAAAGAATATTATACATTTTAAATAGAGTGTTTAAAGAGTTAGATGTTTACCGTGACTTACTAATATGAAATGATGGTTTTCCTAACGAAGAAAGCGGAGTTTTTCCATGGTGTTAAAATTTAAAAAGTAAATGGCTATTGATATCCATATTTCTATTACTATTGATTTTATCATTTAATTTTCCACTTGTAGGTGATGATTGGGGAAGGGGCCGCGCTCCGCTCAATTCCATTTCTGATTTTTTTAATATGATACAAAGTCAATGGTTATATCTGAATGGTAGAATAATTGGCAATATAAGCTCTGTTTTATTGATACAAACAGATTTTTACGGTCCTTTGTTTTTGCAGTTACTATAACGAGTATTGTATTACTAATCTATAAAATCGTTAAAGAGAAAAAAGAAAACAAGATTGTACTACTACTGTTTACCTGTAATTGTGTTATTTTTATTCCTAAGGAGAATATATAAGATTCACATAAATATTCACTTTGGGTTAACATTGTATTTGATAGTATGTGGAATTAGGAGGATGGATCAATGACAAAATACATCATTAGGAGAGTAACAATATATATAAAAAATAAATTGATGACATTAGAAAAAAGTGAAAGTGTTCTTTTGATTCTATTGAATAGAGTAAAGAAAAAGGGAATAATGATTTTCTGTATCCTTCTACTAGGTGTCTTATCTTCATGTAAGATTAATCCCCATACGCTTGATAGGGAACAGGATCTAGATGAACTTTGGCAAAAAACAGTAACCCAAACGATGGATAGAGAAATTGATTTATACAACGATGCTGAACTGTTGATTGTTCCTTTATACGCATCTTTTTGCATGAAGGAAGATTCTAAATACCTCGTTCAGTTTAATGCTTATTTTAATGATGTTGAAGATGAAATAACTGACCTTTTGGAAGATAGAGATATCGCAATATTAAATAAGCTTAACTATGTTTACTTTATCAGCAATTATATCTTACTATCCAGTAAAGGAGAAAATAAGGTCTCGCACACTTTAGTGGATAAATGCTATGACTTTATTATGAGCACAGTGGAACTACCGGCATGGAATTGGAATATGGATGATTTTAATAATATGAAAGACCGAATAGCATATAAAATAAGTGAAGCAAAGCCACAATATTCATATCAAAAAGCGATTACAGATGAGGATCTTTTTGTATTGGTGACAGCCAATAATTTGCTTCCTTATTATAAAAATGCAGGTGATATAAAGAAGACAAAAAAGTTGAAAGAATTAGGCGATTTAACGAAACAAGTAATATATAAGAAGTTTGGATATAGTGGCAATCACTATGCATTTCAAAAAGGTGCATGGTCTGATCACAGGGACTATTTATATGCGAATTATACTGATATTGAAGAGAATATGAAACCTTTTTCTAATAAAGAAATAGAGGAAGATATAAGCCATTATTCTAGAATACCCCTTATGCTACAAAACATCGCTTGTGTTACAGAAGATAAGAATTACAAAGCCAATTTGGAAGCGATTCTGAATGTCAACTCCAGTTATTTTCAGAAAGAGATTCTCGTTGATCCTTCTAATGAATCTAGAATTTATAGGTTGAAGAACTATATGAATGGAAGTAATGGTTTATATAGATGGAATTATAGCGGAAGAGGTAAGGACTATGCGCATAAACCTTACTCATTATCAAAGCAGCTATATACTGGAAAATATGTTTTCTTTAGTTCTGATATGCAGGATATTTATAAAAAAATAGTGGGAACATTTCCTCTTGAATTAAATGAGGTCAATGAGATGACTACACTCAAAGAAGTAACTGAAAAGTTAATATGGAATGAATCCTACAGTAATGCATTTCCAGGTATTTTAATGAATGGATATGCAGAGTTGACATGTTTTTTAGCAGGAGAATATAATTTACTAAATCCATTGATAAAACCATAATTTGGATATTATTTTCAATAAAATACTTCCTCTAATAATCATCACTACTCATTCTAGTGCTGGTGGTGATTTAAGGACTAATGATTACAGAGCAATATGGCTAACTTTATCAAGAAGGTATATCAGTCAATCAGGACAACTGGATGGTGATCATTTATCTATCTCAAAGAAGGGAAACAAGCGATTACGATGTCTACTGTATTTGGCGGTCACATGTAATATAAGGCTAAAGAAAGTAAATCCCATCAATCAGTTTTATCAAAAGAAAAGGCAGCAATTGAACCCGTTAAATTCAAAAGCCGCCAAGGTTGCATGTATCGCTAAACTAGCTAAAATCATTTACGGTATGTGCAAGAACAACACTATCTTTCAAAGATAGCCTATTTATATTATACATATTTCTCAGAAAAATGGAAGATTCCATCTTTTTGTCGTAGACAAGTGATCTACTGATAATGAAGTGATATTTTCTGAAATTTAGGCTTGATTTTTATTATCTAATTTTTATGTATGTTATAGCACATCTTTTTCGCTTCTGGTCGTGTGTACTTTTTAGATCGCTTACACTCTTTTCTAATTAAAAATAATTAGAATATACCATTCAACTTTGGAATATGCTGCATTATTTTATTAACTATGTAAATTCTAATACGTCCGATCAAACTAGTTATAACAAATGCAGCGATAATAATAATAGTGACTTTCATAAATATATTACCATTATTTACATAAACATTTAAATCTAATATATCAACCCAGAATATCAAACCACTTGGGCCCTTCAATGAAAGCAAAATATAAATATCTAAACTAGTCTTAGAAATACAATTTATCACATTATTAAACTTAGTTATATTCATGTTTTTAAATAAGTAGAAAAATGAAAAAGATGCAAAGACTGAAGGTAAAGAGCTTGTGAAATTAAGGAAGGATGCGTGTGTAATACCTGCAAAATCTAGGTAATTTGATAAAAATTTATAGGGAACATCATAATATAAAATATACCAAGATACGATAAATAAATAAGATATAATGAAGACAAGTAGACATATTTTCTTATTATCCACTATCTTTAATGGTTGATAAATTCGTAAATACCCTGTAATTAAATATAAAACGCAAAACCATCCAAGTTCAGAATAAAATGCTCCCCTTACTTGCGGAAGGAATGTCATAGGTAAGACAAATAGGGCACTTAGAAATATAATCATATTTCTGAATTTTCTTTTTTCATATTTAGAAAGTATCAAATTTAGAAGGGGAGTTAAAAAGAGTAGGAAAACATATGCTGTAATGAACCATAGTGGCTGAAAAAAAACAGGAAACATATTAGTTATGAGATATACTAAATCTGCCTTGCAAAAACAAACGAATGATATGGCAATCGGTACTGTATAAAAGATTGTACTTAACCAGGTATTTGTTATACGTTCAAATTTAAAATTTTGTTCACATAAAAACCAAGCACTGATAATTACAAAAATATTAACTGATATCCTTCCCATTCCAAAAAATAGCCCTGTCATAGCAAATCGACTTGGTAATTCTAATGCATTGATATCTACAGTGGCATTAACTGTGTGATATGATAATACAAATAATGCTGCTATAATTCTTAAAAGTTCTATATTGCTATTTCTATTTTTCTTCATATAATAATAAATCAATGAATTGCCGTTGATTTATTAAACACCTCACTTTTTTTATACGCTATCTTTTAATTTCTATTATTATTAAATAATATCAATTTAATCAAAAATTTTTGAAAAATCATATGTTACTAAATAATTTCTGAATTGCTGTAATGTGTTATCAATATTTTCTTTTGTTAATTTATTTCTTTCATACGCAATTGCTGCTAAAATATATTCACTAATACTCTCGCTATAATGTGAATAGTCTTTATAATTATCTAAATTCTCAATTATATTCAAATCGTTTTGAAAATAATATATCTTAACATTTTCAAACTCGAGAAGCTTTTTGTACACATATAATTGTACATCTAGCTGATAGTTTATTTTACCTTCTCCTTTATTTCGATACCAATAAATAATACTATATGGAGGAATAAAAATTTCAAAATCAGTTTCTGGTTTCATTTTAATTGAGTTTATTAAATATTTCATATTGTTATCAATAATTTCCTTTTCTATATCACTTAATTCTTTCTCAGGAACATTAGAATAATCAATGTATTTATAATCATTAATCCAGTATTTTTTTCCAAAGTTAACAGTATCATACCAGCAGTAAGGGCAATCAGTATCCTTTGCTTCGGCTTCAAGGGCCTTAATTAGTAGATTCTTGTTAAATACATATTTCAATGAGCTTAAGAAGTCACTCTTATAAACAAATGTAGGAATGTCAAATCTAAACTCATACTTCGGATAATCTAACAAATGGTCATCTAATCCGATAAGAATAGTATTTATTTTATTTTTACTCTTTAGCACTTGAGAAAGAGCTAAATCTAAATCTTTCGCTCTCATCCCGGAATAACTTAACTTGATTGAGTTTGAATTAAAAGCTTTATTAAAAGAACTGATCTTAAAATTTTCAGTCATAGAAGAGCCTATAATTACAGAGTCATAATCAAAATTATTTGCAATGCCAGAGTTTTGATATATCTCGTCAAAGTATTTAGGTTTCATTAAAGGTTTATGAAACTTAAAAATAGGATCATACCACCATACAATCCCTCCCCCTAACAAGAGCATAGTGATATTCATAATCATAAAGAGTTTTACAAATTTTTTGTGCCCATATATACTTACCTCTTTCCTATCAAAAATTAACATAAATGTAGCTTACGATAGTACCTAATGAATATATAGACCACAAAAAAAGAACGCTAAATAATACAATATGCTTTAAGTTAAGATATTTAATCAAATGTTCTTCAACACAATTTATTATATTTTTTTCCTGCAGTATATATAGTATTAAGAGTAGAAAAATAAAAACAGTAAAAATGGAATATCTTGATGAATAGATATGACCTATTGATAATAATTTTGTAAACTCAGGAAATATAAAACACATATTAAATGTGTTATCTATTGCGCCAAAATCACACGCTATAAGCTTGGTAAAAAAATGAATGGCTTCATGAATGCTATCAGACCTAAAAAGAATCCACAAGCAATTGATTATACTAAATGTGATAAGCCATTGTAAAACATCATTTAGTTTATCCCATTGTCCCCTAAAATACTTATTAAGACCTAATAAGATTCCATGTAAACATCCCCAAATAATAAATGTCCAGTTTGCCCCATGCCATAAACCACTTATAAAGAACACTAAAATAGTATTAACATACATTCTTATTTGTCCTTTTCGATTACCACCTAGAGGAATATAGATGTAATCAGTTAAAAATTTTGTTAACGTAATATGCCAACGTTTCCAGAACTCTATAAGTGATTTCGATTGATATGGTAAATTAAAGTTTACAGGCAAGGTTAAATTAAACATATTCCCTATTCCATATGCCATTTCAGAATAACCACTAAAATCAAAGTATATCTGCAATGTATAGGCTAATGTTGTTAGTATTGCTGTAGTAGTATTTAAGTTATCTATGTTTCCAAATCCGATATCAGCAAACTTAGCTAAAGTGTCTGCTATAATAACTTTTTTAAAGAGTCCTATGGTAAATGTGATAATTCCTTTACTGAAACTATCATAATTAAAGATCTTTCTATCTTTATCTGTAAATTGTTTAATGATTTGATCGTGTCTTGTAATTGGCCCTGATAATATATATCCAAAAAATAAAATATGTGTTGTATAATCTACTAATTTATAATGAAACGTATTAGCATTATGATATGTGTCTGAAATAAAGCTTATCTGTTGAAATGTAAAAAAACTCATACCTACTGGTGCAATAAGTTCAGTAATTGACATATCAAAATTGAAGAAGGTATTAATATTATCAATGAAGAAATTTGCATATTTAAAATATCCTAACATTCCTATATTAATTAACACCCCTATAATAAAAAAAGATTTTTTATATCTTGTATTATTCTCAAATATTTTATAAAGTGAAAAATTTAAGATAATACTTATTAAAATTACAATCATACCTATAATATCTGTTAAATTTATATAGAAGATAATCGAAATAATTAACAATATTAAATTTGCATATTTTTTAAGGTTAAAATGGCAGGAGCTCCAATAAAGAAATAGAGATATTGGTAATAAACTAAATATAAATTCATATGAATTAAAAAACATAATTTTTTCCTTTCTTTAGGGCTTGATTACATATCAAAAATTTTTAATAATTTATTTAATTCTTTTCCATTGTCAGAATCTGACGAATTTTTCAATGCTTCGGAAAATGAAGCACGCAATTCCTGATTAATTATTAATTTCTCTATTTTGTTTGCAAGATCCTGTGAATTCTGTTCAGCTATTAAACCGTTAATTCCATCAGAAATCTGGTCACTCATTCCTGGACAATCTGTTATTACAATAGGTAATTCAAAAAATTTTGCCTCTCGAATAGTAGTAGAAAATCCCTCATGTTTTGATGATTGTACATAGATATTTGCTGCTGCTAAATAAGGATATGGATTATCTTTTAGACCAAGCAAGAAAAAACATTTCTTTAATTCATTTGCATTAATCATTTTTTCAAGTCTTGCTCTGTCATTCCCTTCACCTAAAACAAACCATTTGAAATTATAACCTTTTTCTTTTAGTATTTTACATGCTTCAATGGATTTATCATAACCTTTTACTGGTCTTAAATTCCCAATTGACAGAATAGTGATATCTTTATTATCATTAAATTCTGATTCAGCAATTTTCATTTTCGATTTCTTTGCAATTAAATCAAAGTCTATTATATTATACATTGTATAGATTTTATCAGCAATCTGCGGAAATATATTTTTCATCTTTTCAGCATTTGCATTTGATACAGAGAATAGATAATTTAATTTTTTGAAATACGGTATATCATGATTTTTATCATACCCCCAAAGCTCATAATCTGCTCTGATCCAACCTATTTTTATGCAGGCATTCACTTTTTCAGTTACATAAAAATTTGATAGACCTTCTAAAAAGCTCACTGCTACATCATACTTTTTATTTAAATTTGGGATATATTTATTTATTTTATCCCAATCATAAAAAACTTTTTTTGCATTTGTTAAACTATTCCATTTTAACCGAATAGTTGTATAAATACGTGTCATTACGATTTGAAAATAATTAAGCAAATATTTGAATTTAAGCAAATGCTTGACATGGCAAAAACACAGATCAGTTAATAAATCATTTTCTAATAAATTTACTTCTTTTGGAACAGAGTTTATATAATGCATATCATCCCTACGAAACAGCATTAAATCTATATCATATTTAGTAAAATCCATTTTATTTAATAAAGCCACTACTGCACGTTCAGCACCGCCACAAGAGAGTGTGGGAATTATAAATAATAGTTTCTTTTTCATTTTATTTTCTCCTTATTAAATTTTTAATCTCCATAGATACAAAATTAAAAAGATAATAGAATTCCTTTCTATATATACACATTATAATTAAAAGACATATTATTATAGAAAATTCTCTCAATATTAGCTGGTTTGAAAAAAAATAATTGAGAAAAGCAATTGCATACAGTAACAAAATGGATATGTATAAATAATTATAATTATCACTTAATTTATAATACTTGCTTCCGATATAGGTTCTTATGGAAAGCATAACTACAGAGGCAGTTCCAGCAGCTAGAGCACCTCCCATTATCCCTAGATATGGTACCAATATCAAACTTAAAAAGATGTTTGTTACTACACTCCCTGAGAAAGTGTATATATTCTTGTAGCTTTTTTTGGATAACATTATACCGATGCCGGTAGTATCTGCAATTGAATTGCATATAGGTGATAATATTAAAAAAGGAAAGAACAGTCTACTTATTCTATATTTTTCTCCTAAGAGAAGATAAATGAAGTCTTGTCCAATTATGATAAGTATAGCAAATGAAATTAATAAGAAAGATATACACTTATGTACTCTGGTTAACCGATATTTATGTGTTTTATAATTTTCATAAGCAAATGGTGCCCAGTATACATTAAATCCAGTTTGTATAATTGTTAAAATGTTCGCTATTGAAACTGCGTTTGTATAAATACCGATTGCTCCGTAATCCACAAATCTTTTCAAGACAAATTGAGGAATCGAATTATTAAGCCAAGACAATAACAGCACAGGCAAATATGGTAATGCGAAACGTAAAATCATGTATATAGATTCCTTAGGAATTTTTAAATCTATCTTGATCGATTTTCTTTTGATGTAAAGAAATAATACCGCTACCATAAAATAGCCTATACTCATAGTTGCAATAGCTGCTGTATGCTTAGGATGAAAAAAAGCAATAAAAGCGAATAAGACCTTTTCAATAAATGTTATACATACCGTTTGAATTGTATAGGAAAAAACCTTTTGTTCCATTCGTGATGCAATGCTTGTCATCCTTAATGAAACACTTGAAAAAATTGATATTATTAAAAAAATCGATATAGAAATTTTAATATCACCTGTAATTTCAGTTGTCACTTCTTTAAAAAAAATCAATACAATTAAAGCGCATATCATTGACATACTAAATGAAAAAAATATACATAAACCTAGTAACGTTCTTTTGTTAATTTTAAATGGTGGTTCATTATAAAATCTCATGAATGCCTGATCTAGCCCTAATATGCTTACTGTCTGAAATAAAACCATAAAGGTTGTAAATAAATTTATTTTTCCCACTTCTTGAGGCAAAAATAATCTTGTTATGATAGGTGTTGAAATAAAACTAATTGCAGCACTTATCCAAGAAGCACTGGAAAACCCAATCAATCTTTTTACAAAACCTCTACTATTATTCGATACCTCATTAACCATTTTTCATTTTCCTTTTTAACTTGTGTAGCTTATTTAAAATAATATCGTTATAAGAATAAACAAATATTATCAATAATGCAGAAATTACAGTTATATTTAATATATATGTTATTGGATAATCAGCAGCTCCTCTTGGTACATAAAACATGATATTAATGGCTTGTAAAAAACATCCTATGATAATTGGATTTCTATACAATGACTTATATATATATGCTAAGAATGCCCCATATACAGTGTTCAATACTGCAACACCAATATATCCTAAATCAAAATATGCTTCAGCAACATAAGATGAGCCTGCCCCGTGTCCCTTTAAATAAAGCTCGGGATCTATTAAATAAGTAAGTGAATGCATAAAAGAATATCCACCTAATGCAAAGTCTTTAGTATGTTGCGCTGGTAAATGCATATCAAATAAGAAGGCAGTAATTTGATTATACTTAAAATAATTGATTATATCTGCAATCGTATATATTCTTGATGGTAACTCGCTTTCATAATATTTACCGTATCCTATAACATCAACACTTCTTCCAATACTTCTAAAAAACCTGATGAATTGATTGAAAATCGTTACTTCATTTGTATTGAACCCCTCTCTGATATAAACAAAAAAACTCATAAAAGCAAGAAAAAATGGTATAGCTATAAATGCAATGATAATATAACTTTTTTTTATCCATTTCTCCTCTGGAGCTAAAAGCTGTCTTAATCCATAATAAAAAACAATTATCAAAATTGCCTGTGATAAATTCGTCCTGTCACCTGTAAGCATTTGTAAACAACCATTTAGTAATATAAAAATTATCGGAATCCTTATTTCTTTTTTATCAGGGAAACAACCTAAGAAAACAAAAACTGAAATAGTTCGCATATTTGATATTACTCTAATAATTGAGGGTATTTTTGATTCAAAGCTTGTATATAAGGCGCCATACGAATCATTTAATATATAGAAAAACTCCTCTAAAACCATAGGAATTGTAGCTAGTATAGCCAAATAAAATATAAACTTGCTTATCTTTTTAATTCTATATAAGTGATATTTATCTTGAAATAATGGTCTGTCTTGCAATTTTATAAACTTTTCAATAATTAGAAAGCCAAATCGTAAAAATACTATAGATATAAATAAACATAAATTTATATGGGAGCCGATTGGAGGATCAAAATTATATGTAACATACCCATATGTAAATAAATCCACAATTCTTCCCATTAAAAATAAAAAAAAGACAAGGTAAAATAATAATAAACCTAATCTTTTTTTTATATTTTGGCAACAATACAATAAACTAGAAAAAAATACTATTAATATGGCATAAAACATCCAAGTTGTATACCCTATATTATATGAATATAAAAAAAACAATAAACCAATTATAAAAAGGGTTTTATCAACAAAGGAGATTATTTTAAAACATTTTCCATCGAAATTAAAGGGCATTTTTTTGGTGTGTATTATCACTTTATCAATCTCCTCCTATCCCAAGCAAATACCAATACTTTAAGAATATTGATATTTTTTTTGTATGCATTTTTTATAAAAAACAGTTTCATTCTATTACATTTTTTTAAATATGGATTGTAAATCCATCCATTATATTCTTTATCAAATGCTGTTAGATGACTCTTTATTTCACTATTTTTATATTTTGACTTAATCATCAATAATGTTTTTGAATAAACAAGTTCAAGGATATATCTATATTCAATTTCTTTTTCAAATCCTTTGTTTACCCTCTCATTTGTCACTTTAATGATTTTATCATAAAAAGAAAAATCATCTATTTTGTTTATATTTGAAATAGATCCCTTACGTTGATAATAAAAATATAGTGGTTCATTAACTATCGTAATTTTACTTGTATATGTTAAAAGTGGAATAGTTAAGGGGAAATCCTCCCCTCTTTTTATATCTTCTGGAAAATCAAAGTCTTTTTCAAGAAAAAAATCAGACCGATATAAACGCCTTGTAGCACTAGGTTGTGGTACAAGTGCTATTTTATCCTTTTGAGATGATTCTGAGGAGATTCCTTTAAAAGAATCAATAATCTTAATCTCATTATTATCCCATGCATAACAGTAACCACACATTACTATATCTGAATTGTATTTTTTCGCATTACTTACAAGGAGTTTTAATGTATCAGCGTGAATCCAGTCATCACTATCAACAAAAAAAAGCCATTCACCTTCCGCTTTTTTCACTCCACTATTTCTACTTCCAGCAAGTCCTTTATTTTGTTTGTGTGATAATAATTTGCAAAAGGGATATGTAGAAGAATATTGTTCTGCTATGGTCTTCGATCCATCTGTAGAACAGTCATCAATCATTATAATCTCCATATTAGAGTAGGTTTGAGAAATCAATGAATCAATACATCGTTTTAAATAAGGCTTTACATTATAAATGGGAACAATAATAGAAACTAAGCCATCAACCATTATAAATTCTCCTTATACCATTCTATAGCTAGCTTTATTCCATCAGAAAAGTTATATTCAGGATCATATCCCAGAAACTTTCTTGCCTTACTTATATCTGCGTTAGAATGTTTAATATCGCCTTTTCTATCAGGACCGAAAACAGGTTCAATATTTTTACCTAAACTTGAACACAGATTATAGTAGATATCTATTAAATATTCTCTACCGCCAGAAGCTACATTATATGCTTCTCCTGCCACTTCTGAAGAAGCTAGACAAGCCTTCAAATTAGCTTCAATGACGTTATCAATATATGTGAAGTCTCTAGATTGCCTTCCATCCCCATTGATTGTTGGTGCTTCATCATTCATTAACTGTTTTAAAAATTTAGGTATTACAGCAGCATATGCTCCATTTGGATCTTGTCTTCTCCCAAACACATTGAAATATCTCATACCATATGTGTCTAGATTATATAATTTTTTATACATTTTTCCATATTCTTCATCAACACGTTTTGTTAATGCATAAGGTGATAACAGGTTTCCTTCCTGTCCTTCAACTTTTGGTAGTATGGGGTGGTCACCATATACTGAAGAACTAGATGCATAAACAAACTTCTTTACATTTGTCTGTCTTGCAGCTTCCATCATATTAAGTGTACCGCCTATATTAACCTTTTCATAATATAAGGGCATCTCAATACTTCTTGGTACTGATCCCCATGCAGCTTGGTTCAACACATAATCTACACCATTACATGCTTTTAAGCAGGTGTCGTAATCTGTTATATCTCCTTCGATAAATTTATAGTTTGGATTGTCTAAAAATAACTCAATATTCTCTCTTTTTCCTGTTGATAAATTATCAAGGCAGATAACATTGTACCCCATCTTTAAAATAGCCTCGCATAAATTAGAGCCTATGAAACCAGCGCCTCCGGTTACTAAAAAAACACTATTTTCTGGAAACTTCAAATTTGTATATCCCATTTTGATTCCTCCTATTTATCTATATGAAAATAACATTGTTCATTTTTAATTTCGTTATGTATTTCACTGAAACGCTTAAATTCATCATTTAATGTAGTTATCAACTCGTCATCTTTTTCGTTAAGTAATGATTTGAAATTATTAAAATTATCATATCCTTCTTCAGTCCATGAAAAAGGATGAATTAAAATTTGTATTTTTTTATTTTCGGTTAAATCTTTACCTAAAGGTATTCCATAATTCCAATGATGTTTAGAATCTGCAATATATTTTACATCAAGTTTCGTATAATCAGTTATTTCATCAGCATATGAAAAGAATTCTGGAGCATAGGCATTATAAATTCCAGGAATTTGAATCTTATGGTAATAAACTTCTTTTATTGGCCTGTGTATTGAAAATCTATCAATTTTAGTTCCTAACATTTCTGATAAAATACGTATTTGATCCCGTACCCCATCACGCACTTCTAAAAAATCTGTCTGCCCATTTAAATGATAGTGTAAACCTATATGATGTCCATTATCAATCATTTGTTTGAGTAAAATCATATTTTTCAAAGAAAAAGCATTATAAAAATTATTAGTAATCTGCACAAAATAAGTTGAATAAAACCCATTTTCACTCTCAACTAATGAAAGATTATAAGCTCTTTCTATGGAAAACTCTATATCATGTCTCATTAAAATAAACTCATCTTTATCTATCGCATTACTGTAATCACAATATTTTCCAGTTTCTTTTATATCGCTTATAATCTTCTTATATGTTTCATAAGATGGTTTAAAATTATCCATTTCATTTCACCTTTCTTTCATTAGTCTTGCCTGGATTACCATAAATCAAAACATCATTGTCTGTATCGTGTATTACATTAGTACCTATACCTGTGAACACCTTTTCTCCAATTGAAATTCCATTTAGCACAGTAGTTCCCGGGCCTAGCCATGTGTCATCTCCTATTTTAACACTACCTGAAACTTCACAATTTGCAGTTATTGCTACTCTTTTTCCAATAATTACATTATGAGCGATATGGCATAAATTATCGATCTTTGTATAATCTCCAAGAACTGTGTCGCATAAACATCCACGGCAAATACATGTTCCAGCACAAATTCTCACGCTTTCTCCAATTATAACTCCTCCTAAATGAGGAACAATAAATGGATTTCCATCCTCGTTATTCGCTAAGCCAAAACCCGAAACGCCAATTAATGCTCCTGATTCGATAAACGTATTGTTACCTATTTTAACTTTTCCTTGTATTACCACATTGTGCATAATAGTAACATTGTCACCAATTTCAACATCTGCATCGATAAAACAATTATGTCCTATATATACATTACAGCCCAAAGTCGATGTTAATACTGTAGAAGTATTCTCAACCTTACTGATTTTTTCTTCTGGATTTATATCCTTAAAAATCATTTTCATGATTGTGAAAAAATTTGCTTTTAAATCTTTTATGAATATCGTGTTTCGTCCAGAGAAATCATAATCTTCTAGTGAAGCTATAAATAAAGTATTTTTAGAGCATAATATCTTTTCACGGCTGTTTTTATCATATTTTTTTAACCACGTTATTGCATTTTCTTTCAGCTCATTTAATGAACAATATGTATTTATTTCAAAATCATCTAAAATTGAGATTTTATAATCGATATGCAAATCATTAATCACATCTAAAATATCTTTTATTGTCATAACTATAGTCTCCAATATGTATAGCCCGCATCCTCATATGATTTTCTGTTTAAAATACCTTTAACATCGATAATGATCTTGCTATTTCGAAACATATTATTAAATTTATCTTTTGTATATTTATGGAAACATTCATGTGCAGTAGCAATAATCAAAGCATCTAAGTCTTTTAATTCCTCTAAGTCTTTAAAATCGATATTATAAAGTTTTTTTGCTTCTTCGCTATCAGCAATAGGATCTACTATTATAGGAGTTATACCATATTCACCTAATTCTTTAACTATATCGACTATTTTTGTATTTCTTGTATCTGGACAGTTTTCCTTAAATGTGAATCCTAATATGCCAATTCTTGCATTTTTAATATTCTTATCATTCTCAATTAATTTTTTTACTGTGTTTTCAGCAACATATTTCCCCATATCATCATTAATTCTTCTACCAGATAATATGATTTGTGAGTGATACCCCTCTTGTTCTGCTTTATAAGTCAAGTAATAAGGATCAACCCCAATACAGTGTCCGCCAACTAAACCTGGATAAAAATTTAAGAAGTTCCATTTTGTTCCTGCGGCTTTTAAAACAGCATGTGTATCAATATTCATTTTATTAAAAATAATTGACAACTCATTCATAAATGCAATATTAATATCTCTTTGACTATTTTCAATAACTTTTGCAGCTTCAGCAACCTTAATTGATTCAGCTTTATAAACACCGGCTTCGACCACTATTTCATATATAGCTGCTATTTCTTCTAATGAATCTTCATCCATGCCAGATACTATTTTCGTTATCGTTTCTAATCGATGAATTTTATCTCCAGGGTTGATTCTTTCTGGTGAATAACCAACTTTGAAATCTTTTCCGCAAATCAATCCAGATTCTCTTTCTAATATTGGTATACAAATATCCTCTGTAACGCCTGGATATACTGTTGATTCAAACACAACTATAGAGCCCCTACTAAGATTTCTTCCTACAATCTCACTAGCACCTTCTACAGGCGATAGATCAGGAGTATGATCATCTCGGACTGGAGTTGGTACCGCTACAATGAAAAATTTTGCTTCTTGTAGTTTAATCTCTTCACTTGTAAATTCTACCTTACATTCTTTAATAGCTTCATTACCGACTTCTTTAGTGGGATCAATACCATTTTTATATGATTCGATTTTATACTTATTTACATCAAAACCAATAACATCGCATTCTTTTGAAAAAGCAACTGCTATTGGCATTCCCACATAGCCTAATCCTACTAAGGCTATTTTTTCTTCTTTATTTCTAATTTTGTTATATAAATTCATAATGAATTCCTCCTTTTATAAATTTCTGTAATGAATAAATGAATTAATTGACCCAATCCCATATGCAGTATGCATTAAAAAAAACAGAAATATCGTTTTCATTAGTTGAATAGGATACCTGTTTTTTTGTAATCCAGCAAAAAGCGCTAGTATGAAATAAAAGATAAGTTCGCATAAAAGTATTTTCAAAAAAAGCATACTAAAAATACTTAAAGAACCTAAAATGATTATACTTAGCACAAAAAAAAGCGGTATTAAATGTCTGAGCATAAGTGAACGCTTGTTTTTTTTCCAAACAGCGATATTCCATTTTCCATTATGATATGCTTGTTTGATAATTCCCGTATAAGTATTTCTAGCATAATATTTTACTTTAATCTCAGGATTAAAGTAAAATTTCCCCCCAGCTGCTGTGATTCTTGCATGTAATTCTGTATCTTGGCTTCTTCCTAATGATTCATCAAAAAACCCTATTACATCAAATATCTCTTTTCTGTATAAACCGCATGCTGCCGTATCAGCATATTGCGCTGTATTAGAGACTCGAAATGTAGAGTTACCAACACCAAAAGGAGAAGACAAAACATTAGAAATTATCTCGTGATTTTTACCTTCAACGACAGTAATTGCTTTTCCACCGACACATGTTACATCTTGCATTTCCAATAAGGTTGATATACTTTTGTCGAGAAAATCTTTATATGCTTCAACGTGAGCGTCTATTCTTACGACATAGTTTCCTTTTGCTTTCTTTATTGCTAAATTCCACCCTGACGCTAAAGTTTTTTTGGGGTTGATTATTATTTGATAATCTAGTTTAGAATTTTCCAGTATGTTCTCTGCAATTTTCAGTGTTTGATCTTCAGATACACCATCTACAAAAATTATTTCATATAAATCCTTTGGATAATCTTGTTCAATTAAAGATTTTAAACTTTTTTCTATTGACTTCCCAGCATTTCGAGCAACTATAATTGTAGAAATATATGGTTTTTTCATCTATCTTCTCTCCTATAAAACCGTTATCAAACAACAATAAATATCTTTATAAAATCTGTAATTAATAAGATATTTTAGGTTATAACTCATCTTTTTAGGCAATATTTCACTAATATATAATTCATCCGTATTTCTATATTTATTTTTAACTAATTCTATAACATCTTCTTCATTTTTGAATTTTACACTGGCCACAGATGTTATACCGGCAGGTAATAAAAGTGTAGCCTTCATTTCGTCCGTATAACTATCTACATATCTTTTTACTTCTGGCCTTGTCCCAACAAAGCTCATTTCTCCTCGCAAAACATTGAATAACTGTGGTATTTCATCAAGTCTGCACTTTCTTATTTTATTTCCCACTTTTGTTATTCGCACATCATTTTTTGTTGTAACTAATGTTCCTAATTTATCCGCATTAACTATCATTGTCCTGAATTTATAAATATGAAATATTTCCCCATATTGCGTAATCCTTGCTTGCCTGTAAAATACAGGACCTTTGCTATCTAATTTAATCCAAATTGAGAGTAGTATAAGGAGCGGGGAAGTGATTATAATCATAATTAGTGACATTACTATATCGAATATTCTTTTAAAAAATAGACTAATTTTCTTCTTTGATAAACTCTCATAATAAACTTTCACATCTTCATTTCGCATAAACTCCGGCAACTCTTCCCAGTCTTTTAATAACATCCGCATGCTTTTAAAATCTCCTTGAAACAAGTAATGATATAGTCGATATCTGTCTTGTCTAGTTTGCTATACAGAGGAAGGGTAATTTGATTTTTATATTGCTTATAAGCATTTGGATAATTTTCGATATCAAATTCTAAATTTTTATAAGCAGTAAGCATAGGTAATGGCTTATAATGAACATTACATGCTATTCCTTTTTCTGCCATCTTGATGATGATTTCATTTCGTTTTTCTTCTATGATGTTATTCACTCTTACAAAATATAGATGTCCGCTTGACATATGATTATCATCTTTATGATTTAGTAATGTAATAGGTAAATCTTTAAATGCTTCATCATACCTTCTGATAATTTCATGTCTCCATTTCAACATTTTTTGGTAACGTTTCAATTGTATGAGCCCAATAGCAGCATTGATGTCCGTCATATTGCACTTGTATGCAGGCATGACTATGTCATATTCCCATGCACCTAGCTTATTTTTAGATAGAGCATCCTTTGTCTGACCATGTAGAGATAACAATTGATATTGCTTATATAAATCTTCATCATTAATTCCTTTTCTTGATTTCCAAGTTACCGCTCCACCTTCTGCTGTTGTTAGATTTTTGACAGCATGAAAGCTGAAACAAGTAAAATCTGCAATCGCTCCTGCATGGATACCATTTTGTGTTGCTCCAAAACCATGGGCACTATCTGCCATAACAATGACCCTATTGAATACTTTTTGTATATCATTATTTGCCTTGAAAAGATTCTTTCTAGATCCGACTGCCTCGTAAATTTTTTTGTAATCACATATGATACCAGCTAAATCTACGGGAATTATGACTTTTGTCTTTTCTGTAATTAAATCCGGTAATTTATCATAATCCATTTCAAAACTGTTTTTAGCGCAATCTATCATAACTGGTGTTGCCCCTACATGGCAGATTACACTGCAACTAGCAGTATACGTATACGCCGGAACAATAACTTCATCTCCTGGTCCAACACCAAGTACATGCAAAGTCAATTCCATTGCAGCTGTTGCACTATTTAAACAAACTGTTTTATTTGTTCCAACATATGCTGAGATTTGTTTTTCAAACTCTTTTGTACGAGGCCCTGTTGTAATCCATCCAGATAATATAGCCTGCTTTACTTCCTCTACCTCTAATTCACTCATATCAGGGGGTGAAAATGGTATATTTCTTTTTTCCAATGCTATCCCTCCAAAATAAAAGCAAGTCCCTTTTCAGCACTTGCTTATGATCTCTAATCCGACTTTTGTTGTGGTTTCTTTGTTGAACATACTGAGCTGAAGATAGGCGATCCGCTTATGCCGATCTATTCTTATGATTTGTCTTTCTTTTCCCTGTAATGGTCCTTCCGTTATAAATATCTGTTCTCCCTGTATGAAGCCTGTAGACATCTCTACAACATGCTCTTCTTTTCCGAATGATTTCATGAAAGCAACTTCCTCTTCATTCAAAGGAAATATATCTGCCTTTTTCTTACCGATGACCTTCACGAAATCAGGTATTTTTTTAAGCTCTATATTTAACTGATCGATCTGATCCGTTATCATGAAGATATAGCCTTTGAACAGGATATCCTTTACATCATGCCATTTCCCCATGTATTTCTTTTTTCGGATATACTCAGGTATAAAACACTCCTGCAGCACATCCTTTGAAATCATGGTCTGGCACTTCTCTGCAATCTTTCTTTCATGACCGCTTCTCACCTGTACAACATACCATTTCATGCTGTTTCCTCCAATAGGGTAGGCTTCGCCTATCAAACTTCATATCCAGTTTGACTTTATAACTATATGACCATACATTCGTGATGAACGTGACATAGCAACGATCCATCCCTCAGCATTCTTTTCAACCTCGGATAACTGTCTATTATCCTTTATTGATGGAATTTGCATAATATTAAGGAAATGTAATACAAATCGTATGGTCAAACTGTAAAAAAACCTTTATAATAGTACTGTTGATGAAATGAGGAGGCTGTTTATGGCTAAGAAAATACATAAGGCGAAAAAAACACCTTTATTAAAAAATGTAGGGTTTTATTTTGTTCTTCTTTATGCGTTATTGACATTAGGGATGATTGTACAGGTGTTCACGGTTAATGTTATTCCTATGAAATATGCGATGATTGTTTGCGTGATTCTTTTATTGTTACTGTTGGGTATGTATTATCTGCAACTTGGGAAAAAAGTAAATAAAGTAAATAAGGTATTGGGAAAAATACTGATTGTTATATTGGCGGTATTCTTAGGTGTTGGAAACTGGTATCTATTTAAAACAGGATCAGCATTCTCTAGAATGACCGGGGATGATTCACAAACCTCTGTAGTGTCTGTTGTTGTTATGAAAGAAAATAAAGCCAAATCTATTGGTGATTTGAAAAATAGTAAGTTTGGTTTAACGAAGACCGGAGACAAAAATATCATGGAAAAGGGACTTTCAGATATAAAGAAAGATGCTGGACAGGATATATCAACTGTCGATTATAAATCTTATAAGACGATTGCTGATGATTTATATGATGGTAAGATTGACGCTATCATTATGGATGAAGCTACCAGAAGTTTATTTGAAGACAATCATTCAAAATTCGATTCAGAAACAAGGATTGTAAAAAGCTATAAATATAAGACTACTACTAAAGACATTAGTAAAAATGTAAATGTTACTTCTGAACCATTCAATGTTTACATTACCGGTATTGATACTTATGGAACAATATCAACTGTATCCAGATCTGATGTTAACATGATTGCAACAGTGAATCCGAAAACACATCAGATTCTACTAACTAGCATTCCTCGTGACTATTATGTACCTCAGCCATGTCAGGGTGGCCAGACAGATAAACTGACACATACCGGTATCTTTGGTGTAGATTGTACAGTTGAGACAGTGGAGAATTATTTCGGTATTGATATTAACTATTATGTTCGTGTAAATTTCTCAAGCGTTGAAAATATCGTTAATGCTTTAGGTGGTATTACAGTTAATAATCCTGTAGCATTTACAGCAAGTGACGGAACTTATTCATATGAAGCAGGAGACGTTTATATGGATGGATCAAAAGCATTACGCTTTGCCCGCGAACGATATAATTTAGGCGGCGGTGACCGCGACCGCGGTAAGAATCAGATGCGTGTAATTACCGGTATTATAAACAAAGCAATTTCACCATCTATTATTACAAACTATACAAGCATTCTGGATGCAGTCAGTGGCAGCTTCCAAACAAATATGAGTAATAATGAAATGACATCTCTGATCAAAATGCAGATCAATGATATGAGCGGCTGGGATATCGAACAGATTTCTGTAAATGGTACTGGTAATGCCAGCGCATGGTCACCGGCAAATGGATTTAATTCATGGGTAATGGAACCAAATGTCAATACTGTAAAACGCGCTGTTGAAGTTATGAAAAAAGTTGAGAATGGTGAAGATGTAAAAGCTCTGGCTCAACAGGTCATGGAAGAAAATACAGCAGATGAATAATATTTAAATAAAAAGTCAGTTTATTATTGTAGATTTAATTGCAGTATAGACTGACTTTTTTGCATGATGATATTTAGAAATCTTGTGCACATGTGATATGAAAGACTACTTGAATCGAAGTTTTAGACCTCTTTCTTCCACATAAATAAAGAATTCCTTTTAGTTCCTGCAATCATCAGATTAATAAAAATGATATAAATTGTTTACAAATTATATATGTCTTTTTGACTATCTTTTTATATCTTCTTAAATGTCCGTAAAGCCTTATTTTATCGGCTCTACGGGCATTTTGCTTTTGTGGTAAAACTCACATATCTAGGTCTATCTTCTTATATTTTCGCTATCAAGCGTGGTTAAAATC
>OBXX01000050.1_pt1 | contig 104896 bp, 100 predicted proteins | sample 1495441 | NCBI WGS metagenome assembly OBXX01 (sample SAMEA2580168, study PRJEB22360) | human gut metagenome | biome: human gut; feature: human-associated habitat; material: faeces | place: Denmark | collected 2008/2010 | reverse complement strand
TCCTGATGCCGAAATTTTGCCATTTTGCGTAGAAAATCATTTATAAGTGGCCTAATAGCCATAATCACTGTGGTAATGATTGCATAAAACAATGTGAATTGAACCATTCCCTTATATCCTACCATCATTACATCATATTTTCTCCAGAGCTTCTGGTTCTTGATTTTATATTCTTCTGCCAATTCCTTTCTTTGTTTACTTGCAGCACTGGCAAGGACATTTATTTCTGCTTCGACCATTGCCAATGCTTTGTTCTTAATTTCCGTATCAATATTGTGTTCCTTAACAGAAACCAGTATCTCTCTTTGCCCTACACCTTCTTCTCTACCAAAAAGTTCAAATTCCTTCGCCTCATAATTATGCTTAACCTTTGCTACTTCCTTATCAGCTTGTTCCTTAACGGCTTCTACCTTTGCTTCTGCTTCTTCCTCGGTCTTCTTTGCTTGATTCTGGAGTCTTGTATTCTCCTTCTCCAGTTCCTCGTTCTTTTTCAATACGAGATCGCTCTCGCTCAGTTTCTCGATTCTCTCGTTCTGAGATACGATAATCTCGCTTCTCTTCTGAACTTCGCTCTTTAGCTTCGAGTTCTCCGAGGAAAGCTTGGATATCGTCCTTTGTGCTTCTAAGGTCTTCTCTTCCTCCGCTAGGAGATTCATCTGTAATCCCTCTATTTGATCCTGCATCTCCTCCATCATTGAGAGAAGCTGATCTTCGTTCTTTAAGTTTTCTGAATCGTTCATCTCTGTCTGCCGCCTTCTGCTTAATTAAGTCTCGAAGTTCTGCAATTCTACTATCTGTAATTGCAATTTCTCCGTCTGTTTTATCAATTTCTTGTTCTGTTTCGTCAGCTGCTCGTTTAAGTTTATAGATTCTTCCATTTCTTCCTTGAGACTTAGAATCATCTTGTCCTTTTCCTCCAGCTCTGCCTGTTGATTTTCTAGCACCTCCATCATCTGATCTTGAATATTCAATATCTCCATTACTTCTCCTAAATTCTTTAAATCTTCCATAAATCGCCCTCGCTTTCTCTGTTATTAAATCTGTTAGTTCCTTGGCTATCGCTTTCATCTGTTCGCTAAAAGAATTTCGTTCCTTAATCTCACGATTTATCTGACAACGCTCTACTATTTTACCTTCTGCTTCCATCTGTCTAGCAGTAACACCCTCATGAACACTTGGCTCCTTATCAATCCCTTGACGTTCATAACTTCTATGGTCAATTCGATGATTTACATCCAAATATTTATTACAATGTTCTGCCCAAGAAGCTCTCCATATCTCTGCTCTTGAATGCTCATTCCAATCATTCGCAGGTATCGTAATTTTCTCCCAAAGGTACTCTGTACCCTTTCCTTTTCGCACTCTGGTTTTCTGCTCTCCATTTTCATCTAATTGTGGGATTCGATATTGGGAAGTAGCTTCACGATTTTTTGAATCATAGACTGGTAATTCTGGATTATAGATTGGTCTGCCTTTACCATCTCTGGCATTTGCAAATACTGTTGTCTGCTTCTGCAACCATTCTTCATGCTCATCAATTCCACGCATAGTCAGTAAAATATGTGCATGAGGGTTTCCATCTTCTTTATCATGAAGTGCCCAATCTACAATCATACCCTGCGAAACAAAATTCTCATTAACAAATGCACGAACACATTCAATCTGTTCTACCCTATTCATTTCTACTGGAAGAGCAACTTCAATCTCTCTTGCAAATTGCGCATCTGATCTCTTTTCAATTTTCTGTACTTCATTCCATAATATTTCTCTGTCCTGATATCTCTCAGGAGCATTAACTGGTAAGATTATTTCATTCATAATCACGCCACCCTTGTTAGTAAAATCATGAATAATTCCAATTTCATCATTATATAGTCTTTCACCTGAGCGATATGCAGCTGACGCTACAGCAGAACGACCACCAGCTCTACTGATAATTTTGATAGAACAATGATAAATTGACATTTTGCATACCCCCTTTCTTCTGTATTCCTTTTGCAAAATGAGTTTTCCATTTAGTTCCCCAACTTGGGGAACTAATGGAATGCTGTCCGCAGGATTTCATGCAAGTAACACTTGCCATCGTCCGTGTAGGAGTTTTGCCAAAGCAAAACCAATAACCACATCTTGGTTATTGCCCCTCGGAGAGTGCAGTCTGCATAAGATCCGCCGACGGAACGCGCCCGGCACGAAGTGACCGGTTGGTGCTTGCACCAAACTTATTCATGTGGGCTCCGCCCACATATAAGTGCGCCCTTAACAAGTTAAGGGAATAGTGAAATTCCCATGTTACATTTCCACTGTTTCATCTGTTACCGATGAATTGTTCATTGCCTTAGAAAAGAATTTTCCGTTTACTTCCTGCTTTTTAAGGAAATTAAGGAATCTGATTTTATCTTCCTCGGTGGTATCTCTTCCAAGAACTGATTCAACAATTCCACCAAGTTCTATCAATCTTCTGGTTCTCTTCTTTCTCTCATCTTCGGATTTTCTTTTCTTAATTGCTTTCTCCTGTGCTTCCAATTGAGCCTTCTTCTTTAAGATTTCCTCTAACTTTTCATCATATGATTTCTGTGCCATAGTCTTACTCCTTCCCATAAATACTGTTAATAATTTCAAGAATGATTCGCAGTGATTTCTGCATCTGTGGATCAAGTTCTACAAGATTACTATTTTTCTCAATTGCCTCTGCAAGCTCTAATATCTTTGCTTTCATTTCTCCAAAAGCCTTTATATTTCCTTTTACGAGAATTTTCTGATACAAACAGCTTGATATAAAAAATTCTGATCTTGATAATCCAGTCAGTGCAATACGTGCATCAATCAATTCTTTTTCCTGAGGAGAAACACGAAAATTCATAATCGTATTTCTCACTCTGTTCTTTTCCACTTTTTTCTTTTTTGGTGTTCCACTTCCCTGCGTTGCCCTTCTGTAAATCTTATCCATTCTTTTTTCCAATCTATATGTCAGAGTCACTGACGAACTCTGACATATTCCAAATCTCCATAATATGGAGTTCCTACCAGATACCAATAGTTTCCCTTCTCTGTCCATGCCATTTCCATACGTGATGGAACCCATTTATCTTCAACTAACACTTCTACACCTTCGCCACAATGCAAACCTTCATTTTCCCATAAATCACATATAAGAATTCCATATCTATCATTGCAGCTGTTATAACCTAACCTTCCTTCAATCATTGTTATCTTCCTCCTTAAATACGGTGTCTAATTTCTTTGCCATATCTTTCTGAACGGACGGATACAAATGTGAATAGCGTTCCGTAATCGTGACACTTTCATGCCCCAGACGCTCAGCAATCTGTACAGGTGAATAACCCAAATTGATAAGCAATGCACAGCTTGAATGTCTAAGATCATGGAGTCGAATCCTCTTAACTCCCGACTTCTTGCTCCCTCTATCCATCTCATGATGCAGATAACTTTTTGTAACCTGAAAAATTCTACTGTTATCGTCTAATTTATAAAGTGATTCAAAATAATCCTGCATTTCATCACACAAGAATTCCGGTAAATCAATCTTTCGATTACTCTTTTCTGTTTTAGGAGAAGTGATCATTTCCTCCCCTTTGATTACCTGATAGGTCTTGTTAATACTTAAAATTCGATTCTCGAAATCAAAATCTGCTCTGGTTAATGCAAGTAATTCCCCACATCTAATACCTGTCCAATACAAAATCTGAAACGCATAATAGGAAATTGGTTTTTCTTTCATCACTTCAGAAAATTTGAGATACTCATCCATGGTCCAAAAGAGCATTTCCTTTGACTTGGATTTCCCCATCTTCTTATTTGCAATGCATGGATTTTTCGGTAAATCATAATACTTCACTGCGTGATTAAAGATTGCATTAAGCTGATTCTGAATCGTACGAAGATAAGTCTGGGAATAACCTTTTCCATCATCATCTCTTAAGCTTAAAAGTGCATTCTGCCACTGCAAAATATCATTTGCTGTTATCTCTGAAAGGCTTTTATTCTCAAAATACGAGCAAATATGAGCATTAATGATATTTTCCTTAGTCACATAGGTACTAAGCTTGATTTGAGGCTTTATATCACTCATATAGATATCAACAAAGGTATCAAATCCCATATTGGTGTCCTTGCTGGTCTTTGCTATATATTCACGTTCGTAAGCAAGCGCTTCTTTCTTGGTTGCAAATCCACGTTTTTCGTGTTTTCTGCGAATTCCTTTCCAATCTTTGTAGTAGACGGCGACACGCCAAGTGTCGCCTTTATATCCATTCCATTTGTCTTTATAAACTGCCATTGTTAAAATCTCCTCTCCCAATATGGATTGCCACGCAGATACTTTAAATAATCGTCATGCATACTTGCCTCCGCTTCAATCGTTCCTACAAGACTTGCACTGTATAATGTCGAAACCAAATATGCCGACATATTTTTAATTCCAAGTTCTGCATCTACAATACGGTTAAGAATATCTCCGATATGCTGATAACGTAATTTCAAGAACTGCGATTTGACTGTCGCCCACGGATAAGTCGTTTCCTTAATCACAACCTGCTTTCTTGGATAACAAACCATATCACAGATCACATCATAAATTTCATGGACCATTGCCACTTCACTTTTTCCATTACGGTTGGCTACTTCCAATAACCAATCAAGCTTGATATTCTCAGCAATCAGTTTCTTATAGTTTTTAATTTCCATCTCTCCGTCCATCAAATTCTTGTCCTTGTCAGATAGATTGATGGATTTTACATTATCTTTTTTAATATTCAGTTTTATATTTGTTATCCAGCAAATTAAACACTGCCTCTTCCGTCACATTAAAACAGGTCTTTTATAGTGCCTGACAACGGTATCAATCACATAGTTTTGGACGATTCCGGCACACTGTTTTATGTAAAAAACCATCATGCAGATTATTTTACATGATGGTTTCTGAAGTTATCCGAGCTCGCAGTCATTGATTGCCTGCATGACGGCATCGGCGGTTATGATATTTAAATTTGAACTGTTTCCAACCAGCAGACTTGCATTACACAGCTTGTTGATCATACGTGGAGTTCCATTCGCTGCATTGAGGATCGCTTCCAGTGCATTCTCTTCGAATACCGTTTGTGTGCATCCTGCGCCATTCAGCTTGGCAGTAACATAGGAATGTCCTTCTGCTTTTGTCATACCTTCCAGGTTATAATTCATGACAATCCTCTGGCGGAAAGGTTCGTGGATGCTCAGGCGCAGGGTGCTGTTGAGCTGTGGCAGACCAGAAAGAAGAACAACTGCCCGGTCTTTGGAATCCATTTCAAAGTTGAACAGCATTTTTAAGTCATTGAGCACTGCGTTTCCGATATAGTTCGCTTCATCTATGATAATGACAGGCGTCTGTCGTTTTTCAAGTACGAGACGGTTGATCTCATCCTGGATGATCTTGAAGTTATCGGTCTTGCGGAATGCAGGCTGGGCTCCGAGCTCAGTGGCAAGGTTCCGGTAAAAATCATTTACGGTCAGGGTGGAAAGACTGGAATACATCACTTTATAAAGGGAAGTGTTCAGTCCCGAAGCCCAGTTCCTGACTGCGGTGGTCTTTCCCCTTCCGGCGCTTCCGGTGAGGAGCCCGAAACCTTTTGTGGTAAGCAGGTAGTCCAGCCGGAACAGAACCTCCTTGTACTCCTGTGTTTCTACGAGGACTTCCTTTGAGTTTTTCAGGAAAGGATTGAATTCCAATCCGTATCTTGCAGTATAATCCATGCTCATTCGTCTCCTTTACATAAGTGTACTTTTTCTCTTTTTATCAATGCGTTTTCCGTTTTGTTCAGAAGTCGGATCGGGGTTAGTGTTCCATCCGATTCCACGATGAAGATCTCTTTCATATCCGGAGAATAGCGCAGACGGATGCGCTGCCGTGCAAAACGGTAATCAACTTCGTATTCAATCTGGTCGATGACGATCACACTGTCAGCAGATACCCGGCGTTCAATCTCCAGAAGGAAGTTTTGGGTGATGTCTTCCTCAGAAAGCCTGCGGATCTGTTCCGGTTCCGAAAAGAAGCGGTCCTGTGGGGACAGCCCGTGGAGGGAAGAATGGGGGGATTGGTTGTATCTCTGGACAAAAGCATGCAGGCTTCCCCTCAGTTCTTCCAGTGAATGGAAATCCCGCATATCAAGGGCTGCCATCCACTGATCCTTCATGGTCCGGAACCATCGCTCGATCTTGGCTTTTCCGGTAGGAGTGTATGGCTGGCAGTAACTGAGTGTTGTACCGATCCTTGCAGCCAGGAGTTCCATTTGTTTGTTCTTATAAGATTTCCCATTGTCAAAGTTGAAAACTTTGGGGCGCCCGTACTTTGCTATGGCTGATCTCATAACGGACATCAGATTGATAAAGTTATCATTGTAGAACACATCGATCCCGGTAAAGAACCGGCTGGCATCATCGATCAGGGCAATGATATAGATCCGGTGTTTTTTGCCATCCGAATCTGTAAGGCGGGGACCGACGCTGCTGTCCCCGCACCAGACCTCATTGATATGAGGGCGTTCATAGCGGCGCATATCCTTGTTCGGTGTCTGCCGCAGTTCCGACTGAAGCCGTTTCACAAAGCGGCTGACGGTGGATTCGGATACCTGTCCGTTTATTACAGAGCCATCGGATTTCAGCTGCCTGTAAATAGCGGCCGCAGACATGCGTGGATAGTTGGTCTTGAAATACCGGATTCTCTCCTGAAGTTCTTCGTCAAGCTTGCGGCTCATGCCGGCATCTGAGCGCCCTTTCGGGACGAGACCTTCAAAACCATGGTTCTGATAGTCCAGATACCATTTTTCAATGGTGGCGGGAGCATAATGATGGAGCTTCCCATCGGGTCCCATGAGTCCTTTTGCAGAAATTTCCGTGTAAAAAGCGGTCTTGCTTGGATAACGTTCATCAAGTCCTGCAATAATCGGTGCGATGGCGCCATAGCGCATCAGTGCGATTTCCTGTTGTTTTTCTTGTTTCATAGATTTCATCTGCTTCCTTTTTCTAAAGGATAAGGGATAAAACCAGACCTGTCGTGTAAGGTTATGTTGGCAGGATAAAAAGTTTATTGGAGGTTGATTTAATCTGCATGAACTGTCTGGAAAAGAGGGAAAAGCATCCTGAAATCAGGCTGGGGATATCGGGGAGGTAAAGCCTCATGGAGAGCAGCCGCTGCTTCCAATGTAAGCGGTAGTTCCGGATGATGGATTTCAGGTTGTTTTCATCCACGAGGTATTGTTCTTCCAGTATGTTCCGGAATCCGGTTTCATGTTCATAAGCCTGAATCAGACGGACGTGCAGGGCCAGGGGGATCTGGGAATACGGGACCATGGATGAAAGCAGTAATGCATGGGTATGTCCGCAGATTTTGCAGTACACACGAACAACGAAAAGGGAGAGGATCCTGTCAGCAAGCTGGATGCTGCGTTTATAAGAGCCATGACGGATGAGACAGCCGGAGTGACCGCAGACACATGAAATAAGGTTCAGATCAAGGGAATCTATTGTTTTATTGTAAAAATCCTGAGAAATAAGGTTGTAGTTTTCTGTTTTAACTGTTATCATAGGTATGTATGAATGTAGCGAGAGCTATGTTTAGGTGAAGGCAGAAACTAAACTTTGGTAGGGGAGGTTTCTGCTTTCTTAATTTCATGGTTACAAAACCATATGATAACACAAGAGGTCTCAGGATAAAACAATTTGATGGAAAATACATCAGATTCCTTTATTCCAAGACCTCTTTTATTACGCCTTAAAGATGAAAAATAAGTTTGTTATAGTGTGCTTGATAATAATTATCAGTATTATATTGTGTGGGATTTCCCGTGACGGTTGTTCCGTGACGGTTTTCCCGTATTGGTTCACCCGCGACGGTTTCACCGTGATGGTTTTCCCGTGACGGATAATCGCTCACGGCTCTTTTCTCCATAAACACTTCTATTTCACTGATATATTTGCCACCTTTACCACGTGTCTTTGTCCTTTCCATATATCCCAACCTTTCCAGATTGAATATGGATTTACGAATTGCATCTACTCCATCTGGAACAATGGAGCTTAATCCTGCAATGCTGAATTCCCATCCATCAGGAAGACTACATATCGTACATAGCACTCCTCTGTCTTTCATGGACAATTCTTTATCGCGAAGAACACTATTGCTAATCATGGTAAAATTTCTCTGTGTTTTGTTCTTCAGTACTGCCATAAATGCTCCTTTCGTAAAATTCTCGTTGAAAAGATGCACCTGCCATACTAAAATGTATTTGCGAAATAGCATATAGCAATAGCTTGTGCAGCCCCTTTTATAAGGGGCTTTTTTCTTTCCTGTCTTTTCTTTCATTAGTGTGCTCCTGTTAATAAACATGCTTCTTCATACCAGATTCGATTTACTTTCCCATTCACAACGATTGCACGTGGATTCTGTGCTTTCATTTCAGCATTCAGTTCTTTAATAACCTCATATGCTTTTGCTCTGGATACACCGAGATCTGCTTTGATGGTATCTACTCCAATAAATAAAGGTAATCTTTCTTCTGTCATAGTTCTTTTCTCCTTTCTACTCTATTGCGTTTATTTTTTTCTTCACATACGCATTTCGTATATACGATTTGAGTATATTCTAATATGTTTGTACGATAATGTCGAATGATTTTCGTAAATTTGTTTTTTAATCTACTCAAATCGTATATTCTATGCTATAATCAAGATACTAACTTTGAAAGGATGTAACAGTATGGGTTATGGACAAAAACTAAAAAAAATTCTTGATGAAAAAGATATGTCAGTAAGACAATTGGCGAAAATATGTAATATCGCTCCAACTACCCTTTATTCAATCGTTCAAAGGGATACAGATATTAGATATGATTTTGCATTACGCATTGCGAACGCATTAGATATACCTGTGGCATCAATCTGCAGTGATCTGCCATATAATAAAGATTCTACTCTGCCAAGCTTACCTACTATGTTTGGAGATGAACATAATAAAAAAGCGTACTTTTCTAATCGTACACTTGAAATTGCTAAGTTATTTAATTATGAGGAATTTCCTATGTTAGATAAGCTGATTGCAGAATTCTATGTACTTGATGATGAATCTAGAAAAGAAATTTTTAAGATTATTGAGATGAAACACGAATCACATGATGATGTAGAACGTGTTGAGAAATTGAAGCAGATAAAGTAATTATAATAGTTCCCAAAATTGGTGAACAATTGGTCAAACAGCATCTGACTAATTCAAATTGGGTAAACAGTGTTTACCCAATCTATAAATGCAAAATATTAAGAACTTTGTGACACAATTAGTGACACAATTGAAATGAGGTTCCCTGTGAAAGAAATCAGTAATACATTCTTGTCAAGTATCTCCGATATGCTTCATAATGCGCAGAATACTGTTAAAACTGCAGTTAATCTTGCAATGGTATATTCTTATTACGAAGTAGGTCGAATGATATTTGAAGAAGAACAAAAAGGTTCTGACCGAGCTGAATATGGCAAATACATTATAAAAGAATTATCCGAGTATCTGACCGCCGAGTTTGGTAAAGGGTATTCAAAAGAAAACTTAAAATTAATGAGACGCTTTTATGTAGTATATTCTAATGATCAAATTGAGGAAACACTGTTCACCCAATTCAATAATTTGCCTCAGGTTTCCAGTGGTCGTAGATTTTATCTCAGTTGGTCGCATTATTTAAAACTTATGCGCATTGACAACATTGATGAACGTCATTTTTATGAAATAGAAAGCATTCGAAATGATTGGAGTTTAACTGAATTAAAACGACAATTTGATAGCTCATTATACGAACGATTGGCACTAAGCACTGATAAAGATTCTATTAAAAGGTTAGCTGCCAAAGGACAAATCATTGAAGCTCCTACGGATATGATTAAAGATCCCTATGTCTTGGAATTTCTTGGTTTGGAAGAATTACCAACTTATTCAGAAAATGAATTAGAAACACGTATCATTGATAATCTTGAAAAATTCTTATTGGAATTGGGAAAAGGTTTTACATTTGTAGGCAGACAGGTTCGTCTTACTTTTGATGAGGAACATTTCAAAGTCGATCTGGTATTTTTCAATCGTATCTTAAGATGTTTTGTTCTTTTTGATTTAAAAATAGGAGAATTGAAACATCAGGACATTGGTCAAATGCAAATGTATGTCAACTATTATGACCGTAAAGTTAAATTAGAGGACGAAAACCCAACCATTGGTGTAATATTATGTAAAGACAAAAAGAATTCACTTGTAGAAATGACTCTCCCGGAAGATAATACACAAATATTTGCAAGCAAGTATGAAACTGTATTACCTAGTAAAGAGGCATTGCAGAAATTGTTGAATGAACAGTAATTATTATAATTTTCAATATGATTATAATTTATACCGAATCATTTGCGAACTTTCAATGTTATTAAATGACAAATGATTCATTTCTAAGATACGCAAAAGAAAAGGGAGAGAAAATGATTACTTCATTAAATATTAATCAATCAGTTACCCAAAATACCATCGATTATATTTCTAAGCAATTAAAAACTGAAAATGACATTGTACTTCTACATGAGGTTACTAGGGATAATATTAAAAAAATCTCTGAAAATTTTAAATATTTTGAAGCAAACTATCCAAATACCGCTTACTTCAAAACAATCGCTGTTGTAAAGAGCAAAGACAACCTTAAGAACATTGAACTTCAACCATATATTGCTTCTCAAAAAAACAGAACAATATTTCTCTTAAAACATCATAAAAAAAATGATATTATAACAAGCACAGATCTCGTAGATCTCGTAATTGGACTTCATGCACCCAGCCATAATGATGAAAAAGCAAATTTTGCTTCTGTAACGCCCTTTTGGCAATCAACAATCGATTTGTTAGATAAAATAAATTCATATAAATGTCTAAATATGTTTGGCATTAATGTGAAAATAAATGATATTATTATTGCAGGTGATTTAAATGCCTATATTCCAGGAACAGAAAGAAAAAGATTTCTAAATAAATTACTATCAGTAGGTTTTGTTGATTTATGGATTGAAACCAACCATTTAAATAATTGTTTTACATATGAAGATGACAATAAAGGTTCAAGAATTGACTATTGTTTAATCAATGATGAAAGTTGGAAAAAATATACTATCGATATCGATGATAATACTAGAACTCCAAATGGTTTTACTGATCATTCAGCAATCATAATCACCAGAAACAAATAATATAGACATTTTATAGACGAAGAAAGCGGGAACCCTTGATTTACAAGGGCTCCCGCCGTTTTTCTATTACTCAAACTCGGGTGCAGATAGGATAATCTAGGTACTTTTCAGTACACATTTGTGTTGTTTTGTGTTCATATTCCCTGATTTTTATCTGATATTTTTCTCCCATCAAATTATCAGAGCCAAAATAGAGCCAACAAAAACTATTCTTCCTGTTTTAATTTCTCCAATATTGATAGAATATCTGTTTGTGTAAGCATGAACTTCACATCTCGATTTAACACTCCTAACACTTTTGTATGAACTATCTGAACTGTTGTTACCATATTCTTGTTATCATCAAATAAGGAAATCTAATTGCACTTGTACCCAATATGGTAAATCATTAAATGATTTTTGAAGTTGATTACGAATTTTTTGCTCTAAATCCTCTTCATCATCACTCTCTTTTTGTTTTCCTGTAAAAACTTCATCATATAAATACAATGCTGTTTCTCGCGGAATACCTAATTCTATCATCATTTTTATTGTTTCTGTTGTTGCTCCCGACTGTATACATGTCAGGAAAATGCTATCTGGATTCTTTATATCAAATATTGGTTTCAATAATAATGGTACATTAAATGATACGACATTTTGCAAAACTTGTATCGTTCTTTCTATTTCATCCGCTCCCGTTTCACCAGAATAACGTTCCTCATTTAATATATCATGCAACGAAACACCTGTCGCCCATTTCATACATAAGTTAACTAAATATGATCTATTAGAACCTTTCTGCAACTCTGATGGAACATAACGTTCATACATTGATGAAGTTTCTTCTGTATCACGCATATACTTCAACATTCTATTTAATTTAGCTTTTGCACCGCGTTCGTAAGGTGACACCGGAACCGCTTCCTTATAGTCTTCAAATATTTTTTGCAACACAAATGGATCCCAATATCTATTTTTAATACATATATCTTTCGGAATAGTAAGTGTTTCCAATTTATGGATTATTGCCGCCACTTGTTTTTGTGTTAATTTAATTCCCACATCTTGCATTTTTCGCCGTGATTCTTTCCCGTATCGTAAAACTGATTGTCGAATATATGAAATCAAATAACCATATTTCTTCATGCTATGATCTACTGTTTTATTTGTTTCAATAACATCTTCTATATCTTCGCGATATTCTTCAAATCGTTCTCCATACCCTGAAGGCAATTCTTTCGTAACATCTTCAAACAATTCCAATTGATCATATCCATCTGCATCAGCAAAAGCACTTTCATCAAGAACATATGTCCTGCCAATAAAATCTTTGAGCAAACGTCCTGCCCTTCCCCTTAAATTTGCCATTTCATAATTTGAAAGTTCTGCAGCCGAATCTGTCTTTTTTAAATATAAATGTGGATTTCGTATGACAATATTTTGTGCTGGCATATTAACACCCTGCATCAGAGTTGTTGTGCACACGATATTATTTATCTTTTTCTCTACTATCGCTTTTTCCAAGGTTCTACGAACATGCATAGGAAGCTTCCCATGATGATACGCTGTTCCACTTCCTAAAGTTTTACATAACGTATATTTTTCATGTATTGTATCTTTGTAATACTGTATTAAATCAGTATTACTTTCTTTATCTTCTTTATTCTGCGACAAATAATCTGCTATTTTTCTAGCTGTAGGCGCTGTAGGCGCAAATATTATATTCTGTTCATTTTTTCCTATATGTTCAAGAAAATACGATAAATAATCCAAATATTGAAGGTTATATAATTTTTTTCCGTACCCATATATTATATCTGAATTGGTTATTTCTTCACATTTCGGATTCGAATTCAACATACAATATTGTTTAAAATAATATTTTTTATCTATTTTGCAAATACTATAGGTTAGATTCAAAACCGGACTTATATCCGTACTAATATCTTCAGTCTCTATTCCAAATATACTCTTTCCTAATTTATCAATATCCTCTATTCTTGGTCCTGATATTATTATTTGTTCTACATTATTCTTATATCTAAATTCCATAAGTGTATCAAATAAAATTTTGGCTCTTTCATCTGTCTCTTCTTTAATTCTTTCAATGTTCTGAATCTCATCAGCAACCAAAATCATTCTTTTTTCAAATGCTTTTTCTTCATTAGCGAAAGCTGCTATTGCTTTCTCTTGAGTCATTACATATATACAATTTGCTTCACTCTTTTCTGTAGGTAAAAAAGTGTTTGAGATTCTATATTGCGATATTTTCATACTCTTCAACAATGTATGGAAATCCTCCGTAACTTGATTTAATAAGCTGAGCGTTGGAACTATATATACAATATCATAAATCCCATTCATCAATTTTTTAATAATCTTTAGTAAAATAACAAAGGACTTTCCAGCTGAAGTAGGTGCTGATATACCAATCACTTTCTTTTCATCCATTGAATCCCAAATTCTTTTTTGAAAATTTGTTAATAGGAAATATTTCCCATTTACCTCCACCTCATTACTAATTTGATTTAACCCAACAGTAATTTGATCCACCACGCTGCTAAGCGAAGTAAACAAACAATTTTCTTTATCAAAATAATCATCAGCTATAATTGCAGAAGTAGGATAACCTATTCTTGATAATATTTTCACAACAAAAGAACGTAAATCATACTTTTCATGATTTACATATGTCCACATCAGCGAAATCAATGTAATAACTAAATTTGTGCTTTCTTTCCCTTGTTTCATAGAAGTAAGATAGTCCAAACATCTTACTGTATCATTAATTAATTGGGGCTCTACTGCCAGAGATTTGTTTATGAATCCCGCCTTATTTGCAATATAATAAAAATCTATTTCCAACCACTTCTGTAACACTTCTTGAACTTTTTGTTCCATATTCTGCTCCTGCAATTTATAACTGCTCTTGAAATTCTTTTATTAATTCATCTAACTTCCATATAGGAAAAACTATATATGTCATTCTTTTTAGAATTATATTTTCTTTTATCGGTATTTTTGAATTATCAAAATCACGATATCTCATTTCAATAATTTCTTCTATTTGTCTTCTGATATCGTTTTCATTTGTCAAATTTATTTTCTTCGTTTCATCATACACAATTATGCTTACTAAATGGATTTCTACATTTTGCAGTCTCTTATCCAAATACTCCTCAGCAATTTCATTCATTTCTTCATCCAGAAAATCTTCATGCACATACAGATTCAATTCATCTCTGTGTGTTTTATAGGTATTTAAAATACTATTTAAAGCATCTTCAAATGCTGCATTAAACTTATATTTGCTCGAGTACGTTTTTGCTTCACCCAAAATTATTATATTTTTTCCGTTCTCAACCTTATAATGTATAGCATCCGCACCAAATCTTTCATGTTGTGATGATGTAGTAATTTTCATTTTTCTTAATAATGGAACCGCCTTCATACATTTTTGTATAAAATGAAACAATAATAATTCTCCAAATTGCCCTTGTACCAAAAGAGTATTGCCGGAACCTTTACGAAACTTATCTCTTGCCCTTCGTTGAACAGAAGCATGCGCCGTTGCCTCAGATTTTCCTTTTTTCGTTTCCTTTTCTTTCAACACCGCATATTTATCCGCACTATAAATCCAATCAACTATCGTATCCATTAAATCTACTAAAAAATCTTCTCGAAGTTCTTGTAAATCTTGATACGCTATACTTGCACCATAATGAACATTACCATCTGGCAAAATATCAAATTTTTTCGATATCACATGAATATCAGCAAAAAGAGCCTTATTTGGCATTAACCTTTTAGTGATTTCACTTTCCTGCAATTTACCCATAATTTTTCTTCATTTCTTTACAAATTTTATCAATACATTGCTACTATCAAATTTTATGATGGATGAGAGTTTCCAATTTGCTTCACATACTCATAAATCCGTTTCAACATTCCTTCAGTTCCTTCTCCCAACTGTTGCTCCATTTTACTCCCAAATCCCATATATGTATTGAATCCGAGCATGTATACTGCCATTGCCATCGACAAATCTTCTGACTGATTATCGTACACTTCTGCAACTTTCTGTAATTCATCTACTACAGTATCATGTGGAACTGTAACTCCACCTTCTTCATTTACAACTGAATTAATAACCTCCGGTAATGCCATACACATCTTATAAAACGCATTTTCATCACCTGTAAGAATACTATAAAACTGATCCATACTTACACGGCGAATTAATCTATGCTGCACATTCTTTCCATCAACCTTCGTTGTCCATTTGATATTTTGAGATTTCTTTGCAATGGCTTCTACCAAAAGGCAAGCACAATCATCGTCTTCCAATATCTGCCCTTGCATCTTTATATAAGTTTTAGCCGAAGATGCAGAATTCATTGTATTATGCTTATTTTTCATTTCAACATATACAGTATGAACAATATCTCCATCTGGCATTTGTATACCATCAGGATTTTTATATATTACATCCCATCCTTCCTGTGGCACTTCACATCCTTTAAAATATGCAAATATGTTTTGATGAAAATAGCCAATATCATTATTATTTGATTTATCTCTCTGTCGGAATATCTCATTATTTACAATTTCTTCCCAACTTGTTCGATATACTGATTTATCAAAAATCAACTTTATCGGATCAATCAAATTACTATTAAATTTCTTCAAATCATACGATTCCAATTTTTCTCCATACTTCATGATTGTTGCACGTACATGATTTCTGAAATCTTCTTCTGAAAGAAAATCTAAATTCCAATCCATTATTTATCCCCCTCTAATGCTCTATGTATTTCCATTGCAATTTCATATGCTAAATTTACCGGCACTGCATTCCCCACTTGTTTATACTGAGACTGCACACTTCCACAAAACTGCCAATCATCCGGAAATGTCTGGCATCTTGCATTTTCTCTAACCGTAAATGGTCTTGCTTCCAAGGGATGACATCTTTCAGTCTGCTTCTGTGAAGGAGATGTCAGTACAGTCAACGAAGGCTCATCCAGACTCATCCTCCTTAATATCCCAGTTCTTCCACCTTCCATATCCCAACAACTTTTCATATATTCTTTTGCAATTTCAGGATCAATATCTCTCCAATATCCCCCCGGCGGGACAAGTTCAAATATTTTTCTTTTATTTTCACCATAAGGTACACCCGGACCATCCGGACAATCCAAAAGTACATCTCTTAATACTGGTTTATAATCATGCGCTTCTGGAAAATGAAATTTAATCCTATTAACTAAATCATTTCTAATTCCAATTGTAATTAAACGCTCTCTTTTTTGAGGTACTCCATAATCCCACGCATTCAAAATTCTCTTTTGAATTGTATATCCTGCCTGTTCAAAAATATTAGTAATGGTTTCATACGTTCTTCCTTTATCATGAGTCAACAGTCCTCGTACATTTTCAAACAAGAACGTTTTTGGCTGTAGTTTCTGCAAAAAAGTAGCATAATGATAGAATAATGTTCCTCTTGCATCTTCTAATCCCAAACGCTTTCCTGCATAGGAAAATGCCTGACAAGGTGCACCTCCAGACAGCAAATCTAACTCCCCTTTTTTTATACCAAAATATTCTTCCAAATTCAAACATGAGATATTTGCAACATCCTCATTAATAACTCTCCAATCAGGACGATTCTTTTTCAAGCTATCTGATGCGTCCTTATCGAACTCAATAAGTCCCAATGTATCAAATCCAGCCTTCTCTATACCAAGTGCAAGTCCTCCTGCTCCAGCAAACAATTCAATTGTTGTATAATGTTTAGGAACATTCTCTATGAAATTATCTCTCTGTATCTCAACAATATCTTCAATATTGCAATTTAAGGTAAAACATATTTTTTCAATTGATTCAAATGAGACCGGTTCATTTTTCCCTAATCTAGCCAATACATTAAAACTAATTCCTGATGTTTCCTTCAGTTCTGTACGATTCATTTTTTTATCAATCAATAGTTTCCATAATCTATCATAACAAATTGCCATGTATATTCCTCCTAGAATTCCTATGTTGTATATCTTATCATATATCCACTTTATCCGCAAGAATCCTCTCACTATATCGTTAGATTTCCTCCTGTTTGTTTCTTTTGATTTTCTTGCTAACTATAATCTCTTTCTCCACAATCTCCCTCGCACACGCTTGTATATTGTTCATTCTCGCTACCCATTCCATCTGATTTTCTGCCTTTAACTGTTCCGTGATCCCCTGTGCCTGTTTCATCTGCTCTACAACCCTTTCAAAGCGTTCCTGTGCCTGTTCTTCTATATCTGCCAAATAATCATTCAGCCTGCCGCTTGTAAGCAAATTCAAATATATACCCCTGCGATATTCTTTCAGATAACGTAAATGTCTTTGTCCCCATACGCCTATAAACCTCTGTTTTTCCTCCGGCAAGGTAAGACCGTGGATAAGATAATCCCCTTGTCTGATATAAGTGCCGCCTAGTTCTTCAAATATTGTTTTCTTCATAATCGTTTCCACCTTTCTTATCGTTCTCTATCCATAGATTTTTTCTTAGCAGACCGTTTTGGTTGCTGTCTGCCTTCTTGCTGATAGCGATGCAGCTTCTCCAGTACACTCGCTTTTTTCGGCTGTTCTAACGGATTCCCTTTTTTCTGTTCCGTCTGATTTTTCCATCCCCTTAGTTCTTCGTTGTATTCTATAATCAATTCTTCTGCCTTGTTATAAACCTTCTGAAAGGCTCGCACATTGGGATAGCCTTCCCGTTTTACGATCTGTTCCAAACTCTTGTGCAGACGCTTTTCCAAATCCTCTAACAGTTCAATTCGCCCTTCCAGAGATTTTCGCTCTTTGCCTTTAAATAGTCCTCGTAACTCTGACAGTTGCTTTTTCAAAGAAGAAATATCCTGCTGTGTGCGTTTTATCTCCATGGACTGTCTCTGCAATTCATACATGACCTTCCGCATATCTTTCCACTCTTGCAAATCAATCTTTGGTACAGGTTTCGGCGGTAGTTTAAATTTGAAAATCACTTCCTGCAAAAAGTCTTTCGCACCTCGGATAATCTGACGGAACATATCCGGCAGCCAACCGTGTGTCCTGATAGATTGCAACGTTTTGTCTGTGATTTTTTCCTGCTTGATCTTCAAAATATCTTCTTCGGGAACGCCCTCTACTAATGCCACATCAACTGTCCGATTCCATTCCTGCCTTGCCGCATTGTCTGCCCTTATCTCCTCTGCTTTCGGATTGTTCTTTCCGATTTTCTTGGTTGCCAGATATACACCGCCCTGTTGGAATACGGATAATTTTTCTGATTCCTCTTTTACATATCGGTTGATCGTATCAGTAAACAGTTCTTTGACTTCTTTGGTAAATGCTTTGTTCTTAAACCATTCATCCTTTTTCGTGAAGATATGGCTTTCATAAACTTCCCCTTTGGGGATGATACTGCATCCCGCCCGAAGATTGCCCTGCTCATCCAAAATCTCTTTCTTTGTGCGTCTATGCTTCCCCTGCTCATCATAAAACATATTTCGGGTAGCAATCTTTACTTCGGGCTGTTCCAATATTTTACGTTCGCTGAATACCAGATGAATATGATAATTCGTCTTTGTCTTGTTGTGATGAAGAGCAGCGATGCACTCCACGCCATATCTTTTATGAAAAGCCTCCGCAAAAAGCCTTACCACATCCTCTGCCCTGTACTGAACAAAACTTTCGGGAAGTGCAATGATACACTCACGCCCCTCAATACATTTCCCTGCTGAACCACTCGCCTTAAAATCCAACTGATTTTCTCTTGCAAGATTTTTCCAAAACTCCGTTGTTGCTCCTTCTGTCTGATAGGTCGCATAGAGATACTCCTGTCGTTTCGGATTGGAGATATAATCAATTCTTCCTGCCACATCGGACAGCTTACTTTGTCTGATAAATGAATGTCTGCCTATAAGCATCCTCCTTCCCTGCCTCTCGCCAGCTTTGCTGTGAGTAGGTGCATAGGCACCTGTTTACGAACTTATCTGCCTGTTGGCAGTGCGGCTCCCGGCAGGGCGAAATACACCCATCGCATAAACGAAGTTTGTGCGATGGGTGTATTTCGCTCTCAAACGCCGAGGGCTTGTTTTGTTTAACAAAATCCGATTACTTCTCGGACTTACGCTTATATTTATGGACATATCCGCCCTTTTGATCTGCCCGTATCCGGGCTGCTTTTTCTATGACTGACAGCAGATGATCTACGGTATTTTCTTCCCATCCGGCTAGCCATATCAGAGTTTTTTCCTCTGCTTTTGTCAGTTCCACGTCTGCCAGTACCTTGTTCATTTTTTGTATCTGTCTGCCCTCCATCTCATAAAATAAAGCATTCGCATTTCTACTTTCTCTTTCCGGCTGCTTCAACATCCGCAACACTCCTTTCCTGCCTTATCTGTTATTTACAGGTGCGTGCCACGCTCCTGTTTTTATCATCAAGGAAGCATTACCACCGAAATTTCTCCGGCACTCCTCGTCTTTCCAGATATTCTTTTCTCGCCTGTTCCCGTTCTTCCTCTGTGGGCGCAGTTTTGTATTTTGAATATAAATCTCTCATCACCAAAGAATCCAACTTTGCTTCTAATCCTTGTTTTATGCTTGGTAAATTTTCTTCCATATCCAACAAATGGAATTTTACAAGTTCCATAAATAGCTGCTCTGGTATCTGTATTTGTTTCATAAGGTCTCCTTTCCAACTCCGCAACAATGCAATGTCTTTAGTGTTTGCAACCTTGCACTTACGTCTCTGCAATTTCTATACACACTGCATTGTTGCATTCTTATCTACGATTTCACAATTTCATCAAGTTTCCAATACCACGATTCTCCGATTCGTTTTCCTTTAATACCCAACTCTTTTTTTGCATTTTCCAATGTTCGTTTTGAAATTCCTTTTTCTTCGGCAAGATTAACAATATCCTCACTTTTCACCACATTATTTGTTTCTGCCAGTTCATAAATGAGTTGTTTTGCCCGCTCCTTTTTATTTGCTTTCGGGGTTACTCCTCCTAGCAATTCGTCTGCCGTAATTTCATAATTGCCTAACCACTGAAACCCGTCTTCTGTCAGTTCAAACGCTTTTGAATGTCCAAATGCAGCAAGGTTATTTTTTATTTGTACAACTGCACGTGTATTTTCCTGTCCCTCTATTCTACCGACTAAAAGAACGCTTCTTGCTACTGCGAAAAAATCAATCGAACCCATTCCTCTATATGCCGCCTTGTTTCCGGCAGCCTTATTCATGTGACCGATCAGGATAATTGCACATTTATACTTCTCTGCTAAAAGTCCTAATTTCTTAGTCATATCTCTTGCTTCATTTGCCCGGTTCATATCCATTCCGCCGCCCAGATAGGCTTGTATCGGGTCTAAAATAAGTAAGCGGGCATTGGTTTGAATAATCGCCTGTTCCAAACGTTCGTCTACCATAGAAAGAGATTTTTCGCTTTCGTCAATGACCATAATTTTCTCGCAATCAGCATCTGCCGCTTCAAGTCTCGGCTTTACTGTATCTGCTAATCCATCCTCGGCAGTCTGATAAATAATATTCATAGGCTCTGATATCGGCATATCTTCATCAAGTCCGACACCTTTTGATAATTTGGCTGCAAGATTCAATACAAGCGTTGTCTTTCCATCTCCGGGATCGCCTTGAATAATCGTCAATTTCCCATAAGGGATAAACGGATACCATAACCATTCAATTTCCTGCGATTGAATGTCTGCCATATTGATAATTTTTAATTCAATTTTCTGTTCTTCCATAAAGTCCTCCATTCAAAAATTCTGTTGTTTCTGCGGAGAACCTCTGTTATACTGATTTTGTAAATATCTTGATAACAAAGGTTATCCGATTTTTCGTAAGTCCTAACAGTTGCCGCTGTCGGGACTTTTTTCTGTTCCCTGCCAAAGATATTTCGCCCCGTCTAACATCCATATAATGGCTTTCAGCATATCCAGACAGTCATTTTTCATCTGCTCCAACCCTTCGTCTGATAACAAAATTTCCTGCTCTTCAAATTGCTTTAGGATTTCTGCAATGTTGTACTGCATAAGTTGTAATTCCTCAACCAGTTGATATATCACTTCCTTTTTCCCGACCACGCACACTTTGTTATAGATACAGGAACGGACAAAATAATCTTTTTTCTGCATACCGCTCGCTTTGATTTTTGCTTCGATTTCATCCCTCTCTCTTGGAGAAATACGAAAACTGATTGTTGGATATTTGTGTACTCCGCTCATAACTACTCCTCTCCGTTGGCGATTTCCAACTTTTCTGCCAATTCCGCTTGTTTATTTGGATACAAATGTGAATAGGTATTCAAGGTAGTCTCAATCTTTTCATGCCCCAACCGTTCTGCAATCGCCAATGGCTGAAATCCCATCTCTACCAATAGAGATGCATGAGAATGCCTCAAATCATGCAGGCGGATACGTCTAACACCTGTTGCTTTTATACCCCTGACCATTTCATGTTCCATAAATGATTTTGTAAATCGAAACATTCTTTCTTTATCTGTAATTCCATACAGCATACTGCAATACTCCTTTAGTTCTTCTGCCAAAAATAGGGGAATTGTTATCTTTCGATTGCTTTTAGGCGTCTTGGGCGGCGTTATCATGTCCTTACCATTTATTCGCTGATAGGATTTGTTAATCCTGATACAACGCTTTTCCAAATCTATATCTTCGTAAGTTAAAGCAAGCAGCTCTCCAATTCTCATACCGGTCCAATATAAAATCAGAAATGCCATTCTCGCTTCCGGCTTGTTTTCCATAGATGGCAGAAACTCTTTGAACTCTTGTTTTGTCCAAAAATCCATTTCATCAGCCTTGCTCTTTCCGATACTTCCTGCTTTTCTGCAAGGATTATCTCGCAAATCATAATAACGTACAGCATAGTTAAAAAGAGCTGCCAACTGATTGTTAATGCTTTTCAAATAAGTTGGGGCATATCCCTTTTTAATCAACTCATTCTGCCATGCTCTGATATCTGAGGTTTGAATTTCACACATTTTCTTGTGCCTAAAATATGGAGTTACTTTCAGATCAAACACATATCGCTTATTGATAATTGTGCTTTCTCTCAAGCGATTCTCCATATCTGCAAAATAAATTTCCACGAAATTTTCAAAACTAATATCCAGATTCTTCTGCTGTTGCTGAAGAAAATTTCTTTCCCATTCATCCGCTTCTCCTTTTGTTTTAAAACCTCGTTTGTTCTTTTTTCGGCGTATTCCCTGCCAATCCTTATAATAAAACTGACTGCGCCATAATTTTCCGTCTCTCGTTGCCGGCATATCATCATTCCCTTTCTTCTAAACTACCATTCCATAAAATTTTTCCTGAAAAAACTTTCTTGGCACTTTTCCCGAAATCACTCGAAATCCCTTTGCTTTCAACTCATCATTCAGTCCTCGAATAACTTTATAGGCATACCCTCTGGATACTCCGAGTAATTCAGCAACTTCATCTGCGGTAATATACATTTTCATCGTATTCTCCATATTCATTTCTCCTTTCCTTTTTAATTTTAGTACACATTTGTGTTCCTTGCAATTCGTATTATATAGTACACATTTGTGTTTGTCAAGTATTTTTCATAATTTTTTATACACAAATGTGTCCCAATGTGCTAAACTATCACTATACACACAAAACACAAAAAGGAGAAACGCTATGACTGTCGGAGAAAAAATCAAATATTATCGGAATATACGTGGAATCTCACAAGAAATGTTGGGGAATCTTTCCGGCATAAATCCGGCTACTATCAAAAAGTATGAATATGGTATTCGCAATCCAAAGCCGGATCAATTACTGAAAATCACAAACGCCCTTGGCATTAGCATTAACCTGTTCATGGATTTTGATATAGAAACTGTATCGGATGTGCTTTCTTTACTGTTTAAACTGGATGAGCAAGTAGATATGAGATTTGAAGCAGAAAAAGATGAAAACGGAGAATTTATCCCTTCTACTATAAAATTATCTTTTCAGAATGCCGCAATCAATCAGAAACTTTGCACCTATCTGAAAGCCAAGCAAGGAGCAGATATTCCCATAGAGGATGTTAAAAACTGTCTTGTTGATGATAATAGAGTAGTCAGAAAAGGAGTGAAACGGATTACTGTAAAAGTATTTCCACAATAAAATTACCAAAGAGGTGACTTAAAATGAAGAAGAAATATCAAGTATTTATCAGCTCAACATATGCTGATTTAAAAGAAGAACGTATGGCTGTTACACAATGCCTTTTGGACAATGATTGCATCCCTGTTGGAATGGAACAATTTCCAGCAAGTGGAATGTCCCAAATGGAATATATAAAAAAATGCTTGATGATTGTGATTATTATATCTTAATTTTGGCTGGACGCTATGGTACTCTTGATAAAGACGGTATTGGATTTACCGAAAAAGAGTTTGATTATGCATGCCAAAAAAACATACCTATTATGAGTTTTGTTTTTGAAGATTCCTCGTTAATACCAAATGGAAAAAGTGAACAAACAGATCTCGGTAAGAAAAAACTTGCCGCATTCCGAAAAAAAGTATGCGACAGCCGAATGGTTAATTTTCACACTAACATTGACCAACTCAAAGCTAATGTAGCCACGTCCATAAACAAATGCATTAGAGATTTTCCAGCAATTGGTTGGGTACGCAGAGATGGATTCTTAAACAATAATGTTGATATTGAAAACGAAATCTCAAACTATTTAGAAACACACACGATTTCAGAAGACGAAATCAAAGCTCTATTTACTGACACTACTGAAGGTCTCCAAATAATAACTTCCACTAGATATAGCAATCCTAAGAAATCAGGTCAGTTTACCTTCGATTATTCAAATAATAACGGTGAATTTACAATTGGGTACGACAAAAACACTTTTGTAACAAAATGGAGTAAGGCAAGTAATACATCAATATATGCATATAAAGACGGAACTGGCATTATAGCAATAGCTAGAATCAAAGCCCCTGCCGAATTACAAGATGCCCTTAATTATCCTTGTGATTTTTCTTCTCGTTGCCGTACTCCTCAAATTGGCGACATTATTATCTGGAAAAATGAGCACGGGAATTATGCTGGGACAAAAATTATTAGTATCAAAGATGATACTCGTGGTGCAGATCATGATGAACTTACATGTGAATATATCATCTACAATTGATTCTATTTTTATAAATTAGAGCCAAATTAGAGCCAACAGGCATAAAGAGACCTCGGAAACCCTTGTAAAACGGGCATCCGAGGTTTTCTGTCCGTTACTCGAACTCAATCGTTCCAGGTGGTTTTCCCGTCAGATCATACACTACGCGATTCACATGATTTACTTCATTGACAATTCTGCTTGTCACTTTATGCAGTACTTCCCATGGAATCTCTGCTGACTCTGCTGTCATAAAGTCAATCGTATTGACTGCGCGAAGTGCAACTGCGTAATCATAGGTTCTTTCATCCCCCATAACTCCAACGCTTCTCATGTTTGTCAATGCAGCAAAATACTGTCCGACTGTCTTGTTCATGCCTGCTGCGTCCATCTCTTCACGGTAAATAGCATCTGCATCCTGAACGATTTTTACTTTTTCTTCTGTTACTTCTCCGATAATACGAATTCCAAGTCCCGGTCCCGGGAACGGCTGTCTGAACACCAGACGCTCCGGAAGTCCGAGCTCCAGACCTGCTTTTCTTACTTCATCCTTGAACAAATCACGAAGCGGCTCAATAATTTCTTTGAAATCTACGTAATCCGGGAGTCCTCCTACGTTATGGTGAGACTTAATCACTGCGGATTCACCGCCGAGACCACTTTCTACTACGTCCGGATAAATGGTTCCCTGTACCAGGAAATCAACCGTTCCAATCTTTTTCGCTTCTTCCTCGAATACACGGATGAATTCTTCTCCGATGATTTTTCTCTTCTGCTCCGGCTCTGTCACTCCTGCAAGTTTCTCATAAAATCTCTGCTGTGCGTTCACCCGGATAAAGTTCAGGTCATAGTCACCTTCCGGTCCGAAGATTGCTTCTACCTCATCTCCCTCGTTTTTACGAAGAAGTCCATGGTCTACGAATACACAGGTAAGCTGGTTTCCGATTGCCTTGGAAAGCATAACTGCTGCCACGGAAGAATCCACACCGCCGGAAAGTGCACACAATACTTTTCCGTCGCCTACTTTTGCACGAATCTCTTTGATTGAGTTTTCTACAAACTCATCCATCTTCCAGTCGCCGGCACATCCGCACACATTTCTCACGAAATTGCTGAGCATCTCTTTTCCCTGTACTGTATGAAGTACTTCCGGATGGAACTGGATCGCATACAGCTGTTTTTCTGCATTCTCTGCGGCTGCTACCGGACAGTCTGCCGTATGTGCTGTAATCTCAAATCCCGGTGCGATCTGCGCAATATAATCAAAATGACTCATCCAGCAGATTGTAGATGCTGACACGCCTTCAAATACTTTTGAAGAGGCTTTATCGATCAACACCTCAGTTTTTCCATATTCTCTGACATCTGCACGTTTTACTTCACCACCAAGTACATGCATCATCAGCTGGGCTCCATAACACAGTCCCAATACAGGGATTCCAAGTTCAAACAATTCTTTTGTATAGGTCGGGGAGTCTGCCTCATAGCAACTGTTCGGACCACCTGTCAGAATGATTCCTTTTGGATTCATATCCTTGATCTTCTGAAGGTCTGTTTTGTAAGAATAAATCTCACAATATACATTGCATTCTCGAACGCGTCTTGCAACCAGCTGATTGTACTGCCCGCCAAAATCGAGTACGATTACTAATTCGTTTTTCACAAATGTTTCCTCCTAATGTTTATCCTAGTATTTTTATTATAATGTAGCACTTCTGAATTTACAAGTTTCTTTTCTTGTAGTTTCACCAGTTTTACTTTCAAATACTCTAATTCTAATCTGTCTGATCAAAGGATATAGCTGTCTGCATTGATCACTTTCGCAAAGAGCAGATCCTGAATTCCGATATTCTTACCAGGCAGCTCTTCTCCATCAGCTTCTCCAAGTTGCGCTACATTTTGCGAAATGGCTACAATCACACTTTTCTGTTCTTCATTACACAATACCTGTGCGCAGTTTTGAATCCTGAGGTAATTTAATATCAATTCCGGCGTTACATCTTGTGCAATCTTTACAGTGGCTATATTTCTTACAAGAACTTGATCTGAAGAATTTTCAAGCAATATTTTATCTATGCTAATATTAGGCTTATTTTCAATGATTCTGCCCTCCCATTCAAATTCAAGTCTCTGATAGTCCACATTTAACTTTTTAAATGACGCTTCTTGATTTTTCATCAAAACTACCGTTTCCTTTACCATGAGTTTTGAAATCCACTCATCTAATGTATCTAATTTGACATCTTCCGGTACTTTTAGATTTCCGTACACATAAATGCTGTCTCCCTCTTTCTTCAGTAATTCTTCATTTAAAACTGCATCTCCATAATGAAGTGCCATTCCTGCAGGGATGACTACAAAATTCACTTTTTCATCAAATAGCTCGATACACGATTCCACCATTTCTTCCGGAATGATCAACTGTTCTGTAACAAACCGGACATTTTTTTCGACTAGCTTTTGCATATCTACCGATTTATCCTGAATAATTACTTTGTCTTTTACATAATATTTGTTGTCTTCTTTTGCTCTCAAAGGGAAATATTTATCTACAATGAATGTGTCATTTAATATCATACAGTCATCCGGATAGATCGAAACGGAATTACTTGCGGATAATTTTGTCAGATAACCCGAAATACTTTCCGCACATCGAACAGAACCGTTCACATGAATTTTCTCATATTTCTCTAAAATTTCTTTTGTACCTGAATGTATATTGAGGGCTCCATTTACGATTAACAATGTATGTTCCTGAACAACCATAGAATCTGTTATTTCATACGATCCATTGATTACTTTTAACTCTGTCTCAACATCATCTGCAATTTCTATTGTATAATCTTGATTTATCGTGACAGGAAGACGATTTAAAATACTTTTACTGGAAGTACTGACGATAACAATATCTGCATTGATTATCATGTTTTTATAGTTGTTGTAATCTTCTTCTTTCATTTTTCTGGCATCACAGATATCACAATTTAATACATAGTTTTTCTTATCAAACATATTTGTTCCCTCCTAAAATTCTTTTTAAATGTTGACGTGCAGAAGAAAGTTTGGATCGGACCGTTCCTGGTGAAAGCAAAAGGATATCTCCAATTTGTTTGGAATTATACCCTTCCAAGTAACGTAACGAAAAAATTACTCCTTCCAGATCCGGTAAAGTTTCCAGCAGCTTCTCCCATTCTAATCGAACCAGTTCTTCAGAATCTATTTGTGGCTGCGAAAACTCATCCAAGATGATTTCCTTCTTGCCATGTCTGAGACGATCTACATATAAATTTTTAACAGTTCGATATAACCATGAGCGACTTTGCTGTTCTTTCAGCGTGGATAAGGTATCCTCATGAAGCATTGCGCGCAAGAAAGCTTCATGCACCAGTTCCTCCGCGGTATACAGGTTTCCTGTCATACTATGGCACCAATTGATCAATTCCTCATAATATTTCTTATACAGTTCCTCTATCATACCTTGCGATCCTTTCTTTTGCCTTTCACTTATAAGACGGATAACCGGACAAAAGTGTTGAAAAATATTTCTCTATCCTCATTTCTTCTATTTTCTATTTCTTTGTATACTGAAAAGGCCAATGCACTTTCGTACATCGGCCTTTGGAATTCTCTCCCTTAGGTTTGCTTAGTTTGGGGAATTTGGAGTCAGATTTTCATCTAACATCATATTTAGGAGGGCTGCCGCTAGGCAGCGTAACGGGAGATTTCCTTTTTCAGTTCTTCGCAATGATCACCGTAAACCTGCAGTGATATCACGTTGTTCAGCCCGAGATTCATGATTCCTAAAATAGATTTTGCATCTACCACAAATCTTCCTCTCTTCATATCCATATCATATGGATACTTTGCCACTGTATTTACAAAATTTAGAATTTCCTCGGGGTTTTTAAAGCTAACTAACATTTCGCTCATCATAAATACTCCTCTTCTATCTATACTGATGTCTTCCTATGATGCCTTCCATGTTTCACTCTTACGAGGTTATCACATTCTGTCAAAAGAAACAGGGTGAAATATCTTAAAAAGGGAGATTTTTTTAATGAACCGATTTTCTGAAGTCATTTGGAAGCATCCCAACTTCCTCTTTAAATACCTTACTCATATATTTCGGATCTGAATATCCGGCAAGCTCCGCAATCTGATTCAGTTTCAAATGTGTATTTAAAAGCAGCTCCTTTACCTTCTCTATCCTGTATTTGCGGATTGTCTCGGTAAAAGTACTTCCGGTTTCTTTTTTAAACTGTGCGCTTAAATATTCTTCCGATACATAAAGCTTATTCGCAATCTCCTCCAGTGTAATCCCCTGATCATAATATTTGCGGATCAGCTTTTTCGCCTGTTTTACCAGAACACTTGTCTCCTCGCCTTCCTCTTCCGTCTCAAACTCAAACAAACCGAAAAAGGCTTTCAATGCAGCTTCCAGCTGATTCCAGCTCACTGCTACTGTAATTTCCTGCAGGATATTCTGCACTTCCAGATCCAGTTCAACCGAAACTTTTGCCTTATAGATTCCGAATACAGCCAGGCTCAAATGAATGATCGCCTGTTTGATATCTGTCGGTGTATGAAACTCTTCTTGATAGCAGTTCGCCAGTTCCCAGAAACATTTTTTTAATTCCTTTTTGTTCTCCTGTAAAACCGCCTGTTTTGCCTTTTCTTCCAATTCCACAGGATATTTTAACGGTACCGGATGCTGCTGCTCAATCAACTCGTTGCTGATCAGTGTTCCTTTCGGAAACATCAGATTCCATTCTCTCTGTACACGGATTTCCTGCAATGCAGACGGCATATCCAACAGCCGTTCTACCGTTTTCCAGAAGCAGACCACCGGAGTTTCCAGCTGACTGCAAACCATTGGGACAACGTACTTTTCAAATCGCTCTTTCTGGGACGCTCCGTCTTTCACCTGATAAATCACCATCGTCAACAGCTGCCAGCTGTCGGATTCCAAAATGCAGGACTTATAATGTATAGCGTGATCCCCCACCGTTTCCAAAATCTGCCTGGTCAACGACTTCTGTTTTCTGTAACTGTCCCCTAGCCACACACCAAAAAGTTCTGCCGGTTCTTCCAGAGAAACACCGTATTTTTGCTGCATTGTTTTATTTAATTGTGAATTCTGGCGCACCTGACCATGCATACAGGCCAACATAATATTTTCCACGGAAAAAATCTGCTCTGTCCCCTGATCCTCTGAGATTTCTCTCTCTGCCTGTTTTAAGGCACTTTTCAATTCCGGAATCTTAATCGGCTTCAGCAGATAGCTGTCTGCTTTGAGTTCAATCGCCTTTTGGGCATACTGAAATTCCGAATATGCCGAAAGGATAATGGCTTTACATTTTATATTTTCCTCCCGCAATTTCTTCATCATGGCAATCCCATCCATTTTGGGCATCCGAATATCCATAATGACCAGATCCGGATTCAGTTCACGAATCAGCTGATAGCCGGCTTCCCCATCCGCCGCTTTTCCTACCAGCTCATATTCCGGATTGATCTTGCTTAGAAGCTTTGCCATTCCTTCACGAATCGGCGCTTCATCCTCAACCACTACAATACGCATGTAGTTTCCTCCTCTATCGGTATAAATAAGTGTACTTTTGTATAGTTTCCAACTTCACTTTCAAAATATAATGCTGCCTGTCCCCCATAATACAATTTCAGGCGCTTTCTTACATTTGCAATTCCAAGATGTCCTTCCATCTCGCACTCGTCCTGATTAAGTTTGGCTACCATGTCCGGATCCATTCCCTGTCCATTGTCCTGGATCAGAATATGCAGCTGTTCTCCGCTTTTCTTCATGCGGATATTCAAAGCACACTCTTCCTGATCTGCAAACGCATATTTGATCGTATTCTCCACAAACGGCTGTAAAAGCAATTTGTGGATTCTGCATTCCTTCACATCTTCCGGCATATAAATCTTTACATCCAGACGCTTTCCGAATTTTGCACTCTGCAGCATAATATATTGCTTCAGCCAGGCAATTTCTTCGCTGATACTCGCTGTTCCTCCTGCATTTTTCACTGTATAACGCAGAATGTCCGCAAGTGCACCAACCATTCCACTAATCTCATACTGCTCATTTTCAATCGCCTTCCAGTTGATCGTATCCAGCGTATTATAGAGAAAATGAGGATCGATCTGTGCCTCCAGGGCTGACAATTCTGCATTTTTCTGATCCAGAACCGCCTGTTTTACTTTTGCAATCAACATCTCCAGATGTGCAACCATCTCATTAAATCCTGAACTGATCTGTTGTATCTCCATAGGCAGATGCGGGTTCACTCTCACCTGATGATCAAACTCACCCTGTTCTACACAACTCATTACGCCGGTAATTGATTCTACCGCCTGAATGTATGGTCTGCTGAAAAAATGAAGCAATATGAACATGATCACGATCGTCATGCTGATAATGATAAACAGATAAATCCATTGACTGACGGACATTTTCCAGTAATACGCAAGTGGCTGCTCATTGCAGATTGCAAATCCGCTGATTTCATGATCTGCTGTCGTATACTGGTAATTTTCGGAATCCTGTATCTCACTGAGCTTCTTCCCGATCTTCTTTGGATCAGGCGCACTCACAATCACATCGTCGCTCAGCAGATATTCTCTGGAACCAATATCCGATGCAATTGCTCTGCGAATTCTCTCCTCATTGACACTTAATACGACCGTTCCCTGAAAATTCTCGATAATACGATAGTCTGTAATATCTCTTGCAATATAAAACATATAATGATTCTTGTCAGCAATCTTCACTGGCTTTCCATCTCCGAAATAAACAGCCCCCCGTTCTATTTTCGGAATCTCAACCTTATCTGCCCACGTCTCACTTCCAGAAAATGACGAAAGACTCTCATAATATATGATCTCTCCCGTCTTTAACTGTATCGTGATCCCTTCCACTCCGGTAAACTGATTGCAAATATGACTCAGTTTTTTCCTGAGACTGGTGCTGTTACTCTCACGATCCCCCCGGCTCTCGTTCAATGCTCTTACAATTTCCAGAACATCTTCATCCGTGCTGAAATCATATAAGATTGTCTCGTACTTATCCAGAACCATCTCCAGATTTTTCTCTGCCGTATCCAGATTACTCTTTATTCGGTCTGATAGATTTTCTTTTAATCGCTGCTGTATATTGATCTGCGAGATAATTGCAAAGATCAAAACCGGAATCAATGCTGTCAAAAGAAAATTTGTCATTAATCTGCGTTTCAGGGTGCCTCGTATTTGCCCGTTTTTTCCTTGTCTCAATTAGCTTCTCCTGTATCTTACTTTTTATTCTCAGCATACCTGCTGACTTTCTTCCTTATTATAGCACACATTCCTATGTCAGCTCTTGTTCTTCTCATGCTGGTGTAAATATTTTTCCTTTGTAGCCAGTCCACCGCGTATGTGACGCTCTGATTTGTTCATATCCAACACTTTTCGCGCCTTTGCCGCCAGTATCGGCCGAACCTGAAGTAATCTTTCTGTCACATCCTTGTGCACCGTACTCTTACTAATCCCAAACTGCTTCGCTGTCTGCCTCACTGTCGCATTATTTTCTATTATATAAGTTGCGATCTCAACGGCCCTCTCCTCGATATAATCTTTCATGGAAACCCCTGTATAATTTGTTTATACAATCTATGCAGGGCTAAGAGACAGTATGCGGAATGTACACTCCGATTCGTCTATATTTCTTTTGATATCTACAACAACTAATCTGAACCTGTTTCATTTTTCTGTATCTATTCGATTGTAAATAATTCAGGCAAGTTCCACCACATGATTTATACTATCAATTACAATATACTTCCATGATATAATCTCATAACATGCCTCCGTTTTTTTCGGCACAATATCCCTAAGTCTTCTATTATTGTTCCAAAATCTAAGGTATGCTCAACTTCATAATTTTCTTTTTCTTTTCATTCATCCAAAACCTCCTATTATTTAGCAATGGCAAGATAATCTTTTTCCTGCTTCGCCATTCTATTATCCTCCCTTTACTCGTATCTTTAAAACAAACCAAACAACGATGACTCATCAAAAAGTACATCATTTGATAAGCATAGCCCATATGTATCTACAAACATTCTTATAAATTCACCTGATAGTTCTTTATTTTCTTCATAATCCTTTTGTAGCAACTGCTGAAAATACGCTCACTTCTACAGCTTCATCATATACCTCGCATATTTCTAAATACGTATTCGAATAATGTCTTCTTTCTTCCGAAAAAGTATTTGTTACATTTCTGCAATTTCCCATACTATTATATCTCCTTCCTATCCTTCATTTTAACTGCTTTTCATCTGTAACTCAAGAAAATGAGTGACAAAAAGACCGGAATTCCCCTGCAGTCATTACTTTTTCCCCATTCTCCACACTTCAAAACCTCAAAATTTTATTGTAATATTTTACCAATTTTTATAGTATTACACGCCAAAAAACCATGATATTATAAAAACAATTCTTCCAGTTTTTCAAACACGCGCGATCTGAAGGATAACAAGAAGAGTAAATTTTTTATGTAGGAAGGCACTATGAAAAATCGTTTACGATCCATGTTTATAGCCGCCGTACTGGTTGGCACAGTTGTCGCAGGAAGCTTCACAGCTCCATTTTCTGTTCAGGCAGCGAAAAAGGACACCACATCTTTTGAAGATTTAAACCAGTCTCAAATAGTAGAAGCAATGGGACCTGGCTGGAATTTAGGAAATCAGCTGGAAAGTGTCACTGACAACGTTCCGGAGGAAACAAACTGGGGAAATCCTGTAATCACAGAAAAACTCATTCAAAGTGTAAAGGCTGCAGGCTTTAAATCGATCCGTATCCCTGTATCCTATTTTGCCAAAATCGACGATGACAAAGATTATACGATTGACAGCAAATGGCTGGATCGTGTACAGGAAGTTGTAGACTACTGCATTAAAAATGACTTATATGCAGTGATCAACATTCACGGAGATGGCTATAATACCATCGATGGCAGCTGGCTTTTGTGCAATGGAAAAAATCAAACAGAGATTAAGAAAAAATATAAAAAGGTATGGAAGCAAATTGCAGAAAGATTTAAAAATTACGATGAGCACTTACTGTTCGAGTCCATGAATGAAGAATTTGACGGCAGTTATTCTGAACCGAATAAAGAGTACTATCAAAATATTAATGACTACAACCAGATATTCGTTGATACTGTTCGGAAAACAGGAGATAACAATACAAAGCGTTGGCTGATTATTCCCGGCTGGAACACAAATATTGACTATACCGCCGGAGATTACGGTTTTAAACTTCCTACGGATCAATACCGCGACAAATCAATCGATAAAGAAGAACAACGAATTATGATTTCTGTTCACTATTATTCTCCTTGGGACTTCTGTGGCGGAGAAAACGGTGTGATCACTCAATGGGGCAACGAAGCGGATGATCCTTCCAAAACAAGTACAACCTGTGACGAAACTTACATGAAAAATCAGTTAAATCTGATGAAAACAACATTTGCAGACAAGGGATACCCTGTTTTCATCGGTGAATACGGCTCTATCGGCAAAACATCCTATGACAGTGAAAACGAATATTACCGTGCATATTTTGCCCGAAAATTGTGCCAGCTGAGTCGTAAAAACGGATGTATTCCAATGTACTGGGACAATGGATACAATGGTGTCCACGGATTCGGCTTATTTGATCGTACAACATGTGAAGTCACACAGCCTGTCATTATTGATGCCATTATGGAAGGTTTTGGTCAGAAAGCATCTCAAAACAGCACTCTGATGTCCGTCCGCCTGTATGTGTCAGACAGTAAATACTGGACGACCATTCAAAGTGATAACACTGCAAGAATTACCAAAAAAGGCGGCACCTATACGCTGAAACTGAAAGGTGATAAAGATATGCTTTTAAACATTACAACCATTGCTTTAAAAGACTGTGACGTTGAACTTGGAAATCAGACAAAATCCGACTTTACCAATGCTCAGATTGTAATTGACAAGGTTCTTTTTAATGGAACGGATTACACGGTAAAAGAAAATAAAAATGATGAGGTTTTCTCTGAAAAAGGCAGCCTTCAGATGGATCTGATCAATCAGTGGAGCGAAGCAGAGCCGATGATCGAAGGTCTGCAGAAAAAAGAATCTTTTTCTTTCCAGGATGCAGACTATAAAGATGAAAATGTGTTAGAGGTTACGTTCACCATCTCCAATTTGAAATAAAAATAGCAGACTCATTTCAATATTTCATGTAAAAATGAGGCCGGGAAAGCAGATTATTTTGCTTTACACCAGCCTCATTTTTGCTTGTCTACTTAATTACCAAGATGGTGAATGAATACCTGTACTGTGCAAGAATCAAATTCTGCTTTGTATTCATTGTTCTTCCAACCTGTGCACATCTTCCGGTGATAATCCGGAATACTCCGCGATCTTTTCTATCGGCAACTTATCCTCCAACATCTTACGCGCCATTTCCACTGCGTGCTCATGTTTTCCTTCACGTAATCCTTCACGTAATCCTTCGCGCCTTCCACTAGCTAACATATGGCGATGATCCCGGATTGCCTTTTGTCGTTCCTCATATTCTAATCGTTTTTCCTCGTCTGCACTGATTTCTTCCAATTTATCATATGCTTTATGGATATATTCATATTTTTCTGCCAACACTTCAATTTCCTCCCTGCTCCTTGCACCGAAAAATTGTGCCCATCGAAGGAGTTCTGTCTGTGGATATTCATACTTCGCAAGCTTTGGCAACTCAAGTACATGAATCTCGAATTTGTCGGAATACATGTCCCGTATCGTATCCTCCCAGATATGAAAACAAGAATAATATCTCTCATGTTCAAACAGTGTAAAATCCAGAATCCCTACATGGATACATTTCTTCAACTTATCATAATCTTCCCCTTCGTGGATCTGGTCTACATACATTTTCCCAAGATAAAACAAAGACCGCTCCTGCCAGTAATCATAGGCAATAGACTGCATTTCAATGTTTAGCTGCTCTCCCTCTCTTAGACGAACTCGCACATCCAGGATTCCGTACTTCTCTTCCTTATATTTCTTACGAAGCTTCTTCGGAAGTAATTCCATATCCAGAATCTCTTCCGGTGGAATCCGAAGAAACGCACCTATAAATCCTCGGCGCACTTCTTCATCTTCCATCAGCTCCTGAAAACAAAAATCCACGCTAGGTAACATAATAAACTTCTGTTCTTTCGTTTTCTTACACATATAACTGCTCCTTTCCACGGTGTGGAAAACACAATCATACATGATGTTCTTTTTTGATATTTTCATTATAAAGAAATATTGTCTATTGTACAACTGCTTTTCCATCATATTTACTTGCCTCTTTGTTCAGTTAAATTTTTTCTGAAATATCTGACCGAACGGTCTTGACCTTCTAGAAATCATTTAGAAATTTATCAGAAAGTTTAGATGATTCAAGTATAATATGACAGTATATGAAAAGCAATAAACTATTTATTAAATTTCCAAAGAATCCCTTTTAATTACTCAAACTTTGCATTTCAATAAGTTCGTATACACCTTGAAAATCCAATAATTGAGGGCGTAAAAAATAGTATGGATGCCATCCGGTTTGGTAGAATTGAGTTACTCAAAAACAATTAAAAACCGTAGGCTCATGCTATAAATAAAAGATAACACCAGACACCCAGAATGATACCCAAATTTTTAAAACTATTCGAAGATTTTTAATGGTTTTCATGTTTCTCCAGTACTCAAAACAGCAAATTCATTGTGTACTTCACTTACTATCGTTGTATTTCCGGTACATTTTCTTCTTTGTATGTTACTCTAAAATGTTTTGCCCCAAGATCCTGCACAATCTTTTGTAATTCTCTTATTCGCGCTATTTTTAAATAACTAAAAATAGTCGTCTAACGCAATATATTCATCTCTATCACTTGGGTCTACATCATAAAAAGTCGGAATCTCTCCCGACTTTTCCTTTATTCACTCAATTTAAATCGTTTCTTACTTTTTTACGCCCTGGCATTTTTGCAGCAATCTGCTTTGATACCCCTTTCGGCACATTGATCTGTACTCCAAATAACATCCGAATAAACCAGATCATAAACAAGAATATAAAAATTGGAATAAGACAAGATGTAACCAACATCACCGCGATCAACTCAATAAATTGATTTAAAAGTTCTTCCCCTTTTTCCAACAATCCTGAAATTCCATCTTTGATTTTCGATAATGCTTTCTCTATGATGTTACCTTCTGAATCTGTATTTTTCTCAATTTCATTCGTTATATCCTGTGCTTCCTTTACAGTCTCTTCCATCGTTGACTCATATGTTTTTTCTATCATTGCCGAAACATTCATGCTGAATGGAATAATCATAAATATAACAAGACCGAATGCTGCTATTTTTGCTGCCAATATTTTCAAAACCGTTCGATTAAATCCGATTCCTGCCGCGAACAAAACACACGCTGCCGGAATCAATATAGAAAACGTTGCATATCCGGTAAGTGTCACCAAATACTTTTCCAAAAATATAACGACCAGAATAATCAGAAAATATGATGTTAAATCTGTCAGCTTATTTGCTATCGGTGTTGTCGCATCTCCGGGAATTGCCGCAATGGCTGTTGATGCTGCCGCTGATGTTGCTGTTAGTTTTAGAATATCTGCCTTCTTCTCATCCAGTGCCTCTATCGTTTTTTTATGGTTTTCCGGATTGCTTGCCGCTTTTGAAACAACAGTCATCGAAAGGACCATTATCACAAGTGCCACTGCCACCCATGCCAGTTTTTTCACATTCTTCTTTTCTATCATTTTCTCATTTCCTCCTATGTGCAATCATATACACAGTATACCCTACAATTTGACTTACTTCATTAATTTTTTTCATCATGGTCTTTCCTTTCTCCGTGTAAATGAGTATATTTCATCACGCTAATGTGATAGCAATACTCATTTACGGAATTATTTGTTATTTGTTTCAGAAAAGACCGTGTAAATTTCGCGAATTATACATCAAAACGGACGTGTTAACTCTAACACGCCCGCACATCTGTCCTTATTTTATTGTCCCCGTATCCCAATATACTGTATCGGCCCCTATGAAATCTCCGCCAGCATCTTCTCCGGATCTTCTGCTGCCTTCACTTTATCGTTTGCCTGAATGATCACACCCTCTTCATCAATCAGATAGGTCGTTCTTACTACTCCCATGGATACTTTTCCGTAATTCTTTTTCTCTTTCCAGACATCATATGCCTGAATCACTTCTAATTCCGTATCAGAAAGCAATGTAATCGTCAGACCTTGTTTTTCTTCAAATCTTTTATGCGACGCAACACTGTCTTTGCTGATTCCAAGAATTACCACGCCTTTTTCTTCAAACTGCGGATAACGTTCGCTGTATCCGCAAGCCTGCTTTGTACACCCCGGTGTATTATCCCTTGGATAGAAATACAAAAGAACTCTTTTCCCTCTGTAATCTTTTAAACTGTGTAACTCTCCATTCTGATCCGGAAGTGTAAATTCCGGAGCTTTTGTTCCTGTTTGTAACATTGCATTTTCCTCCTGTTTTCTGATTTTTTTGATATTCCAACCTTCTTTACAACCGTATCTCTCCCAGTCTGCCTTCTCCTTTCAGATACTTTCTGTAAATCACAAAGAACACCAGACTGGTCAGACATGCTGCCGCTCCATCCGCGAAGGGCTCTGCATAAAATGCACTCTTCGCCGCAAACACGATCGGCAGGACACATGTCATCACAAAATACACAATCTTTCGAAACAGTGACAAGCTAAGGGAAAGCCTTGTCATCCCAAGCGCCGTCAGCGCATCCACAAACACATACTGGAGGCTGAGTGGGATCACCATCAATGTAAACACCTGGATTCCCCATATGGACAGTTCCCGGTATCTTGCATTGTCTGTAAAAATCTGCACAAAATACTGCGGCAGAATTCTGGATACAAGGAACATCACCGTTGTAAATGTAATACATAGCACCAATACCCACTTCACTGTCTTACGGATACGATCCGGTTTGTTCGCACCGTAATTAAAACTGATCAAAGGCTGTGATCCTCCCGTAATTCCAAGCATCGGAGAGGTAATCAAAAGCATATAGCTCTGTACGATCGTTGCTGCCGTGATCAGCGTATCTCCCTGAGATTCGCCGCCATAATACTGAAGTACAGCATTCAATGCAATGATGATCACACTGTCTGTCGCAAGGATCAAAAATGGCGAAAAACCGATCTTACAGATCCGCTTCCCAATCTCCCACTCCGGCTTTACAAGATGGATCGGAATCTGCATCTTCTTACTGTGTAAAGTCAAAAGTACAAAAATACAGGACGAAAGCTGTGCGATGACTGTCGCAACAGCCGCTCCTGCAATATCCATATCAAATACAAAAATAAAAATCGGATCCAGCACAATGTTTACCACTGCTCCGATCAATGTAGTCGCCATTCCCAGAAACGGAAATCCCTGCGCTGTAATAAAATAGTTCATCCCCATAGACACAAGGGCAAAAAATGTCCCCAGAGTATAAATCGTCAGATATGTATTCGCATATGGAAACGTCACTTCACTGGCACCGAACCAGTTCAGTAAAAAATCCTTGATCAGCAAAAACACAACTGTCAGCACTGCGGAAAATATAAGCAGCATGGAAAAACTATTCGCCAATATCCGTTGTGCGCTCTTCTTATCTCCTGCCCCCAGTTTCACCGAAAACGTAACCGATCCTCCGATTCCGATCAGAGCAGCAAACGAAGACAAAAGCGTAATGATCGGAGCACATACTCCGGCGCCGGCAAGGGAATCCCCGCCGATCACCGGAATATTTCCGATATAGATCCGGTCTACAATACTGTAGAGCACATTGACGAACTGGGCAAACATAAAAGGAATTGATGTCTTTAATACTAAAAGTGGAACGGAATCCCTTCCAAAATCATTTGTCTTTTTCATGCTGCACCACTATCCCACCAGAATCTGGTATCCTTTTTCAAATATCTCTCCCGGCTGCACCGCATTGATTCCCTTCTTTTCAGAAATATCTTTATCAAATCCGGTATCATCACAACGGCCTGCCCATGGCTCCAGACATACGAACGGCGCATTCTTCGGTGACCAGATTCCGTAACTGTAAAATCCTTCACTCTTTACGCCCACATATGGCTTTCTTCCATCCTTTTTGCACAGCCATACTTCTTTTAACTGATAATCATCACAGATCAGTGTATCCACCTCAAACAATTTTTCGGAAAGCTGCAGATAGCCGTCCTCCAGTTCCAGAGAATAGCTTTCTTCCGGCAGGCCTGTTCCGCATTCCAGATTCAGCCCGCAGCATTCCAGCGTTTCCATCTTCGGAAACCACAGAAGATAGTTGTCTTTCGTCTCCTTTGCGCCTTCAAACATAAATGCCGGATGTGCTCCGATCGTAAAATAAATCGTTTCTTCTGATGGATTTTTTACTTTCCAGTCTACAAAAATATTTTTTCCATCCAGACGGTATGTGATATACAGCTCAAAGTCATAGGGATACACTTCTCTCGTCTCTTCATTCGAACAAAATAAAAACTGCGCTTCTTCTGCTGCAGATTTTACACAACGAAACTGGCTGTCTCTTGCAAATCCATGCTGAGACGTCGGATACTGTGTTCCTTTGATCAGAACAGTATTTCCGTGTGTCTTCCCTACATTTGGGAACAGGATCGGAGAATGCCGGTTCCAAAATTCAGGATTTCCGTTCCACAAGATCTCTGCTCCTGTCTTTTTGTTAAAAATTCTTGTCAGTTCTGCGCCTTTTTCTGCGATTTCCACACAAAGGCATGCGTTTTCCAATTTCATAAAACTCCCTCCGCTTCTTTTCATTCGTCTACTACAACTGTACACCATTCTGCCTGTCAGTACAACCAGAAAGCACCGGAAAAACAAAATCTGTTTTCCGGCGCTCTCTTTTTATTCCTGTGCATTATCTGTACTGTTCTGATCTGAACTCTCGTCCGAACTCTGATCGGTATTCTGATCTTTGTTCTCTGTTGTGCTGTTCTGTGTATCTTTCGCATTTTCATTCGTCGTTTCGTCTTCCTGCTCTACCTGAACACAACTCTTCTGCAGATACTTGGCAGCTTTTTCCTGCATGATGGACTGCTCGATGTTTTCTTTTCCGTTTTTCTCTTCATATTCCGCAATCTGATCTGTACGATATCCGGCAAGTGCTGCATACTGCTTCAGCCCGATCTCATACTCTTTATCTGTAGGTTCTAAATTCTTTTTCTCACAGAGAAGCTCTACTGCCATCTGATTTCTCACGGTATTCTCTGCTACTGTCTGTGCCTTCTCTTTAAACTGATCTTCTGTCATTCCCATGTACTGAGTCAAATAATCTCCCAGCTCCATCTGATAGTATTCTGCTGTACTCTCATACTGGTTTATGATCGCCTCTTTCTGCTCTTTTACTTTATCTTTCGGAAGATCTTTTTTCACTTCGATCTGATCCACCAGAGCATTCAAAAGATTCTGGTACATCTGCTGGTTTTCGATTTTTTCTTTGATCTCTTTTTTATATTCCTTTACAGTTGTCGCTTCTACACTGTTCTCTTTGACCCACTTATCTGTCAGCTTCGGCACATCTACTGTATAAATGCCATTTAAAGTAATGGTAAACACTGCGACTTTTCCGGCCATTTCTGTATTCATATACGTATCCGGGAACTGTACCGTAATGTCAAACTGCTCTCCTTTGTTATGACCGACAATCTGGTCTTCAAATCCCTGGTAGTCTCCGTTTGCACCGATAAAAGAACCGGAACCAAGCTCCAGGTCTGTTCCCTGGGCAGAACCACCCTGAAATTCCACACCGTCTACTTTTCCGACATAATCAATATTGACTGTATCCCCTGTCTGCGCTGCACGGTCTGTCACCTCTGTTCTGGTTGCATCTGCCTGCAGAAAATAATTCACATAATTCGTCACCTGATCATCTGTCAGTTCAGTTGCTTCCACCTGCGGCACTTCCAGTCCCTTGTACTGTTTAATCGTAATATACTCATTGGATAACTGACTGGAACACCCTGTCAGTGATCCCATCAGGAATACACCTGCAATTACTGCAATTAACTTCTTTTTCATCTTCTTGCCCTTCCATTTCCTATATGATCCTCTGCCTGTCTTTTTGACAGCCTGTTTTTTATTATACCACATTCTGTTGAATGAGACGTACATTTTTCTTAAGAGTTCATAAGATTTTCACTGTTTTTTCTGTCTGTTTATAAAAGCGGTGACAGCAATCTTGAAAACTGCTCTTTTCCCCGGATGATAAGACTTCTCTGGTGATACGCATTTCTCGTGATCTGTGTAGATTTTGTCATATCATTTTCAAAGCTCTGCTCCAATTTCTGCGTTGTCTCCTCGCTGTATACCACTGCATTGACTTCAAAGTTCAATCCAAAGCTGCGAAAATCCATATTGGCAGTTCCCACACACGCTACGGTTCCATCCACCATCACTGTCTTTGCATGCAGAAATCCGTTGTCATACACATAACATTTTGCTCCGGCCTCCACCATTTCACCAATATAGGAATAGGTCGCCCAGTATACAAACGGATGATCCGGCTTGCACGGAATCATAATCCTTACATCCACACCGGAACGGGCGGCAATCTTCAATGCATCCAGAATCGAATCATCCGGAATAAAATACGGTGTCTGCAGATATACATGATCTTTTGCGCTGTGAATCAGTCGCAGATAATTGTCATGGATTGTTTTGATCTGCGAGTCCGGACCACTGGAAATAATCTGCACCGGGTCTCTTCCCTCCCGCTCATACTTCGGAATCTCAAATAAGGTATCCTCCTGAAACAGATTTTCCTTTGCCGCATAATTCCAATCCAGTACAAACCGTACGGCCAGAGAGGTTACGGCTGCCCCTTCGATACAAAGATGGGTGTCCCTCCAGTAACCGAACTTCTTTTTGTCCAGTCCCAGATATTCCCTTCCTACATTGAAACCACCCACAAATCCGACCCTGCCGTCTATCACGACAATCTTGCGGTGATTCCGGTAGTTCATTCGAAGCTGAAGATTTCCAAACAGCGCCGGGAAAAATTCTGCCACGTGGATTCCTTCCTTCTCCAGACGTTCCCAGTCCCGGTTATGCATCCCTCGACAGCCCATACTGTCAAACAAAATGCGGACCTCAACTCCCTCTTTCGCCCTTTTGATCAGCACCGGCTCAATATGCTGCCACAATTCATCATTACGGATAATATAATACTGAAAATGAATATATTTTTTTGCTTTTTGCATCTCTTCCAGCAGCGCTTTGAATTTTTCCTTTCCATCGGTATAGATCCGCACATCGTTATTATCTGTCAAAACAGCCTGCCCTGCTTCCAGATTATATAAAATCAGATCCCGATATCTTGCCACCGCTGGATTCGTCAGGCGGAGCCTACGTCTGTATATCGTCTCTTCCTGCCTGCGCACAGCATATTTTATCTCTCCTTCAATCTCTTTTGCCTTAAACATCCTGCTTTTATGAAAATCCTGCCCGATCAGCAGATACAGGACAAATCCGAGAATCGGTATAAAATACAGCAATAACAGCCAGGTCCATACCGTCTGCGGAGATCTTCTCTGAAAAAACACAATGACCAGAGAAAGCAAAATATTAATCACAACCAGATTGTCCATCATAAAATGATACACACTGACTGCACTGTTCCATATCGTTTCTGCCATAAATACCTCTCCCCTATCTTTTTCTCATTTCCTTAGTATACCTGTTTTCTCCAAGAAAAGTAAAGCCCTGCCGTCCAAATCTCTTGCACTTCCAGGGAAACAATGTTACAATATTACATGCATAATTATGAAAAAAGAGAATTTTAGGAGGGTTTTATCGTGTCTACAGGATGGATCGTACTGATCGTTGTACTTGTGATTCTGATCGGTGTACTCGTCGGCCTTTATTTCTTCGGAAAAAAAGCAGAGAAGAAGCAGGCAGCACAGCAGGAACAGATGGATGCCATGGCGCAGACTGTCAACATGCTGATCATCGATAAAAAGAAAATGAAACTCAAAGAAGCCAATCTTCCTTCCGCAGTGCTGGAGAATACGCCAAAATATTTGAGACGTACCAAAGTACCTGTTGTAAAAGCAAAAGTCGGACCAAGAGTGATGACTTTGATGTGTGATGCTAAGATCTTTGACCTCATCCCAATCAAGAAAGAAGTCAAAGCCACCGTAAGCGGCATCTACATCACTGCTGTAAAAGGTGTTCGCGGACCACTCGAGGCTCCGGAAAAAGCAAAGAAAAAAGGCTTTTTTGCAAGATTCAAAAAAGACAACAAATAAGACAAAGAGCATTGCCGGCAGAAAATCTGCGCTGCAGTGCTCTTTTTTATACAGCAATCCCGCTGCCTTTGGATACAATATTCATTCGGATCTTACAATTCGCAAGCGGTTCATGATTCACATCCAGTTCATAATCCACCCGTACTTTAATCGTTTCATCCGAAACTTCAATTTCCATATTTCTGGTATTCAATCCTACCAGCATCTGACCATATAGTGTTTTGTAATATGTCAGATTCTTCTTGTTTTTCTCAAATATCATATGTGTATTCGATAATCCGCTTTTCATAATCTCAAGACTGTCTGTTCCTGATATTTTGATTTTATTCTTGATCGTGTCACTGACTCCTTCTACGATCTCATCATAGATGATATAATGTTTTCCATTTCTGTAGTAGTAAGTAGCCGGTGTCACAACTTCGATCACATCATCCTCATCCGGTCCCGGAATCTGGGCGTCCATATCCATATGCAGCCCTGAAATACTGACCAATACATCCTTTGTCATCTGTGTTCCCCTAATATTCTTCTATATTCACAATATTTGCCTTCGAAATATCAAACGGCATCACTGTATTTGCAAAATTTACAAACTTTTCCGCCGCATCGCTGACATAAAATTCATATTTGCTACTTGTGCCCTCTTCCCCGTCATTTTCCATATCTTCACTCTGAAGAAGCCGTTTGAGATCCATGGCGGTCTCATAGGCCGGATTGACGATCTGGATTCGTTCTCCCATATAAGAACGGATCTTGGAACGTAAAAGCGGATAATGGGTACATCCTAAGATCATCGCATCGATCTCTGTATGCTTTAACGATTCCAGATAATATTCAATAACCTCTTCTGTGACCACATGTTCTTTGAATCCTTCTTCCACAAGAGGGACAAACAGCGGGCAGGCTTTCTCCCTCACATGGATATTCGGATCCATCTGATGAATCACCTTTGTATAAGTACCGCTCTTCACCGTTGCATCCGTTCCTACCACACCGATCTCTCCGTTTGCCGTAGCTTCTACTGCCGCCCTTGCTCCCGGAACGATCACACCAATGATTGGAATATCAAATTCATCCCGAACAGCATCCAAAGCCAGTGCACTTGCCGTATTGCAGGCAATGACAATGGCTTTGACCTGTTTTGTTTTGAGAAAACGGATGATCTGCTCAGAAAAGCGAATAATATTGCTCTTAGATTTACTTCCGTATGGAACGCGGGCAGTGTCACCAAAATATACAATATTTTCATGCGGCAGCTGCCGTGTTATCTCCCGTACAACAGTAAGTCCCCCTACACCGGAATCAAATACTCCGATCGGAGCCTTTTTCTTCTCACATTCCATACTCATAATTTTTCTCTCCTAGATTGCAAATGATTTTGCGATTTTATACTGATACTCCGGAATTGTCTTCTTCATGGACAATGCCTGATCAATATCGAAATCTACATATTTTCCATCCTGATATCCAATGACACGGTTGGATTTTCCTTCGCACAGTAAGTCAACTGCCAGTGCCCCCATTGTAGACGCATATACTCTGTCTTTACATGTCGGGCTTCCTCCTCGCTGCATGTGTCCGAGGATTGTTGCTCTTGTCTCGATTCCTGTTGCTTCTTCAATTCTCTTCGCCATATTGATGGAATCACCGATTCCCTCTGCATTGATGATGATGTAATTCTTTTTACCGCGTTTTTTGTTCTCCAAAATATCTTCGATCAACGCCTGCTCATCATAGTCTTTTTCTTCCGGAAGAAGAATCTTTTCTGCTCCGTTGGCAATACCGCACCACAACGCAAGGTATCCTGCATCACGTCCCATTACCTCAATGATACTGCATCTCTCGTGTGAAGTAGATGTATCACGGACCTTATCGATCGCTTCCATAGCTGTATTGACAGCTGTATCAAATCCAATCGTATAATCTGTACATGCAATGTCAAGATCGATCGTTCCCGGAAGAGCAATCGTATTTACTCCGAGGTTCGCCAGCTTCTGTGCTCCGGCAAAAGATCCGTCTCCTCCGATTACTACAAGACCGTCAATTCCGTATTTTTTACAAATTGCTGCTGCTTTCTGCTGTCCTTCTTCTGTACGCATTGTCTGGCAGCGTGCTGTCTGAAGAATTGTACCACCTCTCTGGATGATATCAGACACATCGCGTGCCGTCAAATCAATGATCTCTTCTTTTAAAAGTCCGTGATATCCTCTTCTGATTCCGCGTACCTTCAGTCCTTTTGCAAGAGCTCTTCTTACAACTGCACGGATCGCAGCGTTCATTCCCGGTGCATCTCCACCACTTGTAAGTACTCCAATGGTACGAACTCTATCTTCAATCTCTTCTAACATTTTTTCTTTGTCTGCTTTGTTTGCCATAACTTTTCCACCTTTCTGAATTCTTCTACTCTTCAAAAGTAAAGTTTGCCTATTTTTTAACACTCCGGGTATATTCTACCTTATTTATATTCCTTTATCAATAGATTTTTCTACGACTTTTACTCGCTTTTCCCCGTAATGATTCATCAATCTGCTCAATACTTCCTGGCCGATCCGAATGTTTCTGTTTCTCGGAAGCCGCTTGATCGCCCGCTCTTTCTGACAATAGATCACAACCTCGTCATCTCCTTCCGAGTCTGCCAGGTATCCATATAAAATATGCTCATTTCGCAGAAAATCTTCTTTATCTGAAAACTGCACCCACAGCTCTTTTTTGGTCTGCTCAAACGGAATGATCGTCTCACAGATCAGCTTGCTCGGCCGCTCCTCTTCCTCGGATACTCTTCCCTTTACAAAGATTTTTTTATCAATCTCCAGATACTCTCTGTTTTTTTCATAGTCCCGCGGGAAGACGATCACCTCTACCGTTCCCACCAGGTCTTCCAGAGACAAAAATGCCATCATCTGATTTGTCTTTGTATGCTTGATCGTTTTTGCGGTAATCATGCCGCCTACGATCTCCCTCGTTCCGTCATGCACCTTTGCCCGGCCTGTCTCTTCATCCGGCTGGAAATCCAGTGTGGTGGCTGAAATGGATTTTCTCCATTTGTCCTCATACTCCTGCAATGGATGTCCGCTTAAGTAAACTCCCAGCACTTCCTTTTCAAACGCCAGCAGATTCTCTTTCGAATACTCCCCGACATCCGGCAGTTTGATTTCAAACTGCTCTTTTTCTTCCTCACCCACCATATCAAACAGTGTCATCTGACCGGTCATGGCATATTTCTTTTCCTGATTGACGTGATCGACGATCTGAACATAAATGCTCATAAACTGCTTTCTCATGCCTCCCAGGCAGTCCAGCGCACCTGATTTGATCAAATGCTCAATTGCCCGTTTATTCAGTCCATCCTTGACTGACATCCGACTGATAAAATCTTCCAGATTTTTAAACGGCCCAAACTCATCCCGATCTTCTATGATCGCAGCGATCACCGGTCTTCCAATGCTCTTGATGGCCGCCAGTCCGTACCGGATGTTGTTGCCGTCTACCGAAAAGTTGCCGATCCCGCGGTTAATATCCGGTGACAGAATCTGAATATTCATCTGCCGGCAGGCATAAATATATTCTGCCACTTTGGACGGATTTTCAATCACAGAAGTCATCAGTGCTGCCATGTATTCCACCGGATAATAATATTTCAGGTATGCTGTCTGATAGGAAACAACCGCATAGGCCGCCGCATGGGATTTGTTGAATGCATACTTCGCAAAATCGATCATTTCATCATAGATCTTATTGGCTGTCTTTTCATCAATTCCATTTTTAATACAGCCCGGCACACCGTTCTCCTCATCTCCATAGACAAAGATCTGGCGCTCTTTCTGCATCACATCGCCCTTTTTCTTGGACATGGCACGGCGAAGAAGATCGCTTCGTCCCAGTGTGTATCCGGCAAGGTCACGCACGATCTGCATAACCTGCTCCTGATAGACAATACATCCGTAAGTAGGCGCCAGAATCGGCTCCAGCTGCGGACAGTCATAGGTGATCGATCCTGCATCATTTTTTCCCCGGATATACTGTGGGATAAAGTCCATCGGACCCGGACGGTACAGGGAAATACCGGCAATAATATCCTCCAGACTGTTTGGCTTGAGCTCTTTCATGAAGCCTTTCATTCCGCCGCTCTCCAGCTGGAAGATTCCATCGGTCTTACCGGTTCCGATATAAGAAAGTACCTGTTTGTCGTTATAGTCAATCTGATCCATATCAAGTTCCGGATTTTTGCTTTTTGCAAGCTGCACCGCATTCTGGATCACAGTCAGCGTCCGAAGTCCCAGGAAGTCCATTTTTAAAAGTCCCAGTTCTTCCAGAGTGGTCATTGTAAACTGAGTTGTGATCGAGCCGTCAGAAGCTCTTGAAAGGGGAACAAAATCATCAATTTCTCTCTGACCGATCACAACCCCTGCCGCATGCATGGAGCTGTGGCGCGGCAGTCCTTCCAGTCGTTTGCACATGTCGATCAACAGTTTTACCTGCGGATCATTTTCATATGTTTTACGTAATTCCGGATTCATCTGCAGTGCTTTATCAATCGTGATATTGAGTTCCTGCGGAATCATCTTGGCAATCGAATCCACAAATGCATACGGAAGATCCATCACGCGTCCCACATCACGGATCACACCTCTGGCAGCCAGCGTACCAAACGTCACGATCTGGACTACCCGGTCTTTTCCATACTTACGCACAACATAGTCGATCACCTCCTGCCGTCTCTCGAAGCAGAAATCCACGTCGATATCGGGCATGGTCACACGCTCCGGGTTGAGAAAACGCTCAAACAGAAGCTGATACCGGATCGGGTCGATATTTGTGATCTCCAGACAATAAGAAACAATACTTCCCGCTGCGGAGCCACGCCCCGGTCCTACTGCGATCCCGTGATCTTTGGCATATTTGATAAAATCCCATACAATGAGGAAATAATCGACATATCCCATGCTGCGGATCGTATCCAGCTCATAGCGCAGCCGTTCTTTCAGCTCCCTGGAAGGCTCTCCATAATGCTTTTCAAGTCCTTCCCAGCATAACTTGTTCAAATACTCCCAGGAAGTCATGCCGTCGGGCACATCATACTTTGGCAGCTTTGTGACTCCGAATTCAATCTCTACCTCACACCGGTTTGCAATCTTCTGCGTATTCTCCAGTGCCTGTTTTGCATATGGAAACAGCGCTTCCATCTCCTGAGGGGACTTTACATAATACTGGCCGCCCTCATACCGCATCCTGTTCTCATCGTCCAGCTTCTTCCCGGTCTGAATACAGAGCAGGATATCATGAGGCTTCGCATCTTCCGCGTACGTATAATGGATATCATTGGTCACAACAAGCTCGATCCCTGTCTCCTTAGAAAGCTGGATCTGTCTCTGGTTTACAAGCTGCTGCTCCGGGATCCCGTGATCCTGCATTTCCAGAAAGAAATTTCCTTTTCCGAAAATATCCTGATACTCCAGCGCCACCTTCTTCGCCTCTTCGGTAAGTCCCCGGCTCAGATACCGCTGTACCTCCCCCGCAAGACAGGCACTTAAGGCAATGATTCCCTCGTGATACTGACGCAGAAGATCCTTATCCACACGGGGCTTATAATAATACCCTTCTGTAAATCCTCTGGAAACGATCTTCATCAGATTGGCATATCCCGTATTGTTTTCTGCCAGAAGTACCAGATGATGATATCTGCTCTCTCCACCGGCAGTCTCACGGTCAAACCGGGAATTCGGCGCCACATAAACTTCACAGCCGAGAATCGGCTTGATTCCCTGCTTTCTGGCTTCCCTGTAAAAATCGATCACACCGTACATAACCCCGTGGTCCGTGATCGCAGCACTGTTCATGCCCAGTTCTTTAACTCTGGATACATATTCTTTTATTTTGTTGGAACCGTCCAAAAGACTGTACTCCGTATGGACGTGTAAATGCGCAAAACTCATAATTCACCTCTATATCCAGTATTGCTGTAAATCTAAAAAGGGCGTTCCCTTACAGAGAACTGCCCTTACATCTTCTCGTGTCTGTCAAAACCGGCGATTCAAAATCTGAGATATTCTTATTCACCGTTGATCATAAAATTGATCAGTCTTTCTGTATCTTCCGGCTCATAAGCAATGATCTCAAGCTCCGGAATCTCTCCGTTTGAGAAAATATTTGCCATAGATACATACTGGGAAAGTTTGGATTTCAGGTTCAGTCTGTCTCCCTCTCCTGTTACCAGTTCTACTCTTCCTTTGCAGTTGTCTACTACTTTAAAAAATGCGTCTATGTCTGTAATATTCTGTACTTTCATTTCTATCTGTCCCCTTTCTTCTCTATTTCTTTCTTCATTATAGCCTATTTACCATGGATTGCAAGGCTTTTTAGCGAATTCGGATACTGTCCGGAAAGATTTTTACGCGGTTTTCTTTCAGCAGTCTTCCGACGGCACGCTTAAATGCAGCCTTGCTCATACCAAACTCTGCCTTGATCGTATCCGGATCTGCCTTGTCATTAAACGGCAGTACTCCGTCATAAGACTGGATTCTTTTCAAGATCAGTTCTGCATCTGCATCCATCTGCTGCGGAATCTTCCCTCTGACACTTAAATCCAGCTTTCCATCTTCCTTTACATTTGTCACACGCGCTTCGATCTCATCACCGATGCGGATTTTTCCAAAAACATCCTTTTTCGGGATTCTTGCAGAAAACTGATGATCCACCGCAACAAAAACTCCAAACTCATCACTTCTGTCGTATACAATTCCTTTTACCTGATCGTCTTTCTGATATGGAGAGTCTGTACGCAGCATATGATAAACTTTCATGGTGGCGCAAAGTCTTCCGCTCTTGTCTACGTACAATGCAACAAGACACTTATCGCCTTTCTGTACTTTTGCTGTCTGTTCTTTAAATGGAAGGAACAGATCTTTTTCCAGTCCCCAGTCCAGAAAAGCTCCCATCTTTCCTGTATCTGCCACTTCCAGAACTGCCAGATGTCCCATCGTCAGCTTCGGTTCATTCGTCGTCGCGATCAGACGGTCAGACGAATCCCGGTACAAAAATACTTCCACCGGATCCCCCGGTTCAATTCCTTCCGGTACCTGCTTTTTCGGAAGAAGTACACGTTCTTCATCATTTCCCAGATACACACCAAAATCTACAATCTTTACAACAGTTAAAACCTGCTTTTCTCCTAATTTCATTTAAAATCTCCTCTTCACCGTTCTTCGAACAGTATAACATGCTCTCTTACTTGATTTCAATCACTGCATACGGTTTTCCGTTTTCATCACACAATTCTGTCACAATACGATTTTCCTCTCTTGCCACTTTCGGAAAGATCACATCTCCAAGAACTGCTGATTTCTTGTATTCCACCCGGATCTGGCGGACTCTTGTCTCTTCCGGCAAAACCTCCAGAGCCATCTGTACATACTGACAGTTATTCACATGCTCGTTGGTATCAATGTGATACTTCCTCACCGGAAACGATGGTTTTTCCTCCAGATTTTCCGGAAGACGGATCTTTCTGTCTTCATACTCCATCTCAAGCGCAGGCTCTGATCCATATGGAAGTACATCTTCCGGCTCAGGTCTTGCCGGTCTTCCTTTTTCCATATCCATAAACACCCACACAGAATTGGCATACGCAAGCCGGTTTCCCCGGGCATCATCGAGCACAAAATTCCGGTTTCCATACAAGCCTTTAAATTCCGTCGCAAAGGTTCCTGCTGTAATACGCTCTCCCAATGCCGGCAGACGTTCGATCACGATCTGCCAGTAAGACAAAATCCATGCTTTTTTCTTTGCCTTTAACACCTCTGTGCCCAACCCGATATCCTCAGACTGAAACGTACTGCAGTCCTGAAAATAATTAATCAGTGCCGGCAGGGTCATATTCCCGGTATGATCGATCTCACTGTATCTTACTCTGCTGTCAAATGTGTACATCTTTTCTTCCTTCCCGAACAGTTCCTGTTCCTTATACGTGTGCCTTATAGCTGTGTTCCATCGTAATGACACACTGATATCTTTTATCAATCTCCTGCAGCTTTTCCATCAATTGAAGCTGCAGATTATTTTTTTCTTCCTCATCATATTCAAATGGTACGACCATATCAAAGATCAGATTGATCTGCCCCATCCCGTTGACAACACGCAGATCATGAATGCTGCACTGAGAATCCAGTTCCTTTAATGCGGCTTCCACTTCTCCTCTCACCGTCATCACCTGTTCATCCCTCATCTCGATCGGATCCATATGAATCACCAGAAGAATTCCCAGCTCATCCACCGCATCCCGTTCGATCCGATCGATCAGCTCATGGGCTTCCTCAATATCCGCGTCGTTTGGCACTTCCGCATGAATGGATGCCATACTTTGATTCGGTCCGTAATTATGTATGATCAGATCATGAGTTCCCTCAATTCCCTGATAACGCTCTACAAAATGCTTGACTTTATCATATTCTTCCGGATCGATTGCTTCTCCGATCAGAGGCTCCAGCGTGTCTTTTGCAATTCCGACACCGGCCCACATAACTACCAGAGCGACTCCGATCCCCACAATCCCATCAATATTAAGCCCGGTCAGCCGGAAGATCACCAAAGACAAAATCGTTGCACTGGTCGTGATCACATCTCCCATAGAATCTGTAAAGACTGCCATCATCACCTTGGAATCAATCTTCTTTCCCAGCTTTTTATTAAATACACCGAGCCATAGCTTAACTCCGATGGATAAAATCAGGATCACTACCGAAATCAACTGAAAATTCAAGGTTTTCGGGGTTCTGATCTTGGAAACAGAATCCTTCAAAAAAGTAAATCCCACTTCCAGTACCAGAAATGATACAATCAAAGCCGCTATATATTCAATCCTTCCGTGTCCGAACGGATGCTCCTTGTCCGCCGGCTTGCCCGCCATCTTCACCCCGATAAAACTGATGATCGAAGATGCCGCATCTGACAGGTTGTTAAACGCATCTGCTGTGACAGAAACACTGTGCAGCAAAAGCCCCACAATAAACTTCACAAGAAACAGAAATACATTACAAACAATCCCCACCATACTCGCCAACACTCCATATGCAGTGCGGACCGCAGATTTTTCTACCGCTTCATAGTCTTTCACAAAATGTCTGACTAAAAATTCCGTCATACTTCTCTTTCGTCTCCTTCTGTTGTTTTATTTTTGAAATATCTCCTGCAGGTAAAAGCGAAATTTTACTTTCTCCGGCTTTTTTTCTTCCTCTGACAACAGGATCCCGTCTCTCTCACTTTTCGTCTCCTCATTTACCGTATGCACTGCATCCCAAAATGCCAGCTCCGGATAGAGCATTCCCCACCAGTTGTGACCTTTGGCACTTCCGATCTCCACACGGAGTGCTTCGTAATTTCCTGCCGGAAATGTCATATCCTGATACTTCTTTTCCGGAAAATAGGTGGTTGTCACAGCCGCGTTGACCGGATCATCGTATCCCTTTTCTGTAAGGCACTTTTCTGCAGTCTGCTCAATTTCATCACAGTGGGAACGCACCCACTCTTTTGTCGCTTCTGCGCCTGCACCTGTTGGCATCTCGGTCTGCAGAAATTCCAAAATCTCATTGCGTACACACAGCTTCATCTCCTGATCCAGGGTACTGTCACTGTTTGCCAGCACATGAAATCTGAGCACCTCATCTGCCAGTTCCTTTTGTACCTTTGCCTGTACTGTTCTCTCTGCTGTACTAAAGATCTGTCCGATCAGAATTCCCGCTGCCAGCATGGACAGCAATGCAATGATTCTGTTCCTGTTCTGATTTGAAAATTTCATATGTATCTCCTCCGGTTTCATTTTGATATCCGAAGTATGTACCAAAAACAGGAAGTTTATACAAATTTCCGTAATTTAAGACGTAGTGAAGAAATCCTTCACTACGCCCTTACTTATGTCTCAATGAATCTGTCACTGCAGTCACCTGATTCTCAATATGCTGTCCCATGATCTCAGATGCTGTCTCTTTATTACTCTTCTCGATCGCCTCGATGATCGCCTGATGTTCTCTCAAAAGCTGCGGATAACATTCTTTCTTCTTGAGATACTCTACTCTGTAGCGGTACATCTGTTCTCTGAAATTATTCAAAAGCTGCATCAGCCTCTGATTGTCTGTAGAACGACAGATAATATCATGATATGCCACATCAGCCTCTGCGATTCTGGTCACATCCTCACTTCCCAGAGATTCTTCAAACTCCTTCGCCGCTTTCTTCAACGCTTCGAGTCCTTCTTCATCCATCCGCTCACAAGCCAGCTGAACTGCAAGCTCTTCCAGTGCCTTTCTGACTTCCAGCACATCATTCAGACTTTTCTCCGTAATCTCTGCGACTTCTGCCCCGCGTCTTGGGATCATCAGCACGAGACCTTCCAGCTCCAGCTTGCGGATCGCCTCCCGGATCGGTGTGCGGCTCACCCCCAGCTTATTGGCCAGCTTGATCTCCATCAAACGCTCTCCCGGCTTTAATTCTCCGCGCAGGATCGCCTGCCTGAGTGTCTTAAATACCACATCCCGAAGCGGAAGATATTCATCCATTGTCACTTCTAATTTCGGTTCCATCTTATGTCCTCCTTGCGCCATGCACATTTGTCACATATACCTGTTTTGCCAGTGCCTTCCTGCGGATCTGCTCCTGCGCTCTGCGCGCTGCCGCACGGCTTTCAAAAATCCCGAATACGGTAGGACCGCTCCCGCTCATCATCGCATTGAGCGCACCTGCTTTTTTCATCTCATCCTTGATCTTTTCAATGACCGGATACATCCCAATCGTAACATCCTCCAGCACATTGCCCATATGAGCGGCAATCTCGGAAAGAGACCCCGTCTCCAGCCCCCGGATGATCCCGTCTATGTCCGGATGATCCACGATCTCTTTTGCATCCAGTGCCTCATATACCACTTTGGTAGAAACACTGATCGGCGGTTTTGCGATCAGTACCGTACACGCCGGAAGTGCAGGAAGTGTAGTCAGCTCCTCTCCGATTCCCTCTGCCAGTACCGTTCCTCTCATAATACAATACGGAACATCTGCTCCCAGACGGACACCTCTCTCCATCAGAGATCTCTGACTTAAGCCCAAACGGAACATCTTGTTCATCCCAAACAAAACTGCCGCTGCATTGGAACTCCCCCCTGCCATACCTGCCGCTACGGGAATGTGCTTGTTCAAAACAATCCTGACGCCGCCCGGAAGCTTAAATTCTTCCATCAGCATGGCTGCCGCCTTATACGCGATATTATTTTCATCCGTCGGCAGAAAATGCAGATTCGTCTCCACTTCTATGCCCGGCAGATCCTTTCTCACGATCACAACATCATCATACAGATAAACGGACTGCATGATCATCCGCACATCATGATATCCATTTTCTCTTCTTCCCAGTACGTCCAGTCCCAGATTGATCTTGGCAAGTGCCTTTAATTCTATCTGTTTCATCCTGTGTCCTCCGTTTGTATCTTGTATACATTTGTGTTTATAGTATACCCATTTTGCCTTCAAAAATCAACGATATATCTCTACATTCCGATCTCTTTACAGATGATGAGCTTATCGCCCGGTTTGATTTTTCCATTTTCGAGATGGTTGATCTGACGGATACTCTCCTCGGTCGTCATATATTGTTTTGCCAGCGTCCACAGATCATCCCCGGATTTTACCATATACCCTACGATCCCCGGTTTTTTCGCCAGTTCCTCCCGGTCTGTTTCCTCCAGAGACACTTCTGTGATGACCTGCATCGGCACTTCTTTTCTTAAAAATACATCAAAATCCAGAACTGCCTTTACTTCTACTGAATCACTGCCAGTCATGGTCACTGAGATCTGTTCCACTCGGTTGGATAACTGATACCGCACGTCTTTTGGCATATCCGGACATTCCAGCAGATAAGAAAACGGAACCATTCCCTGCCAGTTTCCAAACGGAAGCGCATCATCCGCTTTCAGATACAAAAATGACACATGCAGGATTCCTTCAATCAGGATTCCCCCCTGTTTTTCCGCTCTTGTCTCCACATGCTCGATCTGCACACTTCCCGAGCTGTGACAGATCTGCAGAACATCGTCTTTCAGCTCCGGAAGCGACAGGTTTTCTACAATCTTGCATTTGGACTGATTCTGTAAAAGCAATTCTTCATAGACTGCCTCTCTTGTCTGATACGAAACTTTCTGTTCCAGAGAGTACAGATCTTCCAGAAGATTCAGCTCTTCCTCTTCATACAGATTGATCCGAAGACTTACGGTTCCCTCAATCCCGATGATGCGCATCTCTCCGTCCTCATCCATCCGTACATCTGCCAGTGTATCTTCCAGCGCGTGCTGCACATCATAATACATCCCTTCTGTCGCCCCGCTGCATTCGATTCGTCCCTCATAAGGAACACTCTGCTCCAGCCAGTCGGTCTTTCCTTCTTCTGAGAGATACATACAGAAAATCTGCAGTTCTCCCCGCAGAAGCAGTTCATCCTGTGCTGCCCGCACTTCCAGCTTGCGCCCTGTAATATCCGTCAGAAGCACCTGACCGATGCTCTCTTTTGTTCCGGGGATCGTAATTTCTTCTTTGATGCGGTATGTATCCTTTTTCGCAGTATGCAGCTTTAAGAGATTCACCGGTTTCTGCTTCTTGTAAATAGAAGCACTGCTCTCCAGATCCACCGCCGTCTCTTCTTCAATGAGAGTTTCACATCCGACTTCCATCTCAATCATCGCGCGGATACTGATCTTTCTGGAGTGTACCAGGGTCGTACCGAACTCTACCCGGATATTCCGGACAAAATACTGGGTGCGCTCTTCTCCCTCCGTGTACACCATTTCTTCAAACGGAATCTTGCCATCCAGTACTGCCGGCATCGGCTCTCCCTGATCCGTCACATACAAAATCTGGAAATACAGCTTTCCGGAAATCCGCACATAATTTTCCACCAGCTTGACATCCTCGATCTTGACAGTTCCCTGTCCCTTGATGATACGCCGCACATCCTGCTTTGCATCCGGAACATTGTAATCTTCGTCCAGATAAAACTGGTCAAATGTTTTTTTCCCTTCCTGATTATAACGGATTGTTTTCTGTATCAGCTCCATAAACTCCTCCTACTCAAATAAAATTTCTTTTTCTGTCTTTTTTAATTTCACCACCACATACGGATAGGTTACGACATCCTTTGTTTTCTCTCCTTTTTCCGGTCCCAGAAGACTTGTCTGGATCCGCACCGTTTTTTCCCCCTCCAGGATGGCATCGACCTTGATCTGATATCCGGTCTTATTCTGCGGTCCGTAGCTTCTGGCAGCGTAAATATCCTGCTCCACGGCATATGTCAGCATAAAAGGATGGGCTTTCTCCTGTTCCATCCATTCCTTTAGTTCTTCCGGGATTTCTCTTTCACTCATCAGCTGAAATGCTGCACTTTTCTCCCCTGTGATCTCCGGCTTTTTGCGGATACAGCCGCAGGGCAGCCAGATCGCTGACAGAATCATCATCCACAAAACCACAATTTTGAATGTTTTATTTTTTCTTTTTCTGTTCACCCTCTGCTCCGGAGTCCCTCTTTCCATTTATCTTATTAACATTTCTGTCTTTTTATGACCGCGAAACTTGTATTTCACAGGATGCTTTAGTATAATCTGTACTAGACTAAAAAGATGTCAGGCATCTTTGCCCCCAACGTCTAAAAAACTAAGAGAGAAGGTTTATAACATGATTCGTTTTATTTGTGTTGTTGTTTTCCTTATTCTGTTTCTTATTCTGACAATTCCAGTATTTTTCATTGAATGGCTGATCGGAAAGTTCAACCGCAATGCAAGAGACTACAGTTGTCTTCGAATCGTACAGTGGGGATTCAAAGCAATCTTAAAAGTAACCGGTGTACACACGACCGTAATCGGATTCGAAAATATTCCGGACGAGCCCGTGCTGTTTATCGGAAATCACCGCAGTTTCTTTGATATTCTTCTGACGTACTCCCGCTGTCCGAGACTGACCGGATATGTGGCGAAAAAGGAGATGGAAAAAATTCCGCTTTTATCTACCTGGATGCGCTTTGTATACTGTCTGTTTCTGGACCGTGAGAATCCAAAAGAGGGACTGAAAACCATCCTTCAGGCGATCGATTATGTGAAGCAGGGAATTTCCATCTGTATTTTCCCTGAGGGAACGAGAAACAAAGGCGAAGAGCTCAGTATGCTTCCTTTTAAAGAGGGCGCTTTTAAGATCGCCGCCAAAACAGGATGTGCGATCGTTCCGATTTCCATGAACAACACTGCCGCGATCTTTGAAAATCAGTTTCCAAGGATCAAAAAGGTCAATGTTGTCGTAGAATACGGAACACCGATCTATCCAAAAGATCTTGCACCGGAGGACAAAAAACACATCGGTGCTTATGTACAGAATATCATTCAGGAAACGATCAATAAAAATGCAGAATTAATCTGATTTAAAAAAGGAGATTTTTTATGAGAGCAGATAATTTAACATTGCTCACAGATTTATATGAGCTGACCATGATGCAGGGCTATTTTGAAAAACAGTCTGCAAACGAAACCGTGATCTTTGATGTATTTTTCCGGGAGAATCCGGTAAAAAACGGCTACTCCATCATGGCCGGTCTGGAACAGGTCATCGAATACATCAAAAATCTGAATTTTTCTTACGAAGATGTAGATTACCTGCGGGGACTCGGCATTTTCAGTGAGGACTTTCTCCACTATCTGAGTGGATTTCATTTCAGCGGAAATATTTACGCGATTCCGGAAGGAAGTGTGATCTTCCCGAAGGAGCCGATCTTAAAAGTCATCGCTCCGATCATGGAGGCACAGCTTGTGGAGACTGCGATCTTGAATATCATCAATCATCAGAGCCTGATCGCGACAAAAACAGCCCGTGTTGTCCATGCGGCACAGGGAGACGGTGTCATGGAATTTGGTCTCCGCCGTGCTCAGGGACCGGATGCCGGACTTTATGGAGCCAGAGCCGCTATGATCGGCGGATGTGTCGGCACATCTAATGTGCTTGCCGGCAAGATGTTTGATGTCCCGATCATGGGAACCCATGCCCACAGCTGGATCATGAGTTTTCCGGACGAGTACACCGCATTCAAAGCCTATGCCGAATTATATCCGGATGCATGTACCCTTTTGGTGGACACCTATGACACGTTAAAATCCGGAGTTCCAAATGCGATCCGTGTCTTCCGTGAAATGAAGGACGCCGGTATCCATCCAAAGAGCTACGGCATTCGTCTGGACAGCGGAGATCTCGCATACCTGTCCAAAAAAGCACGTGTCATGCTGGATGCCGCAGGATTTGAGGATGCCGTGATCGCAGCTTCCAACGATCTGGATGAGATGCTGATCAATGATCTGAAGATCCAAGGTGCAGCGATCACCTCATGGGGAGTCGGAACACATCTGATCACCTCCAAGGACTGCCCTTCCTTCGGCGGCGTTTACAAACTGGCTGCCATTGAAAAAGACGGCAAATTCCTTCCGAAGATCAAGATTTCAGAGAATACGGAAAAAATCACGAATCCGGGAAACAAAACCATTTATCGTGTATACGATAAAGAGACCGGAAAGCTTCGTGCGGATCTGATCTGTTTTGCGGACGAAACCTATGACACATCCGAAGAACTGCTTTTATTCGATCCAAACGAAACCTGGAAAAAGACTCGTCTTCCGGGCGGAAGCTACACGATGCGTGAGATGTTACAACCAATCTTCATCCACGGAGAATGTGTCTACACTTCTCCTTCTGTCATGGAGATCGCAGCATATTGCAAACAGGAAAAAGAGACTCTCTGGGATGAGACAAAACGGCTCTTATATCCACACAAAGTTTATGTGGATTTGTCCCGGAAGCTCTATGACACAAAAGCAAAACTGTTAAATGAAGTAAATAAATAAGATAGGAGATCATCATGAAAATTATCGTATTAGCCGGTGGACTCAGTACAGAACGCGACGTTTCTCTCGCTTCTGCTGCCGGAATCTGTAAAACATTACTGGAGAAAGGACACGATGCATTTCTTCTGGACGTATTTCTCGGCCTTGAGAACGCACCCGAGAATCTGGAAGACGTCTTTACACTGCCCGGACACGGTCTGGAAATCGCAAAGAATATTTCCGAAACAGAGCCGGATCTTGCAGCTGTAAAAGCTTCCCGTCCGGACCAGTCTGACTGCTTCTTCGGTCCGAATGTCATCGAACTCTGCCGCCTGGCAGATATGACCTTCCTCGGACTTCACGGCGGAGAAGGAGAAAACGGAAAGCTGCAGGCTTCATTTGATCTGCTCGGAATCCGCTACACAGGACCTGACTCGCTTGGATGTGCTGTTGCCATGGATAAAGGACTCACCAAACAGATTTTTATGGAAGCCGGTGTGGACACACCTTCCGGAGTCTGCCTGTATAAAGAAGGCAGTGACTGCTCCCTGGAATCTTTTGGACTTTCCTTCCCGGTCGTTGTAAAGCCATGCTCCGGCGGCTCCAGCATCGGAGTATATATTGTAAATACAGAAGAGGAATACCGTCAGGCACTGAAAAATTCTTTCCGTTATGAAAACGAAGTGGTCGTCGAAACTTACATCAAAGGCCGCGAATTTGCATGCGGCGTGATTGATGGAAAAGCACTTCCTCCGATCGAAATCATTCCCAAAAACGGATGGTTTGACTATGCCAACAAATATCAGGCAAATGCGACTGAAGAAGTATGCCCTGCCGATATCAGCGAAGAGATTGCAGAGCGCATGAAAGCTCTCACAGTCCGCGCTTTCCAGGCATTGAAGCTGAACGTATACAGCCGGGCTGACTTTATCCTGGACGCAGACGGCAATCTGTACTGCCTGGAAATGAATACCCTTCCGGGCATGACTTCTGCAAGCCTCCTTCCAAAAGAAGCACTTGCAGACGGAATTGAATACGGAGATCTGTGCGAGCTGATCATCCAGAAATCCATGGAAGCAAGATATCAGTAAGCAAATACAATAAAGGATGGAACGTTTATGAAAAACATGACATTGAAAGAAATCGCCGTTGCCTGTGGTGGAATTTATTACGGCGATGATGAAAGCTATTATAAAGAAGTTTCCAGCGTTGTGATCGACAGCCGGAAAGTAGAAAAAGACTGTCTGTTTATCGCCATTCGCGGTGCAAGAGTGGATGGACACATGTTCATCCCGCAGACGATCCGGGACGGCGCTCTGTGTGCGCTCTCCGAAAAGCGGATTGAAAATGCCTCTTATCCATACATTCTGGTCACCTCCTGTGAACAGGCATTGAAGGATATTGCCGAGCACTATCGGAAAAGCCTTAATCTGAAAGTCGTAGGTGTCACCGGAAGTGTGGGAAAGACCAGCACCAAAGAAATGATCGCATCTGTGCTTGGAGAAAAATATAACGTATTGAAAACAGCCGGGAACTTCAACAACGAGATCGGGCTCCCGCTTACGATCTTCAATATCCGCGAAGAACATGAGGTTGCCGTGCTGGAACTTGGTATCAGCAATTTCGGCGAGATGGAACGGCTTGCAAAGATTGCCCGTCCTGACATCTGCGTCATCACCAATATCGGAGTTGCCCATCTGGAGCATTTAAAGTCCAGAGACGGTATTTTGAAAGCAAAAACGGAGATTTTCCTCTATATGAACCCGAACGGTTCCATTATCTTAAACGGGGATGATGATAAACTCTCAACCGTTCACCCTGCAAACGGAATCCAGCCGGTCTTCTTTGGTCTGGATGACAGCCGGGATTTTTATGCGGATCAGGTAGAATCCTGCGGACTGCGCGGTACCAATGCCGTCTTCCACACACCAAATTCAACCTTCTCTGCACATATCTCGATTCCGGGAGAACATATGGTTCTCAATGCACTTGCCGGCATTGCCGCAGGGTATGCACTGGGAATGAACGACGAAGAGATCAAAGCCGGCATTGAAGCTTTGGTTCCTCTGGCAGGACGCAACAATCTGATCGAGACAGATTCCCTTACGATCATTGATGACTGCTACAATGCTAATCCGGCTTCCACAAAAGCATCTCTGGATGTTCTTGCAAAGGCAGACACTCGTCAGATTGCAGTCCTTGGCGATATGTTTGAACTGGGGCCGACAGAAAAACAGATGCACTATGAGGTCGGAAAATATGCTGCCGGCCTTGGAATCGATATACTTGTCTGCATCGGACAGCTCTCAGAACATATGGCAACCGGTGCAAGTGAACAGTGTTCCAAAACACAGGTATTTTATTTTGAAACAAAAGATGACTTTTTCGAACAGGCAGATCGTATTTTAAATCCAAAGGATACAGTTCTTGTCAAAGCTTCCAACGGTATGAAGTTTTCCGAGATCGTCAGTGTACTAAAAGAGAGGTAACATATGGACTACCAGATGCTCGTTCTTGATCTGGACGGCACTTTGACCAATTCCAGAAAAGAACTTACAGAACCGACAAAACAGGCACTCATCGAGATTCAGGAGGAAGGAAAGAAAGTTGTACTTGCCAGCGGACGCCCGATCAACGGTATCGTTCCTCTGGCAGAAAAGCTGAATCTTTCCAAATACGGCGGATATATGCTCTCCTTCAACGGAGCCAGGATTACCCAGTGCTCTACCGGAGAGATCATCTATAATCGTACCCTGCCTGCCGACGTGATTGCGCCGATCTATGAAATTACATCCACCTATCCGGGACTGGATATTCTGACTTATGACGGGAACCAGATTCTGTCCGGTATTGCTTCCAACGAATATACCGAAAAAGAATCTTTTATCAATAAAATGGAAATCGTACAGGTACCGGATTTCGTATCCCGACTGACTTTCCCTGTCAACAAACTGTTGATTGCAGGAGAACCGTCTATCTTGGAAGAACTGATGCCGCACCTCCAGCAGAAGTTTCATAAGCTGCTGAATATTTACCGGTCTGAGCCGTTTTTCCTGGAGATCATGCCACAGAATATCGACAAAGCATACTCTCTGCAAAAACTGCTAAACAGCATCGGACTGACTGCAGATTCTATGATCTGCTGCGGAGATGGCTTCAATGACATTTCCATGATCGAATACGCCGGACTTGGCGTTGCCATGGAAAACGCACAGCCGATCGTCAAAGAAACGGCTGATTTTATCACGAAATCCAATGATGAAGATGGGATTTTACATGTGATCAATACGTTTTTACGGTAACCTGATTATAAAGACTATAAAAGAAGGGGAAGACTGCACGTTATAAATTGCAGGCTTCCCCTTTTATGAAGGTTCCTTTCAGTTCCACTATCGCTGGGTTTAATTATGTCATGTTCTTCATTTTATATCCATGCTAAGCTTGTTAAAGATTCGTAAGCATTTTGTAAAACCTCCTGTTTTGCAAAACATTGATTACACACTATCCTCATATTTTTAAAAAATATTATAACAAAACGAAATCAGAAACGGCACCAGTGCGGAACAGATCACTCCGTTAAACACAGACAGTACCACGGTCTCTTCGTTCGTATACCGTATCATCATCGGCAGTGTCGTATCTTCACTGGTTGCTCCCGCCGGCGCAATACAGGTATAATAATTCAGTTTTTTCGAAATCCACGGAATGCTGAAAAAGGAGAAAATCTCCCGCAGCAGATTACTTAAAAATGCGATACTTCCCGCCTGTGCTCCCGCCAGATTGCCAATGGTAACCCCGGAAAGGCTGTACCAGCCAAGTCCACTGGCAATTGCTGTACTCTCACCAAGCGGCATCCCTGTCAGAAGTCCTCCCGCGATTCCTCCTAAAATAGAGCCAACTACGATTCCCAGGGGAATCACAAAAATTTTAATATGATATTCCTTGATCTTACTGACAATCCCCTGATTAAAACCAATGCTGATTCCTACCAGAAACATCAGCAGGTATAAGATCATATCTTTATTCGAAGTAATCCAGGATACGATCACGTTCTCGTCCAATCCTGTCATTCCGCAGGCAATGCCGCCAAGCAGCGCAATAATTGCCAGATATACCATGTCTATTTTCTCCCCTTTCCAGTCTTTTTATTTTCTAAAAAACGTCTGGTCAGAGGATAGACCAGAAGAACCGATCCCACAGACGGCAGCAAAAAGAAAATCACACTCTGAATTCCCAATGTAGAAAGTTCTTCCAGAAAGTTTTCCCGGCTTCCCAGCAGAACTCCCATGGAAAAAATCAGAAACAGTGTGCACACTACCTGCAAGATCTGATTCCACCTGTTTAAATTGCGTGGCAATAAAAATTTGCCGGCCAGCACTCCAATACACATAATCACAATAACATCCATCGTTTGTATCCCCGTTCTTTCTCTCCTTTTCAGGTGTATAAAAAACACCCCATTCGTACAAGGATATCACGAAAAATATGTTATCGTCAATGTCCTATAAGTCCAGAGTTTCCAGGACTTTTTTCAATTCCGCGGCAGACTGTCTCAGTTTCTCATGCTCTTTTTCATCCAATGGAATCTCAAGCACCTGCTCTGCTCCTTTCTGGGAAACCAGAGTCGGAACACTGATACAAAGATCTTCCAATCCATATTCGCCCTCCATCAGACTGGAAACTGGCAGAACAGAATTTTCATCACGGATAATACTTTCTGCAATTCTGCCTACTGCCATAGCTACTCCGTAATAGGTCGCACCCTTTCGCTCAATGATCTCATATGCACTGTCGCGAACTTCTTTATAAATCCGCTCCATTGCCGCATCATGCTCATAATGGCCGCGCAGCTCACAGAAATCATGGATATCAATTCCCGCAACATTCGCACTGCTCCAGACAGCCAGCTCACTGTCTCCATGCTCTCCGATGATAAACGCATGAACACTTCTGCTGTCCACATCCAGATGTTCACTCAACAGATAGCGGAATCTTGCAGAATCCAGAACTGTTCCGCTTCCAAACACACGCTCTTTTGGATAACCGGAAATCTTCAATGCCGCATATGTCAGAATATCCACCGGGTTTGCCACGATCAGAAGGTTTCCCTCAAAATTTCGTTTTGTAATCTCCGGAATAATTGATTTGAAGATCGCCACATTTTTGTGTACTAAATCCAGTCTTGTCTCTCCTGGTTTCTGGTTTGCTCCCGCTGTAATGATGATCAAAGCACAGTCACTGATATCATCATAATCCCCTGCATAAATCTTCATGGAATGAACAAACGGTCTTCCATGACTGAGGTCCATGGCCTCGCCTTCTGCCTTCTCCTTGTTCGCATCGATCAGAACCAGCTCTGAAAACAACCCCTTCTGTACCAGGCTGAACGCCGTAGATGCTCCTACAAATCCACATCCTATCACTGCTGCTTTTTGAATATTCATCATATCAATCTCCCTCACTTTTATACTAAAATAATAACTATTACTGATTTAAACCCTACCATAAAACTAGGAATTATGCAATTCTTTTTCCTGAATTTCCCAGATTGTGTCAAAAAAAGAACAACATCCCAGTTTTGAAACCTCTCTACTAGAATGTTGTTTTTTTCTGAAATTATTCTTTTTTAACCGATTACCTGATGATTCAGCCATTTTTTATTTTTCAGCCGAATCGCATAAATGATTCCACGTACAGACCAGTCTACAAACATTCCGATCCATACCGCCATCGGTCCCATTCCGAATCCTCTTGCGAGAATCATTGCAAGAAGCACTCTGCAAAACCACATCGAAAGTACTGACACGGTCATTGTAAACTTCACATCTCCAGCCGCACGGAATCCATATGCCGGAATGAAAGAAAATACCCATGCAACAGGTTTGACAATCGTGATCCAGGTTACCATATGAATACAAAGTCTTGCACTCTCCGCTTCCATTCCCCCGAATTTTGTAATTGGATAGACGAGAATATACATCACAAGACAGGAAATTACAATTACGACCTCTGAAACAATACTCAGCTTTTTCACATAATAAATCGCTTCATCCTTACGACCGGCGCCGAGACTTTCTCCCACAACGGTCATCAGCCCGACACCAACTCCGATTGCCAGAATTCCATTTAGATTTTCAATCAGATTGGCCATTCCCTGAGCTGCAATGGCAGCCGTTCCCATCAGAGAAACTGTAGACTGGATTGCCAGCTTTCCAAACTGGAACATACTGTTTTCAATTCCTGAAGGAATTCCGATATTCAAGATTCTTCTGATCTCTTTCCACTGCGGACGAATCGTAAAGTAATCGTACACGGGGATTTCCAGATCTGGTTTTCGAAGTTTGTACATAACTACAAACATGGCAAACATTCTTGCAAGCAGCGTTGCACAGGCAGAGCCTGCCACACCAAGATGAAGCCCCCATACAAACCAGATATTCAGCACAATATTTACAATATTCGAACAAATCGAGATCTTCATCGGAAGACTGCTGTTCTCCTGTGCTCTCAGAATACAGGAACCGTCATCGTACAATGCAATAAATGGATAGGAGATGGCAGAAAAGAAAAAGTACTGCTTTGCATTTGTCATCACGTTCTCTTCGACTTCTCCGAAGATCAGCCCCAGAATCTGGCCATTAAATAAAAAACAGATGATTCCAATCAGAGCTGACAGATAAAATGTGATAAAAATCAACTGTCTTGCCGCCTCCTTCGCATGATCCTGCCTTTTACATCCCAGATAATGCGAGCAGACTACCGTTCCCCGGATGCCAGTGCAAAAAATGCCTGTACGATCAGAATATTGATGGAATCCACCAACGTCACCGCTGAAATAGCTGCCGAACCAAGATTACTGACTACCAGAGTATCCACGGTTCCCATAAAGGAATTCAAAAGCTGATCGATTGCAAGCGGAATCAATAGAGCCGCCATTTTCTTGTTATCAAATAGATGCTTTTGTGCATCCACTTTTTTGCCCCCTCTTTATGTTCTGTCAAATCATTTTGATCAAATACGTTCTTAGGATACACCCATAGTTTCTATTATGCAAGAATAGAGAACAAATCTTGCAGATTTATCTTCTCACGTATTCTCTATCCTCTTTTATGAACATCAAAACAAATCCTGCCAGCAGCAGTATCGCCGCAATCCAGATCGTCCGATCACCAATCTGCCGGCTGAATAATGCTCCCATGGCCGCTCCAACCGCAAAAACCAGAATTACAAAGTAATAATGCATACTTTTTTTCTTCAGTTCCTGATTGCCCGTTACCTGATATTTACAGAGCATTTCTGTCGCACTTCGCATATTTCCGATACACATGGTCGTTGCACACGGAATCCCGTGGAATTTCCGGAAGGCATTTACCTGCATCGCACAACTGAATGACATCATCGCATTGGCCGGTACATTCATACTCTGCGGAAACAAGCCTACCAAAAACAGCAATATGATCTGAATGACCAGCACAATCTGTCTCCAGTGGATTTTTTCGCTTTCTTTGCACAGATTCTGAATGCGGACTGCCACATAAACACCACTGATAAACGCCAGCAACGGAATCAGATAATGAAGCGCAACGCCCCAGTTTCCCTCTGCAAGATTCTGTCCCAAAAGTACAATATTTCCTGTCTGGGCATTGGCAAATACTTTGCCTCTGCAATTATAAGAATAGGCATCCTGCAAACCACCGGCCAATGTAAGAAATATTGCCAGCGGCATGGATTCTGACATCTGTCCTTTTGCTTTCATTTCTAAACACCTCTTTTTTTGCAGATATCAAACAGACAACATCTGTCACAATATGGTGCTGTCCTTGCAGTACAGATTTCTCTTCCATGATATACAAGACGATGGCAAAAGCTGCTGCCCTCCTCCGGAGGAATGATCTTCCACAAAGCCATCTCTACCTTTTTCGGCTCTTTGATCCCATCTACAAGTCCCATTCGATTGACCAGACGGATACAGTGTGTATCTGTCACGATCGCCGGTTTTCCGAATACATCGCCCATGATCAGATTGGCACTTTTTCTTCCGACTCCCGGAAGTTTTAATAATGCATCAAAATCATCCGGCACTTCTCCATGATACTCATCACGCAGAATCCTCATACAGGCGCTGATATCTCTCGCTTTGCTTTTCCCAAGCCCGCAAGGTCTTACGATTGCTTCAATCTCCTGTGGATCTGCTTCTGCCAGTGCATTTACATCTGGAAACTTTGCATACAGATCTTTTACAACAATATTGACTCTCTCATCTGTACATTGTGCTGCCAGACGCACTCCTACCAGAAGCTTCCACGCCTCACTGTGGTCATAATCGAGCGTACAATCCGCATCCGGATACGCCGTGCGAAGTCGTTCTATGATCTCCAGTGCAAGTTGCTTTTTTGTCATATGTAATCAACTCCTCTTTTACTATGGTAAACTTTTATTTTTTTCACAATCCGTTTTTTATCATAGCACAAAACAGCCGACATACCAACAGGTACGCCGACTGTTTTTTAATATCTTCCATTTATACACGATTTCTGTACTTCCTGCTAAAAATAACCAATATCACAATATCCACTCCCATCGCCACTGCTGCCACACACCATGCCGCATTGACTCCGTTCCATTCGGTCAGCACTCCCAAAAGATTCATAATAATAAATCCGGCAACACTCTGAATCGTACTGAAGATCGAACTGTAAGCAGATCTTGTCTCACTTTCTATACAATCGCACATCCAGGTTGAAGTGGCAGATTGTTCCACACCAAATCCAAATTCAATCAATCCCGCTCCCATCACAAAACCCGGAAAAGAGGGTAATACAAAAAGAAGTACAAACCCAAAAATACTCATAATATATCACTTTTTTCCTATGCTACAACATTCGTATCTCTGAAATACTGCGGTGTCATACCTGTATACTTTTTAAACGTCCGGTAATAGTGTGACAAATCATAAAAACTCAATCTCCGTGCGATTTCTCCTACCGGTACGCCCGACTGGAGCATCATCTTCGATTCTTCAATTTTTCTCTGATTGACATATTCATTAATGGATATCCCTACTTCCTCCTTAAATCTGCGACGAAGAGCACTTTCTGACAAATAGAACTGCTTTGCAAGCTCTGTAACTTTAATCGTGTCATAAATTTTCAAGTTAATATGTTGCAGGATACATCGGATCAGTGATGTTCTTGCCTGATTGGAAACACCATGAAGCTCTTTTGTAAAATGTATGATTGCAGTGTCTCTCGTTCCCATTTCTGCAAGACCACTTTTTAATAATTCCAGGTCTCCCTGACTGACAAGATTCATGATCTTATTTTCATAATAAAATGTATACTGCTCTACCCGGAATGTCTCATATGCTGTATCTTCTGCTGATTTCCACACCAACTCCAGTTGATTTTCAGTCACTTGTTTATGTAGCTCTTCAGAATAAATCTCTTCCAAATTCATATCAAACAAAAATCCAAGAAGAATCAGATAATCCCGAATATCTCCCAGTGGATATACCGGAAGTGAAGAGTAATATTCCCAGCATTCTTTTTCTGACAAAATTTTCTTATTTTCCGGAGTCAGATTGTCATATACATGAGAAAACTCTGTACTGGTAACATTATTTATTCGAAACGCTCCAATTACAATTCTGACATCCTGATACCATAAGCACAGAAAAATTTCATTTAACATCCCGCTGTAAAACCGTACAACCTCATCTGAAATATTTTTTTCTTTAAATTCATATGAAATCGGATGCTTATAAATTGATTTGTAGCTTTTCAAAACCCGATTTGTCTCTCTTTCCAATATCCATATGGGCATTTTCAACATCACATGTAACGATTTGATTTTCTTTAAATCCTGTTCACTCAAATCCATATATCCCTCTCCTCTTTCATTTTCTATTCATACGGTACTTTCCTTCATTATTACATAATCAGAGTTGTTTTACCACGCTGCTTTTTGAACTTCCAACATAATTCAGAAATACTGTCACCTTCTTCAGCATTCTCAACAAGACCCACAAGATCTCATTTTTAAATGATCATGCGGGTCTTTGTTGGTGTATTATTTTGATATGAAACACATATCACTTAATAATTTTCTGTATTGTAGTTTCCTTTAGTTCATTTTCAAAATGCTCCTGCATTTTGAGGTACGTTTCTCTCAAACGACATGCCTCTGTTGCAAAACAGCTGCAATACCGGTCATCCTCAAGGCATCGATTCCATTTCATGGTTCTTTCCATGGTATCCATAATCTCGAATAAATTAATCTGTTCTGTCTCTTTTTGCAAAATATACCCGCCATGAATTCCCGTATTTATGGCCAAAATCCCCGCATGATTCAATTTCCTCATAATCTTATAAATAAAAGGCTGTGAAATTTTCAGATTCTCTGACAACTCTCTGGATGACACTATTCTCCGCTGCTTTGCCATATAGATGACTATACGAATGGCATAGTCTGTTGCAATATTCAATTGCATCTTATTCCTCCTTTCAAAAGGCTGAACAGTAATAGTGTTTTTTTGCTGTCATATTTTTCCACCATCATGTCTTTCGCCTCTTTCTTTATAATACATACTAAACCGCCACGCTACACTTTTACCTGAAAGGAGTCAGTTCTTACATGCATTTCTCAATTTATACATTGTCGGACGAAGATATTTTTTCAATCCTTTTTTCTTTAGGTCTTCTCAAAAACGGTCAACGGCGTATAATTAAAATTAACCGCAGCGGTTAAGGAGGAAGAAGATCATGAACAAAAAATTTTTTGCACTGCCCGTCCAGAAACAGGAGGCGATTCTCAATGCGGGATTTTGTGTATTCTCACAGAACTCTTATAAGAAGAGCCCTACAAGTGAAATTGCCGATGCTGCAGGTATCAGTAAATCCCTGTTGTTTCACTATTTTTACAACAAAAGAGAACTGTATCTTTTTCTATGGGAAAAATGTGCGCAGATTACCATGGAGGCTCTGGAAAAAAGCGGCTGTTATGAGCAGACTGATCTGTTCGATTCCATGAATTTAGGTCTTCAGGCAAAGCTGGAGATCATGCGCCGATATCCGCATATGGGTACATTTGTAATGAAAGCATATTATGAAAAAGATCCAGATGTACGCCCTGCGATTCAGGAAAGCATTGCAAAATACGCTGATTTTAAGACAAATACCGTCCTGTTAAATCTGAATCCGGAACATTTTATTGAAGGACTTGATCTGGAAATGATGTATCTCGATATGCTATGGGCATCTGAAGGATATATCTGGGAAAAGCTGCAGCATGATCATATCAATGTTGATGAGATCGAAGCGGATTTTATAAAACTGATTGATTTCTGGAAATCCATTTACTTGCAGAAAGAGAGGTAACTTTATGAATGCGATCCAACTATCAAATCTAACCAAATATTACGGAAAATCCAGGGGAATCTTAAATTTAAACCTGGATGTAAAAGAAGGGGAATTCTTTGGCTTTATCGGTCCAAACGGCGCCGGTAAATCCACCACGATACGTACACTGCTCGGCCTGATCACGCCCTCATCCGGTCAGGCAAAGATTTTTGATGAGACAATCCGGAAGCGCAATCCCAAAATTCGTTCCCACATCGGCTACCTGCCTTCTGAGGCGGTGTTCTACCGTGGAATGAAAGTCAAAGACCTGTTAAAATTATCTGCTGATCTTCATTACAAAGACTGTTCTGTGGAAAGAGAGATACTATGCAGACGCCTGCAGCTGGATGTCAACCGGAAGGTCGATGAATTATCTTTCGGTAATCGAAAAAAAGTAGCAATCGTATCTGCACTCCAACATCAGCCAAAGCTTCTGATCTTAGATGAACCGACAAGTGGTCTGGATCCTCTGATGCAGAGGGAGTTTTTCCATATTATCCGGGAGCGCAATGAACAGGGCGCTACCGTATTTCTTTCCAGCCATGTCCTCTCAGAAATTCAACGGAATTGTACGAGAGCCGCGATCATCCGAGAAGGGCGGATCATTGCCTGTGACCGTGTGGAGGCGCTTTCTAAAACAAATGCCAAGCGGATCAGCGTACAGGGACAGGTATCGCTTGATTCTCTGGAAGAAATTCGTGACCTGAAGGAAAATGACGGTGTTTTCAGCTTTCTTTACGGTGGAGATATCCATCGGCTCCTTGAAACACTCTCAGCCGGAACGATCACCGATCTTTCCATTTCGGACCCTGATCTGGATGAAATTTTTCTGCACTACTATGAAAACGGAGGTGAACAGGTATGATTCTAATCAAGCATGAATTAAAACAGGGATGGAAATCACTTGCCGTCTGGACTGCTTCTATCGGATTTTTTATTATCATCTGTGTGTTCCTGTATCCGGAAATGAAGGGAGAAATGGAAGACATGAACGAAATGTTCTCCTCTATGGGAGCCTTTAGTTCAGCATTTGGTATGGATCGTCTGAATTTTGGCACTCTGATCGGTTTCTACGCAACAGAATGTGGCAATATTTTAGGGCTGGGCGGTGCATTCTTTGCATCTCTTATTGCAGTCAGCAGCCTTGCCAAAGAGGAGAAAGAACACACCGCAGAATTTTTATTCGCACACCCGATCAGCAGAAAAAAGATTCTCACGGAAAAACTGACCTCTGTCTTGTTCCAGCTTCTGATATTGAATGTGATCGTGTTCCTGTTTTCCGTTGGATCCATTTCACTGATCGGTGAAGAAATACTCTGGAAAGAAATCTGCCTGCTGCATCTTGCCTATTTTCTGATCCAGATTGAGCTTGCCGGCATCTGTTTTGGAATCTCCGCATTCCTGCGCCGCAGCGGACTCGGCATCGGACTTGGCATTGCCACAATGATGTATTTCCTGAACATTATTGCCAATATCTCCGATCAGGCAAAATTTCTGAAATATATCACCCCGTTTGGTTATGCAAACGGAGCAGATATTGTTGAAAACGGCAGTCTGGATACCGGTATGGTTTTGACGGGGATGCTGTTTGCTGTAATCGGGATTTTAACCGCTTATTGGAAGTACAGCAGAAAAGATATTCAGGCATAAAAAACACAGCCTTTTAAGTTCCTTTTCCTGTATGATAATCCATTTTACCACCGAAGTTCATAATTCTCCAGAAGAGATTTACCTTATGGCGTTCTTCATGGATCTTACATACTCACCTATGTAATCCGGCGCCTCTTTTCCATGCTTTTCCAAAAGCTTGATAATCGCGGAGCCTACAATGGCTCCATCCGAGATATCTGCCATTTTCTTTGCCTGCTCAGGCGTGGAAATGCCGAATCCGATTGCACAGGGTACATCCGTATTTTTTCTTATCACTTTTACGATCGAATCCAAATCCGTCTTGATCTCACTTCTCACTCCTGTCACTCCGAGACTGGAAACGATATAAATGAAACCTTCCGCTTCTTTTGCGATCATTGCAATCCTGTTTTTAGAGGTTGGAGCAATTAAAGATATCAGATCTACACCATACTGACTGCAGATCGAATGAAATTCTTCTTTCTCCTCAAAGGGCAGATCAGGAAGAATCAAGCCACCAATCTCAATCTCTCGACACGCAGAAATAAACTTTTGGGCACCGTAGGAGAAAACTACATTGGCATAAGTCATAAAAACCATTGGCACTGTTACATCTTTCCGCAACTCTTTTACGAATGCAAATATTTTATCCGTAGTGATTCCTCCATTTAATGCTCTTAAATTTGCACCCTGAATGACGGAACCTTCTGCGGTAGGATCAGAGAACGGTATGCCAAGTTCGATGAGATCTGCACCATTCTCTGCGGCAGCCCGGACAGCCCTGGCTGTTGTTTCCAGATCCGGATCGCCGCAAGTAATAAAGGCGATAAAAGCCTTTCCTTTTTCAAATGCTTTTTTAATGTTACTCATAAATATCCTCCCCTCTGTAACGGGCAATCGCGGCGCAGTCCTTATCACCTCTGCCTGAAATCGTAATCACAATAATTTTATTCGGATCCATTGCCGGTGCAATTTTCATCGCGTGAGCAACTGCATGCGCCGATTCGATTGCCGGAATAATGCCTTCCGTCTTTGCAAGATATTCAAATGCATTTACTGCTTCATCATCCGTGACCGGCACATATTCGGCTCTGCCGATGTCATGCAGATAAGAGTGTTCAGGACCTACCCCGGGATAATCCAGGCCGGCGGAAATGGAGTAAACAGGAGCGATCTGACCATACTGATCCTGACAAAAGTAAGACTTCATCCCATGGAAGATTCCCAGTCTGCCTGTTGAGATTGTAGCTGCTGTCTCCGCGGTATCAATTCCTCTGCCCGCTGCTTCACAGCCAATCAGTCTGACATTCTCATCTTCAATAAAGTGATAAAAACTGCCGATTGCATTGGAACCACCGCCTACACAGGCTATCACCGCATCCGGCAATCTTCCTTCTTTAACAAACATCTGATCTTTGATTTCTTTAGAAATAACTGCCTGAAAATCACGCACGATCGTCGGAAACGGATGCGGTCCCATGACTGAGCCGAGACAATAATGCGTATCGGAAATACGGGAAGTCCACTCACGCATTGCTTCGGAAACCGCATCTTTCAGAGTTGCCGTCCCTGTTTTAACCGGAATCACCTCTGCTCCAAGCAGCCTCATACGATATACATTAAGCGCCTGGCGAACGGTATCTTCTTCGCCCATAAACACCACGCACTCCATCCCCATAAGGGCTGCAGCAGTTGCAGTTGCAACACCATGCTGACCAGCTCCGGTTTCAGCGATCAGCCTTGTTTTTCCCATCTTTTTTGCAAGCAGAGCCTGCCCCAGTACGTTGTTGATTTTATGCGCACCAGTATGATTGAGGTCTTCACGTTTGAGATATATTTTGGCGCCGCCAAGGTCTTTGGTCATTTTCTCTGCATAGTACAATCTGGATGGTCTGCCTGCGTATTCATTTAAGAGTTCTGTAAGCTCCCGGTTAAATTCGGGATCGTTTTTATAGTTGTTATATGCTTCTTCCAGTTCAATCACTGCATTCATCAATGTTTCGGGAATATACTGTCCACCGTGAATCCCGAAGCGTCCGTTTGGATTCGTCATAATCGTTCTTCCTTTCTGACAGCAGCAACAAATGCCGCCATTTTCGTTTTATCTTTAAGCCCATCTGTCTCAATGCCTGAACTGACATCGACCGCATACGGGTTTAATTGTCTCACCGCATTTTCTACATTATCAATAGAAAGTCCGCCAGCGAGGAAATACGGTCTTTGTATGTTTTGTATCTTCTTCCAGTCAAATACAGTTCCTGTTCCTTCGCCGGAATCAAGCAGAATATAATCTGCAGAACAAGATTCGGCATTTGTAATATCTTCTGACTCTTTTATACAAAAAGCCTTGATGATCGGTTTATCAGTAAGCGCCCTCAGTTGATTGATATCATTTTCATCTTCAACGCCATGAAGCTGGGCAATATCAATAATTCCTTTATTTAAGAGAGCCGCAATCTGTTCAGCCGCTTCATTTACAAATACCCCAACTGCTTGAATGTCAGGATCAAGCAGCTTTTTTAATTCTGCTGCTTCTTCAGGCGTTACATATCGTCTACTTTTCGGTGCAAACACAAAACCAATATATTCTGGTTTCAATTCATTGGCTGCATCTATATCACAAGGACGAAACAACCCACAGAGCTTCATTTTTGTCATAGCACACCTCTCAGTTCGGCAAGCTTGGCTGCTTTATTCTCTGCTCTCATAAGTGTTTCTCCAATTAAAACAGCATCCGCACCGATCTCACAGAGTTTTCTTACATCTTCGGCACTGCTTACACCACTTTCAGAAACAAACAGTACATCCGGCGGGATTAGCTTTCTGAATCTGCGGCTATTGCCGGTGTCCACCGAGAAATCTTTGAGATTGCGATTGTTGACTCCTATCATACGTGCCCCGGCATTTAATGCCATTCTCACTTCGCATTCATCGTGTGTCTCCACCAAAGCAGAAAGTCCCAGCTCATCGCAAATGCTGATATATTCTTTTATTTGTTCCTCACTCAATATAGAGCAGATCAAAAGCACCGCTGATGCGCCTAACACCTTTGCCTCGTAGATCATGTACTCATCCACCGTAAAGTCCTTTCGCAGACAGGGAACAGAAACAGCGTCGGCAATTTTTTTCAGATACTCGTCACTTCCGAGAAACCATTTTGGTTCGGTCAGTACCGAGATGCAGTCTGCCCCTGCCGCTTCATAGTCCTTTGCAATCTGCAGATATGGAAACTCTTGAGCGATGATTCCTTTGGATGGAGAGGCTTTTTTGCACTCGCAGATAAAAGAAAGTCCCGGTTTTTTGATTGCTTTTTCAAATGTAAAATTGCCTTTCGGCAGGGATAACGCCTGCTGTTTCAACTCTTCAAGTGATATTCTTAACTTTGCCTGCACGGTGCGCTCTCGGGCGCAGCCGGTAAGCTGATCTAAAATCGTCATACTCACACCTCCGAACGGTTGCTGACTTCAATGAGCTTATTCAGTGTTTCCAGCGCCTTACCCGAGTCAATGATTTCTGCGGCAAGTGCGATACCCTCTTTCATACTGTCTGATTTTCCACCAATGTAAAGTGCCGCACCGGCATTTAAAAGCACAGCATTTCTCTTGTAACCTTTTTCTCCGTTCAGAATTGCAAGGGTAATTTTTGCGTTTTCTTCAGGCGCACCACCCCTCAAATCTTCTTTCGTACATCTTTCGAACCCGAAATCTTCCGGCGTGATCACTGAAGATTTGAACCAGCTGTCTCGAATCTCACATATCGTGGTTGGTGCGCTCATGGAGATTTCGTCCAGCTTATCCTGCCCATACACAACCATCCCGCGCCTGATACCAAGCTGAATCAATACCTGTGCCAATGGTTCCACAAGATACTCGTCATACACACCGAGAAGCTGCATAGAAGGTGTCCCCGGATTGGTAAGAGGGCCGAGGATGTTGAACACCGTACGGAATCCCAACTCCTTGCGGATTGCTCCCACATGTTTCATTGAAGTATGATATTTCTGTGCGAAGAAAAAACACATTCCCACTTCATCCAGAAGCTCCAGACACCTCTCAGGGCTCTGCTGAATGTTTACGCCGAGGGCTTCCAGACAATCTGCCGTTCCGCATTGTGAGGATGCTGCACGGTTTCCATGTTTGGCCACTTTCATACCTCCTGCAGCGGCAACCAGAGCTGATGTAGTGGAAATATTGAAGCTGTGCGCATTATCACCACCGGTTCCTACAATTTCAAAAAGATCCATTCCTGTTTCGACCTTCATGGCATGCGCTCTCATAGCGGCCGCACATCCGGCAATTTCATCGGTTGTTTCTGCTCTGGCACTTTTGGTTGACAAAGCTGCAAGAAATGCAGCGTTCTGCGTCGCAGTTGTTTCACCGCTCATGATTTCATTCATAACAGAATATGCCTCATCGTAAGTGAGGTCTTCTTTATTGACGATTTTTACAATGGCTTCTTTGATCATGACTCATATCTCCTTTATAAAATTTCTAAGCATTTGCTTTCCATCCGGTGTCATTATGGATTCGGGATGAAATTGTACCCCGTAGATCGGATATTCTTTATGCTGCACTGCCATTACCTCTCCGTCCGCAGTGAAAGCGGTGATTTTCAGACATTCGGAAATTGTGTCGGCATCTGCCGCAAGAGAATGATACCTGGCAACGGGAGCAATTTCAGGACAGCCCGCAAACAACGGACAATTTATGTCAAATTTGACATCCGATTGTTTTCCATGCATCCGTTCTTTTGCGTAAGTAATGGTTGAACCAAATGCCGTACATATTGCCTGATGTCCGAGACAAACACCGAGAATCGGAATTTCCTTCCCGAGTATTTTTACGGCTTCAACAATTATGCCTGCATCTTCAGGTCTGCCCGGACCGGGAGACAGAATCATGCGGTCAGGTGTTAGTTCTTTTATCTCATCAACTGTCATTTCATCATTACGGATGACTTTGATATTCGGATCTATTTCGCCAATGAGCTGGTAGAGGTTATAAGAAAAGCTGTCATAATTATCGATAAGTAAGATCATAATTCTGCCTCCTGTGCAAGTTTCAACGCTTTCAGCGAGGATCTGGCTTTGTTGATGCATTCTTCATACTCCTTTTCAGGTACGGAATCTGCCACGATCCCGGCTCCGCTTCTAACAAAAACCTTCCCGTTTTTCTTGTAGGCGATACGAATCGCAATACAGGTGTCCATATTTCCTGTGAAGTCGATGTATCCAATGGCGCCGCCATAGATTCCCCGCTTGTTGTTTTCAAGTTCTCCGATAAGCTGACAAGCCCGGATCTTCGGTGCACCGGAAAGTGTTCCGGCAGGCAATACCGCTTCAATGGCATCAAGTGCATCGTGTTTCTCTGTTATTTCACCCCGTACAGTAGAGCCAATGTGCATAACATGGGAGAATCGTTCAACAGAATGCAGTTTTTCCACCTGAACGGTGCCAAACTTACTGATTTTACCAAGATCGTTTCTGCCAAGGTCAACCAGCATATTATGTTCGGCCAGCTCCTTTTCATCTGCAAGCAGCTCTGTTTCCAGTGCTTTATCTTCCTCATCGTTTTTTCCTCTCGGTCTGGTACCGGCAAGCGGAAAGGTGTGAAGCACACCATTTTCCAGCTTTACCAGAGTCTCAGGCGAAGCGCCTGCAACCTCGACATCCGTTCCTGAAAAATAGAACATATAAGGAGACGGATTGATTGTTCTAAGAACACGGTAGGTATTGAGCAGGCTTCCTTCAAAGGGAGCAGACAGTCGGTTTGACAGCACAATTTGAAAGATGTTTCCCTCATGAATATGGTGTTTTGCCTTTTCCACCATGGCACAGAACTGTTCTTTGCCAAACAGTGATGTAACCTCTCCCAGAAGCTTCCCGCCTGGTTCCTCCCTCTTTTCTCCATTTCTAAGAAGTTCAATCAGTCGCTTCAGTTCCATAACTGCTTTATTATATCTGACCTCAACATCATCAAGCAGCATATTGACAATAAGAACGATTTTTTGTCTGAGATGATCAAAAGCAATAACCTTATCAAAAAGCATCAGATCAACATCCTTAAAATCCTCTGTGTCTTTGGCGCCGCATTTCACTGTTGGTTCACTGTAACCAAGATAGTCGTATGAAAAATATCCGACAAGACCTCCCGTAAATGTTGGAAGATAATCAAAACGCGGACTTTTATAATCTGCAAGAATCTGCCGCAGATAGTCGGACGGATGTTCAGTTTTTAATTTCAGATTTCCGATTTTCATTTCACCATCTACGCAAGTAATTTCCATCTTTGGATCAAAGCCGAGGAATGTATAACGTCCCCAGGTTTCATTCGCCTGAGCGGATTCCAGCATATAACAGTGAGTCGATACGTTTTTCAGTATCTTTATGATTTCGATGGGGGTTGTGAAATCGGAAAGTATTTCACAGCTGACCGGCAGCACATTGTAGTTTACATCTGAAGCAATCTCTCTGACTTCAGCTAACGTTGGAAGAATTTTCATTACCTGCACCTCCAAATTGATAACATTACATTAATTTCGGTTACGATCAAGATTCTTATTTAAATTCTATATCCGGCGCACAAAAGCACCGCCAATATCTCGTCAACAGCATATTGCAACCTCCTTTTAAAAAAGCTCCTTTGACTGATATCTCTCGTCAAAGAAGCTTTATAAAAATAAAAAACGTCCCTGACAGAAATATAGCCTCTGTCAAGGACGAATAGATGCATCTACAGTATGACTCTACCCGCGGTGCCACCTTGATTCACGGTATAACCCGTGCGCTTAGCAGGATACCAACATATCCCCGGCAACTGACGTATGCCCACACGTTGCAGAATACTCTGGGAAAAGATCCCATTTGACTGCACCCTCAGCGGTCCATTTGACAACTTGTTTCTTGCCTGATTCTCAGCATCTCAGGCTCTCTGTAAAGGCATCATTGCCGTTATCTCCGCTTCAACGGTTTACTATGTTAAATTGCTTTGGATTTTAGCACAAACGAAATAATGTGTCAATGATATTTTTTACGCTTGTTAGAGAAATATTCTACGATAATGGTAAGCTTTTGCCTAACTTTCCTTTTCAACTATATCCATTATCTTCTTTCACTATAATTTTTCTAGTTATTCACTGCATAGCGCTTCGTTCATTAACGGCTTTGCCAGAGTTGCTTCCACCAAAGAGAAAGCAATAGGCGCTGCCGTTGGTGCTGTTGGTGGGCTTGTCTCTGGAATGAAACAGTCCTGATAAAAATCCCATAAATATTCCTTTCTGCCTCAAAGGGCGTATAAAATTCAAAGTTTCGTCATAAAACAATCTATGCAAATGCTTGCAATCGCAAGCAAAAGCGAATATAATAAAGAAAAAGGAGGCGATACTATGGCAAATACATCCGCTGTTTATGCAAGAATAGATACCAATCTCAAGGATAATGCTGAGAGCATTCTTTCTCAGCTTGGCATTTCTCCATCCAGTGCAATTCAGATGCTTTATAGCCAGATTGTACTGAAGAAGGGTATGCCATTTGAATTGAAACTTCCTTCTTCTAAGCCATTAGCTGTTGGTGCAATGACCAGAGAACAGCTTGATGCAGAACTCCAAAAGGGTGTTGATTCCATCAAAGCAGGAAAGGTATATTCTGCAGATGAAATCGATGCGGCACTTGCAAAGGAATTTGGCATATGACGGATAGCTATAAGGTCGGCTATTCTGTAGATGCACTTGACGATTTACGTGAAATCTATTCGTACATTGCGAATGAACTCCTGGCTCCGGAGACTGCTACTGCTCAGCTGGGCCACATACGAAAAGAGGTTCGTTCATTGGATTTCATGCCGGCTCGTTATGCGTTAGTTGACTGGGAGCCTTGGCATTCGATGAAAATGCATCACCTTCCGGTAGATAACTTTATTGTGTATTATCTTGTTGATGACGAGAAAAGGGCAGTTACAGTAGCTCGAATATTCTACGGTGGCCGTGATATTGAAGGAATCATAAATTCAAATAAATAAACAGTAATGGAGCTTTTTGTATAAAAAACAAGGGCTCCATTTTTATATGAACAAAATTCCTCTATGCACATCTTGGCCATCCATATGCGTCAATCTTCTTTATGCCTTATTATTCATACAACTTGCAAAATACTTTTATACCTTCTGCAAATCCGTTCCTAATTTCGGCAAATTATTTAAACTTACCATTTCCAATGTCTGTAATTGCTGTACCGCCAATTGACGAAGCAACTCCATTCTCTCCCTTTGTTCCTTCCCCTGATTAATCAAAACCGCATTATAACTTTCCAGATTTGCAAGCACCAGTAATTGATTCAGAGTTGCTGCATCCCGCATATTTCCATTCAACGTTGGATTTTCATCTTTCCATTGCTTTGCCGTCTTGCCAAATAAAACAACATTCAACATATCTGCTTCATTAGCATAGGTATACGCCACCTGTGCAGGCGTTAATTCTGGCGGAATCAGTTTTTCTTTAATTGCATCTGTATGTATCTTGTAATTCAACTTAGAAATCTCTCTATTTAAATTCCAATTCAAAGACAACCGACTGTTCTCGTCTGTTTTTAAACGCCTATAGTCCTTCATAATATATAACTGGAACTCCGGAGAAATCCAAGTTGCAAAGGACATAGCAATATCGCTATGGGCATATGTTCCTCCGTAGCGTCCTGCTTTTGAAACAATACCAATGGCATTCATCTGTGTAATCCACTTTGTCGGTGTCATGACAAAACGATTTAATCCCGCCTCATTTTTAACCGCCTCGAATTGCACACGGTTAAACTCTGGATTGTGCAATTCTTCCCATACACCTAAAAATTCTATTGTATTACGATTGCGCATCCAGTTTTGAATCACAAATCTTGGGTCATCTTCATTTCTATATTTTGCAATATCCGTTAATGAAATAAATTCATTTTCAAAATTTGTAGTATAGATTCCAATGTCAATACCTTTTGCATGGATCGTCTCCTTAACAATTTTCGCCATAACTATTCTCCTCTCCCCACATTTCCTGATATGCTTCAATATAATCCTTAATACAACCGGGATATACATCCAAATACTTTCTACATACCCTTTTATACAATCCCAACATTTTTTCATCACACGCAAAGTCCAGTAAATAATCTAACAAATGTGACAATTCATCTTCTGGCACAATTCTGCTGCACACATCTTCAACCAATGGCAAATAAACCGCATAGGCTTTCTGATGTAATTGGACTATCTGCTCTGCAATCTGGTAACTATTTTCATCCATTAGATTACCTCAAAATACTTAAGTGCATCTGTTATCGCTTCTGCCTTTTCTTTCAGCGGATGTTTCCTCTGCTACTTCAATCCCTCTGTCGCATTAGACTCATCATACATTGTCAGACCTAATAACCTCTTTACCTCCGCAATATAAGCGGTATGCGCCTTGAATCCATACTTCCCTTCACATATTTCTGTATCATTTTATATGTAATTTTCGGTTTCGGTTGATATTTCTTCGCCCGTTCTGCAATCGTGTCCAACGATATCTTATCATCACCTTCTCCAAATTCTACTGTCACACTGATAACACTATTTAGTTACTTACGGGACAAAAGCACCACCGTCTCCACATGTGTTGTCACTAATATTGGAATACACATCCTTCACCTTGTCACTGACATCGGAACACATTTTTTTCGTTTTGTCTCCGACACCAGCGGATTTTCCAAACCGCTTCTTTGCATTTCCAATTCCGTTTGTAAATCCTGTTTTATATATGAAAGTGATTTTATAGGGATCTTTTTCTCCGTTTTCATCGTAACCGCCAACGATTACCTTTTCAATTATACTCTCAAAGATACCTCTGTCAAATTCCTCCATCACCTCATTTTGAGACAACGCTTTCTTAAAATCTGCAATCCTCCTTTGCAGTGAACTTTCTTCATCCGCCTGCTGTAGGAAATACTCTAGTTTAGCTTTTGCATTGCTTAAATCGGTCTTAAGACTCACGTCTGTTTCTTCATAAATATCCTGTTCCACAATACCGCTCAAATAATTGTCCAACAGCTTCTTTCTCTTATATGAGAGATTATCAATCTTTTTTTGAAGTTTGTTCAACTGATCTTTTGCGGAATTTTCCCCGAGAGCTTTTTCCGTGCGTTTCAGAAATTCTTCCAGGACATCTTTATTGTCTCTGCAGAGCATTCGATACGACTCCACGAAGGCTTCCTCTATTACCTGTTCCGGGATTCCTTTACTATCCGGACAGAAACGCTTACCTTCTTTCGTAGCCTTCACACATTGCCAGATAGTTTTCTTATACTTTGAATTGCTGTGCCAGCGTCTGCGTGAAAGATTACCACCACAGAATCCACATTCTAGCAAGCAGCTAAAAGCATACTGTCGGCTGAATTTCTCCCGTTTTCTCGGAGTAACACCATGCTTGCGATTCCCGTTTCGGCGGCTCCTGATTTCCTGCGCTCTGGCGAACATTTCTTCTGAAATAATCGGTTCATGGTGATCGTGTATGTAATACCGATCTTCCTCTCCTAAGTTCTCTAACCGTCTTTTTGAGATAGGATCGACTGTAAATGTTTTTCCTAGTAAAATGTCACCCTTGTATTTTTCATTATTTATAATTCCCATGACACTGGATGACACCCAGGGATTTCCTTTTATTGTCATTATTCCCTGTTCATTCAATTCTCTGGCAATCATTGTACTTCCGGCTCCCGCTACATACCGTTCAAATATATAGCGGACAACCTTTGCACCTTCTTCGTTAATGGAAATGGATTTTGTAGCCACATCATAATCATAGCCCATGCACCCCTGAAAGCCAACGAGTTCTCCCCGTTTCATTTTCATTTTCAGTCCCTTTTTCACATTGGCTGAGGTATTTTCAACCTCCTGCTGTGCAACAGAGCTTAAAATCGTGATAAGAAATTCTCCATCCTTTAACGTATTTATCTTTTCTACTTCAAAATAGACTGCGATATTCCTTTCTTTCAGCATGCGGACATATTTCAAAGTATCTAATGTATTTCTGGCAAAGCGGGGAATACTCTTAGCTATAATCATATCAATCTTGCCGTCCATGCAGTCCTGAATGATCCGCTGAAATTCATCCCGCTTGTCTATCTTTGTTCCCGTAATGGCTTTATCCGCATATACACCTACAAATATCCAGTCCTTATTATTCTGGATAAGGTCTGTATAATACCTCACCATAGAATTATAGCTTTTTATCTGATCTTCATCATCCGTACTCACACGGCAATAAGCGGCAACTCTTAATCGCTCGGCACGTTTTCTGGCAGAGCTTTCAGAAAATTCATTTGCCTTAATCAATTCTATTTCCATTTTCCGCTCCTTTATTTTTTGTATTCCTATCGTAGTGATAATTTTATTATAGATCAGCACAAATGATTCGTCAAGCGGTAATATTGGAAATAATGCCATAATCTTTCATCAGTCTTTTCTGTATCAGCGAATACTCATTTTCGTCAATCAACTTCTTTGTTAAAAGCTGTTTAAGCATAGCCAACTGCATTGTATATCGCAGTAATTTTTTTGTATCCATTTCATTCTCCCCTTTCGTTACTGCAAAAATCCTGCAGGCGGCTGTCGGGGAACAGCCTCATTGGTATCTCACCATCTTTTCAGACCAGAGCAGCCTCTCCGGAAGTATCATTATCAGAAACAGTATCTTCGCCGCAAAGTTCCCAGGCTCTGCCCGCAGCATGATATTTCTTCGCTCCTATCCATCTTCAACTTCTGCTCTGTCTATATATACGAACTTTACGACACAGTGTCGCAAAGTTAGAATTGATGTTGGATCATCCTGGCGTATCTGCCACCCGGCTCCACTGTTTCCTTACGTCCTGCAGGATAAAATATTCAATTATCAAGGTACAGTGCTTTCAGAGACGGGAATAGAAAGGGAATATTCCCGTCCTTTTGTTATAGACGGATCTTAAAATCCAGAATTTTTGTAATCAGCTTTGTCTCCATCCGCCTTTTCATATATTCATCAACCACATAATGAACTCTCCCAAATTCATCCTTATATTCTCTCTTGCACTCACTATTAATAAATGGCTGAAAATAGGAAAGTATCTGATTGATTGCTTCGGCGTCACCTTCGATAGCTGCCTGGATAATTTCAAACTCCGGTAGTTCTCTGTGTTTCTTTGATTTCATATGTAAATTCACTCCATCAATTTTCTCAAAAGCCTTAAAGAATCATCTTTATGATAATATATGGTACTCTGCACCAATTTCAGGCAATCAGCGATTTCTTTCTCTGTCATATTCAGAAAATAAAGCATCAGAATAATTTCCCGCTTTTTTACAGGAAGTTTTTTCAGCGCCATGCTGATCCACTCGTCACGGACGGGAACCTGTCTGCCCATAACGGTAAAATAATCTGCCATATCATAATCGTCACAGCAATACAGAGCGTCCAGATCTTTCTTAAGAAGTTCAGAAAAGATCACTTCCCGCTCTCTCTGCCGATCCAGCTCATCAAGATAATTCAGTGCCTCACCATGCAAAACTTTAATGCAATAGATACAAAATTTTCTCCGCACGATTTCTTTTTCCTGACGGTTCAATTTCAAAAGGGATCACCTCCCTTCTGCTTAAAGCCGTAGTAAAAGATACCTGTTCCTCCCTTTCACAGCGAGGACAGGAGAGAAACCGATAAAAAATCGAAAAAGCGGGAAAATTTTTTAAAAAACTTTTCTCCAACCTCTCCAAAACCTTTCATCAGAATCTTACTCTGATGATCAGCGGCCCACGATTTCGAGGTTTTTGGAGAAAGTTCCACAAAATTCGACAAAGAAAAACGCCAGGGAGTTTTTTACGCTTCCTGGCATCATAATTAAGGAATTGTTGACCTGAGCTTTTATATAGATTTTTTATGTAGATTAGTGCCGATTTCCAACAATAAAAATCCCATAACCACAATAGATTTTTTTAAGAAAAGTTTCCTATACTTTAAGTGGTAAAGATAATAACAAAAAAGGCCGTCCATGATTCTCCCAACAGAAACTCACAGACGGCACGAAAAATAAGCCCTGCTGTAAGAAACTGTTTTTTATTTTCTTACAGCAAAGCCAGCGATATTCACCCAAAGCAACCGGCATACTAATATGTATTTTCCCGGCATTATAAGGCAATGCAAAAAGTCAAACCAGCACAGTAGAATAGATTTGAGGTGAACAACTATGCCGGAAGATAAATTTATTTTTCTAGGGAAACGAATACGTTCCGCAAGAAAAGAATGTCAATTAACTCAACAGGAACTTGCTGATCAGTCTGGACTGGCGGTAAAAACCATTCAGGATATAGAAAAAGGAAGAAAAAATCCCACTTACGAAACCCTATGTCTTTTAGTTGATCGACTCGGTATTTCCGGAAATACTATATTTCCTTCTAAAGCTCCTGTTGATGAAGAAGCTCTCCAATACTTCTTAGGTAAATTTTATGCCTGTAACAAGCAAAATCAAAAATTGCTCATAAACTCCTTAAATTTTCTTGTAGAACAACTTTTAGAAATACAAAACAATTCTGATTTTGATAATTCTCCGTAAGCCGGCAGACCAGAGGGCTTTGGTCTGTCGGACATTATTCCCGTATTTCACTACACATTTAATCTAATTGCTTTTTGATGTACAATGAATATCTAAAGGAAGAACTGCTTTTCGAGTATAAAGGGAAAAATGGGGGGGGAGAGCAGAGAACGCATAATCCAATATTGCTGCGCTTCCTCCATCTTAAATTTATGTTTATTTAATTTGTTTATTAGTTCTTCAAGGACATTTCGGCTAACTCCCGGGATAAAACTGAGCAACTGTCTTAGCGACATTCCCTCCGCCATTGCCGTCATCATTTCTTCATTAATCGCTCCGCTGTTATCTTCCTGCGCTGCTATAAGCTGTGCATTGTCACCCAACATTTGGGCCATTGTCTTTTGGAAAATTTCTTTTCCATTTGTATCTGCCAAAATTTCCCCTATCGTGGAATTTCTGGTATATACCTTTGGAATGTCCGTTACTGAATTCACAGTTACCCTACTGGAAAGGACGATATCCTGAGCATTTTCTCCAATCTGTATCTCATATGCGCCGCTTTCCACATATCTGACAGGATTTCTTTATTTTCACAGAGATAAGTTCCATTCAGTTTATTGTAGGAATTCATAATCGTCCATGGTTTCTCTTTCTTTACCATCCTCTAAAAGGACGCCAGATAGATTTCTCTCATGGTGCGCTCACCCATCTCAGAAAAGCTGGTCATCCTGTGATACTCCTGGTTGTTTGCCATAAAGCGCTTCGGGCTGGTCCCCACATGTTTGCTCTGCACACCATGTACCAGAACTCCTGCCATCTCTGTGGATACATAAGGATCTTCAGAATAGTATTCAAAATTCCGTCCGCAGAGCGGTGAACGTTTGATATTCATCGCAGAACCAAGGATGGTACTTACATGTTCCGCCTGACACTCTTCCCCCAGTGTCTCTCCCAGTTTCCTTACCAGATCACGATTGAAACTTGAAGCCGTCGCACAGCCTGCCGGAAAACATACCGCTTTGATACTGTTATTGATCCCGAGATGATCCGATGCATCGTCCTGTTTTCTCAGACCGTGAGGACCATCGCATACCATTTCCGATGGAATACCCAGGCGCTCCACGCCTTTCGTGTGCCAGAAATCCAGTCCTGAGCACAGACTTGCTTTCTCTTCTAAGGTCATCTGTGAGATCAGTTCTTTGATATTTTTTCTTCCCTTAAATCCTATTCCTTTCTGCCTGTGAAGCCCTAATACTTAAATAGTTCCATCTTCACACATTCCGGCATATCATATAGCATAGTCACAATCTTTTCATCGCCGTTCTGTCTCTGCCTGCATCTCCATTGTCCGTCACTGTATGTTCCTGCTTCTTTTCTGATGAAATCCACCTTTCTGTGATCACCCGGTTTTGTATGCACACATACATTGCACATCATCCCCACAATCAGGAAATTATTTTCGTCCAACTCGAACACAGCCCCGGCTGCCGTTGGCATTCCAACCTGTTGCGGCAGATACCGGATTTCCATATCGTAAGACTTAAACTTCAGATAACATCCCTGCTCTCCTTCCGCATTTTTCAGAAAGCACTTCAGATGAGTTGTTCCCCTGTACCTAAGATACAGCGACTTAATCTCGCCAAGGAGTCTGTATACCTCTCCCAGAGTCTCCTTTGTCCCGGTCATGTCAAAAGAAAGCGGGTCTATATTCAAAGCCTCCGTCACCTCTTTCGGGATCACATCCGGCTCCTTCTGCCACAGGTCTTCAATCCCGAACGGTGCGTAACACAGGGCATGGCAGTTCAGGTAAGCATACAGAGCGTATGACGCTGTTACAGCGTCTTTTCGCACCTCCGGGATTACAAGGGGATTATCCGGACGGGTATACTTCTCCATGATCTCCGACACATAGGGGACATAGATATCCGGGGCAATAGTAAAGAGGGAAGGCGCCGCCGCTTTCCACACCCAGAGCATATCCTCCACCGGGCCTCCCGACGGATAAGAACCAGCATACCAGGGGAACTGTTTCAGCCACACATTGGCGTAGCAGGGCAGAGGATACTCTTTTTTTCCGACTGATGCAATCCTCTCCAGAGCGGAGGCAAAAAACCATGCGGAAAAAATCTCCCCTGCGTCTTCTCCGAATACGACAGTCCAGTCTGCCTTTTCAGGCCATCCTGTTTCCCTGGCACGGATTTTTCCTGATTTTACAGCTGCATCCATCAGTTTATCCGGCACATTTCCTGTAAACGCCTCCTCTGCCTGACGGCAGTAATCACGCTCTGTTCCAAGCAGTCCCACTTCATTTTCTACCTGGACCATGATGACCGATGAGTTTTTATCAACCTCCCGCAGATGTCCAATCAGACGGGAAAATGCAGCGGCATCTCTCTCCACCGCCTCCCAGCACAGAGGAAAAATCGTATTTAACCTTTCTCCACCATACATTTCCGCACGGAAAAATGTTTCACTGTCCTGCTTCATCCATGCCGGCACATAAGCCGACTCTGCATTCTTCCATAGACCGAACCAGAGCAGGATCAGCTTTTTCTTAAATCTGACAGCCTGCTCAAGAAGTGAATCCACAAGCGAAAAATCATAGCTGCCTTCTTCCGGCTCCAGCGTCTCCCAGTACACCGGTACAATCAGTGTATTCAGATGACCCTGATCCATCTTCATCCATATCTCTGCCTACATCCTGTCCGGGGCATAGGCGGCTGAGTTGTGCACCTCCCCTGCAAACGCCCAAAAAGGCTGCCCGTCCACATACAGAATCGGGATTCCTCTTTCTATTTTTACTTCTGTAATTTTATTCATCTTGAATCCTTCCTTTTGAATTTTCTTCGACAATATCTTTTTTACTATCGTTTCTAAACAGCAGTCCTATAAGCGAAGATGTAAAAACTAATGTTCCATAAAATGGTATTCGCAAAAGACAATTCTGGCCAAAACTCAAGTCAGAAGATATATATGTAACCAAAAAGTTTCCAAGAATAACCACTATAACAACAAATATGACGGCAAAAATACTTACAATTAGTTTTTCCCTTTTATATTTTTTCATCTGGCAGTCCCCTTAAAAAAGCAGCTTTCTCCGAGTAATCAGAAGCCGTATCCCGCTCACCAGAGCAGACACTCCCACAGCAATCGCAAGGGCTCCGGCCACAACATTCATGACGCCTGAATTTTCAACTGTTTTGTAGATTTTTTCTCCCATACTTCTATTTCTCCTTTCCATGAATCCTGCGGATCATGCACAGAAGATGTCCTGCCGCTGTTTCCATTTCTTCTCTGGTCACTCTTCCTTCTTCATATCCTTTCAGGATCTGACGAATCACCGGCGGTCCGCCCGGCATGACGATATCATTTCCCGCAGCCACGGCGTCTGCTCCGTCTACCACAATATCCATATCGCCCCAGTCTGTCACCACAGCGCCGTCAAATCCCCATTCTTCCCGAAGGATACGGGTGCACAGATCCTTACTGCCCCCGGCGAAAACGCCGTTTATCTTGTTAAAAGACGTCATAATGCAGGCAATATGTGTTTCTCTCACCAGCATTTCAAAAGGCTTCAGGTATAGTTCCCTGGCCGAGCGCTCTGTCAGTATAGAGTCAACAGCGTCTACCTTTTTCCCTGCATTTCCGCGCCGGAATGTCTCCTGCTCATTTGCCGCGAAGTGTTTCGGGCACACGATAACCGGCCGGCCATTCTGTACGCCTTTTGTGATCTCGCAGGCACAGACTCCTGTCAGGTACGGATCTTCAGAAAAATATTCAAAATTTCTGCCGCACAGCGGATTTCTGTGGAGATTCACAGCAGGAGCAAGCCAGACATTCACCTGCTGATCTTCACATTCTTTCCCTACTGCATCTCCAAACATCTGCCACAGTTTCCTGTCGAACGAGCAGGCTATGAGCATTTCCGTCGGCCAGGCAATACCGCCGATCCCGGCCGGGCCGTCTTTATAGAAAATGGACTTGATCCCTTTTTCCTCAATTGCCGGAGAAACATATCCCGGATATCCTGTCGGGTGGTTGTTTGTTGTAATCGGTTTTCCTTCACCATCGAAAATCGCAGACGGGTCACTGCGGTCCCCCACAGCCGCAAAGGGAGTGCCCGGCCCATAGCCCACACAGAGAGAAGCGAGTTCTTCGATGGAGAGCTCCGGCAGATTTTGCTGCGTTTCTTTTTCAGCCTGTCTGCTCTCCCCTCCTGCAAGAATATCCTCTTCCGTTACAGAAATTACCGCCATCCCGGTCACGCCTCCATCAGGTTTCTTCTCACATCTGTCTTCCAGATGGCACCCTGCGTAGTCTTTCTGTGTCAGGAACGAAAGCTTATCTCTGTTGCATTCTAAGATTATCATACGGTTCGCGCACTGTTCTGTAAGGACTGTATCCCCCAGGCGTACCATTCCCACCAGGGAGGTGTCTCTTGATGAATTTCCCATCTTCAGGAGATAATCGCCCGACTCTATGACCCACGCAGCTCTTCCTTCGTCATAAACCGCCAGTTCTCTCCATGGAATCCAGATCTTAACCTTCTCTTTTTCTCCCGGAGCAAGGTCCGCGGTTTTCTCAAATCCCTTCAATTCCTGATAAGGACGTTCCACACCCTCTGCCGGGTTTACCTTGGACAGATAAACCTGGATTACCTCTTTCCCTGATATTTCCCCAATATTTTTCACATTGGCTGTCACCATAATACCGCCGTTTTGCTTCTCGGCCGAGGCATCGCTGATTGCAAATTCAGTGTAAGAAAGCCCATAACCAAAGGGGTAAAGCACCGGTTTCCCGAATGTATCAAAATATCGGTAACCGGTATAGATATCTTCCCAGTACACACTCACCGGGCTTTTAGAAAAACCTGTACTTCCGTTTTCTTCTGAGGAAAGGCCGTAGCTCTCATAGTCAAGAACATTCTCCAGATGCTCCTTATCCCATGAGAAATGGTCTGCCGACGGGTAATCTTCATAATGTTCCGCTATGGTCACCGCCAGTTTCCCGGAGGGATTGGTCTCCCCCGTTAAAATGCCAGCTAGCGCAGAAGCCCCTTCTTCCCCTGGGATTCCAATAAACAGAAGGCTTTTTATATTTGCATACTTTCTCACCCAGGACAGATCGATCAGCCCGTTAACATTCAAGACTACCACTACATTTGTAAAATGACTGCAGACTTCCTTCAGCAGACTTTCTTCTGAATTAGTCAGGTAATAATCCTCTGAAAGGTGACGGTCACACTCCTCACCGCCAGAATTTCTGCCAATTACAATAAGTGCTGTGTCAGTTTTTTCTGCCGCCTGGTCAATAAGTGTGCCGGGCACTTCGTACTCATCAAGCGGAGCGCGGTATTTGCCGAATATTTCATACATAATTCCACTGTTTACCATCTCACTGACTTTAGTCCAGTCAAACTCATCCTCTTCCGTGACCCGTTCCTCATTTATCTTATATTCATAAAAGCCCTTTAAAAGTGGCTCAGGTCTGATTCCGCAATTTTCACATTCTTCCAGAATCGTGCCGCATCCGGCCACATTTGCACCGCCGGATCCGTTTCCGGAATATAAAGTGCCAATCTGCGTCCTCCCGAAAAACGCGATCTCTTTCTTCTCTTTTAAAGGAAGCATATGATCTTCGTTTTTCAACAATACAATGGATTCTTCTGCAATCCTTCTGGCAAGTAACTTCCTATCCATCTGTTTTCCTCCTGTCCTGCCGGATATCTTACCCGACCCGCTGTAAGTGTATGCCTAAGCTATACTTTGTCTTTCTGTACTTTCGCATAAAATGCTCTTTTTGCGCCGTCTATCCATCTATCCTCTGTGATCCGGTATGTTCCTTTTAACCGTATATCCTCAGAAGAACTTCCAATTTCTACATCTATCTCTCCTTTTTCCACCTTCCAGCGCATCTGCCTGTCAAGAAATGCTGACTGATCCGCCTGTACTGTAAATGTTACCCGTACTTTCTCTCCCGGTTCCATATGGATTCGCTTAAATCCGGCAAGCTCTTTCACCGGGCGTGTCATACTTGCAAATCTATCCCTGAGATAAAGTTGTACCACTTCATCCCCGGCACAGTTTCCCGCATTCTTTACCACACAGCTGATCTGTACCGATTCTTCTGCTCCAATCTCTGCCGTCGATATATGAATGTCTGAATACTCAAACTGTGTATAAGACAATCCATGTCCAAAGCAATATCTCGGTGTATGGGGAACATCCACATAATTGACGAATCCGATACTCTCCTGCTGATGCCATGCGGAACCGTTTGGGTGATTATAGTAGATTGGAATCTGTCCGGCGTGATATGCCACGGATACTGGCAGTTTGCCGCCCGGATTATATGCTCCCAGCAGGACATCTGCCACAGCCTGCGCTCCCGTTTCCGCCGGGCTCCAGGCTTCTATGACGGCATCCAGATATTGGTCTGCCGTGTCACTGGAGATCGGCCTGCCATCAAAATGGATGCCGATTAAGGGCTTTCCATACACCGATGCTGCTTTAATAAATGCGTCCTGACATTCCGGCAAATTGATGTCGGCAGCGTCCACACCTTCTCCCATGGTCGCCATAGAGCATGTACCGTGCTTTCCTCCCAGAGTGAGGATCACAACATCAGCTTCCCTGACTGCCTGCAGTGCCTCCTCAAATCTGCTCTGATCCTTTCCGGCAACCGGGTATCCATACACATACAGAATCTCCGTATCTGTCATACGCTCCTTTAGTTCTTCTAACAGGCTTCTGCATCCCGGCTTCTGTAAGCGCAGGATGTCGTTAAAGAGTTCTGCTTCATCTGACTGGATCTTTGTACCCGGGACATAATTCACCGGTTCGCCGTCTGGCAGCATTGCCCCGCCGATCTGTCCGGACTCCGGGCTGCCCTCTACCCCTGCGATAGAACTTGCGGCCGCGTAGACCGACTCCATCATGCACAGATGAGTATATCCGCCGAAGAACTTACGGGCACAGTCTGCATGAGGCCCGATCAGGGCCAGCTTCTTGATCTTGCCTGACAAAGGAAGTACCCCGTTGTTTTTCAAAAGCACCATGGATTCCCTTGCCGACCGAAGGGACAGCTCCGCCCCCTCTTTCTCTTCAAAAATCTTTTTGCAGGACTCACCGTCCATTGCGAAAGGTTGTTCAAACAGGCCCATGCGGAATTTCGCTTCCAACACCCTCAGAACTGTCCGGTCCAGCAATTCTGTATCCGCCTGTCCGCTTCGGAACATTTCTTTGAGTTTTTCGCCATAACCGATCGCTTTCGGCATCTCCATGTCCATCCCTGCTTCCATGGCAAGAAATCCTGTTTCTCCAATAGTCTCTCCGATCCGCTGGACTTCGTGGGCATTGCTGATGCCGCCGTAATCACTGATACACAGTCCGTCAAATCCCATTCTCTCCCGAAGAAGTTCTGTCGGTAATCTGTGGGAAACCGAGGCCGGTTCTCCGTCAATGGAATTATAGCAGGGCATTGACTCCTTTGATGATTACATCACACAAATTGAAATACCGATTAAAACTTAATATTAGTCAGTATAATTCTGTATATGACATCCCTCAAAAATCGACAGCCTAATGGTATCAATAATTCTTATAGCAGTGTTTCTATAATATATTAAAAGCCTCTTTGTCCGCTTAAGAGTTTAATCTTACAAAGAAAATGCTAAATCATAAGCCTCCCAGATTGCTGTTTTCAAATTTCCAACCTTTTTAACATCGCCGACTATATGAATATTCGTTTTCCCCTGTTGTGTTCCGCCGTCAACAAGCCTCGTGTCTGGCATATAACCACAGCTCATTATCACGTCGTCGCATTCCAGCTGTATTGTCTTTTCCGCTGTCTCAATGACAATTCCATTTTCAATGATTTCTAAGAGCTTTGCGTTTTTATAAATAGGAACTTCATAATACCGCAATAAGTCTCTCAGACAACTGGAGTTTGCCATGCAGAGTCCCTTGGTCTTTAAAATATCGTCTGCCATTTCCACAATAACCGGTCGTTTTCCTTTCAGCACAAGGTCATAGGCAATCTCGCACCCCGTCAAACCTCCGCCGATTACAGCGACGTCCTTTCCTACTTTTCCCCCCAGCAGATATTCCGTTGCTTCAATAGCTTTTTCCTGTCCCGGAACATCTAGCTTTTTAGGTTTCGCGCCCGTAGCAATGATAATTTCATCTGCTGTCAGCTCAGCCAGAGTTGTAATTTCACAGTTGTATTCCACTTTAATCGGCAGGCTTTCTATTTCTTGTTGAATCCATCTTATAAATTCCTTATCTTTTTCTTTAAATTCAGGTGCTGCTGCAGCGTTAAACACACCGCAGAGCCGGTCACTCTTTTCATAAATTGTTACCTCATGACCTCGGATTGCCGCAATTCGTGCTACAGTCATCCCAGCGATACCCCCGCCGATGACCGCAATACTTTTTGTTACAGCTGCTTTTTTCCCAAAATCATATTTCTGCTCACAGAATGTCCTAGGATTCAACGCACAATGCCCCTGTGTTTTTCCATCCTCTTCATCGATTTCACAGCCAACGCCTTCATAATGATAAATCGGAAGACATGCATTATGACATGCAATGCAAGGAAGAATGTCACTAAATTTCTCCTGTTCCAGTTTTACAATATATTCCGGATCGACCAGGAACTGACGTCCGATTCCCATAGCATCCAGTTTTCCTTCTGATATAGATGCTGAAGCTTCATCAGGCTGCATTCTTCCTGCACATACCACAGGAATTTCTACCACTTCTTTTAATCGTGTCACCTCCGCCATGTTACAGTTTAAAGGCATATATACAGGCGGATGCGCCCAGTACCATGAATCGTAAGTCCCATTGTCCGCATTAAGCATATCATATCCTGCATCCTGAAGATATTTTGCGGCTTTCAGCCCTTCCTCAAGATCTCTGCCGACTTCTGTAAATTTCTCACCATAAACTGCCCCGATACCAAAGCCGATTGTCTTACTGGTTACGGAATACCGAAGGGATACAGGGAATGTGTCACCGCACTGTCGCTTAATCTCCTCTACAACTTCTTTCGCAAACCTGTAGCGGTTATTAAAAGTCCCCCCATACTGATCTGTTCTCCGATTCGTATACTTCGTTGTAAACTGATCCAGCAGATAGCCTTCATGCACAGCATGCACTTCCACACCGTCAAACCCTGTCTCCATACAAAGTCTGGCTGTCTTACCATAGGCTTCCACATACTCAAGAATTTCTCCTTCCGTCAGTGGTCTATGTATAATTTCTGGAAGCCAACGGTTAGGCAGCTCACTAGGGGCTACAAGAAGACTATCCCAGTCAAACATGGACTTTTGTCCGGTTTCCTTCTCTTTTTCATGAAGTTCCTTTAATGCCAGCGGCATCGTAAATGTTCGTCCCCATCCTGCACCAATCTGCAAAAACACTTTTGCACCGTAACTATGAATTTCTGCTAAAAGCGGCTTTAGTCCTTCGAAAATTTCTTTCTGCTCATAAAGCCACTGTTTCCCCACCATACTACGCAGAGTAACCATTCCGGGAATAATTAAACCTACATGATTCTTTGCACGCTCCACATAATAATCATGGATATCCTCACCAATTTTAAAAATAGGTAAGCAGTCTATCATGTTTGTACCTTCCATTGGTTCCAGAACAAAACGGTTTTTAATCATTACCGTTCCAATTTTAAATGGTTCAAATAAAATTTCGTGTTCTTTTTTCATTTTTTGAACATCCTTCCTCAATTATCCTATTGTGCAAGTAAACAATTCAGCTGCCCGATCAGCTGTTCCACCTGTTCTCCCGGCATCTGCCCCAGCAGAGATTTCAGCGGCATTTCCCGGATAACTTGCTCTCCCAGCTTCTTGTATTCGTCACTCATCCCTTCTGCTGATGCAGCCGCTGCTGCCAATGGCGCCAGCAGTTCCGTAATAACGGGAGCGGTTTTCGTATGATCCAATAATTCTCCGAACGTTGTTGTGAAATCTGCGCGAAGGGGCAGTTCTTTCTGTGTTTCAAACACAATATCCGCATGTAATCGGATGTCATCAGAAGCATGGCCGATCAGGATCCGGTATGTTCCGGATGGCGCATACCAGTCCCCGAGACGTTCTTCATAATAGGAAAGATCCCTCGCCGAAATTTCCATCGACACCGTTTTCTCCTCTCCCGGCAGGAGATGAACTTTGGCAAATCCTTTCAATTCCTTGACCGGTCTTTCCGGTGTGCCGCACAGGTCAGCTACGTACAGCTGTACGACTTCTTTTCCTTCTGTCTTTCCTGTATTTTTCACCTTGAAGGAGACCGTCAGGATATCCTCATCCGTCATTTGAGCCGATGACAAAGTCAGGTCCCCATAAGTAAATTCCGTGTAAGACAGCCCATGTCCGAATGCATACCGCACCGGGACCTTCTTTGTATCATAATAACGGTATCCGACAAAGATATCCTCGCCATATAACACCCGCTTTCCATTTCCCGGAAAATGAAGGAAGCTCGGATTATCTTCCAGCCGGTACGGGAATGTCTCCGCCAGCCTGCCGGACGGATTCGCTTCTCCGTATAACAGCCGGTCACAGGCTTCGCCAACGCCCTGACCTCCGAGATACATTTCGAGGATCGCGCTTACTTTATCAGCCCATGGCAGCTCTACCGGGCTTCCATTGTGGAGTACAACTACAACATTAGGCTGTACTTTCAGCACTTCTTCAATCAGGCGGTCCTGGCATTGGGGCAGCTTCATGGATGTTCTGTCATACCCTTCTGACTCAAATATCTCAGGCAGCCCGGCAAAGATTACCGCAACATCTGCTTCTGCAGCAGTTCGAAGCGCTTTTTCCAGCTCCTGTTCCGTCATCGCGTCATTTTCCATAGAAAATCCTTTTGCATAAGTTACGCTGCGCCCTTTTTCTCCGGCAGCATCCAATGCCGAGACAACCCTGAACGGATTGATATGGCTGGAGCCACCGCCCTGATACCGCGGCTTTTCAGCAAATTCCCCTATATAGGCAACCTTTCTGTCTGTGTTCAGCGGAAGTATACCGTTATTTTCCAGTAGGACCGCACATTCCGTCTCAATATCCGCTGCTTTTTTATGATCTGTTTCCTTATCAGATATAACTTCCGGACGATGCTGCCCTTCACCGGCAAATACAACATTCAATACCCGTTCCACCGCTTCATCCAGCACAGCTTCGTCCAGTCTTCCCTCCTGTACTGCCGTTACAATCTGTCTGTCATTGTATCCTCCGGAATAAGGCATCTCCAGATCCAGTCCGGCCTGCAGTCCCTTCACTCGGTTATTTACAGCGCCCCAGTCACTGACGACGCAGCCTTTGTATCCCCATTCTTTTCTCAGGATATCTGTCAGAAGATATCTGTTTTCTGAAGCATATTCTCCATTTATTTTGTTGTAGCTGCACATGACGGTTCTTGGAACTGATTCTTTTACTGCTTCCTCAAACGCAGGCAGGTAGATTTCCCTGAGCGCCCGTTCTGACACCTCGGAAGATATCGTCATACGGAGTGTTTCCTGATTATTCAGCGCGAAGTGCTTAATGCTTGTCCCCACGCCCTGACTCTGTACTCCGCGGATATATGCCGATGCCATCCTGCCTGCCAGATATGGATCCTCCGACAGATACTCAAAGTTCCGTCCGCATAACGGGCTCCTTTTAATATTTACCGCCGGACCAAGCAGCATGCTTACATTCTCGGCCTGACACTCCGCTCCCAGCGTCTCTCCCATCCGTTCCATCAGGTCAACATCGAAGCTGGAGGCTGTTGCACAGGCTGCCGGGAAACAAACGGCCTTCACACTTTCATTCAATCCCAGATGATCCGTTTCCCCTTCCTGCTTTCTCAGTCCGTGAGGGCCGTCCACCATCATAACTGACGGAATGTTCAGTCGTTTGATTTCTTTCGTATGCCAGTTATCAGCGCCCGAGCAGAGACTTGCCTTCTCTTCCAGCGTCATTTTTGAAATCAGTTCCTTTATTCTGTCCATCGCAAAAGTCCTCCATTCTTTTCTTAATACTGATTGATCATCTGTGCCTCTGCCTCTTCACGGCTGATCTCGCCATTGTTGCATTTCGCCATTAGCTGGACATCATGGTCATTAAGCTTGTAAAAGCGAAGTATAAGCAGAGTACAAATACCCCCGATAATGCTGCCAAGACAGCTGAATGTCCATAATTTATCGGCAAATCCTGCCGCCTGAACAACGCCTTTCCCTTCCCGGAAGCCGATTAAAGTTAATGCAAACACACTGACTGCTGTTGCGATCGCTCCATTTAATTTTGTAAAAAATGTCTGCGCTGCAAACGTTACACCTCGCATTTTTAATCCTGTCTTGTACTGTCCATACTCGTAGCAGTCCGGCGTAAACTGATACTGCAGTATAACTGCTATTCCCAGCGGGATTCCTCCTAAGGCATTTAAAATCACATACACCGTCATATTCTCATACCCGGCCATGAATCTTACAATTCCCAAAAGTAAAGCGAAAACATATGAAATATAGAAGACTTTAAATTTGTCATATTTCTTGCATAATTCTACTGCCATAACCGCACCAATCAAGGTCGGAATAATCACCGTCATCGAAACATATGAGGCAGCTTCTTCACCGCCAAGGCAGTACCGGGCAACGTATAAGCCCCAATTTGCCCCAACATTAAGCAGGCTGCTGATGAGCGGAGCCGCAAAGAAAATCAATAAATATTTGTTCTTCCGCAGACATTCTGCCATATCGCGCAGCGTATAACTTTCTTCTGCCCCTTCGTCCAGTACTCTTTCTTTTTCAATTACTCTCTCCTTTGCGAACAGACAGATCGGAATCATCATAACAGCTGACAAAAGAGATAACACAATTACTGTTGTCGCCCAGCCGCCTAACCGCTGCCGTACCAACGGCAGGACAATTCCTGTAACAATACCTGCAAAAATAACAAACATTCTTCCTATACTGTTTAGTGAAATACGTTCCTTCTGGTCTATTGTCATCGTGGTAACAATACCAAAAATCGGCACATCGCAAAGGGTATAGGCTGTATCCCATAACATATAAGCAAGTGTTGCCCATATGATTTTAGCCATCATCGGAATCCCGGTAGGTATTGTAAAAAGAAGAATGGTCGCCACCGGAATCGCTATGACAGATATTCGAAGCCACGGCAGGAATTTCCCTTTCTTAAAATTTACCTTATCCATGATCATACCGAAGATCGGATCGTTGATGGCATCCCACACTTTCGTGATCAGCGCCACGATCGCAACCAATGCTGCCGTTATGCCGATATCTGTAAAATATGTAGTCATATATCCTATCAGTCCATAGAATACATTCTGTCCCATAAAATACAAACCATAACTGATTTTTTCTCTTTTTGTAACTGCATTTTCCATTTCGTTATCCGTCCTTTCATTGTTTGATTTAATTATAAATAATCCCAAAGGGCAAATCATCAACGATATATAAGCAGTTTACCGACGAAACTTAATATAATAATCATCTTTCTAAAAACTGATATAAGTATTCTTCCATCTTAGGCGTCCACCATTCCAGATATCCTGCCTGCGTCGGATGAACCGGATCTGCCATATAAACTTCATATTCTTTTTCAGAAACGTCATTCATCTCCTCGTCATTCCAAAGGTCGATCACGCCTATTCCATATTTATCCTGAAGCTCAAACAATACATCTACCATCTGCTGATACTGTTTACTGTCATATTTTGTTCCGGTATAAAAGATCACGGGACAATTCCATGCCTGCTTTGCATATACAATGATATATTCCATTGCTCCTGTTATTGTCTGTGTATCAAAATCCTCCAGATTTTCTGAACTGCTGAGTTCTCCCATCGGCATTTCCTTCGACGCGTCATTCGTGGAAAGCTGGCAGACAAACGCATCGAATTTCTCATCTGTACCGATATTATTTTTCATTCTTTGGATATAAGACGTCTTTCCGTTATCCACTAAAGTAGTGCCGCTGACGGCTTCTTTTACATACTCACAGCCATTTCTGTAAGAGATATAATCTGCAAAAGAAACATCCATTGAGTACAGACCTAATGTTACAGATGATCCGAGGTAGCAGATTCGCTTTCCTCCAAGAGGGCTGTTTTCTAACGGTTCTATATTTTCCAGACTGTATTTTTCTGCGTTTCCCGCCATTTTTTTCAGCTTGTTCTTCCAGACAAAATCAAACGGTCCTCCACCGCCTGCCGCTCCTACTAAATATGTCAGGCCGATTCCCGCAGCCAGAATCAGAATTAAAACGATACTTAAGGTGATCTTCAATATTTTCTTTTTCATAATCCTTAACTCCTTATTATTTTCAACTTTCATATTAAGAGAACTGGCCGTCTGTATTTACCGGTCAGTTCTCGCAAATACTGTCATTTTGTTTTCTTTGATTCTTTATTCAAACTGATACATTCCGCTTCCTACCTTGTATAATCTGCCATCCGGCATCTTTACAACGGCAGTCGTGTTGCAGGGAATTTTTACTTTCAGCTTAAATTTCCCTTTATCCATACTCCACCCGACTGCGATCTCCCCGTACTCGCTCATATAAGTACGCTTTGCACTGGTAAACGCATTGTCCGGCTCCGGCGCGATCACAATCTTCTTAAATCCGGGAGCAGCCATATCAATGCCGCTTATCTTCCGGAACATCCAGTCGTCCACGCATCCAAAGGCATAATGGTTCAGGCTTGTCATAACCGGAGACCCGTCCTCCTTGTAAGAAATATAATTTTCCCAGATTGTTGTCGCTCCCTGATTCACCTCATAAAGCCATGACGGGCACTTTGTCTGGAGCAGGACTTTATATGCCTTGTCCATCCTGCCGATCTTACAGAGTGCATCCAGCAGATACGGCGTCGTCAGGAACCCTGTATCCAGACAATCCCCGTTTTCTTCTATCTTGCGGATCAAATGTCCGGCGATACTTTCTTTCTTCCTTTCAGGAGCAAGATCAAATGCGATTGCCAGCACATAACTGCCCATAAAATCAAGAGGCATCTTCCCGTCATCATCGATCAGTCCTTTTTGAATGGCAGATTTCATTCTAGACGCAATGTCATCATAGTATAATTCGTCTAATGTATGCCCGAGGAGCGCTGCTGTATCTGCCATGATCCGGCAGGAATTCCATCCAAAGATTGGCGCGCAGTATGCAGAAGTATTGACAGGTTTTGCAGCGCTTTGGTCTGCTCCGTCTACTGTCTGGCTCGGTATGAGCCACTCCCCGTACTGATGTCCTGTATTCCACAGATACTGGTCAATTTCTTTTGGATGTTTCATCTTGCCTCTACGCTTCTTTGCGGTGTTGATGATATAGTCGCACCACTTTTTCATTGTGTCATACTGTTCTCTCAGTATCCTTATATTTCCTGTAAGTTGATACATGCTCCACGGTACGATACAGGCGGCATCTCCCCATCCCGCTTCTCCCACCGGTTCAAAATTGCGGTATACGATCCGATTCAGTTTCTCCAGTAATTCATAGATTCCGGTAAGGGGGATCACATTGGGAATCGCCCCGTTTTTCTGCTGACTGCAGGTCATATTACGCAGCCATCTTGTCAGAAACGGGGTTACATTTTCGTTGAGCATGGCTGTTCTTGCATAAATCTGGATATCTCCGGTCCATCCGCCTTTTTCTCTCTGCGGGCAGTCCGTGGGGATTGAGAACAGATTCGACCGCTGAGACCATCTTGTATTTTCGTAAAGCCGGTTTATATCTTCGTTGGACGTCTCAAAAGTTCCCAGATCCTCATTGTCAGAAGACAGGACGATCGCTGTGAAATCCTCCGGGCTCACCGGCTGATCGCATGTCACTCTCACATAGCGGAAACCGTGATATGTAAAATGCGGTATATACTCTGTAAATTTCCCGTTTGAAATATAAATATCGCTTTGCTTGTGCCCTGTTTTCTCTGACATGAAAATATTATTGAAATAGTTTCCATATTGATCCAGAGTTTCAAAATGATCTAATACCATTTTTGTTCCGGCAGGCAGTTTCACTTTTACGCGCAGAACCCCCGCCAGATTCTGCCCGAAGTCAATGATCGTCTCGCCTTTCGGGCTGACTGTCATTCCGACTGCCGGTACTTCCTTTACCGGGCGCACCGGTTCCCCGTACTGAGCCGCCAGGTTTGCGTAAGATTTTCCACATGGGATACCTGCTTTCCAGCTGCTGTCATCGAATCCGCAGCAGTTCCACCTCTCCTGTTCCATCCGTGCGTCATAGAGTTCACCTGCAAACAGATCGGAAGATCGAACCGGACTTTCCGAAACTTTCACCGCATCATCGGACAGAACCATTTCACTCGCTCCGTCTTCATAATCAATCTTTATCTGAAATAGCACTGAATGTTCGGCTTTAAACTTCCTGCTTCTCGGTTTAAAGTTCGCGCTGTCATACCAGCCGTCCCCCACCAGCATTCCTATGACATTTCCTCCCTCTCTCAAAAACGGAGTCACATCATAAGTCTGGTAGCACAGATATTTAGAATAGACGGTAAATTCCGGCGCAAACTCTCTGTCGTCCGGACGTATTCCGTTCACGCTGAGCTGATATGCTCCGTGGCATGTGGCATAGACGCGTGCCCGTTTTACACCGTCTCGTGCATCAAATTCTTTGCGGAAATATTCTGCCGGATTCTGCCCGCCGGTTCCGGGTTTTACCTTTTTCATCGGGAACGGAGATTTCACCCACTCGGCTGTCCATTCTTTCTTCATAAATCCCGTCTCAAAGGATGAGGATGCCGCCGCCTTTTCTCCGTTATTAACCGTCACTTCCACTGTCCAGCTATAGTCACTGAGACTTTTAAATGGTTTTCCGTTGTACTCTACAAAAGTACTTTTATCACTTTCTACCACCCCGGAATCCCACACTACTTCTCCCAGACTTGTCACTGTAATATGATAGGATGTCTGCATTATATTTTTTTCACTGGTAATCACCCATGAAAAATAAGGTGCTTCGTCCACGCACGGTCTGTATTGACTGTTTACCTTAAGTCTTGTAAGCTCCATAGCAGCCCTCCTGATCAGAATTTCGCCAGCGCCATATCCAGCATCTGCGCCTCATCTTTTTTTATCTCTCCTGCGAATATTTTCGCAACATCTCTAAGCGAAAGTCCATATGCAATATCGGGAATCATATCCACTTCCATCATTTGAGAAAGAAACGCGCGGATATCCGGATGGTTCAGCAGTTCTTCCATTGTCGAGTCTATGCTGTATTTCTTCTTTAAAGGCTGTGACGCCTCATAAGCGACTTCATATTCTCCGGCTCTCACACGGCAGATTCCATTTTCTACCTCTTCAAATAATGGATTTTCTTTATCTTCATATACAGATTCCGACGCATATGGAAGAACCACTTCTGCACTTCCGCCGAACGGAACCGTAACAGTGACCGTGATTTTATTATCCTCTGATATCTCCCAGCCGCACTGATAGCATCCGCTTGCCGAATCATAAACAGCTTTTACATATTTGAGTCCATTATTCACTTTAGGACTGATCCGCATCACCCTGCCTCCCGGGCTCTGTTCCGTCACATCAATCCCGGACGCATGACGGAAGATCCACTCCAATACAGCGCCGTAGGAATAATGATTCAGACTGTTCATCCCCGTGCTGGAGACATGTCCACTCTCATCCAGTGAATTCCAACGCTCCCACACCGTCGTTGCTCCCAGCTTCACTTCATGGAGCCAGCCCGGGTATTCCTCATTCAGGAGCAGCCGGTATGCCGCGTCTGTCATTCCATGATCAGTTAGGACATTGCACAGAAGCGGGGTTCCTACAAACCCGGTATTTAATTTATTTTTATTATCCCTGAGAAGCTTTTTCAGCATCTGCTTTGTCATTTCTTCATTTTCAGACAGATGATACTTCAGTGCAAGGATAAGCCCTGTCTGCGTCTTCACCGCACATCTGCCGGTGGCAGTAAAATATTCTTCTTTCACGACCTGCCACTGACGGTCTGCGATTTTCTGATATTCCTGTCTCGTTTCTTCCAGTCCAAGCACTTCTGCTGCTTTTGCAACAGTCTGTGCACTTGCCGCATAGTAGATGTCTGCAATATATGCTTCATCAGTCGCTCCATACACGCTGTTCGCGGCGGCGCCTGTACGGTCAAGGGCAAGCCAGTCCCCATAATGGAAAACCTGTCTCCATCCATGATGGTCTCCGTCAATTCTCCGGATATAATCGACCCACGCTTTCATGCTCTCAATCTGGTTTTCGAGTATTGTTTTGTCCCCGCTGAACAGATATACGTTCCAAGGAATGATACATGCGGCGTCTCCCCATGCGCAGGAACATTTTGTCGGTCCGAATGTGGGGACAATCTCCGGAACCATTCCGTCCGCCAGAAGCTGTTCCTGATACAAATCGTATAAATATTTTCGGTAAAACGCATAGGTATCAGCCAGATAGCTTGCAGTCGCGGAAAATACCTGTGTATCCCCTGTCCAGCCCATCCTCTCATCTCTTTGCGGACAGTCTGTAGGCACATCCAGAAAGTTCCCTTTCATTCCCCATTCGATATTGG
>OBXX01000043.1_pt1 | contig 110577 bp, 109 predicted proteins | sample 1495441 | NCBI WGS metagenome assembly OBXX01 (sample SAMEA2580168, study PRJEB22360) | human gut metagenome | biome: human gut; feature: human-associated habitat; material: faeces | place: Denmark | collected 2008/2010 | reverse complement strand
GTAGAGCATGCGGCTGTTAACCGCAGTGTCGTTGGTTCGAGTCCAACAGGGGGAGCATGGTGCCATAGCCAAGTGGTAAGGCAAAGGTCTGCAACACCTCTATCCCCGGTTCAAATCCGGGTGGCACCTCTTAGAAAGCCCTGGAAAGATGAATTTCCAGGGCTTATTTTTCCTATAAAAATGTACTTGCTGAAGACAGACTTCTGGAAGATCGGACAGCATCCTTTCCTGATGCTGTCCGACAGATCAGGAATTTTTTTCCGTAAGCAGGATTCGTTTACGATTATAAACCAGATGAAGATACATGGCATCCTGAGCACGCAAAGCATCATGCTCTGCAATGGCAGCTGCGATTTCGCGATGTGTTTCAATTGTCTCTTCGTGTAGAGCACCACTGGTTGATTCGACAAATAATGGAATAGAGCTGTTAATTACGGGAATCAGCCGCGGAACAACAACATTTTTGCTGCTCAGCGCGATCGCTGTATGAAATTCAATGTCTTTTTGGGTATGATCCACATGTTTTTTTAATAATGCTTCAACATCATCACAAAGTGTGGTGATTTTTTTTATATCTTTTTTATTGGCGCGGGTGGCAGCCATTGCTGCAATAGAGGGTTCAAGCAGAAAACGGACTTCAAGAAGGTCATGGATCAGCTTCTGCTTGTTGCCGATAAAGGTTAATCCCAGCGGATCCTCCACCATTCCCGGAGATGATGCGATATAGGTTCCGGATCCCTGACGGATCGTCACGATATTTCTGGAAGCAAGAAGCTTCATTGCCTCGCGGACAGAGCTTCTTCCGGCATTCAGACGTTCGGACAGAACCGTTTCATTAGGCAGCTTGTCTCCAGGCTGCAGATTTTCCTTTAAAATAAATGCGATGATGTCTTCCGATAATTTTTGCGGAAGACTTTTTTCTTCTGATGACGAAATCATCATATGAGTTTCTCCATTTCTATTCGTTATTTCTTTTTATATTTTCCTTATATCTATAATAATTCCTTTAAACTATAATGTCAAAACGACAAAATGCACAAAAAATAAGACGATAATTTAGATAAAATTACAGTATTGCGTTTTTGCAAGAATGAATATATTATAAATACATCAGATGAATTGAAACGAAAATAAAGAAAATCAGTACAATTCAAAAGAAAAAACAACAGAAAGGTCAGATGTATTTAACGAAAAGTAAAACATCGGATGAATTAAGGAGGCAAAAGCAGAAAAAATGGAAGAAACAACATTTACAGCAGATCCAATGAGATTGATGCTTGCTGCGGCAGTGGGAATTGTGATCCTGCTGGTGCTGATCATCAAATTTAAACTGCATCCGGTTCTGTCAATGATGATTTCAGCGATCATCATCGGTGCAGGTGCCGGAATGCCACTGGAAATGATCTCAGACACAGTAGAAAAAGGTGTTGGAAAGACATTACAGGGAATCGCACTTCTGGTAGGACTGGGTTCCATGTTCGGCGGAATACTGGAAGTGAGCGGAGGCGCTCAGAGAATAGCGGAAACACTGATCGACAAATTCGGTCAGAAAAAAGCCGGTTGGGCACTGGGACTTACCGGACTGGTGATCGGTACAACCGTATTTTTTGAAGCAGGTGTTGTAGTACTGATCCCACTGGTATTCAGTGTTGCAAAGCAGACAAAAAAATCCACACTGTATTATGCAATCCCACTTCTTTCAGGTCTTGCCAGCGGATATGCTTTTGTACCGCCTTCTGCGGGATCTGTACTGGTTGCCAATGCACTTGGCGTAAACCTGGGAACTATGATCATGGTTGGAGTTCCAACTGCACTGATCTGTATGCTGGTTTCAGGAATTATCTGGGGAAATCTGGTTGGAAACAAAATTTTCACTGAACTTCCGGCCAATGTGGAAGAAATCAAAGATGATGGAAAAGAGTTGCCGCCATTTGGTCTGGTGCTGGGCGTGATACTGATCCCGCTTGTTCTGATCCTTCTCAGTACTGTATCTAAATACATGCCAATTCCGGCAGGAATACAGAGTTTTCTCGGATTTATCGGAAAACCGTTTCTGGCACTGACTATCGCAACGCTTGCAGCAATGTATTTTCTTGGAATCCGTCGTGGCTTTACCGGTGCACAGTTAAAGAAAATACTGGATCATTCACTGAGACCGGTTGGAATGATCCTTCTGGTCATCGCCAGCGGCGGAGTGATCCGATGGATGCTTCAGGATTCCGGCCTTGGAAATATTATCGGACCGGCCCTGGAAAAAAGCGGTCTTCCGCTGATCCTGATCGCGTTTCTGATCGCAATCCTGGTAAGGGCATCTGTGGGAAGCTCCATTGTGGCAATGACCATGGCATCAGGAATCATGGCGACTATGCCGGCAGTAATGGATACAAGCATGCTTTACAGAGCTGCTATGTGCTGTGCGATCTGCGGTGGTGCAACTGCACTGAGTCATGTAAATGATGCCGGATTCTGGCTGGTAAGTACTTTCCTTGAGATTGACGAAAAAACGACATTAAAATCCTGGACGATCATGGAAACACTGATCGGTGTTACAGCACTTGTTGTAGGCTTTGTTATTTCAATTTTTGCATAGGAGGAAGAGCGTAATGATAAAGATACCGGTTTATTTAAGAGACATGTATGATGCAAAGCATCTTGTACAGGCTGCATCCGGCTGCCGGAAGGATGTGGAACTGATCTGTGGAAGATATGTCGTAGATGCAAAGTCCATACTGGGAGTATTCAGCCTTCCTACATTTAATAATGTGGAAATCGGAGCAGAAGAAGAGGATGTAAAGGAACTTAGAGAAAAGCTGGAAAATCTGAATCTGATCAGAGAATAGGAAATGGAGGAAAAAATCATGAAGTTAGTAAGTCAGGAAATGAGAAAGCTTGCACCGGAGCTTGATCCGCTGCGCCTTGGAACAGGATGGAAAAAAGAAGATCTGGGAAAGGTTCAGGTCATGGTGGAAAGCACTTATGGTGACAGCCATCCGGGAAGCGGACACCTGAACATCCTTGTGGAAGAAGTTCGTAAAGGAATCGCAGAAGAAGGTGGTTTTGGTGCACGCTATAACTGTACCGATATCTGTGATGGTGAAAGCCAGGGAACAGACGGAATCAACTACAGCCTGGCAAGCCGTGAAATGATCGCAAACATGATCGAGATCCATGCAAATGCAACACCATTTGATGCCGGTGTATATCTTTCAAGCTGTGACAAGGGTGTACCTGGAAATCTGATCGGACTTGCAAGAGTAAATATCCCTTCCGTATTTGTTCCGGGCGGAACCATGAATGCGGGACCTGAGATGCTGACCCTTGAGCAGCTGGGAATGTACAGTGCAAAGTTTGAGCGTGGAGAGATCGACGAAGAGAAGCTTGACTGGGCAAAATGCAATGCCTGCCCAAGCTGTGGAGCCTGCTCCTTTATCGGAACAGCTTCAACAATGCAGATCATGGCAGAGGCACTTGGACTTACACTTCCTGGTACAGCTCTGATGCCGTCAACAAGCCCGGATCTTCTTGCTTTCGCAAGAGAGGCAGGAAGACAGGCAGTAAGGATCGCACAGATGGAAAATATGCGTCCTTCTGATATCGTAACTATGGACAGCTTTGAGAATGCGATCCTTGTACACGCTGCAATCTCCGGAAGTACAAACTGTCTGCTTCACATTCCGGCGATCGCACATGAGTTTGGCATTGAGATCACAGGTGATACCTTTGACAGACTGCACAGAAATGCAAGATACCTTCTGGATGTACGTCCTGCAGGACGCTGGCCTGCTGAGTGCTTCTATTATGCAGGTGGTGTACCGGCGATCATGGAGGAAATCAAAGAACATCTCCATCTGGATGTGATGACAGTTACAGGAAAGACTCTCGGAGAAAACCTTGAGGAGCTGAAGAACAACGGATTTTATGAGAAATGCGACAAATGGCTTCAGGAATTTAACAAACGTTACAATGTAAACCTTACAAAGGAAGATATCATCCGTCCATATGACAAGGCGATCGGAACCGACGGAAGCATCGCTGTTCTCCGTGGAAACCTTGCACCTGAGGGAGCTGTGATCAAACACACCGCATGCCCGAAGGAAATGTTCAGATCCGTTCTCCGCGCAAGACCGTTCGACAGTGAAGAGGAGTGTCTGGATGCAGTTCTGAAGCATAAGGTTCAGAAAGGTGATGCAGTATTCATCCGTTACGAGGGACCAAAGGGAAGTGGAATGCCGGAGATGTTCTACACATCTGAGGCGATCAGCAGTGATAAAGAGCTTGGAAAGAGTATCGCACTGATCACAGACGGACGTTTTTCCGGAGCATCTACAGGCCCTGTTATCGGACACTGCAGCCCTGAGGCTGTTGACGGTGGCCCAATCGCACTTGTTGAGGAAGGCGACCTTATTGAGATCGACGTTATGGAAAGAAAGCTGAACATCATCGGGATCGCAGGCGAAAGAAAGTCTATGGAAGAGATCGACCAGATCCTTGCCGAGAGACGTAAAAACTGGAAGCCAAGAGAACCAAAATACAAAAAAGGCGTGCTGAGACTTTTCAGTGAGCATGCTGCAAGCCCAATGAAGGGAGCCTATCTGGAGTATTGATCATGAAACATAAATTTATTACTCTCGGCGAGATCATGCTGCGTCTGACACCGCCGGATTATGAAAAAATCAGAACAGCAACAACCTTTGAGGCAAGATACGGGGGAAGCGAGGCGAATGTAGCCCTTTCCCTGGCAAATCTTGGAATAGATGCTTCGTTTTTTACGGTAGTTCCGGACAACAGTCTTGGAAAAAGTTCTGTACGTATGATGAGAAGCAATGATGTGAACTGTGACAGTGTGGTTTATTCCACAGCGGAAGAAACTCCGACACACCGTCTTGGAACCTATTATCTGGAGACCGGCTACGGGATCCGCCCCAGCAAGGTAGTTTACGACAGAAAACACAGCGCTTTTTCCGAGTATGATTTCAGCAAAACAGATGTGAAAAAAATGCTGGAAGGATATACATGGCTGCATCTGAGCGGAATCACACCTGCTCTTGGAACAAAATGCAGGGATCTGATCTTAAACTGCCTGAAGGCAGCAAAAGAAATGAACATGACCGTAAGCTTTGACGGAAATTTCAGAAGTACGCTGTGGACCTGGGAAGAGGCCAGAGATTTCTGTACACTTTGTCTTCCATATGTAAATGTCCTTTTCGGGATCGAGCCGTACCATATCTGGAAAAATGAAGAAGACCACAGTGCAGGGGATGTAAAGGATGGAATCCCGTTTCAGCCGGATTTTGAACAGCAGGAAAAAGTGTTCCGGGCATTTGCGGACAGATATCCGAATATAAAATGCATTGCAAGACATGTCCGTTTTGCACATAGCTGCAGTGAAAACAGTCTTATGGCATATCTCTGGTTAAACGGAAAGACTTACAAAAGCAAGCGCCTGACCTTCCACATTCTTGATCGTGTCGGTGGCGGAGATGCATTTGTAAGTGGGATCATCTATGGCCTTATGAATGAGTATACACCGGAAGATACCGTGAATTTCGGTGTTGCTGCCAGTGCTGTGAAGCATACGATCCATGGTGATGGAAACATTACCGATGATGTATCTATGATCAGACATGTGATGGAAATGAACTTTGATATAAAAAGATAAAAAGGAAGGGAAATTCAGATGAAAGAGATAGCAGAAAAATTTCAGAAATTTGGTGTGGTTCCGGTTGTAGTGCTGGAAGATACAAAAGATGCAGTACCGCTGGCAAAGGCTCTGGTTGAGGGCGGCCTTCCATGTGCAGAGGTGACATTCCGCACAGAAGCAGCAGAAGAGTCTATCCGTCTCATGGCAGAGCAGTTCCCGGAAATGCTTGTGGGAGCAGGTACCGTACTTACAACAGAACAGGTAGACGCGGCTGTTGGCGCCGGAGCAAAATTTATCGTAAGCCCGGGCTTTGATCCTAAGATCGTAGACTATTGTCTGGAAAAAGACATTCCTGTTTTCCCGGGATGTATTACACCATCTGAGGTTGCACAGGCAGTGAAAAGAGGTCTTAAGGTAGTAAAATTCTTCCCGGCAGAACCGGCAGGCGGAATTTCAATGATCAAGGCTATGGCAGCTCCTTATACAGGAATCCGTTTTATGCCTACCGGCGGGATCAATGCGAAAAACCTTGAGGACTATCTTTCCTGTGACAAAATCCTCTGCTGCGGCGGAAGCTGGATGGTAAAAGGAGATCTTGTGAAGGCAGGAGAATTTGACAAAATAAGAGAACTGACAGCAGAAGCAAAAAAGCTTGCGGATTCCATAAGAAAGTAATCAAACTTAATACACATATTCAATAAAAAAAGCAGAACCCTGTACAACCAGGCAGAGTTCTGCTTTTTTGTCAATTATTGTGAAAATAGATCAATGAAGCAGGATCGGCAGAAGCTTTTTCCGCTTCAGCTGCCAGATCAGCTGCAGGACCCGCAGAAGGTTTTCGAAGATCCATTCGGTAAAGATAAAAGATCCCACCGAAGAAACCGGGAATCAGTCCGGCGTATCCACCGGCACATAAGATCACAGTCAGCTTCACCATCAGTTCTGTCTGAAGTTCCAGACAAACAAGTAATCCTGCAAGAATTCCGGCTACACTCCATCCAACTGTCAAAAGTGCAAGAAAAACAGCTGGCGCAGGGGCCTTTTTTAAATTTTGATCTAAGTGATTCCACAGTACTTTATACATAATCCATTCCTCCTGTTTTGCTGGAATTATACTTCTGCTGTTGTCAGCAACAGTCAGCCATAATATTGATTTCCTTTATCTGTCTGTATTATAGAAAAGAAATGTAAAATACAAATGCGCAGGAATGAAAAATCTTTGTAAAATATAAGTAGAAATTGCATTTTGAATTAAGAACCGATATACTTATAAATATAGTTATTGATAATATTCGATCACAGCCGAAAACATTTTTCTACAGCTGTGATACGTGAGTGAGAGAATTAAAAGGGGGCAGATAAAAGCCCTCTGAAATCATATAGAGAGTAAAGAGGAGGGGTGGAAATGGAGCATACGGAAGACTATGTGAAGCTGGAGAATGTATCCAAAATCTATGGCTCAAAAGAAGTGAAGATCATAGCTGTGGATGAGATCAGCTTCCGGATAAAAAAAGGAGAATTTGTGGTTGTGGTAGGACCAAGCGGTGCCGGAAAGACAACGGTGCTGAATATCCTGGGCGGAATGGATAAGGCCACATCCGGCAATGTCTGGATCGATGGAAAAAATATCGCAAAATATACAGACCGGCAGCTGACCGGATACCGACGGGAGGATATTGGATTTGTATTCCAGTTTTATAATCTGGTGCCAAATCTGACTGCATTGGAGAATGTGGAGCTTGCTCTTCAGATCTGTAAGGATCCTCTGGATGCTAGGACAGTTCTGGAGGAAGTAGGGCTGAGGGAGAGACTAACCAATTTTCCGGCACAGTTATCCGGCGGTGAGCAGCAGAGAGTTTCCATAGCCAGAGCGCTGGCGAAGAATCCAAAGCTTCTGCTCTGTGATGAACCTACAGGAGCGTTGGATTATCAGACCGGCAAGGCAATCCTGAAGCTCCTTCAGGATACCTGCAGGGAACGGGGCATGACGGTTATTGTCATTACTCACAACTCTGCATTGACACCTATGGCCGACCGTGTGATCAAGATCAAAAACGGCAAGGTTTCCAGGATGACTGAAAATGCACATCCCACACCAGTGGAAGAGATTGAATGGTAGGTGACGGAATGAAGGCATTACACAAAGATTTCTGGATGGAGATCCGGAAAAGTAAAGCACGTTTTATCTCGATCTTTCTGATCGTGGCACTGGGTGTTGCATTTTTTTCCGGGATCCAGGCGTCTTCTCCGGATATGAGATATTCAGGAGATGCTTATTATGAAGCAGCAAAGCTGATGGATCTGAAGATCCAGGGAACCCTGGGACTGACTCAGCGTGATGTAAAAGCGGTATCGGATATTGACGGTGTGGAACTGGCTGAGGGCAGCTACTCTACGGATGTTATGAGTGGAGAGGACGATGCCAGGAAGGTTCTTCATCTGGAATCTATCAGCAGCAATTTTAATCTACTTACAGCAGATGAAGGAAGGATACCGGAAAAAAGCGGCGAGATTTTTCTGGACAAGCCATTTGCAAAGAATCGGGGGTATAAAATCGGGGATACCATATCTGTCAGTGAGGATGGAGACAGTGAGCTTCTGAAAAAAACAACCTATACAGTTGTGGGAATCGGAAGCAGCCCTCTTTATATTTCATTTAACAGAGGAAATACGACTCTTGGATCCGGTGAGGTCAGCGGCTTCGGATACATTCTTCCTGAGGATTTTGAACAGGAAGCTTTTACCCAGATCTATATTATGGTTCATGAATCTGGGGATGTGATCAGCTATACCGATGCTTACGACAATCTTATCAGGAAAATACAGAAGCGTGTGGAAGGCATCGAAAAAGAACAGTGCAGTCTGCGCTACGATGAGATCGTCGCAGAAGCCAATGAAAAACTGAATGATGCCAGAAAAGAGCTTGAGGACGGAAAGAAGGAATCAGAGGAAAAACTTGGCGACGCGAAGAAAAAGCTGGATGATGGGCAGAAGAAGTATGAGGATGGAAAAAAAGAGTACGAAGATGGAAAACAGCAGCTCAGTGATGCAAAAAAGGAGCTGACCGATGGAAAACAGCAGCTTGCTGACGGAAGAAAACAGATTGAAGATGGATGGTCTCAGCTTAACAGCGCAAAACAGCAGGTGGAAGACGGTCTGTCCCAGTTAAATACTGCCAGATCCCAGCTTGCCGACTCCGAAGCACAGATAAATGAGAAGCAGGCAGAGCTGACTGCCGGATATGAACAGCTGAATGCCGCAAAACAGCAGGTAAGTGACGGTGAGGTCCAGCTCCGGGAAGCGGAAAAAACACTGGAAAGCAAACAGGCTGAGCTTGACAGTGGAAGAGAACAGTTGGAAACGGGAAAGAATACGATCAAAGAAACAAAGACTGCTCTCACCGGTCAGAAAGAACAGTGTGAGGCAGGACTTGTACAGGTTTCCGAGGGCGAATCCCAGATCAGTTCCAGTGAAGAAGCCCTTTCCGGGCAGCAGGCACAGCTGGATGAATTGACCAGCCAGAAAGAGGCATTAAGCAGTCAGGCGGCGGAGCTGCAGGCGCAGTATGACGCCGGTGTGGAAGCAGGAAAAACCGAGGAAGAGCTGGCGGAGCTTTCCACGCAGATCCAGACTTTAAATGGTCAGATCAGTGCAATGGAAGAACAGATAAATGCCGGTCAGGCCCAGATCGACGGGGCGCAGGCAGAGCTTACTGCAAAAAAATCAGAGCTGGCCCAGACAAGAGCTGAACTGGAGAGCAGCCTAGGTCAGATCAATGAGGGCTTCAGCCAGATCAAAGAACAGGAAGAGACACTTTCCCAGACAGAAGCACAGCTGAACGCAGGCCAGGAAGAACTGGATAAAGGGAAAAAAGAGCTGGAAACAAAGAAAGCTGAGCTTTCAGCGGCAAAAGAAGAAATTACGGCAAACCAGGCAACTCTGGATGATGGCCAGAGTCAGCTGGATTCGGCCAGAGCCCAGCTCAGCGCAGGGCGGCAGCAGCTGGAGGAAAAGCAGGCACAGTTAAATGCAGGACAGGCAGAGATCCAGACAAATACGGAAAAGCTTACCAGCAGTCAGGCAGAACTGGATGAAAATGAACAGAAGCTCCTGGATGGTGAAAAAGAGATCCGGGAAAATGAACAGAAATTAAAAGACGCCAAAAAAGACCTGGAGGACGTAAAAAAGAAGCTTTCCGATGGAAAGAAAGAATATCAGGACGGCAAAAAAGAAGCCGATGACAAAATTGCGGAAGCCCAGCAGAAGATCGAGGATGCCCAGAAAGAGGTGGATGATATTGAAACACCGGAGTGGATCGTCACGGACCGCAATGACCTTCCAGAATATTCGGATTTTGGTGATAACGCAGAGCGACTGAAAAACATCGGAAAGGTTTTCCCGATGATATTCTTCCTTGTAGCGGCTCTGATCAGTCTTACCACGATGACACGAATGGTGGAGGAACAGCGAACCCAGATCGGAACCATGAAAGCGCTAGGATATGGAAAAGCATCCATTGCATCCAAGTATCTCAGCTACGCATTTCTGGCTACAGTAGGCGGAAGTATCGCAGGAGTACTTTTCGGAGAAAAGGTTCTTCCGTTTATCATTATCCAGGCGTATGGAATCATGTACTGGAATATTGGCGATCACATGCAGCTGGATTATGAGTTACAATATGCACTGATCGCTTCCGGGGCAGCGGTGATCTGTACTATGGGCGCTACACTGTTTTCCTGCGCAAAAACCCTGGCAGAAACACCGGCATCTCTGATGCGTCCGCCTGCACCGAAAGAAGGAAAACGGATCCTTATTGAACGGATCAGCTTTATCTGGAAGCATCTGAGCTTTTCCTGGAAATCGTCCATGCGAAATCTCTTCCGTTATAAAAAGCGTCTTTTTATGACCATTTTCGGAATTGCAGGAAGCATGGGACTGATGCTTGTAGGATTCGGACTTTATGATTCCATTATGGATATTGCGATTCTCCAATATGACCAGATCCAGCACTATGATGCCATGGTGATCAATGATGAGGATGCCACAGACAGCCAGGAAAAGGATCTTCTGAAATTTCTGGATGGAAACAGCGAGATCGATCACTATACCCGTGTGCAGCTCACCAAGATGACGGCACCAAAAGAAAAGGGAAGTGTCAGTATCTATGTGTATGTTCCGGAAAATACGGAAAATTTTAAAGAGGATGTAACATTACGTGACAGAAAGTCCCACGAGCAGTATGAGCTTACCGATGATGGAGCGGTGATCTGTGAAAAAACGGCTTCTCTTATCGGTGTGAAAGCAGGAGACAAGATCACCCTGGAGAAAGACAACAGAAAGTATAAAGTAAAGATCACTGCTGTCACAGAGAACTATATGGGACATTACGTTTACATGACCCCATCCTGCTATGAAAAAACATTCGGGGAGAAACCGAAGTATTCAAGTACAGTATATACTATGAAAGAGGATGCAGAGAGTGATCTGGAAACTCTTGGAAATGCGATCCTGAAATATCCGGCAGCTTTAAGTATCAGCTATACAAGCAGCACAGCAGGTCAGGTAGAGCGAATGCTGGGATCCCTCGGAGCGGTGATCTGGGTCCTGATCATTTCTGCCGGAATGCTGGCATTTGTGGTACTGTATAATCTGAACAACATCAATATCACAGAGCGGCAGAGAGAGCTTGCAACATTGAAGGTCCTGGGATTTTATGATGGCGAGGTTTCCCAGTATGTATTCCGGGAAAATATCCTGCTGTCCTTCATAGGGATTCTGGCAGGCGCAGTGTTCGGAATCCTCCTTCACCGATATGTGATCACAACCGTTGAGGTAGATGCGGTGATGTTTGGAAGAAATATCAAGCCAATAAGCTTTGTCTACAGTGGGATCATTACCTTTGGATTCTCCATGTTTGTAAATATGGTAATGCATTTTAAGCTGAAAAAGATCAATATGGTAGAGTCACTGAAGAGCGTGGAATAAAATAATGAAATGATAAGACTGTCTGCATACAGGAATTTTACATATTTCCCTGTATGCAGGCAGTTTTGTAATGAATATCCTGAAAGACTGGGATGACCATGATCTGCCTGAAGCTAATTTTGTAAGTATTTCACAATTGAAATGTAAACGTTTTCCTGTAAGATGTAACCATAGAATTCTTCCGGAGGAATTTTAAATATGGCAAATATAGATATTAAATTTATCGCGAAAAAAAGCGGGTGTTCGATCGCTACAGTTTCCCGTGTTATCAACCGTTCCAAACCAGTCAGCGAGAAGCTGCAGAAAAGAGTGGTAGATACCATCAGAAAGTACAATTATAATCCCAGCGTTCACGCACAGTATCTGGCTGGTAAGAAGTCAAAACTGTTCGGCTTTATAATGACAAACTACATTAATCAGTATCAGCTTCTGTTGTTTCGGTATCTGAATGAGTTTGCATGTAAGATGGGATATGGCTGTATTATCCGTTATTGCAATTCAGGATTTGAGGAAAAACTGGAAGCATTAAGAGAACTGGAGATCAGAGGAATCGAAGTCTGCTTTAGCCTTTTTCTGCTCTCACGGGAAGAGGAAGCGTATATAAAAGAACATTTTAGGATTAAAGTCTGTCATATGCAGTCACCGGAAATGCGTTTGAATATCATGGAAAAAAATGAAAGCTCTGTCTATGAGACCATATGCTATCTTGCCCAGCTTGGCCACAGAAGGATAGGGGGCATCTTTTGCATTGACGAAATGGACGACAGCTTCCTTATTGCAAGGAAACGGGGATTTTTAAGAGCTGTAAAGCAGATGCAGCTGGATCAAGAAGAGTCCCTGATCGGTCAGATCCATGGAGACTATGAAAAAAGCAGTCTGATTTCTGTGATAGAGAAGATATTTGTACCTCAGAAGCTGCCAACGGCATTGTTTTGTTTTAGCGATGAAGTTGCGATAGAGGTAATGTCCTGGATCATGAAGCATGGTTACAGAATTCCGGAGGACGTATCTGTAGTTTCGTTTGACGGTATTCCGTTTGCGGAACGCATAACGCCCTTACTGTCTACGATCAGTCAGCCGGTAGAATATCAGGCAAAAAGTATCATAAACGGCATGCTGTATCTACAGGATGGAGTCGAGAGACCATGTGATGAAAAGGAAAATGAATATCTGCTGCAGATCCGTGACAGTGTGGGGATTCCTGGTCATTATGAAAAATAGGAGGAAAAATATGAAAGCGAAAAAATTAATTGCCGCTGGTATTGCGGCATCAATGTCACTGCTGACTCTTGCAGGATGCGGAACAGCCGGAAATACTGGCAATTCCGGAGGAGACACCGCCAAAGAAGATACCGTCAAGGAAGATACAGCCAAAAAAGATACAGACGAAGAAGATACAGGCTCTGTATATTTCCTGAATTTTAAATCTGAGCTTTCCGCTGAATGGGAAGAAGTAGCAGGAAGCTTTACAAAAGAAACCGGAATCAATATGAAAGTAGTTACGGCAGGAAGCGGAACCTATGAGCAGACATTAAAATCCGAGCTTTCCAAAAAAGAAATGCCGACACTTTTCAATGTTAACGGACCGATCGGCTATCAGACCTGGAAAGATTACTGTGCTGATCTGAAGGATTCCCAGATTTATGAATGGCTGACTGACAAAGATATGGCGATCACAGACGGAGATGGCGTATATGCTATACCGTATGCGGTAGAAGGATATGGAATCATCTACAATGATGCAATTATGAAGAAGTATTTTGCACTTCCGGATAAAGCCGTTGATATTTCAGATACAAAAGAGATCAAAAATTTCGACACACTTAAAACTGTAGTAGAGGATATGACAAAGCATAAAGATGATCTTGGAATCCAGGGAGTTTTCGGATCTACTTCATTTGCTCCTGGAGAAGACTGGCGCTGGCAGACACATCTTATGAATCTTCCGATCTACTATGAGTATAAAGATGATGACGTAGATAATCTGGATGAGATCAAATTTACATACAATAAGAATTTCAAAAATATTTTTGATCTTTATCTGAACAATTCATGTACAGAGCCAACTATGGTCGGTGCTAAAAATGTTGAGGAATCCATGGCAGAATTTGCAATGGGCGATGTGGCTATGATCCAGAATGGAAACTGGGGATGGGCAATGATCTATGACCTGGATGGAAACGTAGTCAAAGAGGATGATATTAAGTTCCTTCCAATCTACACAGGAGTAGAGGGAGAAGAAAAACAGGGACTCTGTGTTGGAACAGAAAACTATATCTGTGTAAACAGCAAGGCTAATGAAGCTGACCAGAAAGCTTCTCAGAAGTTCCTTGAGTGGCTGTTCAACAGTGACAGCGGAAAAGCATACTGTAATGGAATCCTTGGAATGATTCCTCCGTTTACCACATTTGGAGAGGATGAAAGACCGGATAACCCGCTTGTACAGGATATGCTGACTTATATGAACGATGATTCTTTATACACGGTCAACTGGGATTTTGCAACATTCCCGAGCCAGGAATTTAAAAACCAGCTTGGAAGCTATCTTCTTGAGTATGCACAGGGAAGTATGGAATGGGATGATGTAGTGAAGAAGACAATCGACTGCTGGGCATCGGAGAAAGCTCTGATCGCACAATAGTAGAAGAGCATGGGCAGAGACAGAAATGTTTCTGCCCTGTGTAATAAAAGAGAGGGTTTGTAAAAGATGGAAAAAGCTTTTAAAAAGAGATTTGTGATATTGGTACTGCCAACACTGATCGCATTTACAGTTGCATTTATTATTCCATTTATACTGGGAATTTATCTTTCATTTACTAAATTTACGACTGTGGCAGATGCACAGTGGGTTGGACTGAGCAATTATATAGTTGCATTCCAGGATAAGGATTTCCTGGCTTCTCTCTGGTTTACCGTTAAATTTGTGCTTGTAAATCTTGTGACTATCAATCTGATCGCTTTTGCACTGGCCTATGTGCTGTCGAGAAAGCTCCGTGGAACAAATATTTTTCGAACAGTTATATTTATGCCAAATCTCCTGGGCGGAATCGTACTTGGTTATATCTGGCAGCTGATCATCAATGGTGTTCTTGCTTTTTTCAAAACAACGCTTACTGTGAAGGCCTCATACGGATTCTGGGGAATGGTGATCGCCATGAACTGGCAGATGATCGGATATATGATGGTTATTTACATTGCGGCTATCCAGAATATTTCAGAGGATGTAAAGGAAGCGGCTCTTATCGATGGAGTAAACCGGAGACAGATGGTTACAAAGATCATCCTGCCTCTGATCATGCCTGCAATTACGATCTGTCTGTTTATGACAACGACAAATGCATTTAAAATGTTCGACTTAAACCTTGCTCTGACAGCAGGACTTCCGGGAAAATCAACTTCGCTGGTTGCACTGGACATCTATAATTCATTCTACAACAGGATGGGATATGAGGGAATAGGACAGGCAAAAGCGGTGCTGTTCTTGCTGATCGTAGCTGCAATCTCAGTAACGCAGCTTGTTGTCACACGGCGTAAGGAGGTTGAAAGCTGATGAAAAACAAGAAAAGCGAAATAGCAATGATCGTAATTCTTACAGTGATCTCGGTTTTATTTATTGCCCCGATCATTATTGTATTTATGAATTCCTTTAAGAGCAAGCTGTATATCAACAGTACACCGTTTGCACTTCCTAATGCTGACTCCTTTGTAAAAATGGCGAATTATGGAGAGGGTCTGATCAAGACTGGTTTTATACAGGCATTTTTTATTACTTTATTTATAACTGTAGCATCTGTGGTCCTTATTGTTCTGCTGACTTCGATGACAGCATGGTATCTGGTACGTGTAAAAAGTCATTTTACAAAGGTACTGTATTATCTGTTCGCTTTTGCAATGATCGTACCGTTCCAGATGGTTATGTTTACTCTTGTTAAAGTGTCAAATATGTTTAAGCTGGACAATCTGATCGGCATTGTGTTTATCTATGTAGGATTTGGCGCCGGCTTGTCAGTGTTTATGTTTACAGGTTTTATCAAATCAATCCCGGTTTCTTTGGAAGAAGCGGCAATGATCGATGGTTGTTCTATTATGAAAATCTACTTTAATGTCGTGCTTCCTGTGATACGTCCTACCGTCATGACAGTTGCGATCCTGAATGCCATGTGGATCTGGAACGACTATCTGCTTCCATATCTTGTAATTGGCTCTGAATACAAAACGATCTCTGTAGCGATCCAGTATCTTAGAGGAGGATATGGCTCTATCGATCTGGGACTTATGATGGCTATGCTGGTGTTGGCGATCATACCAATCGTTATTTTCTATATGGTCTGCCAGAAATGGATCATACAGGGAGTAATTGCCGGAGCGGTAAAAGGATAAGGAGGAGACGAGCATGAAAAAAGTATTATACGAGGAATTACTTCCGGAAGAATGTGTACAGAGGATAAAGGAGATGCCGGTTGCCTATCTGCCACTTGGCACACTGGAATGGCATGGTCCGCATATGCCTCTTGGAGCTGACGGGATCCAGTCAAAAGAACTGTTTGTCCGGGTGGCAGAAAAGGTCGGTGGTGTAGTGCTTCCGATGCTGTTCATGGGACCTGACCGTTTATTTGATGATCGGGGAACTGTATTTTATGGAATGGATATCAATACAGAGGGCGCACTGAATACTTATTGTGCCCAGCAGATGAAGGGCAGTGCTTACTGGATGGAAAAGGGACTGTTTCAGGATCTGTTGCGCAGTATTTTTGCACAGCTTTCCAGAGCAGGAGTCCGCATCGTTGTGGGACATGGACACGGTCCGTCAACAAATGCATTTCAGGAAATGAAGGAAGAGGCAGAAGAAAAATACGGACTGTGCATTATGACAGCATGGACCTATGCGGATGATGAGAGACTGAAATATCAGAATGATCATGCCGGAGCAAATGAGACATCTATTGTAATGGCTGTTCGGCCGGAACTGGTTGACTTTGGACAGGTAAAAGAAGATGAGAGTAATCTGATCGGTATTGCAGGACGTCATCCGGTCCGAGAATCATCGGAAGCATTCGGAAATGAAATTCTGGAATATACAATGAAAACACTGATCGCAGGCATTGAGAAGGAGTACAAAACAATAAAAGAAAGATAGATAAAAAAATATCTCCATTGGAAAAAATAACCGGTGGAGATATTCTTTTTTATTTTGATTTTTAGTTTTGAAATAAGGCCTCTGTCTTGACAAAAAAAGAAAATTTCATTATAGTAGGAACATGGCAAAGGTGTTGAATAAGAGGAGTATGCAGATCTACGCTGACAGAGAGAAATGCACAGACGCAAGAGAAGCGCAGGCTGAAAGGCATTTTCAGATGGAGGACTGCAGAAGGTAGCTTAGGAGCCGGGAAACTGAAAGCAGAAATGCAGAACAGATGCAGATGCTGCTGTGTAGGTTTTCACGTACCCCGCGTTAAGGGACAAGAGATAGACGGGAATAACAGATGTTTTTTCCGGATAATGAAGGTGGTACCGCGAGAATGATCGCCCTTCGCACATTAGTTATTGGCTTTTGTGTGGAGGGCGTGTTTTTTCTTGCAGAGAACAGGAGCATTTTAAGGTTCCTATAATCAGAAAGATTCAGGAGGAAAACATGAGTAAAGAACTTGCAAAGACTTATGATCCCAAGGGTATTGAGGATCGTCTGTACAAAAAATGGATGGATAACGGATACTTCCATGCAAAAGTTAATCCGGACAAAAAACCTTTTACAATTGTAATGCCGCCGCCCAATGTAACCGGACAGCTGCATATGGGACATGCACTGGATGAGACCATGCAGGATATCCTGATCCGTTTCAAAAGAATGCAGGGCTATGAGGCTCTCTGGCAGCCGGGAACTGACCATGCAGCCATCGCTACAGAGGTTAAGGTAACAGAGAAGCTTCGTAAGGAAGGGATTGACAAGAACGAGATCGGCCGTGACGAATTTATGAAACATGCCTGGGCATGGAAAGAGGAGTACGGCGGAAAGATCATCAATCAGCTGAAAAAGCTGGGAGCATCTGCAGACTGGGAGCGTGAGCGCTTTACCATGGATGAGGGCTGCTCCAAGGCTGTTCAGGAAGTATTTATCCGCCTTTATGAGAAAGGCTATATCTACAAAGGCTCCAGGATCATCAACTGGTGTCCGGTATGCCAGACCTCTATTTCTGATGCAGAGGTTGTGCATGAAGACCAGGACGGATTTTTCTGGCACATCAATTATCCTATCGTAGGTGAGGAAGGACGTTTTGTTGAGATCGCGACCACTCGTCCGGAGACACTTCTCGGCGATACAGCAGTTGCTGTAAACCCGGAGGATGAAAGATATAAAGACCTTGTAGGAAAGATGCTGAAGCTTCCTCTTACAGACAGAGAGATCCCGGTTATTGCCGATGAGTATGTTGACAAGGAATTCGGAACAGGCTGCGTTAAGATCACACCGGCACACGATCCCAACGACTTTGAGGTTGGACGCCGTCATAACCTTGAGGAGATCAACATCTTAAATGATGATGCCACCATCAACAGCCTTGGCGGAAAATATGCAGGTATGGACCGTTACGAGGCACGTAAGGCCATGGTAGAGGACCTGAAGGAGCAGGGACTTCTTGTAAAGGTTGTTCCGCACAGCCACAGTGTTGGTACCCATGACCGCTGCGGTACAACGGTAGAGCCGATGATCAAACCACAGTGGTTTGTAAAAATGGACGAAATGGCAAAAGCTGCTATCAAAACTCTGGACGACGGAAACCTTCAGTTTGTTCCGGCACGTTTTGACAAGACTTACCTGCACTGGCTGGAGAATATCCGTGACTGGTGTATTTCCCGTCAGCTTTGGTGGGGACACAGGATCCCGGCTTATTACTGCGATGAGTGCGGTGAGATGGTGGTTGGAAGAGAGATGCCGGAGAAATGCCCGAAATGCGGATGCACACATATGCATCAGGATGAGGACACTCTGGATACCTGGTTCAGTTCCGCACTGTGGCCGTTCTCCACACTTGGATGGCCGGATAAGACACCGGAGCTTGAGTATTTCTATCCTACAGATGTTCTGGTAACCGGATATGATATCATCTTCTTCTGGGTTATCCGTATGGTATTCTCCGCACTGGAGCAGACCGGTGAGACACCGTTCCACCATGTACTGATCCACGGTCTGGTACGTGACTCACAGGGACGTAAGATGAGTAAGTCTCTTGGAAACGGTATCGATCCGCTGGAGGTTATCGACAAATACGGCGCAGATGCCCTTCGTCTGACACTGATGACAGGTAATGCACCTGGAAATGATATGCGTTTCTACTGGGAGCGTGTAGAATCCAGCCGTAACTTTGCAAATAAGATCTGGAATGCTTCCCGCTTCATTATGATGAACCTGGAGGGCAAGACAGTAACAGAGCCGGAAGACCTGAACGCTCTTTGCAACGAGGATAAATGGATCCTTTCCAGACTGAACACCGTGATCCGCGATGTTACCGAGAACATGGATAAATATGAGCTTGGAATCGCTGTACAGAAAGTTTATGACTTCCTGTGGGATGAGCTCTGTGACTGGTATATCGAGATGGCCAAAGTAAGACTGTGGAAAGCAGAGGAGAACCCGGCAGCAGCAAACGATGCACTGTGGACACTCCGCACTGCACTGACACAGGGACTGAAGCTTCTTCATCCGTTTATGCCGTTTATCACAGAAGAGATCTACTGCACACTGCTTCCTGAGGAAGAGTCCATCATGATCTCTGACTGGCCGGTATATAAAGACGAAATGAACTTTGCAGATGCTGAGAAAGCAGTTGCAAGCTTCCAGGAAGTTGTACGTGGAATCCGTAACACCAGAAACGAGATGAACGTACCACAGAACAGAAAGACAAATATCTACATCGTAGGCAAGGACGCAGAGAGCTGTGCACGTTTTGAGTCCTGCAAGAAGTCCTTTACAAACCTTGCGTTTGCAAAAGAGATCCACGTACAGCAAGATAAGAACGGAATCGGTGAGGATGCGGTATCCATCGTTGTGGCAGACGGTGTGGTTTATCTGCCGCTGGAGGATCTGATCGACCGTGAAAAGGAGATCGAACGTCTCACAAAAGAGCAGGAGCGTCTTACAAAAGAGATCGCACGCTGCGAGGGAATGCTGAACAATCCGAATTTTGTGAACAAGGCACCAGCAGCCAAGGTAGAGGCAGAGAAGGAGAAACTTGAGAAATACAAAGAGATGAAAGAGAAAGTGAACCTGCAGTTAACACAGATGGTGAAATAACGAAGGAGTGTTTTAATGAAGTGGTGTAACTTTTTCAATAAGATTTCGCTGATACTTCAGGCTCTGGGCTGTGCAGTCCTGTACTTTGTGATCGAGGCCATATGCAGGCACTCGTTCACAGAGGCGTGGACCTACATGACCACAAAGCCGCTTGTATTTGCTTATAATGCAGCGTTTATCTTTACAACGATGCTGATTGTTTATCTCTTCCGAAAGAGAATTTTCTGGCGTATCTTTGTGGGTAGCTTATGGCTGTTTCTGGGAATCGTAAACGGTGTGCTTCTTCTCAACCGTGTCACACCGTTTACAGGACCGGATGTGAAGAATCTGACAGATGGTCTCAGTATTGCAAAAAAATATCTGACCCATACCCAGATGACCATAGGTGCAGTTCTTCTGGGAATTGCGGTTCTGATCCTTCTGATCATCCTGATAAGGTCGCCGAAGTACAGAGGCAAGCTGAAATATAAGGTGAATATTCCGCTGGTCCTGGTTGGGGTCCTTGCATTTGGAGGAATCACACAGCTTGCTCTGGAAAAAAGAGTTCTTTCCAATTATTTTGGAAACATTGCCATAGCTTATGAGGATTACGGATATCCTTACTGTCTGGCAACGACGATCTTTAATACCGGAATCAGTGCCCCGAGAGACTATTCCAAAAGCGAGATCAAAAGGATCGAGAAGTCGGAAGAAAATCTTCCGGAAACGAAAGAAGGCAGTCATCCGAATATTCTGTTTTTACAGCTGGAGTCCTTTTTTGATCCTACGCTGGTAAATTATCTGGAGCTGTCAGAAGATCCTATCCCGAATTTCAGAAAGCTGATGAAGGAGTATTCCTCCGGATATTATAAGGTACCTTCCGTAGGAGCCGGAACCGCAAATACTGAGTTTGAATCCATTACCGGAATGAGCCTTCATTATTTTGGACCGGGAGAGTATCCTTACAAGAGTATCCTTAAGGAAACTACCTGTGAGAGCGCACCGTATGTTCTGAAGAATCTGGGCTATACTGCTCATGCAGTACATAATAATGAGGCGAATTTCTACGGAAGAAGAAGTATTTTTCCGAATCTGGGATTTGATACCTTCACTTCGGCAGAGTATATGAAGGATGAAAACCAGAAGAACCCGTTGGGCTGGACCAAGGACAGTGTCCTCACCGATGAGATCGTCAAGTGTCTGGATTCTACAGAAGGGCCTGATTATGTATATACTATTTCCGTACAGGGACATGGAGATTATCCTTCAGAACCGGTACTGGAAAATCCGGAGATCACAGTTTCCGGGGCACCTACTGACGAGCTGAATAATAAGTGGGAGTATTATGTAAATCAGATCCATGAGATGGATAATTTTGTCAAAGAGCTGACTGACAGGCTGGCAGATTACCCGGAGGATGTGGTACTGGTCATGTATGGTGATCATCTGCCGACCATGGGACTGACCGTGGAGGATGTGGAGAATAAATATCTGTTCCAGACAGAGTATGTGATGTGGGATAATTTCGGACTTAAGAAAAAGAAAGAAAATCTTGCGGCATACCAGATGGCAGCAGAGGTTATGGACCGTGTAGGTATCCATGAGGGAAATGTTTTCAAGTATCATCAGGCAAGAAGAAACACCAAAAATTATCAGGTGGATCTGGAGACCCTGCAGTACGATCTTCTCTACGGAAAGCAGTATACATATGACGGAGCGAATCCTTTTGAGCGGACAAAGATGCGTATGGGAATCTATGATACCACGCTGGATTCCATTCAGGTTGTGTCTGAGACGGATCACACCTATTATATCCAGGGAACAAACTTTACGCCGTCCAGCCAGGTGAAGATCAACGGAGAATGGTATGATACGGTTTACGTGAATCCTACCAAGCTGATCATTACCGGAAAGGAACTGGATGATTTTGACCGGCTCTCGGTAGTGCAGCGAAGTAACAGTTCCACAAGAAAGGCCATGACAAAGAGCCATGACCGGGCGGTTTATGCGCTGCTCGCTGACAGCAAGTGGAAGCTTGACAGTGAAAAGAGCAGTTCTGATACAGGGTCAATGGAGGAAACGGATACAGCGTCAGAAACGGAATCCACAGAAGATTCCGGTGAAGAAAACAGTACAGACAACCAGTAAATGGCATAGAAAAGATACTCCGATACAAAAAATGTCGGATAAAATATTACGATTAGGACTGGACATCTTCCACCACTATTATATAATGGTATCGTAACGAACAGGAGGGGAGAAGCTTTTCTCCCCAAAAGTTCTTTACGAATACATTATAGATAAGTGATGGTTTTTTTTATGAATTACGAAGAAGCAGTTGCGTATATTGAAGATATACCGAGATTTACTACTAAGAACAGCCTGGACCATACCAGAGAATGCTTAAGAAGACTTGGAGATCCGCAGAGGAAATTCCGTGTGATCCATGTGGCAGGAACCAACGGAAAGGGAAGTACCTGTGCTTTTATCACATCGGTCCTTCGGGAAGCAGGATATTCCTGCGGACTTTTTACATCTCCTCATCTGGTTGAGATCAACGAGCGTTTTCAGATCAACGAGGAAGTGATCGATGACGATACCTTCCTTCGTGCTTTTGAAAAAGTTAAAAAGCTTTCCGATGAGCTGGTTGCAGAGGGAAGCTATCATCCCACCTATTTTGAGACACTCCTTCTAATGGGAATGGTGATCTTTGCAGAAGCCGGCGTGGATTATGTAACACTGGAGACCGGTCTTGGCGGACGTCTGGATGCAACCACTGCTGTGGAGGATCCGGCAGCCTGTGTGATCACATCCATCAGCCTCGATCATATGCAGTATCTTGGAAATACAGTTTCCGAGATCGCAGGAGAGAAGGCAGGGATCATGGTGCCGGGTGTTCCGGTGATCTACGATGGAAATGATCCGGATGCGGCCGGAGTGATGCGTGAGCATGCAGAGAAGCTGGGATGTCCATATTATGAGCTGAAACGGGAAGACACAGAGATCCATAAGATCACAAAGGACGGAATCCGGTTTTCTCTTAAGGACGAGACATATGGCGATACCGTATTTGATATACCGTTTATCGCCCGTTATCAGGTTATGAATGCAGCGCTTGCGGTGAAAACCATTCAGGTACTGGAAGATCAGATTCCGGTATCTCTGGAGGCTCTGAAGGCTGGTATGGCAAAAACACGCTGGCAGGGAAGGATGGAAACGGTTCTTCCGGGGGTGATCGTGGATGGCGCACATAACGAAGACGGTGTTGAGAAGTTTGTAGAGACAGCAGAACATTTCCAGAAGGAATTTCCTCTGACTCTGCTGTTTTCCGCAGTGGATGACAAGGACTATACGGATATGATCCGCACGATCTGTAGCAGGATCCGTTTTCGACATGTGATCGTCACACAGGTAGGCGGATACCGTAAAGTTCCGGTAGAAGAGCTTGCGGAGATCTTTCGTGAAGACGGAGTACCGGAAGTGGAAGCAATAGAGGATGTTCCAGCAGCTTTTGAACGGGCAGTAAAGGAAAAAGGTGAGGATGGAATGCTATTCTGTGTAGGATCCCTTTATCTGGTCGGTGAGATCAAGGCTGTGATCAGGAGGAAAAAATTATGATCGATTACGAAGAGGAACTGAAGAAATTTGAACCATGTCTGGATGTGGCAGATGTAGAAGGTGTCATTTATGACCGGGAGATCACAGATATCATGGATGTACTCCAGGAGATGCTGCGTGAGGTCAAGAGCAACAGACGTGTAAGATAAGGAGAAGTGGATGAACTGCATAAACTGTGGAGCGTTCCTGACGGATACAGATCTGGATTATTGTCCGCACTGTGGAGCCAATGTACTGATCCAGAAGAAGGTGGATTATCTTTCCAAGCTTTATTATAATCAGGGGCTGGAAAAAGCCAGCATCCGGGATCTGTCCGGGGCGATCAGCTGTCTGAAGCAAAGTCTTGCTTATGACAAACGGAATATCCGTGCAAGAAATCTTCTTGGTCTTGTATATTTTGAGACCGGTGAGGTGGTTGCCGCACTGAGTGAGTGGGTCATCAGCAAGAATATCCAGAAGAACCGAAATCTGGCTTCAGAATATATTGCCAGGCTTCAGGCAAACCAGAACAAACTGGAAACAATCAACGAAAGCATCAAGAAATATAACAATGCCCTCGCCATGTGTAGGGAAGGCCATGAGGATATGGCGGCCATCCGCCTGAAAAAGATCCTGTCCCAGAATCCCAAGCTGATCAAGGGGTATCATCTTCTTGCTCTGATCCAGATGAAGAATCAGGAGTGGAATAAGGCGAGAAGAACCCTGAAAAAAGCAGCCAGGATCGACAAGACCAATACCACCACACTTCGTTTCCTGCGTGAAGTTGACGAGCAGACGGGTGTTACCACAAAGATGGAAAAACGGCGTAAGGGCTTGTTTGGAAATGAAAAAAATGAGAATGATAATATTTCAGGAGAAATCGTTGTAAGGCCGTCGTCTTATAAAGAAAGATCAAAGATATCACTTTTCTTTACCACGGTACTTGGATTTGCGGCAGGGGCGGCAGCATTCTGGCTCCTTGTACTGCCGGCTGTGAAACAGGATATTTACAGGCAGGCCAATCAGCAGATCATACAGTACAGTGATTCTCTTTCCAGCCAGAGCGTGGAGCTTACCAAAGCTCAGGGAGAAGCTGCCCAGTCCAGTGATACGGCAGATGCAGTTGCCAAGCAGGCAGAGGAAGAGCAGAAACGCAGTCAGAGCTATGAGGCTTTGTTTAATGCATATACTGCCATGCAGCAGGAGGATTTGGATACAGCGGCGCTGGAACTACAGAAGGTATATGTGGATACACTGTCAGATTCTGCAAAGGGGATTTACAGTACTATCAGCGGAAAGACCGGTGTAAGCGGGATCGAGAGCGGAGCTTCTGGCGGAACGTCCAGTGCTGACAGCAGCACAGATGGAACAGCTGAAGCTGGAGCGGATGCCGCAGCTTCGGCGGGAGAAGATGCACAGAGCCCTGACGGAGATTCCGGAGAAGACAGCAGCTACAGTGACGGAGGAGATGAGGATTCCTCTTACGATGGAGGTTATACAGAATAAAAAAGATCATAACTCATACAGAGGAGAAACCTCGGATAAGGGGAATGTGCGTTGGCGCATTCCTCTTTTTTTACCCTTTGGTCATGAGAAATGGAATAAAAAATCAAAAATGGGGGAATGATAGAATGACATCAGGTTTTGAAAAATCCGGAACCGTGCTGACTGTACATCTTCCGGCGGAACTGGATCATCCGGCTTCTGATGAGATTCGGAGAGATTCAGACCGAATTATTGGACATAACTATATAAAAAATATGATTTTTGATTTCTCAGAGACCGTTTTTATGGACAGTTCCGGGATCGGTCTGCTGATGGGTAGGTACCGGGCACTTGGCATGAGGGGGAAATGTGTGCAGGTTGTCAATGTGAACAGTCATATTGCAAAGCTTTTACGGCTATCCGGAGTGGGAAAATATATTGAAATCTGTGGAATTAAAAAATCGGCAGGTGAACAGGAGGGTGTTTATGATGGAAAACACAAATGAAATGACGATCATTTTTGACAGCAGACCGGTAAATGAAGCACTGGCAAGAGTTGCTGTGGCTTCATTCTGTACACAGCTGAATCCTACGCTGGAGGAAATTTCGGATCTGAAGACCGCAGTATCGGAGGCAGTGACCAACTGCATCATACACGGGTATGAAGGAGAGATACATAAGATCCGGGTAGAATGTCGTCTCCGGGGGCAGGAGCTTCAGGTAGATGTGACAGATCACGGAGCCGGGATCCCGGATATCAAAAAAGCCATGGAGCCTCTGTTTACCACAAAGGCTGATAAAGACCGCTCCGGTATGGGGTTTACATTCATGGAGGCGTTTATGGATGAGCTTCAGGTGGAATCGGAGGTTGGCCGTGGAACTACAGTGCACATGAAAAAGATCATCAGGAGGTAACTATGGATCGTACTCTTGTCCTCATCGGGCGTGCACACCAGGGGGATAAAGCGGCAAGAGATCTTTTGTTTGAGGAAAATACAGGACTGATATACAGTGTGGCAAAGCGTTTTCTGGGACGAGGGGTGGAGATGGATGATCTGTTCCAGATCGGCAGCATCGGACTTCTGAAAGCTGTGGATAAGTTTGACATGTCCTATGATGTGAAATTTTCCACCTATGCCGTTCCCATGATCATCGGAGAGATCAAACGTTATCTCAGGGACGACGGGATACTGAAGGTAAGCCGTTCTCTGAAGGAAAACCACTACAGGATCTATCAGGTGAGAGAAGCACTGACACGCCGGCTGGAGCGGGAACCTACGACGGGAGAAATGGCAGAGGAAATGGGAATTTCCATAGAAGAACTGGTAATGACCATGGAATCCGGTGCAGAGGTGGAATCTCTTCACAAAACGATCTATCAGGGTGAGGGAACGGAGATTTCTCTGATGGACAAGCTTCCGGAAAAAGAAAACCGGCAGGAAAAAGTACTGGACAGGATTTTTCTGGAAGAGATACTGGGGACTCTGGAGGCAAAGGAGCGGAGGCTGATCTATATGCGGTATTTTCAGAACATGACCCAGATGGAGATCGCCCATGAGCTTGGCGTATCCCAGGTACAGGTATCCAGAATGGAAAAGAGGATCCTGCGCAGTCTGCAGGAATCCGCAGAGAAAAAATAAAAGAGAGCCATGAGAAATGCTGCTGTTTTCTCATGGCTCCTTTTTGTGGGCAGCAGATTTAGTCAGACTGCTGCTTTTTTATGAAAAAGTACATTTTTGTATTTGGAAAGTGCTCCAAGAAGGATCATACCGATCACACCGGCTGAGATAAATTCGCCGGCTCCTACTGTGAGCATCATAAACGGGATAGGAAGGTTAATGCCATATCCGTAACGAAGCACAAGAGGAACGATCACAATGTTGGAAACGATCGGCGGGATCGGGGCTGTCCATTTGCCTGTATTGCGAAGTTTGTAGGTAAAGAATGCACCGATAAGTGTGGCAATGCTTCCGAAAATGATGTCAACTGGAATCGCACCGCCAAGAAGATTGGCAATGATACATCCCACAAACAGTCCCGGGATGGCAGCCGGTGTGAAGAACGGAAGCACGGTCAGCGCCTCGGAAAACCGGATCTGAACTTCACCGAAGCTAAGTGGCGCGAATACCAGTGTCAGGACAACATATACAGCTGCAATGGCAGCTCCCTGTACCAGAAAATGAGTACCTTTGTTTTTCATGTTTTTTATTCTCCTTTAGTTTTGTTTTACGAGTGGAAGGTCACGAACACTCGGCACATTTATAGGCGGTGACCGCCTTGTAAGCCCTGTACGACCTTGGTTTTTGCGGGCTTTTGCAGCGAAACTGAGTATAGCATAAGGGACGTGGAAATGCAAGGTACGATTCTGACTATTTGATAACCCTGGCCTGTGTGGACAGACCCTGGCTCTGAAACAGCTTTTTGTAAGAGGAAAGTCTGCTTGCCGGAACCTTTACAGTCAGTTTTTTGTAATTATTCTGACCTGCTCTTGTGAAGATATATTTACCTGAGCTTTTGGAAGTAAGACGTCCTGTCTGTATGGTGACAGAGGTAAGGGCCTTACAGTCACAGAAAGCTTTTGTGCCGATCGCAGAAACTCGGGAATCGATTTTTACAGTACGAAGACTTGTGCATCCCTGGAAGGCTCCGGCACCTATGCTTGTGATATTTCCTGAAATCGTTACCTGTTTCAGGTTTTTACAGTTTTTGAAGGCATTGGCTGCAATGGCTGTGACTTTGTAGGTTTTTCCGTTAGCTTTGACAGTGGCCGGAATCTTTGCAGTGACAGTATTGCGTGAACGTGGTCCCTTTAGTGCTACGGAAGTCCCGGTGGTATTGACTGTGTAGACATTATAAGCATCCCGGAATGTTTTTGCAGTCTGTGGCTTTGGTGTGGCTGCAGGAGTGATCTGGAAATTTAAGGTGATGGTTCCGTAGAAATGGTTATCACCGATGATCTTCAGGGTAGCAGTTCCTGCTTTTTTATTGTTCTGGTATGTCACATGATAATCATTGATGCCAGAAAGCTTTGCTTTTCCAAGAGTTACGGTTGGAACGGGCTTTATGTCAGAGCCTGTATAGGTATATGTTTTTTTGATCCCTGTTACAGCTGCATCGGAAATATTGCATGCATAGCTGATATTGTTTTTCTTGGCATATGTAACTGCGTAAGATCCGTACGGAGCATGGATCTTGCAAAAATATGCATGAGAGCTGTCAGACCAGTAATAGCCGCACCACACAGCATCCGTTCCAATGCTTTTAACAGTATCAGGTATGTTGATCCTGGATAGCTTGTTACAGTAGGCGAAAGCTTCTTTTCCGATCTTTGTGACCCCTTTCTGGATGTCCACTTCTTTCAGCTCAGGAAGATAAACAAAGGCCCTTTCGGAAATACTTGTGATCCCGGGCTTTATTATTACCTTTCTGATCTGGTTTTTGATAGCTTTCCAGGAGGAATCGTTGGAGAAGATAAACCAGCCTTTTGTTGAAGAGACCGGGTATCGTTGGTTTTCCTCTGTGGAAATAGAAAGTGGTCCGTAGCCGGAGATCGTAAGGATACCGTTTTTGAAATTCCAGGTTGCGTTGTCACCTGCGATATGGTAAGTTTTTTTGTCAGCTTTTCCGTTGTCGGAATTAATGGAATAAAAGTTCAAGGTGTTGGAGTTTGAAGCATAATAAACGACCCTGGAATCCTTTACCACAGGCTGACAGTCAGAAATCGGAGCAGCTGTTGTAAACTCTTTGCTGAGACTCTTTCCCTTTCCGTCCACAAAAAGATAATGAAGGGTGCTGGAAGAGAGCGGATCGTTAGCGGAAGAGTTTTTCTTGTTATCGTCGGAGACGTATTCTTCCCAGGAAATCATAAAACGGTTGTCATTTATTTTGGTGATCTTTACGCCCGCAAAGCTTTTTCCTCCGCCTGTAAAGTTGGTAAGCTTCCTGGTAGTGGTTGCTTTTTCGGAAAAGTCAGACATTGGTGTGACGGACAGATAAAGGTTATGAGGCGTGTTTTCAGATACCTTATCATATTTGGACTGATCGATGGAAGTGCCAACGCATAATACACTGTCAGAGGAAACAGCCATGCCGTCAACGCTTGCGTAGCAGGCCAGTGCCCACACAGAAGTATGTGAGCCTCCGTATGGCAAAAGCTCTATGGTGGTGCAGGCAAGTGTAGTGCTGTCGTATCTGGAAAGCTTTGTACATCGTGAACCCTCACTCTGCTCCAGTACGTAGAGATAAGAACCTTGTGATTTGATATACTGTGCAAAGGAATGCCACAGATCGCAGGAAACGATCTTTCCTTTCATGGTTGCCTGGTCGATCTCGGCCATAAGGAAGCCCTGATGTCCCTGACCGACAGAGGGATCCACATATCCTTCGTGACCGGTAACAACATAGAGTTTGCCGTTGCTTTCTGTCATTTCCACACAGCCATAGTCAAAGGGCGTGCGGACCTCACCGCCAAAAAGCTCCGGGTTACTGGTAATTGCTGCCGCACCGTTCCGGTTCCAGTTTGTATCGTAGCGGATAACGCGGATGACCTCAGCGGAATCGTTTTCTTTGTTGTTTGTCTGGCCTTCTACCAGATAATATCCGTCAGATCCGGCATAAAAGCCACCCCACAGTGGAAGCTCCATGTTGATCTTGCGCTTGCTTCTGATCTTCAGATCATTATCGTAATATTCAACGCCGACAGAATTTTTCTGGTGGAAGACCCTCATGTATCCGCCGGAAACAGGAATAAGATCAGAGGTACGGCGTAACCTGACATTGAGATTGTCCTGTGCGGTTGGCGTAAGAGAGCCTGCCCGGGCTGTCTGTGGAAACAGGATCAGACAGAAGCAAAGACAGCAGAACAGAAATAGCAGAGATGTTAATTCTTTTAGCTTTTTCATAAGTTTCTCCTTTGTATGTGTTTTTAGATGATCTCCTGTTTAGATTATAATTCATGGGACAGAATTTACAATACAAAATCGGGAGTTATGGAACTCCCGATCCTCAGGATTTCTGTAAATTCTGTTCACAAAAACATCTTGAGGAAATACTGCCGGTGGGCAGTAACATCAGCAGCAGGAACCTTATGGAAACAGGGGCTTTTTTCTTGACAGCTTTTTGTGATATTGATAAAATATATTTCAGTATATAGGTTAAAGGGGCATTGGTTTTGATCTAAATCGATGTCTCTTTATTTTATGTATCACACACATTACACCAGGGAGGTAGAAAGATGTTAAAAGTATGGATCGCAGGTGCCAACGGACAGATCGGACGGGCACTGAATGATGTTCTGGATCCAATGCAGATCGAGACTCTGAACACAGATCTTGATGAGCTGGATATCACAGACACAGATGAAGTGATCAACTTCGGTTCCATTAACCGTCCGGATGTGATCATCAACTGCACCGGTATCACAGATACCGATGAGTGTGAGAAGAATCCGGAACATGCATACCGTGTCAACGCACTGGGAGCAAGAAACTTAAGCATCGTGGCAAGAAAATGCGGGGCAAAGATCGTCCAGCTTTCCACAGATGATGTTTTCGACGGAAAGAGCAAAAAACCGTATACAGAGTTTGACGATACCAATCCGCTGACTGTTTACGGCCGTTCCAAGAGAGCCGGAGAAAACTATGTAAAAGAGTTTACACACAAACATTTCATTATCCGAAGCAACTGGGTATACGGAAAAGGCGGAAACAATTTTGTAAACCGTGTGCTGGAGACAGCAGAAAAAGGCCAGGCGCTTTCCGTTGCTTCGGATCAGTTCGGATCACCGACCAGCGCCAAGGATCTGGCAAGAATGATCCTGTATCTTATCGATACCAACGAATATGGAACTTATCACGTAACCTGCAGCGGTGTATGCAACCGTTATGAGTTTGCAACCGAGATCCTTCGCCTTGCAGGAAAGGAAATCGAACTGAGATCCGTGCCGACAGAGCAGTCAGATCTTTCTTCTGTCAGACCGCCATATGCCGTCCTTGATAATTTTATCCTCCGTATTATTGAAGTGTATGACATGCCGGACTGGAAAGCATCGCTGAAAGAATATATGGATGAAAGAGCGGAGGACTAGAATGAAAGAGAAAAATATAAAAGAGAAAACACAGCAGAAAAAGAAAATGGGCCTTACCACGAAGATCTTTGTGGCGCTGATCGCAGGTGCGATACTGGGAATCATTCTCTGTTACCTGGTTCCTGACAGCAGCTTCAAGAAAGATGTGATCGTGGAGGGAATCCTTTATGTGATCGGACAGGGATTTATCCGTCTGATGAAAATGCTGGTTGTACCGTTGGTATTCTGTTCCCTTGTCTGCGGAAGTATGTCCATCGGTGATACCAAGAAGCTTGGAACCGTAGGTGTGAGAACACTGGTATTTTATCTGGCGACTACAGCTCTGGCTGTTTCGGTTGCTCTGACTGTAGGTAATCTGATCAATCCGGGTGTGGGACTTGATATGAGCTCTATTCAGTCCTCCGCTTCCTCTGTGGAGACTATGGAGGCGACCTCTCTTACGGATACCATCCTGAATATCATTCCGGATAATCCGATCAATTCCCTGGCAAGCGGAACCATGCTTCAGGTTATCGTATTTGCCCTGATCGCGGGTGTGATCCTTGCGAAAATGGGAGAGCGCGCAGAGACAGTAGCGAACTTTTTCAGCCAGTTCAATGACATCATGATGGAGATGACCATGATGATCATGGCACTTGCACCGATCGGTGTATTCTGCCTCATCAGCAGAACCTTTGCAAACATCGGTTTCAGCGCGTTTATCCCGCTGGCAAAATATATGATCGGTGTTCTCCTTGCGCTGGCGATCCAGTGCTTCGGCGTATACCAGATCCTGCTGAAGATCTTCACAGGACTGAATCCGATAAAATTCATCAAGAAATTTTTCCCGGTTATGGCATTTGCATTCTCAACAGCTACATCCAATGCCACGATCCCGATGTCCATTGATACCCTGTCCAAGAAAGTGGGTGTTTCCAAGAAGATCTCTTCATTTACCATTCCTCTTGGAGCTACTATCAACATGGACGGTACCTCTATCATGCAGGGTGTTGCCGTAGTATTTGCGGCACAGGCTTTTGGTATCCACTTAAGTCCGATGGATTATGTGACAGTTATCGGAACTGCAACCCTTGCTTCCGTAGGAACTGCCGGTGTACCAAGTGTTGGTCTTGTTACCCTGACTATGGTATTTAACTCTGTAGGTCTTCCGGTTGAGGCCATTGGTCTGATCATGGGTATTGACCGTATCCTGGATATGACCAGAACAGCAGTTAACATTACCGGTGATGCAGTCTGCACAACCATCGTTGCACACCAGAACAATGCACTGGATAGAAAAGTGTTCAACGAATCAAACTAAATATCCGGTTCAGAAAAAGATCCGACCCTTTCGGGTGAGATAAAAAACGAAAAACGGCTGTACATATCGTAAGAACGATATGTGCGGCCGTTTTTTAACGAAATCAGGTGAGTCCCCTGCTTATTCCTGCTCCAGAACACCCATGACAGAGGGTAGTTCCAGCTGCTGATAGGTGTGAAGGATCTTTTCCAGCTCAAAGATAGCAGGGGTAAGAAACTTATTCTTGTGATAGACCAGCTTGAATTTCCGGTTCCATTCCCCTGCTTCGTTGCAGAAGACCCGGACTGAACGGTGACGGATCTCATGATGCATAAGACGGATGGACATAACAGAGAGCATCTGGTTATACAGCACTGCGTTCAGCAGTGCCCGCGGACTGTTGGCTTCCCAGGCAGTTCGGATCTTCAGATCATGGCGAAGGGTGTAATCCTCAAAAAGCTGTCTGGTACCGCTTCCATATTCCCGGACTGCAAATTTCTGGTTGTTCAGTTCCTGGACATGGATGCGTCCTCTGCGGTAAAACGGATGCTTTTTTCCGGCGGCGAGGACCAGACAGTCGTCGATAATGGGAAGAACGATCAGATCCGGAGAATGGATCTCACCTTCTACCACAGCAGCGTCCAGCTCTGAACGAAGAAGCTTCTGTTCGATGTTTTGCGTGTTGGTGACAAAGGAGTAAACGTCAAGGTCCGGTATTTTTTTCTGCAGATCCAGGATAATGGATGGGGTCAGGCAGGTTCCCACAGTGAGGGTGGAGCCAAGCTTCAGGGTGGAAGACTGTCCTTGGTTCTGCATCAGCTCTTCTAGCTGCTGAAACTGGCGGATCATTTCACGGGCATGGGGAAGAAGAAGCTTTCCCCGTTCTGTGAGATAAAGCTTTTTCCCAAGACGTTCAAAGAGAAGGCCGTTATAATGAGCTTCCAGCTCACGGATGGCCTGACTGTTGGCTGGGAAAGATAAAGATGTTTGGCAGCAGCACTCATGGAGCCCTGTTCCGCAACGGCAACAAAAACAGTGAGATGGCGGATGGTCATGTGGAATCTCCTTTTATTGTAAATTGGTATATAGGTAAAATCTATCATTTTTATAAAATAATATCATTTCTCAAATACATCTTCAAGTGATATAGTAGGAAGTACGTGAAAACGATTTCAACATTGCAAAATACAGGGCAAAGATACAGTGGGAAAGTATCGGAATGCCGGTGAGACCAGGAGGAGGAAATATGTCAGCACTAACTGTAAACAAAGAGGAAGAAAAAAGACTGAAGGGGCAGGGTTTTTTAAATAACCGGGGAACCGATGAATTTTCTGCACGGGTGATCACTGTAAACGGAAAGGTGACAGCGGCACAGCACAGATGTATGGCGGAAGCAGCAGAGAAATTCGGCAACGGAAATCTTACCTACACGACCAGACTTTCCGTGGAGATCCAGGGAATCCCCTACGAAAAGATCGAAGAGTTTCAGGAATTTATTGCGAAGGAAGGTCTGGAGACAGGAGGAACAGGAGCAAAGGTCCGGCCTGTAGTATCCTGTAAGGGAACCACCTGCCAGTATGGACTTCTGGATTCCTATGCAATTTCAGAAGAGATTTACCGGAGATTCTACAAAGGCTACCGTCAGGTTGCACTGCCGCATAAATTCAAGATCGCAGTAGGCGGATGCCCGAATAACTGTGTGAAACCAAATCTGAATGATGTGGGGATCATCGGACAGAGGATCCCGCACTTTGACAGCGAGGCCTGCAAGGGCTGCAAAAAATGTGCCATTGAAGCTGCATGTCCGAATAAAGTGGCGAAAGTCGTTGACGGGAAACTGCACATTGATGAGGAGCTTTGCAGACACTGCGGAAGGTGTGTGGGAAAATGTCCATTCCATTCCATCCCGGATGGTACCTACGGATTCAAGATCTATATCGGTGGACGCTGGGGAAAGAAAATTTCTCATGGAAAGGCCCTGAACCGGATCTTTACGTCAGAGGAAGAGGCACTGGATGTTATTGAGAAGGCAATCCTGCTTTTTAAGGACCAGGGATTAAAGGGAGAACGTTTTGCCGAGACTATAGAACGAATTGGATTCGAAAATGCAGAAAAACAATTATTGGAAAAAAATCTTCTGGAAAGAAAAATGGAAATTTTGTCCAAATAGAGATATAAAAAACTTCCTATTATATAAGCTGTCTGAAACTGAAAAAATGCGAGCAATAATATAAAAAATTTTTATTTCATTTATATAAATTTTTATTATATCACAATATTAACAAAAAACTAAGTGAAAATTCTATTTGAAATATGCAAAATAATGTGATAAAGTATTAACAATACATGAACGGAGGTAAAAAGAGTGGAAAACTACATGTATTTGGTGCCGGTGGCAGCAGTACTGGCACTTCTGTTCGCAGCATACCTTGCAGCGAAGGTCAGCAAGCAGGATGCAGGAACAGACAGAATGAAGGAGATCGCAGGTGCGATCGCAGAAGGTGCCCGCGCCTTCTTAACAGCAGAGTACAAGATCCTGGTTATTTTTGTAGCCGTACTTTTTGTACTGATCGGAATCGGAGTTGGAAGCTGGGTAACAGCAATCTGCTTCGTAGTAGGTGCTCTGTTTTCAACAATCGCAGGATACTGCGGTATGACCGTTGCAACAAAGGCTAATGTAAGAACAGCAAATGCAGCAAAAGAGGGAGGAATGAACAAGGCTCTTTCCATTGCATTCTCCGGCGGTGCTGTTATGGGTATGTGTGTTGCAGGTCTTGGTGCATTGGGTGTCAGCGTTGTGTATATCATCACAAAGAACGTTGACGTACTTTCTGGATTCAGCCTTGGTGCTTCTTCCATCGCACTGTTTGCACGTGTTGGTGGTGGAATCTATACAAAAGCAGCTGACGTAGGAGCTGACCTTGTAGGTAAGGTTGAGGCAGGAATCCCGGAGGATGACCCTCGTAACCCGGCTGTTATCGCTGATAACGTAGGTGATAACGTAGGTGATGTTGCAGGTATGGGAGCAGACCTTTTTGAGTCCTATGTAGGATCTCTGGTATCTGCCATTACACTTGGTGCGGCAGCCGGAGCAGTTTCCGGTGTTCTCTATCCGCTGGCTATCGCAGGCTGCGGACTGATCGCATCCATCATCGCAACATTCTTTGTAAAAGGTGATGAAAACTCTAACCCGCAGAAAGCCCTCACAAGAGGAAGCTATGTATCTGCTGCACTTGTTATCATCGTTTCCCTGATCCTCAGCCAGACACTCTTCGGAGGAATGCAGGCAGCCATCGCTGTTATCGCAGGTCTTGTTGTCGGTGTTATCATCGGAAACATTACTGAGTACTACACATCTGCAGATTACAAACCGGTTCAGGGAATCGGCGAGCAGTCTGAGACTGGTGCAGCTACAACTATCATCAGCGGTATCGCTGTTGGTATGAAATCCACAGCATTCCCGATCCTTCTGATCTGTGTTGGTATCTTTGTTGCATACGGAGTAAACGGATTATACGGAATCGCTCTTGCAGCTGTTGGTATGCTTTCTACAACAGGAATCACAGTTGCCGTTGACGCATATGGCCCGATCGCTGACAATGCCGGTGGTATTGCAGAGATGTCCGGACTTGACGAGTCTGTTCGTGAGATCACAGATAAGCTTGACTCTGTAGGTAACACAACAGCAGCTATGGGTAAAGGTTTCGCAATCGGTTCCGCAGCTCTTACAGCACTTGCACTGTTCGTATCTTACGCAAATGCAGTAGGCATGGATGCAATCAATATCCTTGCTCCTCGTGTTACAATCGGTATCTTCATCGGTGGTATGCTTACATTCCTCTTCTCAGCTTTCACTATGGAATCTGTTTCCAAGGCTGCTTACAAGATGATCGAGGAAGTAAGACGTCAGTTCCGTGAGAAACCAGGTATCATGAAAGGTACCGAGAAACCGGATTACAAATCATGCGTTGCAATCTCCACAACAGCAGCTCTTCACGAGATGATGCTTCCTGGAATCATGGCAGTCGTTGTTCCGGTTATCGTAGGTGTTGTTCTTGGTGTTGAGGCTCTTGGTGGACTTCTTTCCGGTGCTCTTGTAACAGGTGTACTGATGGCAATCTTCATGTCCAACGCAGGTGGTGCATGGGATAATGCTAAGAAATACATCGAGACAGGACATCATGGCGGAAAAGGCAGCGAGGCGCACAAAGCAGCCGTTGTCGGCGATACAGTCGGCGACCCGTTCAAAGATACATCAGGGCCTTCCATTAACATCCTGATCAAGCTTATGACTATTGTATCACTGGTATTTGCTCCTCTGTTCTTATCCATCGGAGGACTTCTGTAAATATCATTTCAGAAAAAAGTAAACCCATATTATATAAAAAAAGCTCTTTGCAGAGAAATCTGCAGGGAGCTTTTTTTGTGCGACAGGCGGCGGAATTGTACGGATATGAGAGTGGACTCTGGTTATGAGTCAGTTTCTGGATTTTCTGTTCGTGCAGCCTGTTCGATCAGTGTCCGGTTTACATCATCCTCATAGGTCCGCATCTGCACCTGCATAGGTGTGGGATCATCGCTTAGCTTCAGATGACCGAAATGATTAAAGAAGATCAGTACGCCGAGGCCGATCCCGATGGAGTAGGAAATCTCCAGGATGGTAAAGCCGGAGGAACTTTTTCCCGTAACAAGAGTGTAAAACTGGCTAAAAAGGCTGCCCATATCTACGTCATTATTAAAGGTCATAATGGAAAAAGCGGCGCCGAAAAAGGAAACCAGGCATACAAAAAGGATTTTTACATACCGGAAAATTTTCCCTGTGGCAGAGCTGATGCGGTAGGTGATGATAAAATCCGTTTCCCCGATGGGAGAAATATCAATGGAGGGTTCCCGCTTCTGGATCTTTTTCAGAAGATCCGAGACAGACATCACATAGCGTCCGGGCTTTTTCGCATCCAGAACGATCACAGGCATGACCCGCAGACGATTGAGGATTTTGGGGTCACTCATGGAAAGTGCAGCGATATCCTGAAGATATACATGTGGGTTGGTGACTTCAATGTTCTGATCCAGCTGCAGATAAAGAGTATCACTCATGAGAAAAAACTCCTTTCCCGGAATATTATTTTTTCATTTTTGGACGGAAGAAGAGACTGGCCAGATAAGAGAAGATCAGGGCGGAGGAAACTCCGGCAGCACAGGCAGTGAAGCCTCCTGTAAAAAGCCCAAGGATGCCGTCTTCTTCAATGGCTTTTTTCATACCCTCCCATAATACATGTCCGAAACCGATCAGCGGGACGGAGGCCCCGGCACCTGCAAAATCCACCAGCGGCCGGTAGACGCCAACGGCACTTAACAGGGCGCCGCTGCATACCAGAAGTACCATCACACGGCCGGGCATCAGCTTTGTCTTGTCCAGAAGGATCTGGATCAGGGCACAGACAAGGCCGCCGAACCAGAATGCGTTAAAGTAATCCATGCTCATACCTCCATATGCTCGATGACAACTCCGTGGGCAATACCCGGAATACTGTCACCTTCATTAAAGCTTACTTTGGAAAGAAGCGCTCCTGTTGGTACAAAAAGGATCCGCTTCCATTCTCCGGATACAATCTTCGGAAGGATGTAGGAGGCAAGGACTGCAGCAGAACAGCCGCAGCCGCTTCCTCCTGCGTGGGTGTCCTGAGAAGGATCGTCATAGATCAGGATACCGCAGTCTTTATGAATGGGAGAAAGCCGGATATTTTGTTCCTCCAGAAGATCCAGGAGGATTTTCTGCCCGATGATCCCCAGATCCCCGGTAAAGACGGCATCATAATCCGAAGGCGTCCGCCCGAAATCCGAAAAGCTTCGTGCAATGGTATCGCAGGCTGCAGGAGCCATACAGCCTCCCATGTTCATGGAATCCCTGAGACCGTAATCCATCACACGGCCGGCAGTAAGGCCGGTGATAGCAGCACAGCCTTTGCCGGAGCGCAGAGGAGCTTTTTCTCCGGGAGGAGATGTACTTAGGATACAGGCACCGCTTCCGGTTACTGTCCAGGTGGCAGAAAACGGCCGCTGGTTTCCGTATCCCAGAGGAAAACGAAATTCTTTTTCCGCACTTGCGAAATGGCTGGAGGTGGCACATAAGACCCGTGTGCCGAATCCGGCGGTCAGAGCAAGGGAACCGAGAGAAAGTGCTTCCCCTATGGTGGAGCAGGCGCCGTAAAGACCGTAAAAGGGAATTCCAAGTCCAGCGGAGCCGAAACAGGTGGCTGATGTCTGAGCGAGAAGATCTCCGGCGAACATCAGATGGATATCTTCGGAGCTCAGTCCGGCTTTGCTTATGGCCTGAGTGGCAGTTTCTTTCTGCAGTGTGCTTTCCGCAGATTCCCAGGTGTCACAGCCAAACATGGGATCTTCACAGACCAGGTCAAAAAGATCTCCAAGAGGACCGTCCGCCTCTTTCTGACTGACGATGGATGCGGCGCTTTCGATATACAAAGGCTGTGAAAATGCAATGCTGGCTGCGCCAAGTCTGAGATTTTTGCTCATGATATCACCTCCAGGATCTTCAGGATATAATAGATCACACCCAGTCCCCAGGCGCTTAAGATGCCGTAGAGGATCACAGGGCCTGCAATAGTAAAGATCTTGCACCCTATGCCGAAAATCTGTCCTTCTGCCCGGAACTCAATGGCGGATGCAGCCACTGAGTTGGCGAATCCGGTAATGGGAACAAGACTTCCTGCACCGCCGAATTTGCCGATTTTGGGATAAATACCAAAGCCCGTGAGAAGGACGCTTAAGAGAATGAGAAGGACAGAACACCAGGTTCTGGAATCGGAAGCATCTGCACCGAGAGCCTGTGCTGTGTTTAAGATAACCTGTCCAAGAAGACAGATCAGTCCGCCTGTGAGAAAAGCTTTTGCCATATTCAGCGGCAGACTGTGGGTGGGAGTAAGTTGTTTGACATATTGTTCATATTTTTTTTTGTTGATATTTTGCATATGGAAAATCCTTTCGTGAGATGGTAGAGTGACAGTAAGAATTACATCCAGCTCATGGCATAATAAAACAGGGAGCCCAGGGCTTTTCCGGCAGCAATGGAAATTATTACCGGAGAAAGCCCCTGAGAGAGCTTCAGCCGTCTGGCAAAGACGGGAAAGACTTTTGCGATCTCTGCCAGTGCAAGGATCCAGCCGCCCAGGAAAATTCCGAAAAATACTCCGCAGACAGCCAGGAAAAAAGGTCCCAGCGGAATTCTGATCGGAAACAGGGTGACGACGGTTCCGGCAACTGTTCCCAGAAGTGTCAGATCTTCATAAAGAAAAATCTGGTCAGCTGTATGCGTGATACCTGCATAGCGGGGAACAATGGAAAGGCCGATCAGCAGTCCGGAGACACCTCCTGCAACGATGATCCCGGCACAGAAACCGATAAAGCACAGAATCAGCTGTTGAAGCATGGACAGAACCTCCTTGTGGGATTGTATGGGAATAGTATGAGAAAATATAAATTTTTTATGCGAAAATCTTAAAAAACAAGAATATCTGTACATTTACGGACAGAGATAGTATAATAAAAAAGAATATAGACAGCGGCGGACAGGCGCTGTCTTTCTCAATCAAAAGAAAAAACAGTGTCAGGAGGACGGATATGCAGGATGCTTTTTCACGTATGGAATTGCTCGTTGGAAATACAGGTGTAAAAAAACTCAGCAGGGCGAAAATTGCAGTATTCGGTCTTGGCGGAGCCGGATCACAGGTGGCAGAGTCACTTGCGCGCTGCGGTGTGGGGAGTCTGACACTGATCGATCATGAAAAGATCACATTGACGAATATCGGAAGCCAGGTGCTGGCACTTCATTCTACTCTGGGAATGAGCAAGGTAGAGGCGGCCAAGAAGAGAATCCGGGATATTGATGAGAATATTTTGGTGCATACCTACGAAACCTTTTATAATGAGGAGACTGCGGGAATGTTTGAATTACGTTCCTTTGATTATATTGTGGATACAATGGGAACACTGTCGTCAAAACTGCTTCTGATCAGCAGAGCAAGGGAGGGACGTGTGCCTGTGATCTCCTGCCTGGACATCGGGGACAAGATAGACCCGTCTAGACTTGAGGTTGCGGATATCAGCAGGACCACAGTATGCCCGGCGGCCAGGATCATAAAAAAAGAACTACGTAAACAGGGAATACGTAAACTCAAAGTACTGTATTCCAGAGAACAACCGGCAAAAGAAAAGCTTTTCAGACGGAGAAGAACTATGGTGAAGAAGCCTGCCGAAGGAAATATTTCCTTTGTGACAGGGACTGCGGGATATCTGCTGGCGGGAGAAGTTGTGCGGGATATACTGTCAGCCGGAAACGCTTCACACAGCTGACAGCAAATGAGAAATTGAGCGCAGATCACGGACAGATCCAGTTCATGAGCATGAGTCAAGGCGGAACAGTAATGTCTGCTTTACAGAAATAAAACAGAAAGACTGAGGAAATAAAAAGTGAATTCAGAAATCATAAAAAAGTTCTGCGATCTTCTTGGAGAAGAACGTGTTTTTACAGGCGAAGCAATGAGCCGTCATACAACTTTTAAGATCGGAGGTCCGGCGGATTATTTTCTGATGCCGGATAAAGACACAGATGTGGGGCGTATCGTAAAAATCTGTAAAGAAAGTGCGATCCCTTATTTTATCCTCGGAAATGGAAGTAATCTTCTAGTAGGAGACGGCGGTTACCGTGGTGCGGTTATCCAGATCTACAAAAATATGTCTGCCGTTACCGTAGAAGGAACAGAGATCACCGTACAGGCAGGTGCGCTGCTTTCATCGGTGGCAGCAGCAGCAAAAAATGCAGCTCTTACAGGCTTTGAGTTTGCAGGCGGGATCCCGGGAACTATGGGCGGTGCGGTTGTGATGAATGCAGGTGCCTATGGCGGCGAGATGAAGGATGTTCTCACAGAGGTAACTGTGATGGATGAGGAGGGAGAGATCGTTACCCTTCCGGCAGATAAACTGGAACTGGGATATCGTACCAGCATCATCAAAACCGCAGGTTATATCGTGCTGGAAGCAAAGCTGCAGCTGAAGGAGGGAAATCCGGAAGTGATCCGTGAGACCATGAAAGATCTGACGATCCGTCGTACCACCAAACAGCCGTTGGAGTATCCCAGTGCTGGAAGTACCTTTAAGAGACCGGAGGGATATTTTGCAGGTAAGCTGATCATGGACAGCGGTCTTGCTGGATATCAGGTAGGTGGTGCACAGGTTTCTGAGAAACACTGTGGCTTTGTGATCAATGCAGGCGGTGCAACTGCCAGGGATGTCCGCACGCTGATGGATAATGTCAGGGATATCGTTTATAAGAAATATGGAGTTACGCTGGAACCGGAGGTGAAGTTCCTGGGTGATTTTGAAGCCTGATGACCATTTCTGGTACATCGTTTTCAAAATAATTATACCACTTACTTGTCTGTGGATCCGATCGCACAGACCTAAAAGCCTCAGCGTAGCCCGGCTTTCAGATACCCAGGATATGAAACAGAGGGAACAGGAATGCGTATGTACGCTTTACAGATAACGGAAGAAGAAATGGAAAGGAAGAGAGACTATGCGTTTTGTGATCGTTACAGGTGTGTCAGGAGCAGGAAAAACAGCTGCACTTAAAATGTTGGAGGATATGGGATATTTCTGCGTGGATAATCTTCCAATCCAGCTTCTGGAAAAATTTGCTTCCCTTCTTCCTGAGATGCAGAGCGAAAATGTTAGAAATGTGGCTCTTGGGATCGATGCCAGAAGCGGAAGTGCCCTTGATGAACTGGAAGTAGTTCTGGACCGTATGAAGCAGACCGGGTATGATTACGAGATCCTGTTTATGGATGCAGAGGATTCGGTCCTTGTAAAACGCTATAAAGAATCCAGAAGAAGCCACCCGCTGGCAAGAGCAGGGAGAGTGGATGAGGGAATCCGCCTGGAACGTGAGAAAACAAAATTTCTCCGGAAACGTGCGGATTATATCATTGATACCAGCCATCTGCTTACCAGGGAGCTTCGCCAGGAAATCGAAAAGATCTTTGTGGATGACAGAGAGTTCAGCAATATCATGATCTCTGTGCTTTCCTTCGGCTTTAAGTATGGAATCCCGGCAGATGCAGATCTTGTGTTTGATGTGCGATTTCTTCCCAATCCCTATTATGTGGATGAACTGCGTCCTCTGACAGGCCTTGACGATGAAGTGTTCAATTATGTGATGGCCAGTGATACGGCGAAAGCCTTCGCGGACAAACTGGAGGATATGATCCGTTTTCTGATCCCTAACTACATTAAAGAAGGGAAAACAAGCCTTGTGATCGGTATCGGATGTACAGGGGGAAAACATCGTTCTGTTACTATTGCCAGAGAACTTTTTTCCAGGCTTTCCAAATCGGATGAATACGGCATCCGCCTGGAGCACAGGGATGCGGAGAAGGACAGACTTCTGAAAAAATAACTGCCGCGATGAAAAGGGTGGCAGGGAAACAGTAAAAGAGGGTTCGGGATGTCATTTTCAGGAAAAGTCAAAGAAGAACTTTCAGGACAGCTTAGTCTGGCCAGGCACTGTCAGGTGGCAGAACTGGCGGCACTGCTCTGCGGCTGCGGCCGTGTGGAAAAAATGTCGGATGGAAACAGAAAACTATGGATCCAGACAGAAAATGAAGCAGTTGCAAGAAAAAGCTTTACATTATTGCGAAAAACCTTTAATATAGAGACAGCGATTGTTATCCGGGAAGGGGCTCATCTCAAACGGGGTAAGGTATATCTTGTTGAGGTTACGGATCCTGCCAGAACAGAGGAAGTACTGCAGGGGACAAAGCTTTCTGTGGATAACGAAACCGGTTTACTTGAAATGGATAATTCGCTTGTGGTTCAGATGAACTGTTGCAAGCGGGCATTTATTCGCGGTACTTTTTTGTCGTCCGGTTCGATCAGTGATCCAGAGAAAGGGTATCATTTTGAGATCGTGTGTCCGGACAGCAGGAAAGCAGAACAATTACAGGGGATTATCCGCAGTTTTCACGTAGAAGCTAAAATTGTGGTGCGCAAGAAATCATATGTGGTCTATGTGAAGGAAGGCGCGCAGATCGTTGACATGCTGGCAGTCATGGAGGCGAACGTAGCCCTTATGGATCTGGAGAACATCCGGATACTTAAGGAAATGCGTAACACGGTAAACCGTAAGGTGAACTGTGAGGCTGCGAATATCAATAAAACGGTAAATGCGGCAGTGAGACAGGTGGAAGATATACAGCTGATCAGCAGAACTATCGGCTTTGAGAGCTTAAGTGATGGATTGGCACAGATAGCCAGGCTGAGACTGCAGTATCCGGATGCCACACTGAAAGAATTAGGTATGATGTTGAATCCGCAGGTGGGCAAATCAGGTGTGAATCACCGGCTTCGCAAGCTGAGTGAGATCGCAGATGAGCTGCGGGAGAACAAGGAGGAGCTATTATGATTAAAAAACCAATCACTATCAACTTATCCACTGGACTGGAGGCAAGACCTGTAGCACAGCTTGTTCAGGTGGCAAGCCAGTTTAACAGTGAAATTTATGTTGAGATTGGCAAAAAAAGAGTCAATGCAAAGAGCATTATGGGAATGATGACTCTGGGACTTGACGCTGGAGAAGAGATTACACTGTCTGCCAACGGTGATGATGAGAATGCAGCGATGGAGAGCATTGAACAGTATTTAAGCAACCAGTAATCAGTTGGAACAGAGCAGTCCGCGGAAAATGGTAGATTCCTGCGGATGTGGAATATAAAGGGATACAGACGGAAAGGAAGACCGATTCCCGCTGTATCCCTTTCCGCTTCAAAGTACCTACAAATATGAAAGAGGAAGATTACCTATGTCAAAAGTATTGAAATTTATCGTACATTTTGTTGTGATATGCACACTGATCTGTGTACTGGGACTTGTTCTTCCGCCGTTCTTCGGGGTGAGAACAGTGATCGTGGATAAATCCGATAAGGCAACGAACCTCCCAGTCGGATCTGTTACATATGCGATCCCGGAGAAGAGTTCTGCGATCAGCGCAGGTACTCCGATCCTTGTACAGAAAGATTCCGAGACATATAAATATACGATCACCAATCTCGATGCCTCCAAGGGAACCGGAACAGTAACAGATCAGTCCGTTTCCGGAGGAAAGACTTTTACCATTAAGGTTGGAGATTATGTTCCAAAAGTTGTAGTTACCATTGGCTATGTGGGATATCTTATGGTGGCTACAGAAAGTATTGAAGGCCTGATCATTCTTGGTCTGGTCGTATTGTTCCTGATCATCCTGTATGTGATCGCAGAACTCTGGAAGAAAGAGCCGGATGATATTGAGGAAGATGTGAACGATCCGGAACCGGGTTATGTGAAGTCCAGGAAAGAACTGAAGCAGGAAGAAAAAGCACGTGCCATAAGAATGAAGGAAGAAGAAAAAGAGATCATTCAGGAAGAAAAGGCACGAAAACACAAAAATAAAAAAGCAGATAAGCGTAAGGTCCGTACGGGCGGTTTCGTAGATGAGATTGACGAAGAGGATGTTACAGGCTATTCGGAGAATAAAAAGAAGGCTGCCATACAGCAGACTGCACAGACTGCCGCAAGTGAAGCTCATGCGGAACTTAAGAAAGAGATTGCAGCAGCCACTTCAGAAGAAGCAGATATGCTTTCCAGACTGGAAATGGCAGAACGTACGGTTGAAGAAAACAGAAAGCCGCATCCGGCCGGAAAGGTCGAAGAGGTTCCGGAAGAGGAAGAGGAGCCGGTTACCATTGGAAGCCTTGCGATGCCGTCTTATTCCGCAGCGCAGCTTGCAAGCCGCGTAAAGAAGGCCGGTGATGCACCGGATATCGTTAAGGATGACATCACGAAGGTTACACTGTTTGATTACTCGGATATCATCAGTGGTGATGTGGACGATATGGAAGAATAAAATAAGTACCTATTATATAAGAAGAAAATGGTTCAGAAATGAGCCATTTTCTTCTTTTTTAAAAAAAATCAAAAAAATTTAAAAAAAGGCTTGCATTCTGAAGAATCATCGTATATACTAATCCTTGCTGTGACATTGATAGCTATGAAGCGCGAGGTTGCTGCCACACTGGCAGGTTTTCCGTGGAGCGAATGTCAAGTTAGGAAACTGACGACAAGTCACTGTACAAAGTTCAATAACCATCTTGGGATGGGACGTGTGTGCAAATATACCATGACACACACGGAGATGTGTACAGTCGCCGCTTGTCGTACTGCTATATAAGTACGAATAGGAGGAGACTTTTTTTATGGCAAATCAGGTAATGAGAATCACATTAAAGGCATATGATCATCAGCTCGTTGATGCATCTGCAGCAAAGATCATCGAGACAGTAAAGAAGAACGGAGCAATGGTAAGTGGACCGGTTCCGCTTCCTACTAAGAAAGAGGTTGTTACAATCTTAAGAGCTGTTCATAAATACAAAGATTCCAGAGAGCAGTTTGAGCAGAGAACACATAAGAGACTTATCGATATCCTGACACCAACTCAGAAAACAGTAGATGCACTTTCCAGACTGGAAATGCCGGCTGGTGTTCACATCGATATCAAGATGAAAAACCGCTAATAATGTCATTTGACATTAACTATATGATTACCGAATGGTAATCCGCTATAAGGAGGAAGAAAGAAATGAAGAAAGCTATTTTAGCTACTAAAGTCGGAATGACTCAGATCTTCAATGAAGATGGAATGTTAATTCCGGTAACTGTTTTACAGGCAGGTCCTTGCGTTGTAACTCAGGTTAAAACTGAGGAGAACGATGGATACACATCAGTTCAGGTTGGCTTCGGCGAGATCAGAGAGAAACTGGTCAACAAACCGGAGAAAGGCCACTTTGACAAAGCTGGTGTAGCTGTAAAGAGATTTGTAAAAGAGTTCAGATTTGACAATGCCGGCGAGTATGAGGTTGGACAGGAAATCAAGGCTGATATCTTTGCAGCAGGAGATCATATCGATGCTACTGCAGTTTCCAAAGGTAAAGGCTTCCAGGGCGCCATCAAGAGACATGGCCAGTCCAGAGGACCTATGGCTCACGGTTCTAAATATCATCGTCATGCAGGTTCCAACGGCGCTTGCTCCGATCCGAGCAAGGTTTTCAAAGGAAAACATATGCCAGGTCACATGGGACATGTTCAGGTAACTGTTCAGAATCTTGAGATCGTACGTGTAGATACAGAAAATAACTTACTGTTAGTTAAGGGTGCTGTTCCAGGACCTAAGAAATCTTTGGTTACAATCAAAGAGACAGTAAAGTCCTTATAATAGGAAAGGAGGAGCATCAGAATGGCTAATGTAACTGTTTATAATATGGAAGGCAATGAAGTTGGCACAATGGAGCTGAATGACGCAGTATTCGGCGTTGAGATCAACGAGCATCTCGTTCATCTTGCAGTTGTTCGTCAGCTTGCAAATAACCGTCAGGGAACTCAGAAAGCGAAAACTCGTTCTGAGGTAAGAGGCGGCGGAAGAAAACCGTGGAGACAGAAAGGAACAGGTCATGCAAGACAGGGTTCCATCCGTGCACCACAGTGGACAGGCGGCGGTGTTGTATTCGCTCCGGTTCCGAGAGATTATGAAGTAAAAATGAACAAGAAGGAAAGAAGAGCAGCTCTTAAATCCGCTCTGACATCCAAGGTTCAGGATAATAAACTTGTTGTTGTTGACAGCCTTGCACTTGCTGAGGTTAAGACAAAAGAGATGCAGAAGGTTCTTACAAACCTGAAAGCAGAGAAAGCTCTTGTAATCACAGCTGACAACGATCAGAACGTAGTTCTTTCCGCAAGAAACATCGCTGACGTGGAAACTGCAACACCGGCTACAATCAACACATACGATGTTATGAAACACAACACCGTAGTTGTTACAAAGGATGCCGTTGCATCTATCGAGGAGGTATACGCATAATGGCAAGTATTCAGTACTATGACGTAATCATCCGTCCGGTTATCACAGAGAAATCCATGGCAGACATGGGTGAGAAGAAATATACATTCCTTGTACATCCGGAAGCTAACAAGACTCAGATCAAAGAGGCTGTTGAGAAGATGTTCGAGGGAACAAAAGTTAAGAGCGTAAACACCATCAACAGTGATGGAAAGAAAAAACGCCGTGGAATGGTAGTTGGAAAAACTGCTAAGACTAAAAAAGCTATCGTAGCTCTTACAGAAGAGAGCAAAGATATCGAGATTTTTGAGGGACTTTAATTAACAGATAAGTCCGAATATGTGCACGAAAGCACGAGAACAAATTCGAAAGGAGAAACATCATGGGAATCAAAAGCTATAACCCATATACACCGTCAAGAAGACATATGACTGGTTCCGACTTCTCTGAGATTACAGCTGCAAAACCAGAGAAATCCCTCGTTACTTCCCTTAAGAAGAACGCTGGACGTAACAATCAGGGTAAGATCACTGTAAGACATCAGGGTGGCGGAAGCAGAAGAAAATACAGAATCATCGACTTCAAGAGAAGAAAAGATGGAATCCCTGCAACAGTTAAAACAATCGAGTACGATCCGAACAGAACAGCTAACATCGCTCTGATCTGCTACGCAGATGGCGAGAAAGCTTACATCCTCGCTCCAGAGGGACTTAAAGTAGGCCAGAAGGTTTACAATGGTCCGGAAGCTGAGGTTCGTGTTGGAAACTGCCTCCCACTGGAGCTTATCCCGGTTGGTACTATGGTTCACAACATTGAGCTTCATCCTGGAAAAGGCGGACAGATGGTTCGTTCTGCAGGAAACGGCGCACAGCTCATGGCTAAAGAAGGAAAGTACGCAACACTTCGTCTTCCTTCCGGTGAGATGAGAATGGTTCCGATCGTATGCCGCGCAACTGTTGGTGTAATCGGAAACGGAGATCACAACCTTATTAACATCGGTAAAGCCGGACGTAAACGTAACATGGGTATCAGACCTACAGTTCGTGGTTCCGTAATGAACCCGAATGACCATCCACATGGTGGTGGTGAAGGTAAGACCGGTATCGGACGCCCAGGTCCTTGCACACCGTGGGGCAAACCTGCTCTCGGCCTGAAGACCAGAAAGAAAAACAAACAGTCCAACAAGTACATCGTAAGAAGACGCGATGGAAAAGCATTATCGAAATAATAAGGAGGAGAAAGCATGTCTCGTTCACTGAAAAAAGGACCTTTTGCAGACCAGAGCTTACTTAAAAAAGTAGACGCTCTTAACGCTGCAAATGATAAATCCGTAATCAAAACTTGGTCTCGCCGTTCCACAATCTTCCCGTCTTTCGTAGGACACACAATCGCTGTTCATGACGGAAGAAAACATGTGCCGGTATATATCACAGAGGATATGGTAGGACACAAACTTGGTGAGTTCGTTGCAACAAGAACTTACAGAGGACACGGAAAAGACGAGAAGAAGTCCGGAGTACGCTAGTCATCAGATTTATAACTGCCCGCTGTCAATTTAAGACAGCTGGCAGATAACTTAGATATCGAATTTAAGAAAGGAGGCACTTTAAGATGGCAAAAGGACATAGAAGCCAGATAAAGAGAGCCAGAAATGAGAATAATAGAGAGACAAGGCCGTCTGCAAAGTTATCTTATGCAAGAATTTCTGTTCAGAAAGCCTGCTACGTATTAGATGCGATCCGTGGCAAAGATGTACAGACAGCACTTGGTATCCTGACATACAATCCGAGATACGCTTCCAGCGTGATCAAAAAACTGCTTGAGTCAGCAGTAGCAAACGCTGAGAACAACAACGGAATGAACGCAGACAACCTTTATGTTGCAGCATGCTATGCAGATAAGGGACCTACAATGAAGAGAATTCAGCCGAGAGCACAGGGTAGAGCTTACAGAATCGAGAAGAGAACTAGCCATATCACAGTTGTGCTTGATGAAAGGTAAGGAGGAAAAGCATGGGACAGAAAGTTAATCCGCATGGCCTTAGAGTCGGAGTTATCAAGGATTGGGATTCCAGATGGTATGCAGAAGACAAGTTTGCTGACTACCTGGTAGAAGACTACAACATCAGAACATTCCTTAAAAAGAAATTATACAGCGCAGGTGTTTCCAAAATCGAGATCGAGAGAGCATCTGACAGAGTTAAGATCATCATCTACACAGCAAAACCTGGTATCGTAATCGGTAAGGGCGGCGCAGAGATCGAGAAAGTTAAAGCTGAGCTTCAGAAATACACAGACAAGAAGCTTATCGTTGACATCAAAGAAGTTAAGAGACCGGACAAAGATGCACAGCTGGTTGCTGAGAACATTGCTCTTCAGCTTGAGAATCGTATTTCCTTCAGACGTGCTATGAAGTCCACAATGCAGAGAACAATGAAGGCTGGCGCTAAGGGAATCAAGACTTCCGTATCCGGACGTCTCGGCGGAGCTGATATGGCTCGTACAGAGTTCTACAGCGAGGGAACAATCCCGCTTCAGACACTTCGTGCAGATATCGACTATGGCTTTGCGGAAGCAGACACCACATACGGTAAAGTTGGTGTTAAGGCATGGATCTACAATGGTGAGATTCTTCCGACAAAAGGAACTAAGGAAGGGAGCGATAAATAATGTTAATGCCAAAAAGAGTAAAACGTCGTAAACAATTCCGTGGCTCCATGAGAGGAAAAGCCCTTAGAGGCAATGTTATCAACTATGGTGATTTCGGTCTTGTTGCTACTGAGCCATGTTGGATCAGATCTAATCAGATCGAGGCAGCCCGTGTTGCTATGACCCGTTACATCAAACGTGGCGGTAAAGTTTGGATTAAGATTTTCCCGGATAAACCGGTAACAGCTAAACCAGCTGAGACTCGAATGGGTTCCGGAAAAGGCGCTCTGGAGTACTGGGTAGCAGTAGTAAAACCAGGTCGTGTTATGTTTGAGATTGCAGGCGTGTCCGAAGAGGTTGCCCGTGAAGCATTACGTCTTGCAATGCACAAGTTACCATGTAAATGTAAAATCGTTTCTCGTGCAGACTTAGAAGGCGGTGATAACAGTGAAAATTAATAAGTTCGTGGAAGATTTAAAAGCAAAGTCAGTTGCAGAACTGAATGAAGAATTAGTAGCTGCTAAAAAAGAGCTTTTCAATCTGAGATTTCAGAATGCAACAAACCAGTTAGACAATACAGGACGAATCAAAGAGGTTCGTAAAAATATTGCCAGAATCCAGACAGTAATCACTGAGCAGGCAAACGCTTCCAAATAGGACAGGAGGACATAATCGTGGAAAGAAATCTGAGAAAAACCCGCGTGGGTAAGGTTATCAGCGACAAAATGGATAAGACCATCGTAGTTGCAATTGAAGACCATGTAAAACATCCTCTTTACAAAAAAATCGTGAAGAGAACATATAAATTAAAAGCTCATGACGAGAACAATGAGTGCAACATCGGAGATACCGTTAAGGTAATGGAGACCAGACCGCTGTCCAAGGACAAGAGATGGAGACTGGTTGAGATCGTAGAGAAAGCTAAATAAGGAGGAAACCAGTATGATTCAGCAGGAAACTAGACTGAAAGTTGCCGACAACACTGGTGCAAAAGAAATCCTTTGTATTCGTGTTATGGGCGGCTCTACAAGAAGATATGCAAACATCGGTGACACAATCGTTGCTACGGTTAAAGATGCAACACCAGGCGGCGTTGTTAAAAAAGGTGACGTTGTTAAAGCTGTAGTTGTTAGAACTAAAAAAGGCGCTCGTCGTAAAGACGGATCTTACATCCGTTTCGATGAAAATGCTGCCGTAATTATCAAGGATGACTTAACTCCGAGAGGAACACGTATCTTTGGACCAGTTGCCAGAGAGCTTCGTGAGAAGAAATTCATGAAGATCGTTTCCTTAGCTCCGGAAGTATTATAGGAGGGTGCCGAATGTCAGCTATGAAAATTAAAAAAGGTGATACTGTAAAGGTAATCGCTGGAAAAGATAAAGGTAAGGACGGAAAGGTCCTTGCAGTTAACGTAAAAGACAACACAGTAGTTGTTGAGAACGTAAACATGGTTACAAAGCACGCTAAACCGTCCGCAGCTAATCAGAACGGTGGAATCGTGACAAAAGAAGCTCCACTTCATATCTCCAACGTAATGCTCGTTGTAGACGGAAAAGCTACAAGAGTTGGATTCAAGATGGATGGAGACAAAAAAGTTCGTGTTGCCAAAGCAACAGGAAAGACAATCGATTAATTAAGAGAGGAGGCATATAAAGGTGAGTAGATTAAAAGATCTTTACAAGAACGAGATCATGGATGCCATGACCAAGAAATTCGGATACAAAAACGTAATGGAAGTGCCAAAACTCGAGAAAATCGTTGTTAACATGGGTGTTGGCGAGGCAAAAGAGAACGCTAAACTTCTTGACGCTGCAATCGCAGATATGGAACTTGTTACAGGACAGAAAGCAATCGCTACAAAAGCTAAAAAATCTGTCGCTAACTTCAAAATCAGAGAGGGTATGCCGATCGGATGTAAAGTTACTCTGAGAGGCGAGAAGATGTATGAGTTCGCTGATCGTCTTATCAACCTTGCTCTTCCACGTGTACGTGACTTCCGTGGTGTTAACCCGAACGCATTCGACGGCAGAGGAAACTATGCTCTTGGTATCAAAGAGCAGCTGATCTTCCCAGAGGTTGAGTACGATAAGGTTGATAAAGTAAGAGGAATGGACGTTATCTTCGTTACAACTGCTAAAACAGATGAAGAGGCACGCGAATTACTGACATTATTCAACATGCCATTTGCTAAATAGGAGGAAAAGATTCATGGCTAAGACAGCAATGAAAATTAAACAGCAGCGTAAAGCTAAATTCTCCACAAGAGAGTATACTCGCTGCAGAATCTGTGGCCGTCCACATGCATACCTGAGAAAATACGGAATTTGCAGAATCTGCTTCCGTGAGCTGGCATACAAAGGTCAGATCCCGGGTGTTAAGAAAGCTTCCTGGTAGGCCGAGGCGAAAGCAACTTTTTAATCATTTAAATAATATTCACACGACATGTAAAGTCTGAAGAAAGAGGAGGAAACTTACATGACAATGAGCGATCCGATCGCAGATATGCTTACAAGAATCCGTAACGCAAATACTGCAAAACATGACACTGTAGACGTACCGGCATCCAAGATGAAAATTGCTATCGCAAACATCCTTGTAGATGAGGGATACATCGCAAAATATGATCTGGTTGAGGATGGAGTTGTTAAAACTCTTCACATCACACTGAAATATGGTGAGGACAAAAACCAGAAGATCATCACAGGACTTAAGAGAATCTCCAAACCAGGTCTTCGTGTATACGCAGGCAAGGATGAGCTTCCGAAGGTTCTTGGTGGACTTGGTATCGCAATCCTTTCCACAAACAAAGGCGTTATCACTGACAAAGAGGCTCGTAAGCTTCAGGTTGGTGGCGAGGTACTTGCATTCGTTTGGTAGGCCAAAGCCGCTTAACGAAGCAGTCATATAGCTTTTAAACTGAAAACAGAGAGGGCATGGGCCCTCTCCGACAATCTAAGTAAGGAGGACAAATTTATGTCACGAATCGGAAGACTTCCGGTTGCAATTCCAGCTGGCGTTGAGGTTACAGTCGCAGATGGAAACGTTGTAACAGTAAAAGGACCTAAGGGAACACTTGAGAGAGCACTCCCGACAGAGTTAGAGATCAAAGTTGAAGACGGTCATGTAGTTGTAACAAGACCGAACGACTTAAAGAGAATCAAAGCCCTTCACGGCTTAACAAGAAGCCTTATCCACAACATGGTTGTTGGTGTAAGCGAAGGATACAAAAAAGAGCTTGAGGTTAACGGTGTTGGTTACAGAGCTGCTAAGCAGGGCAAGAAACTTGTACTTAACCTCGGATATTCTCACCCGGTAGAGATGGAAGATCCAGAAGGTCTTGAGTCCACAGTTGACGGAAACAAGATCATCGTATCTGGTATCAGCAAAGAAAAAGTTGGCCAGTACGCAGCTGAGATCAGAGACAAGAGAAGACCTGAGCCATACAAGGGCAAGGGAATCAAGTACGTTGACGAAGTTATCAGACGTAAAGTCGGTAAGACCGGTAAGAAATAATTAAGGAGAGTGAGAATATGATTAACAAAGCATCCAGAAGCGAAATTCGCGAAAAGAAGCATAGAAGATTACGTCATCATTTAAACGGAACTGCAACTACTCCTCGTCTGGCAGTATTTCGTTCCAACAAGCACATCTATGCACAGATTATTGATGACACAGTTGGTAAAACTTTAGTATCCGCTTCTACTCTCCAGAAGGACGTAAAAGCAGAGCTTGAGAACACTGATGATGTACAGGCTGCAGCAAAAGTTGGAACAGTGATCGGTAAAAAAGCTGTTGAGGCTGGTATCGAGAGCGTTGTTTTCGACAGAGGTGGATATATCTACCACGGAAAAGTTAAAGCACTGGCAGATGCAGCAAGAGAAGCTGGACTGAAATTCTAAGAGGAGGAAAAGAACACATGAAACGTAATCTTATTGATGCTAGTCAGTTAGAGTTAGAAGATAAAGTAGTATCAATCAAGCGTGTTACCAAGGTTGTTAAAGGTGGTCGTAACTTCCGTTTCACAGCTTTAGTTGTTGTAGGTGACGGCAATGGACACGTTGGTGCAGGTTTAGGAAAAGCAGCAGAAATTCCGGAGGCGATCCGCAAAGGTAAAGAGGACGCTATGAAGAAGCTTGTTACTGTTGCAAGAGACGAGAACAATTCCATTACACATGACTTCATCGGAAAATTCGGAAGCGCTGAGATGCTTCTGAAGAGAGCTCCGGAAGGTACTGGAGTTATCGCCGGTGGCCCGGCACGTGCCGTAATCGAGCTTGCAGGTATCAAAAACATCCGTACAAAATGTATGGGTTCCAGAAATAAACAGAACGTAGTTCTGGCAACAATCGCAGGCCTGAGCCAGTTAAAGACTCCGGAAGAGGTTGCAAAGCTCCGCGGAAAATCTGTAGATGAGATTCTGGGTTAAGGAGGATATGGAAATGGCAGATACAATCAAGGTTACACTGGTAAAATCTCCAATCGGTGCAGTACCGAAGCACAAAAAAACTGTAAAAGCTATGGGTCTTACAAAGATGCATAAAACAGTTGAGATGCCAGACAACGCTGCAACTAGAGGAATGATTCAGCAGGTGCAGCACCTGGTAAAAGTAGAAGATTAAGGAGGTGCCAGAATGGAATTATCAAACTTAAGACCCGCAGAGGGTTCCAAGCATAGCGATAACTTCAGAAGAGGCCGTGGACATGGTTCAGGAAACGGCAAAACTGCTGGTAAAGGACATAAAGGACAGCTTGCTCGTTCCGGACACAAGAAACCGGGATTCGAGGGAGGTCAGATGCCTTTATACAGACGTCTTCCTAAGAGAGGTTTCACTAACAGAAACTCTAAAGAAATTATCGCAATCAATGTAGACGTTCTCAATCGTTTTGAGGATGGCGCAGAGGTTACAGTTGACAGCTTACTTGCAAGCGGTGCAATCTCCAAGATCGGTGATGGTGTTAAGATCCTTGGAAACGGCGAGCTTACAAAAAAACTTAATGTTAAAGTAAACGCTGTCAGCGAGACTGCAAAAACAAAAATTGAAGCTGCTGGTGGTACAGTAGAGGTGATCTAATGTTTGAGACTCTTAAGAGTGTTTTCAAAGTAAAGGAAATGAGAAGAAAGCTTCTCTATCTGATCTGGATGATATTCGTGATCAGAATCGGATCCCAGCTTCCTGTACCGGGAGTCGACAGTGACTTCTTTAAGCAGTGGTTTGAATCTAATACCGGTGACGCATTCAATTTCTTTGATGCGTTCACCGGCGGTTCCTTTACTCAGATGTCAATTTTCGCATTGAACATCACACCTTACATTACTTCTTCCATTATCATTCAGCTTCTTACCATTGCCATTCCGGCACTGGAAGAGATGCAGCGTGACGGAGAAGAAGGAAGAAAAAAGCTTACAGCAATCACACGTTATGTAACGGTTGGTCTTGCTCTGTTTGAGTCTATTGCCATGGCAATCGGATTTGGACGTCAGGGTATGATCCCGAACATGAGCTTCCTTAAAGGAATCGTAGTTGTTGCAAGTTTAACAGCGGGTTCCGCAATGCTTATGTGGCTGGGCGAGCGTATTACAGAGAAGGGCATTGGAAATGGTATTTCCATCGTCCTGACTATCAATATCGTGTCCAGGATCCCGAGTGATATGTCCCTTCTTTATGAGAACTTCGTCAAGGGCAAAACAATTGCAAAAGGAATGCTTGCAGCCTGCATCATTGCTGTGATTATTCTGTTTGTTGTAGTGCTCGTACTTATCCTCAACGGAGCAGAGAGAAGAATTCCGGTTCAGTATTCCAGAAAGATGGTTGGACGTAAAATGATGGGCGGTCAGTCCACAAACATCCCGCTCAAGGTAAATACTGCCGGCGTTATCCCGGTTATTTTTGCTTCCTCTATCATGTCTTTCCCGTCGATCATTGCTCAGTTCGCTGGCAAAGGAAACGGAACGGGCATCGGAAGTGAGATTTTAAGAGGACTTTCCTCCAATAACTGGTGTAATCCAAGTCAGATCCAGTACAGCTGGGGTCTGATCGTGTATGTGGTACTTTGCGTATTCTTCGCATACTTCTATACATCAATTACCTTTAATCCGTTGGAAGTAGCCGATAATATCAAAAAGCAGGGCGGTTTTATCCCAGGCATCCGTCCGGGAAAACCGACTTCAGATTATTTGACTAAAATCCTGAATTATATTATATTTATAGGTGCAGTAGGTCTTGTTATCGTGGCCGTTATACCGTTCTTCTTCAACGGTGTGTTCGGTGCGGATGTTTCCTTCGGCGGTACATCTATCATCATCATCGTAGGTGTTATCCTGGAGACCGTTAAGCAGGTGGAATCTCAGCTGCTTGTACGTAATTACAAAGGCTTCCTGAACTAATTGAAAATGAAGGTTGCGGTGCGAAAGTGTCGCAGCCTTGATTTGTAAACAGGACTGTCTGAAGATCAGGCAGAAAACAGGAAAATGGAGGGTATGCTATGAGAATTATTATGTTGGGTGCACCGGGGGCAGGTAAAGGTACTCAGGCTAAGAAAATTGCGGCGAAATATGGAATTCCGCACATCTCCACAGGAGATATTTTCCGTGCTAACATCAAAAACGGTACCGAGCTTGGAAACAAAGCAAAAACTTACATGGATCAGGGACTTCTTGTTCCAGATGAATTGACCTGCGACCTTGTTGTTGACAGAATTCAGCAGGATGACGCAAGGGAAGGGTATGTTCTGGATGGTTTCCCGAGAACAATTCCGCAGGCAGAATGTCTGACAGAGGCTCTGAACAAACTTGGAAGCAAAATTGACTATGCGATCGATGTGGATGTGCCGGATGATAACATCGTGAAACGTATGGGCGGACGCCGTGCATGTGTGAAATGCGGTGCAACTTATCACGTTGTATTTGCAGCACCGAAGACAGAGGGGGTCTGCGATACCTGTGGTGACAAGCTTGTACTCCGTGATGATGACAAGCCGGAAACAGTTCAGAAGCGTCTGAATGTTTATCATGAGCAGACACAGCCATTGATTGACTATTACACCACACAGGGTGTTTTGAAGACGGTAGACGGAACCAGGGATCTGAATGAGGTATTCCAGGAGATCGTTGACATCTTAGGAGAATAAGAATGTCCGTAACAATTAAGACACAGCATGAAATCGAACTTATGAGAGAAGCAGGCCATCTTCTTGAGAAGGTGCATGACGGTTTGATCCCTTACATCAAACCGGGTGTCAGCACCAAAGAGATTGATAAGATCGGGGAAGAAATGATCCGGTCTATGGGCTGTATTCCGAACTTTCTGAACTACGGAGGTTTTCCGGCTTCTTTCTGCATCAGCCTGAATGATGAGGTTGTGCATGGAATTCCATCCGAGGAGAAGATTATCCAGGACGGGGATCTGGTTAAGATCGACGCCGGCCTGATTTATAAGGGCTACCATTCTGACGCAGCACGTACCTATGCGGTAGGTGAAGTATCCAAAGAAGCACAGCAGCTCATTAAGGTTACAAGAGAGTGCTTTTTTGAAGGACTGAAAATGGCAAAAGCCGGAAATCATTTAAATGATATTTCCAAAGCCATCGGAGCCCACGCAGCGAAATACCGTTACGGTATTGTACGTGACCTTGTAGGACATGGAATCGGAACTCATCTTCATGAGGATCCGCAGATTCCAAACTTCCCGCAGAAGCGCAGGGGCATCAAGCTCCTTCCGGGAATGACCCTGGCCGTCGAGCCCATGATCAACCTTGGTCGTGCGGACGTGGCATGGCTGGACGATGAGTGGACAGTGGTAACCATGGATGGTTCACTTTCCGCCCATTATGAAAACACGATCCTCATCACCGATGGGGAACCAGAGATTCTGACGCTTACGAATCTGTAAGCAGCAATTGTTGTCATGACATAGGAGGTAAAAAATGTCAAAAGCAGATGTGATCGAAGTAGAAGGCACTGTTCTGGAGAAACTGCCTAATGCGATGTTTAAAGTGGAACTGGAAAACAAACATGTGGTACTTGCACATATCAGTGGCAAGCTCCGTATGAATTTTATCCGTATTCTCCCGGGAGATAAAGTAACGATCGAACTTTCTCCGTATGATCTTTCCAAAGGAAGAATCATCTGGAGAGATAAATAAGAAATATTGTAAAGGATGACCTGGTGGCGTCAAGCTGCCGGGTCTTTTTTTGCCTTTTCTGCAGAAAAGAATCTGAAGTGGAATTTATCACTCACATTTTTTTACGTTTCTCAGGCAGCGATACGGCTGCATCTTGGTCTGACTATGAAGTGGAGAAACCGGATACACTCTAAGAATGTAGAATAATTGGAAATCAGTGTAAAACTTAAACTTGTTGACAAACTGTGAAGTGAGTGTATTCAGGATATGCAGCAAATCGAAAATCCTGGCTTTACGAATATTATAAGATAAAACATAAAAATCCCTCGGAAATGATTAAAAAATCATTTTTCGGGGGATTTGTTTATGCAGATAATTTTTTATTTTACTTATGTTATCACCTTATCATCCGATCCCACCCAGCACAACACCAAGGATCAGCACCAGAAAGCACACCGGAATATAAAGATATTTACACACCGGGTAAAAATATTTCGTGAATGGTTTCTCGCGGCCTTTGTTGACCTGGCTTTCCACATAGCTCCGGCCGAAGATCCAGAAGAACATGATCCCTGCAAGTCCTGCGCCGAGAGGACAGATATAGATGGAAAGCACATCCATCCAGTCAGAAACAATGCCCTGGATAAGAAGCGAAACCACAACGCCGATCACTGAGATCACCATGCAGGAAGGAATCCGGCCAAGACCTGTTTTTTCCTGAACTGTGGCAATAGGAGCTTCATAAAGGTTCATAAGCGAGGTCATGCCTGCAAGGAACACAGCTACGAAAAAGATGATGGCAATGATCCGTCCGCCAGGCATGGTTTTGATCAGGTGCGGCAGGTAGATGAACAGAAGTCCGGGACCGCCCTGGTCAAGCTTGGCACCTGTGGTAGCCATGGCCGGAATGATAACAAGTGCTGCCAGCATAGCAGCCAGAGTATCAAAAAGTGCTACCCTTGCAGCAGATGCAGGGATATCTTCGCTGTCCGGAAGATAAGATCCGTAGATCAGTGTACCGTTGCCTGCAACAGACAGGGAGAAAAATGCCTGTCCAAGTGCGAAGATCCAGGTGGAAGGCTTTGCCAGAACTTCCGGCTCCACGCGGAAGATATAGCGGTATCCGGCAGCAGCTCCCGGCTGAAAGGCAACATAGATGCCAAGGATCACAAACAGTATAAAGAAGATAGGCATCATCACTTTATTGGCCTTTTCGATGCCGCTTCCAACGCCGTACATCAGGATAAACATGCAGATCACAAGAGCAGCCAGCTGCCAGAGATTATTTCCCCAGGCAGAGGCCATGCCTCCGAATTTGGCGCCAAAGGACTCAATATCTGCCGGTGCCAGGGTGGAGCCTGTAAAGGCTCCGAGCATATATCGGAAGATCCATCCCATAACAACCGTATAACCGATAGCCATGGCCAGTGCACCGATCACCGGTATCCAGCCCAGTGTTTCACCCAGCCTTCGTCTGCATTTGGTTTCACAGGCCATGCCGAAGGCGTCAATGGGCCCGGAACGTGTCCCGCGGCCAAAGCTCATCTCACCGATCACCCCGGTAAAGCCGATCAGTGCCACAAAAATAAAATACGGGATCAGGAACGATCCCCCGCCATACAGGGAAACTCTGGTGGGAAACATCCAGATATTTCCCATTCCAACCGCAGACCCGATGCAGGCCAGAATGAACCCCCAGCGGCTGTTAAAAGATTCTCGTTTTTTCATAAAAATAAAATTTCCTCTCTCCGTTGATCGTTTCAGTATAACATAATTTTGGAAAATAGGAAACTGCAGCATCCATACAGATCCAGGTATCTATACAGATCTAGGCGGATATTTGTGAGCCACATTTGTCACCTGCTCATAACCGTATAGCTGCGAAGCAGTTATGAGCCGGGCTCATCGGCGCAGGGCATTAGCATAAAATCGAAAATGATCCGGTCTGTGCCGTGACTGGGTATATTCAAACATCACACCGTCACTGTTATAAGTCTGGCTGGACACCACAGCCACGCAGTTATAATCCTTTACATTCAGATGAAGATATTTTTCATCAATTTCTGTAACCTTTTCCACAGTCATGATACGTTTGCTGTTGACAATGGTCATATGAAGCACCTGTTCCAGATATTCATAGATAGAATGACTGGCAATCTCGGCAGTAAGGCCGGGAACGGATTCCTTCAGAAAATAATTATGGTTGATGATCAGCGGGATATCTTCAAGATAATGGATACGCTGAATATAATATACTTCTGCACCAGCGGGAAATCCTGTGTAAGCTGACTGATTTTTGCTGATACAAAGCTCTGCAAAAAGAGCCACCTCCGTATGGGCATTCTGACCGTTCCTTGCAGCAGATTCTTTGAAGGTTTCGATCTCTCCGATGGTGAAAGCAGTCTTCTCGTTTGGACGGTAGATATTGCGGACACCTTTTCCCTGCATGGTCTGTACATAGCCGTCACTGACAAGAAGACTGACCGCACGTCGCAGGGTATTGCGGGAGCAGCCGTAAGTCTGGATCAGAGTGTTTTCGGAAGGCAGAAGCTCCTGATAGGCAAAGGTGTTGTCCTCTATTTTCATTTTCAGATCTTTATAGATATCTTCGTAAATACTTTTGGGCATTTCAATTCTCCATTCATGTTCGGTCAAAAATATATAGCAGGATTTATGATTTCTGGAACAATTATAAAAGATTTTCCCGGTAAGCGCAATGTAAATACCGTGGAATGTTTAAACAAGTTACAGAGCATATTGATATGTTATGAGGATAGTATGAGAAATATAGATGAAATCAATTTGTGGACATTCAAAATCACAATACTGAATTTCGAACGCATATAAGCTGTAAGCGTCAGAGGGGCTTACGCGTAAACAAAAAAGGAAATGTGACAGTGTAAAAACAGATCACATTTCCTCTTATTTTATCAAAGCTAAAATAAAGTCAGGCCTCTTTTTTCTTATAGGAAAGATTCCTGAAGCTGCTGCCGTCAGAAGCTGTGCTTCGGGTAACTGCCGGTGTATCGGCTGCGGTATTCCGGTCTGCACTGATCAGCCATACAGCATAGAAGGCAGGAACCAGACAGAGCCATATACCTGAGAGACCGCAGGTCATATACAGGATCAGAGACAAAGCTGCACCTGTATGAAAAGAAAGCAGCGTCATTCCGTAGAATTTTGCTTTATCGCACTGTGCGCTGTCCCTTTTCATAAGGAACTGAGTGACAGCTGTGGTGAACTGGCGAAGGTTGTTGGTGGAAAAGATCGTGGAGCTGTTATATCCGCCGGGAGCCTTGAAGGTACACCACTGGAAAGGCATTGCAAAGAACACGGGGTAAAGAGCCACAACCGGAGACATTCCGGAAGGAAAGAATCCCAGGAGCAGGATCGCAAAGATATCGATCCCGATACTGATAAAACGAAGATCTGCGGAAAAATGCTCTGGGATCCAGACCGTAAGGATAACAGCAGCCATATATATGAGAAGCGCACCCACACGCAGAAGCATATCCGAAAAATTCCTGCCTATGAGATCCCGCACAACACCAAGAAGATTGGCTGTCTGGGCATTGCCGAAAAGATCTGCTCTTGACACAATGGCATAAAGCCCCAGGTATCCACCGATAAAAGATAAGGTGTAATGTATCAGAAAACGATATTTCATTTCCGTATGCATATGTAAAGATTCCTTTCATTAAAATAGGCAGATTCCATATGTCTGCCGGACTTTGCCACCCATTATAATACAGCCTGTAAAAAAAATCAAAAATTTTTTAAATTTTTTCTTGCATTTCAGGAAAACAGGTGTTAGTATATATTTCAAGCGCGCAAATACTGTGTATGAGTGCGCCTGTGAAACTGCAGATATGAGACTAATTTACGGAAGGAGGATTTCCAGTGAAAGTAAGATCATCTGTAAAGCCGATCTGCGAGAAGTGCAAGGTCATTAAGAGAAAGGGATCCATCAGAATCATCTGTGAGAACCCGAAGCACAAACAGCGTCAGGGTTGATTTCCATATCGGAACTTCTTTGGAATGTTTGTGAAACGTGCGGCTGCAGTATGAAACACCCGGAAGGGTTGTTCTACTGAACAGATAATAAGCATGTATTGCCTAATACCGAGAGGCAACAGCGGTTAAGATCCGCAATTTCGGAAAGGCTGTGATTCGCCAATTACAGCTGGGTGTTTTACCGAGGCACCCCAATTAGGAAACTAGAAAAGAAAGAGGCAGGTCGATATGTCCCATTTCACCTTGCGAGAGCAAGTGACATACGATATGCGGAACTTTCAGAAACAGAAAATGGAGGAAACAGTACATGGCTCGTATAGCTGGTGTAGACTTACCAAGAGAGAAACGTATTGAAATCGGTCTTACCTACATTTATGGAATTGGTAGACCAAGCGCAGACAAAATTCTTGCTAAAGCAGAGGTTAATCCTGACACACGTGTCAGAGATCTGACTGATGACGAGGTTAAGAGACTGAGCGCTGTTATTGATGAGACAATGACAGTAGAAGGTGATCTGAGAAGGGAAATCGCCCTTAACATCAAGAGACTGCAGGAGATTGGATGCTACAGAGGTATCCGTCATCGTAAAGGACTCCCGGTTCGTGGTCAGAAGACTAAGACAAATGCGAGAACTCGCAAGGGACCGAAGAGAACTGTTGCAAACAAGAAGAAATAATTTATAGATATAACTAATTAATTTCAATAAAAGGAAAGTGTAGGTTAGTTTTAAAATGGCAAAAGTTACAAAGAAAACGACAAAACGTCGTGTCAAGAAAAACGTTGAACACGGACAGGCACACATTCAGTCTTCCTTCAACAATACAATCGTCACACTGACAGATAACGAAGGAAACGCTCTTTCATGGGCAAGTGCCGGTGGTCTTGGATTTAAAGGTTCAAGGAAATCTACCCCTTATGCAGCACAGATGGCAGCAGAGACTGCAACAAAGGCTGCTTTAATTCATGGATTAAAAACAGTAGACGTTATGGTAAAAGGCCCGGGCTCAGGCCGTGAAGCTGCAATCCGTGCGCTTCAGGCATGCGGACTTGAAGTAACCAGCATTCGTGACGTAACTCCGGTTCCTCACAACGGATGCCGTCCACCAAAACGCAGAAGAGTCTAATTAGGAGGTAGTTGAAATGGCAGTAAATAGAGTACCTGTTCTGAAAAGATGCAGATCCCTTGGCCTGGATCCGATTTACTTAGGAATTGATAAGAAGTCCACAAGACAGTTAAAACGTGCAAACCGCAAGGTGTCTGAGTATGGTCTTCAGTTAAAAGAGAAACAGAAAGCAAAATTTATCTACGGAGTTCTTGAGAAACCTTTCCGTAACTACTACAAGAAAGCCGACAGAATGCAGGGCCAGACAGGTGAGAACCTTATGGTTATGCTTGAGAGCAGACTTGACAACATCGTTTTCCGTATGGGATTTGCCAGAACAAGAAGAGAGGCTCGTCAGATCGTAGATCACAAGCACGTACTTGTTAACGGAAAATGTGTAAACATTCCGTCCTACCTGTGCAAAGCAGGAGACACAATTGAGATCAGAGAGAAGAGCAAAGGCTCTGAGAGATATAAAGGAATCCTTGAGATCACTGGCGGAAGACTTGTTCCGGAGTGGATCGACGTTGATCAGGAGAACCTGAAGGGTGTAGTTAAAGAGCTTCCTACAAGAGAGCAGATCGATGTTCCTGTAAACGAGATGCTTATCGTCGAGCTGTATTCTAAATAATTAGTAACTGTTTACTGTGTCTACAGTTACAAAAATTGGTAATACCCTCGAATGTTGATTAACCCAGAAGGAGGGAACCTTATAGTGTTTGATTTCAATAAACCAAAAATCGAAATTACCGAAATATCCGAAGATAAGAAGTTTGGAAGATTCGTTGTAGAGCCTCTGGAAAGAGGTTATGGTACTACCCTTGGCAATTCTTTAAGAAGAATTATGCTGTCCTCCCTTCCGGGAGCTGCAGTAAGCCAGGTGAAGATCGATGGTGTACTTCATGAATTCAGCTCCATTCCGGGCGTGAAGGAAGATGTGACCGAAATCATCATGAATCTGAAATCTCTTGCCATTAAGAATCACAGCAGTGACAATGAGCCGAAGACCGCATACATTGAGTGTGAGGGCAAAGGTGTTGTTACAGCAGCTGATATCCAGGCAGATCAGGATATTGAGATCATGAACCCGGATCAGGTGATCGCAACCCTGAACGGTGGAAAAGACTGCAGACTGGCCATGGAGCTTACCATTACCAAGGGACGTGGCTATATCAGTGCAGACAAAGGCAAAACCGATGACATGCCGATCGGTATGATCGCAGTGGATGCGATCTACACACCGGTAGACAGAGTCAACATGATCGTAGAGAATACACGAGTTGGTCAGGTAACTGACTTCGACAAGCTTACACTGGATGTATATACCAATGGAACACTTGATCCGGATGAGGCAGTCAGCCTTGCAGCGAAGGTTCTCAGCGAGCATTTAAACCTGTTCATTGATCTTTCCGAGAATGCTAAGACCGCAGAGGTTATGATCGAGAAAGAAGACAATGAGAAGGAAAAGGTTCTGGAGATGAGCATTGATGAGCTTGAGCTCTCTGTTCGTTCCTACAACTGCCTTAAGAGAGCCGGTATCAATACGGTTGAAGAATTATGCAACAAGACTTCTGACGATATGATGAAGGTTCGTAATCTGGGCCGCAAATCCTTAGAGGAAGTACTTGCAAAACTCAAAGAGCTGGGACTTCAGCTCCAGCCTACAGAGGAATAATCCGGAAACAGAGTAATGAGTGGGGTGTCAGCAGCAGGGCAGTAAGACCGAACAAGCATGTCCTGGTGTCCCACAGATGGAGGATAATAAAATGGCAAAATATAGAAAATTAAGCAGAACATCTAACCAGAGAAAAGCACTTCTCAGAAATCAGGTTACAAACCTTCTTCATCACGGAAAGATCGTGACAACAGAAGCTAAGGCTAAAGAGATCCGTAAGATCGCTGAGGGACTTATCGCTATGGCTGTACGTGAGAAAGACAATTTCGAGACAGTTACAGTAACAGCTAAGGTTGCTCGTAAAGATGCTGACGGAAAACGTGTAAAAGAAGTCGTAGACGGCAAAAAGAAAACAGTTTACGATGAAGTTCAGAAAGAGATCAAGAAAGATGCTCCTTCCAGACTTCATGCACGTCGTGAGATGATGAAAGTTTTCTATCCTGTAACAGAGGTTCCTGCTAAGGGCGCTGGCAGAAAGAAAAATACAAAAGAAGTTGACATGGTTGACAAGATGTTCAGCGAGATCGCTCCGAAATACGCAGATCGTAACGGTGGTTACACAAGAATCGTTAAGATCGGACAGCGTAAAGGCGATGCAGCAATGGAAGTTCTTATCGAGCTTGTATAATTTACTTCTGACCGATTTAAAGGACATTTGCAGAAATGCAGATGTCCTTTTTTAATATTCCAAAAAACTCGAAAAAATGCATAAATGGTGGGTTTTCGACCATAAATTACATTAAGATATCATAATTTGAATAACAAATCATGGTATAATATATAGAACAAAAAGTAACAATGATGGAGTAAAAGGGGATACATAAATATGACGATGATGACCATTGCCATTTGTGATGATATGCAGACGGATGCGAGAAGACTTCACAAACAGCTTGAGCGGATCGTTCCAGGGTCAGAAATTCGGATATTTAAAAGCGGCGAGCTTTTATTGGAAGAATTGGAAAAGAAAAGGAAACCTGAGGTAAGCTGAAAGACTTCGAAAAACAGCTTGACGACGGTACATTTTTGCGGTGTCATCAGAGCTTTATAGTAAATATGGAACGGGTCACAGGAGCTGAAAATGACAGCTTCCATATCGGAGAGCATGTAATACCGATCTCCCGATCCTATAATCGGAATGCACACGAGAAATATGATGAATATCTGAGACTTCAGCAGGAATATGACGAGGAAGAAGAGGATTAACTTGATTATTATCCTTTTTTAGCGTACAATCGGTAATGTATGAAATACGACTACACGTATGCGAAAGGATGATAAACATGGTCGGTGGGACTTTTGGTATTACCGGACAGAAACAATATAGGAATGATTTGGGACAGGTTCCCGGATATGATAAATTTGCAGAAGATAAAAAGGAAAGCAGCGAGGAAATGTTTTCCTTTACGTCTTGTGCATTTTTTTGTTGCCTGAGATGATGCGACGTTTTATACTGACATTGGAAATACTGTTTGTATCGCTTTTTCTTCTGGGAGGAAGTTTCCCGGAAACAGAAACTGCCCGGAATACATCAGGAGGATTTAGCTGGAAGGACTACAGGACCATTGCACATGCTCTGGGAGGTATGGACGGAAAGGATTACCTGAATTCCAGAGAGGGATTTCTGTTCATGTATGAACAGGGAGTTCGTCTTTTTGAATTGGATCTTTCCAGGACATCCGATGGAGTATGGGTCTGCAGGCATAACTGGAACGATTCCATGGGACAGTGGGATGGCAACGGAAAAAAAGTCCTTACAGAAAAGGAATTCAGACAAAGTAAAATATATGGGAAATACACCCCCATGACACTGGAGGATTTTTTCCTTCTTCTGAAAGATTATCCGGATGCATATGTGCTGATCGATTCCAAACAGTATTCTCTTCGCAATTATCAGAGAACACTGGAGGATTACAGTGATTATGTGGAAATCGCCAGGAATGCAGGTGCCGGTGAGACGCTGGATCGGATCATTCCGGAAATCTACAATGAAGCAATGTTTCCCGGAACGGCCATGCTCTATTCTTTTCCTTCCTATGTGTATTCACTGTGGCAGGAGTATTCTGTGGAAGAGCTGGAGTATATTGCATCCTTCTGTAAAGAAAAGGGAATTCCGGCAGCAACAGTATACTGGGAGTATTGGTCAGAAGAAACGGAGAAGATCTTTGAAAAAAACGGGATCAGTCTGTATGTTTATACGGTTAATGACCGTGACCAGGCCAGAAGATACATTTCGCAGGGAGCAGAAGGAATCTGTACCGATTTCCTGACAGCGGAAGATCTGTGGTAAGAGAAATAAAAACAAAGGAATCAGAAGATTATGAAAATAAGAACAACCATTGCTGTGATGGCAGCAAAGATCACAGGACATGTCTGTAAGCTTATGGGCCGGCAGGGTGTGACCTGGGCCGGTAAGGTCGCGATGAAGATCTGTCCGGATATCCTGGAAGAGCTTTCTTCTCAGGTAAGAGAAAAAATATTTGTAGTATGCGGAACAAACGGAAAGACCACAACCAATAACATGCTGTGCGCAGGCCTTGAGGCAGAGGGAAAAAAGGTCATCTGCAATCATACCGGTTCCAACATGCTCAACGGAGTTGTGGCAGCCTTTGTATTGGGGGCAAAATTCAGCGGAAAACTGGATGCGGATTATGCCTGTATCGAGGTGGATGAGGCATCCACAAGACATGTGTTCACAAGGATCAGACCGGATTATATGGTTATGACCAATCTGTTCCGTGATCAGCTGGACCGTTATGGCGAGATCGATATCACTATGAATATCCTGGAAGAAATGATGAAAAAGGTTCCGGATATGAAGGTCATTGTCAATGGTGATGATGCACTGTCTGCATATCTTGCCATGGACTGCGGAAATCCTTTTGTAACCTACGGGATCAGCAAACCGGTGATCGAGAACAAAACAAACGAGATCCGTGAGGGCCGGTTCTGTAAGTGCTGTGGAGAAAGGCTGATCTACAGCTTCTATCATTACAGTCAGCTGGGAGACTACAGATGTCCGAAATGCGGCTTTAAACGTCCGGAGATCGACTTTGATGCCACAGATGTGAAGGTGGATGATCAGATTGCCTTTACAGTGGAGGATAAACGGATCGTGGCCAATTATAAGGGATTCTATAATGTGTATAATATTCTGGCTGCCTATGCGGGAATTCGTACCGCAGGCTTTAAGGCGGAGCATTTTAATGAGATGCTCCGGAAGTTTAATCCGGAAAACGGACGCAATGAACAGTTTCGGATCAAGGGCACCAGTGTTGTTCTGAATCTTGCCAAGAATCCGGCCGGTTTTAACCAGAACATTTCAGCTGTGATGCAGGACGGATCACCAAAGGATATCATCATTGTGATCAATGATAATGCACAGGATGGAAAAGATATCTCCTGGCTCTGGGATGTGGATTTTGATCTTTTCGGAGGGGACAATATCAATTCCATCACAGTCAGTGGTATCCGGTGTCAGGATATGCGCCTCCGTCTGAAATATGTGGATATCCCGTCCATGCTGGAAAATGATGTGGAGACAGCCATCCGCAAACGAATCGGGGATGGATGCGGCAATCTTTATGTACTTGTAAATTATACGGCGCTGTTTGGCACCAGAAATATCCTGAAGAAACTGGAGGGTGAGAAATGAAGATAACGATAGGGCATTTATATCCGGATCTTCTGAACCTTTACGGTGACAGAGGAAATATCCAGTGTCTGATGAAGCGCTGTCTCTGGAGAGGAATCGAGGCAGAAACCATAGCTTATGAACTGGATGACCAAATCGATTTTTCCAAACTGGATATCGTACTTCTTGGCGGTGGCTCCGACAGAGAACAGATGCTGGTATGTGAAAAGCTGAAGGAAATCCAGAAGGATTTCAAGGCGTATGTGGAAGACAATGGAGTTGTGATCGCAATCTGTGGAGGGTATCAGCTCCTTGGAAATTATTATAAGACGGATCAGGGAATGATCGAGGGTCTGAAGCTTGTAGATATGAGCACTGAGCAGGGAAAAGGCCGCCTTATTGGAAACATTGTGATGCAGAGCGATCTTTTTGATATGCCCATCGTAGGTTTTGAAAATCATGGAGGGCGTACCACCATCGGAAACAACAGATCCCTAGGAAAGGTTCTGTCAGGATACGGAAATGACGGACAATCCGGTGAGGAAGGGGTTGTATACAAAAATGTGATCGGTACGTATCTTCACGGACCGCTTCTTCCCAAGAATCCGCAGCTTGCAGATCTTCTGATCAGCCGTGCACTGGAAAAGAAATACGGTAAAAAGATCGAACTTGAGAAACTGGACGACAGCGAGGAACAGGAGGCAAACTCCTATATTTTCCATCGCTTTGTAAAAAACGAAGGATAAGAGGGCAGTATGGCAAAATCAAACAATCAGAAGGCGAAGATCCTGTACCTTGAAAAAATGCTGCGGGAAACAGGGGAGCATCGGGTAATATCTATGCAGAAGATCCTTGAGAATCTTGAGAAACAGGGAATCCGTGCAGAGCGAAAAAGCATTTATGATGATGTGGAGGTATTACGTTCTTTTGGAATGGATATCCGTTATACAAGAGAACGGCCGGGTGGGTATTATCTTGCCGGTGAGAGTGCCGGAGAGGAACAGCCGTCTGAAGAACCTGGGCTGACTGCGGAAGCTAAGGAGATTCATGAAACTAAAGATATTCATGAGACCTCTATGACAGGGTACCGGAAGCTTCTTGAGGCTTCAGCCGGAACCATAAAAAAAGAAATAAAACTTCTCTGTACCGGAGCTGTACAGGCGGAGGTGCGTGACTTTTTCGGCACAGATGCAGAATATAAGATGAAAGATAGCGGAGATCTGACGGTAACTGCAGAGTTTCCGGAAAATGGAAAATTCTACGGCTGGCTGACCGGGATGGGCGGCAGTGTACGTATCCTGAAACCCAAGAAATCTGCAGCCGCCTACAGAGACTATCTGAAATCACTGGCAAAGGACTATAAAGGCTTATAGGAGAGATTTGATCATGAAGAAAAAAACAGCAATCCTGCTTGTGGGAGCTTTTGTCTTTACAGCAGCCTTTTCCGGCTGTGGAAAAAACAAAGAGGCGACAGAGGCAGCCAATGAAAGTGTGGAGTCTGAAGACCCGGAAGGAAAAGCCAAAAACAGCAATGATGCAGAGGAAGAAGAAAAAGAAGAAGCAAAAAAAACTGCGGCAGCAGATAAGAAAGTAGGTGTGTTTCTGCCTTCATCAGCAGATGATCCCCGTTGGTCTGCTGATGGAGAAAATCTTCAGAATACACTGGAAGATGATGGATATGATGCAGAGATATTTTGGGCAGATGAAGACAGTGATACGCAGGTATCACAGATCCAGTCCATTCTGGACGATGAAGAGCTTTCTGCACTTGTCATCGCACCTTCAGATGCTTACAGCCTGAACGATGTGCTGGAGCAGGTGTATGAGAAATCTATCCCTGTGATTTCTTACGATCAGCTGATCATGGATACAGATAAGGTCAACTATTATGTTACCTTTAATACAAGAAAAGCCGGAAAAATGGTGGGAGATTCCATCATAAAAAAAATGGATCTGGAGAAAGCCCGGGAAGAAAAGAAAACTCTGACCATTGAGTTCCTTATGGGCTCTCCGGATGATCGTGACGCACTGTTCTTTTATAATGGCGTGATGGAGAAGCTTCAGGAATATTTCGACGACGGAACACTGGTATGTACTTCAGGAAAGCTGACCTTTGATGATACTGCAGTGATGCGTTCCGGAAGAAATACCGCAAAGAATGATATGGCGGAGATCCTTTCTCAGAATTATACAGAGGGTGCGCCGGATATTATCTGCACAGGTGCCGATGACCTTGCACTTGGGGCTGTGGATGCTCTGGAGGATGCAGGACATGTGTCTGGAGAGGATGGCTGGCCTATGATCACAGGAGGCGGCTGTGAGGCAGAAGCAGTGACCGCTGTGATCCAGGGAAAGATTGAGGATGATCTGCTGTTTGATAACCGTGTACTGGCAAATGACTGTGTGACGATGGTGGATGCTCTTCTGAAAGGGGAGAAGCCGGAGATCTCCGATTATGAGCAGTATGACAACGGGACCAAGATCGTGGGAACTGTGACCAGTGATATCCAGATGATCGATGCAGATAATTATCAGATGCTTGTGGATGACGGATATTATGAAGAGAAAGAGATCATGCCGGAGGCAACTGCCACACCAACGCCGACAGTGACATCGGAAGCTACGGTGACGGAAGAACCGGATATAGATGAAAATACACCGGAAGCTGCATCGGCTTCATCGGAAAAGGAAGAAACGGAAATTTCCGGAACACCGACACCGGAGGAAACAGTAACTCCGACACCTTCAGAGAAAGCGGAAAAGGGTGCAGATGCATAGATCAGAAATGATATCATGATCTGGCTGTGATAAAAATAAAAATACTCCCGGAAACAATGTATATAAGTTTCCAGGAGTATTTTTTATGATAAATCTTATTCACGGAAAGTAAGTTTGCCATCAGCAATGGAATCAATGATAGCAAGGGATTCCAGATGGATACCCATGTCACGGATGGTCTGTCCGCCGGACTGGAAGCCTTTTTCGATAACGATTCCGGCTCCTTCAAGAGTTGCGCCGGATTTCTTAACGATGTCGATCAGACCGAGAAGTGCACAGCCATTGGCAAGAAAATCATCGATCAGGAGTACGTGATCTTCCGGTCCGAGAAATTTCTTGGAAAGGATCACATCGTAAACTTTCTTGTGGGTGAAAGACTCTACCTTGGTGGTGTACATCTCGCCGTCAAGGTTCACACTCTGTGCTTTCTTGGCAAATACAACCGGTACATGGAAATACTGTGCCACAATACAGGCAATACCGATACCGGAAGCCTCGATGGTAAGGATCTTGGTAATTGGACAGTGGTCAAAACGTTTCTTGAATTCTTTGCCGACCTCGTTGATCAGGTCAATATCCATCTGATGATTCAGGAAGCTGTCCACTTTTAAAATATTTCCTTCTTTTACTACGCCGTCTGTCAGAATTCTGTCTTTTAAAAGCTGCATGAAATTTATCTCCTTTGATTTATCACATTAATATATGTTTACTGCCCACGGACAGAGCAGTAATATTTTTAATATGTATCATACGACAATATTTGCGTGAGTGCAATTATTTTTGACAAAAAAACATAAAATTATTATAATGGATAGGATGACTAAGAAAGGAACAGGCACAGATGAAAGAGTACGAAGTAATCTGGGAAATTTTTAACAAATGTCCGAGAAATCAGATGCGTGATGTATTTGTGGAAGAAGTGGAGATTGCAGATCCGGAAGCGTATGTGAAACAGAAATTTCAGGGGAAGGATGTCTCCTACGAGAAGACAGTACTGGAAGACGGAACCATCATTTTTGACATTCAGACATCTATGATCCGGCAGCGCTGTTCTTTCACGGAGATCTGAAGGAGGAAATACACATGAAAGAAACACATGTGCACGTTCTCGAGGATGGAACCGTTCTTGAGCATACCCACGGGGAACAGGAACATGTGCATACTCACGATAGCACACATCCTCATCATCACAGCCACGCACAGACCAAGGCCGTACTCAACAGACTTTCCAGGGCTATCGGTCATATGGAATCCATTAAGCGTATGGTGGAGGAAGGACGTGACTGCAGCGAAGTGCTGATCCAGCTGTCAGCCGTAAAATCTGCGATCAATAATACAGGCAAGATCATACTGCAGGATCATATAGAACACTGCATCGTGGATGCAGTAGAGCATGGAGACAGGGATGCTATCAAGGAACTGGAAAAAGCGATCGACAGATTTATGAAGTAAGGTAAGGAGTTCATGAGAGCTCATGAATGAGAAAAATGCACGGACAGAGAGCCAGTTCTGTCTGTGTAAATACAAAGAATGAGAGGAATCTATTATGGCAAAAGAGTGTAGCAATACATCCTGCAACAAATCAAGCTGTGAAGGCTGCGGACAGAAACAGCCCCAGAGCCTCATGGCAGAACCAAACGTTTTTTCTGACGTAAAACATGTGATCGGAGTTGTCAGCGGAAAGGGAGGCGTGGGTAAATCCTTCGTAACAGGCTCCCTGGCAAACCTGATGGCTTCCAAGGGATATAAAGTGGGTATTATGGATGCTGATATCACCGGTCCGTCCATCCCGAAGATGTATGGCATCAAGGGCAATGCACAGGGCAGTGACAATGGGATCTATCCGATGCCAACTGCAAACGGAATCGAGGTTATGTCTGTAAACCTTCTTCTCCCGGATGAGGAGACACCGGTGATCTGGAGAGGCCCGGTCCTTGCAAATATGGTAAAACAGTTCTGGAGTGATGTGATCTGGGGTGAATTGGATTATCTCTTTGTAGATATGCCGCCAGGAACCGGAGATGTTCCGCTGACAGTATTCCAGTCCCTGCCGATCGAGGGTGTCGTGATCGTTACTTCTCCGCAGGATCTGGTCCGCATGATCGTCAAGAAGGCCTATAACATGGCTGATATGATGAAGGTTCCGGTCCTTGGGATCGTGGAGAACTATAGCTATGTGAAATGTCCGGACTGCGGAAAAGAGATCAAGGTCTTTGGCGAGAGCCATATCGATGAGATCGCTGCAGAACTGAAGGTTCCGGTCCTGGGCAAGATGCCGATTGACGTGAAGCTTGCAGAGCTTGCAGATAGCGGTCTGTTCAGTAAGATCGAGAATGAGTATATCACTGCGGCAGCAGACGTGATGCCGAAGGCTGAAGCGTAAGTAATAAGAATAATATCTGACCGATATCAATAACAGAAAAGACCACCGGAATTGAGTACATAAGGATCGTAATAACCTTATGGCAGATTCCGGTGGCTTTTTTTACTGAATCAGGGAAGTATCCTGCTTCGATCGCGAAAAGCAGTAAGCGGCAGGAACTTGATCGTATCAGATCTGGGAAAAATATTTAAGAAAGCACTGGGCAGCCTGGGAAAGCTGCAGTGCTTCATGATGAGCGATCACGGCACTTCTTGCGGGCAGAGGTGTTTTCAGATGGACAGGTTCCAGACCCGGACGGTTGCGGAGCATATAATCCGGGATACAGGCAATACCAAGTCCGATCTCTGCAAGATCGATCAGCAGATCGTTGCTGTTCAGTTCAACCTCAGGCAGCAGCTTCAGTCCCTGGGCTGCAAACACCTGATGAAGATATTCGCTGGTGGTACTCTTTGGAGCGAGCATCAGGATGGGATAATCCAGAAGATTTTCCATGGAAAGAGGCGATTTGCCCATGGTGAAATAGTCCGGATTTGCCACGAAGATATCCCGGAATTCCAGCACAGTCTGAAGCTTGGTGTGGGCTGAAAGCCGGGAATTCGGATAGTTGGTGACGATCAGCTCAGCCTGGCCGTTTTCCAGAAGCTCCGCACATCCGATGGAGGTACTGTTGATGATCTTGATCCGTACCTCCGGATGATCCTTGTGGAAACGGCGGAGATAGGGGATGAGAAAATAGCGGCACAGAGTATCGCTGGCACCGATCCGCAGCTGACCGGTAAGATTTCCTTCTCCGGAAAGGACAGCCTCTCCCTCGTTTAGCATGGAAAGGGCCGGCTTTACATGCTGGAGAAGAAGCTCTCCCTCCGGAGTCAGGATGACCCGTTTGGTACTGCGCACAAACAGAGTATGGCCCAGCTTTTTTTCAAGGTTTTTGACGGCCTGGCTTACTGCAGACTGTGAGATAAAAAGCTGTCTGGAAGCCTCCGAAAAGCTCAGCGTCGTGGCCACGTAATAAAACACTTTGTAAAGTTCAAGATTGATATCCATATGTGAAAAATCCTCCGCTTATAAATGATATAAGATATATTAATTTTACTAATGATATTTCCTATGATACTATATTTTCAGCAGAAAAGAAAGACTGAAATGCTTTCTGCACGTTTACCATCCTTATTATCGGATATAGAGAAAGGAGCCTTCTATGAGCAACGTAAGACGTGTGTATGTAGAAAAGAAACCTGCCTTTGCAGTAAAAGCAAAGGAACTGAAACATGAGATCAAACATTATCTTGGTATCAGCACTGTGACAGCAGTCCGTGAGCTGATCCGTTATGACGTGGAGAATATCTCCGATGAAGTATTTGAGAAAGCCTGCAAGACCGTATTTGCAGAGCCGCCGGTAGATGATCTGTATCTTGAAAAATTTGATGTGGCAGAGGGCGCACGTGTATTTTCCGTAGAATTCCTTCCCGGACAGTTTGACCAGAGAGCCGATTCTGCAGTGCAGTGTGTACAGTTCCTGGATGAGAATGCAGCACCGATCATCCGTTCAGCAACTACTTATGTAATCGAAGGAACCGTTACAGATGCAGAGTTTGAGGCGATCAAACATCACTGCATCAACCCTGTGGATTCCCGTGAGACAGGTCTTGAGAAGCCGGAAACACTGGTAACAGTATTCCCGGATCCTGAGGATGTGAAGATTTTTGACGGATTTAAGGATATGGCTGAGGCTGATCTGAAGGAGCTGTACGCTTCTCTGAACCTCGCCATGACATTTAAGGACTTCCAGCATATCCAGAATTATTTCAGAAATGAAGAGAAACGCGATCCTTCCATGACAGAGATCCGTGTTCTGGATACCTATTGGTCTGATCATTGCCGTCATACTACTTTCTCCACAGAGCTTACCAGCGTGAAGTTTGACGAAGGTGATTATAAGACTCCTATTGAAAAAACATACAAAGAATATCTGGATGCCCATAAGGATATGTACAAGGGCCGTGATGATAAGTTTGTCTGCCTGATGGATCTTGCACTTATGGCAATGAAGAAACTGAAAGCAGAAGGCAAGCTTGCAGATCAGGAAGAGTCTGATGAGATCAATGCCTGCAGTATCGTGGTACCGGTGGACGTGGACGGGAAAGAAGAAGAGTGGCTGATCAACTTCAAGAACGAGACACACAACCATCCGACGGAGATCGAGCCTTTTGGTGGTGCGGCAACCTGCCTTGGCGGAGCTATCCGTGATCCGCTTTCCGGACGTACCTATGTATACCAGGCAATGCGTGTGACAGGTGCAGCAGATCCTACCGTATCCGTAAAGGAAACTCTGAAGGGTAAACTTCCGCAGAAGAAGCTTGTCCGCAGCGCAGCCCACGGCTACAGCTCCTACGGAAACCAGATCGGTCTTGCAACCGGTGCTGTAAAAGAAATCTATCATCCGGACTACGTTGCAAAACGTATGGAGATCGGTGCGGTTATGGGTGCGGCTCCGAGACGTGCGGTCATCCGTGAAAATTCCGATCCTGGAGATATCATCATCCTTCTTGGCGGACGTACCGGTCGTGATGGTATCGGCGGTGCAACCGGTTCCTCCAAGGTCCACACAGAGGCTTCCATCGAGGTCTGCGGCGCTGAGGTGCAGAAAGGTAACGCACCTACCGAGCGTAAGATCCAGAGGATGTTCCGCAGAGAGGAAGTCAGCCATATCATCAAGAAATGTAACGACTTTGGTGCAGGCGGTGTTTCCGTTGCCATCGGCGAGCTGGCACCGGGACTTCAGATCGACCTCGACAAGGTTCCGAAAAAATACGCAGGTCTTGACGGTACTGAGATTGCCATCTCTGAGTCTCAGGAGCGTATGGCTGTTGTAGTTGACCCGAAAGATGTGGATACTTTCCTGAAATTTGCAAATGAAGAGAATCTCGAGGCAATTCCGGTTGCAGTTGTAACGGAGGAGCCACGCCTTGTCCTTAACTGGAGAGGAAAAGAGATCGTAAATATCTCCCGTGCATTCCTGGATACCAACGGTGCACATCAGGAGACCTCCGTTGAGGTTGAGATCCCGTCAAAGGACGGAAATCTTTTCGAGGAACGTCCGGATGTAACAGATGTAAAGAAAAAATGGATGGATACTCTTGCTGACCTGAATGTATGCTCACAGAAGGGTCTTGTGGAGATGTTTGACGGCTCCATCGGCGCAGGCAGTGTATTTATGCCTCACGGTGGCAAATATCAGCTGACAGAGACACAGTCCATGGTTGCAAAGGTTCCGGTACAGAACGGAAAAACAGAGACTGTTACCATGATGAGCTACGGCTTTGATCCATACCTTTCCTCATGGAGTCCGTATCATGGAGCTGCCTACGCAGTAACCGAGTCTGTTGCCAAGATCGTTGCAAACGGTGGTGACTATAAGAAGATCCGTTTCACCTTCCAGGAATACTTCCGTCGTATGACAGAAGATCCTAAGAGATGGAGCCAGCCGTTCTCCGCACTGCTTGGCGCTTATGCGGCACAGATCGGATTCGGCCTTCCTTCCATCGGCGGTAAAGACAGTATGTCCGGAACCTTCAATGACATTGATGTTCCTCCGACACTGGTGTCCTTCGCAGTGGATGTTGCAAAGGTAAAAGATGTGATCACACCGGAGCTCAAAAAAGCAGGAAGCAAGCTGGTATGGCTCCGTGCACCGAAGGATTCCTATGATCTTCCGGATTACCCGGCTCTTATGGAGCAGTATGATAAATTACACCAGGATATCCAGGCAGGCCGTGTGATCTCCGCATATGCACTTGACCGTCATGGAATCGCTGCTGCAGTCAGCAAGATGGCCTTTGGTAACGGCATGGGTGTAAAGATCGAGCATAACCTTGATCCAAGAGATTTCTTTGCTCCGGCATTCGGCGATATCATCTGTGAGGTTCCGGATGGAAAAGTCGGTGAGCTTGCCATTACCTATACTGTGATCGGTGAGGTTACGGATAATGCGAAGTTCACCTACGGTGATACAGAGATCACTCTGAAAGAGGCGCTTTCCACATGGGAAGGAACTCTGGAGAATGTATTTAAAACAGCAGCAGGAACCGAGGACGTCAAGGCAGATGACGGTTCCCTTTACAAAGCAGACAGCATCTATGTATGCAAACATAAGGTTGCAAAACCGCGTGTATTTATTCCGGTATTCCCTGGAACAAACTGCGAGTATGACAGCACCCGTGCATTTGAGAGAGCAGGCGCCGAGGTAGACGTAAAGGTATTCAAGAACCTTACAGCAGAAGATATCCATGATTCTGTAGAGCTCTTTGAGAAAGCCATCGATCAGGCACAGATGATCATGTTCCCGGGCGGCTTCTCAGCCGGAGATGAGCCGGACGGATCCGCGAAATTCTTTGCTACCGCGTTCCAGAACGAGAAGATCAAGGAGGCAGTTATGAAGCTCCTCAATGAGCGTGACGGTCTTGCTCTTGGTATCTGCAACGGATTCCAGGCACTGATCAAACTGGGACTGGTACCGTACGGTGAGATCTGCGGACAGAAAGAGGATTCTCCGACACTGACCTACAACACCATCGGACGCCACGTATCCAAGATGGTTTACACCAAGGTTGTCAGCAACAAGTCTCCATGGCTTCAGAAAGCACAGCTTGGCGGTGTATACTGTAATCCGGCTTCTCATGGTGAGGGACGTTTTGTCGCAAACGATGAGTGGCTGAAGAAACTCAAGGAAAACGGACAGATCGCAACGGAGTATGTACCGGTAGATGAGACTGGATATGAGGGTGAGTTTAACGTAAACGGCTCTTATATGAACATCGAGGGAATCACAAGCCCGGATGGACGTGTTCTCGGAAAGATGGCACACAGTGAGCGTCGTGACGCAGGCGTTGCTGTCAATATCTACGGAGAGCAGGATATCAAGATTTTTGAATCTGGTGTTGAGTACTTCAGATAATACCAGGGGGAAAAGGTCAAAAAGTCGTTCGTGCTTGCACGATAAGACTTTTGAACTTGGACCCCGCCAAACATGAGGAAGTAGCAATTTACGTAGTAAATTAGCGGATTCCGAATGTTTGAGGATTGCGTGAGCTGCGTGCAGCGGAGCAATCCGGGAGTATCAAGTTATGGGCAATACTTTGCCCATAACATCCTTACAGCGGCAGGGGATTTCAGACCTCCCTGCCACTGTAAAAATACAAAAAAGCATATATTTTTTAAAAAATTAAAAAAAGTGAAAAAAACTGTTGACACAAGTCACAAACCATTATATAATAGCAAAGCGAGTTGCGGAACGGAAGAGTTCCTAAGACGAACAACTGTTATGGGATCTTAGCTCAGCTGGGAGAGCATCTGCCTTACAAGCAGAGGGTCATAGGTTCGAGCCCTATAGGTCCCATGTTACAAAAGAATATGGCGAGATAGCTCAGTTGGCTAGAGCACACGGTTCATACCCGTGGTGTCGAGGGTTCGAATCCCCCTCTCGCTATTTATATGGGATCTTAGCTCAGCTGGGAGAGCATCTGCCTTACAAGCAGAGGGTCATAGGTTCGAGCCCTATAGGTCCCATGTTACAAAAGAATATGGCGAGATAGCTCAGTTGGCTAGAGCACACGGTTCATACCCGTGGTGTCGAGGGTTCGAATCCCCCTCTCGCTATTTAACAAAAGGTCTGAAGATTCAATTTTATTGGGTTTTCGGACTTTTTTTGTTATAAAATCCCGGCTGCCTGTGGTAAGACCAGATGTGAAAAGTTAAGATTGACATTTTACATCGTTTTTTTTATCATAGTAAAAGAATAGACATAACGAATCATTTCGGGAAATGAGGATTGTATAATGAAAAAAAGAATGCTTTTTGTTTTCAACCCCAAAGCAGGAAAAGGAAGAATCAAGATGCATCTGCTGGACATTGTGGATATCTTTAATAAAGGTGGGTACGAAGTGATCATCCGTGCCACGCAGGGACCGAAGGATGCTTATGAACAGGTGAAGGAATATGCAGATCAGGTAGATCTGATCGCCTGCAGTGGAGGTGACGGTACACTGGATGAGGTGGTTACCGGAATCGTGGAAGTGGGCAGCCAGACACCGATCGGGTATATCCCTGCAGGAAGCACCAATGATTTTGCCAACAGTCTGTTTATGCCGAAGAGTATGACTGCAGCTGCCTCCATGATCATGGAGGAGCAGATCTATCACTGTGACATCGGTAAATTTAATAACCAGACATTTGCCTATGTGGCTGCGTTTGGACTGTTTACCAATGTTTCCTATGAGACAGACCAGGATCTGAAAAATATCCTGGGACATGTTGCCTATGTGCTGGAAGGGATGAAGCAGCTTTTTGAGGTGAAATCCTATCATCTGAAGGTAACCTCCGATGAGCTGACTGTGGAGAATGATTTTATCTACGGTATGATCAGCAATTCCAGATCTGTAGGCGGATTTAAGAATCTTACCGGAAAAAACGTGGATATGAATGACGGACTGTTTGAGGTGACACTGATCACCAATCCGAAGAATCCGCTGGAGCTTCAGGAGATCATGACTGCGCTTCTTACTGCAGAGGATAATACAGATCTGATCTATTCTTTTAAGTCTGCGCATGTTGTGATAGAGTCAGAGGAGGCTGTTCCGTGGACGCTGGATGGAGAGTTCGGTGGAGATCAGACCCATGTGGAGATCGATAATCTTCATGAGGCCATGAACCTTTATCTTACCAGCAGTAAGAAACAGAAAAAAAGCCGGCTGAACCAGAAAATGCAGGAGATTAAGGAGATTACCCAGAAGAGCGAAGAATGATCCAAGTATCCGAAGACAAGGTGATCATACAGAGGTGAAAATGTCTTTCCTCATAAGAAAGACTGGATATACAGGAACGAAAAGGAGGAAGAAATGGGAGATTATATCAACGTAAAGGAAATCTTTGGCTGCGATGTATTTAACGATTCTGTTATGCAGGACCGTTTGCCGAAGAAGGTATACCGCGAACTGAAAAAGACAATAGAAGAGGGTAAGGAGCTGTCCATGGAGATCGCTGATGTGGTTGCACATGAGATGAAGGAATGGGCTATTGAGAAAGGTGCTACTCATTATTGTCACTGGTTTCAGCCGCTGACAGGTGTTACTGCCGAGAAACATGACGCATTTGTCACAGCGCCAAGAGAGGACGGAAAGGTACTCTTAAGTTTTTCTGGCAAGGAGCTGATCAAGGGTGAGCCGGATGCATCCTCATTTCCATCCGGAGGACTTCGTGCAACATTCGAGGCAAGAGGCTATACAACATGGGATTGTACATCACCTGCCTTTGTACGTCATGACGCAGCCGGCGGGATCTTATGTATCCCCACAGCATTCTGCTCCTACACAGGAGAGGCGCTTGACCAGAAAACACCGCTTCTTCGTTCCATGGAAGCGGTCAATACACAGGCGCTTCGACTTCTTCGCCTTTTCGGAAATACAACATCAAAAAAAGTAACTCCTTCCGTTGGAGCTGAGCAGGAGTATTTCCTGGTTGATAAGGAGAAATGGCTCCAGAGAAAAGACCTGATCTATACAGGAAGAACTCTTTTCGGTGCTATGCCGCCGAAGGGACAGGAGATGGATGACCATTATTTCGGAACCATCCGTCAGAGAATCTCCGCATACATGAAGGAAGTCAACGAGGAGTGCTGGAAGCTGGGCGTAACAGCAAAGACACAGCACAATGAGGTTGCACCTGCACAGCATGAGCTGGCACCGATCTACGCACCGGTAAATATTGCAGCAGATCACAACCAGATCATGATGCGTATCCTCAAAAAAGTTGCAAGCCGCCATGGTATGCGCTGCCTGCTTCATGAGAAACCGTTTGCAGGAGTTAACGGTTCCGGTAAGCACAACAACTGGTCCCTGACAACGGATGACGGGATCAACCTTCTTGAGCCGGGAAAAACTCCTCATGAGAATATCCAGTTCCTTCTTGTTCTCACTTGTATCCTGAAAGCCGTTGATGAGCATGCAGATCTTCTGAGAGAGTCTGCAGCAGACGTTGGAAACGATGAACGTCTCGGAGGAAACGAGGCACCGCCGGCAGTTATCTCCGTATTCCTTGGTGAGCAGCTCCAGGATGTTCTGGAGCAGCTGATCAGCACAGGTACCGCCACACACAGTAAGACCGGCGAGATCCTGGATACCGGTGTTAAGACACTTCCGGATTTCATGAAGGATGCTACAGACCGAAACAGAACATCACCATTTGCGTTCACAGGAAACAAATTTGAGTTCCGTATGGTTGGTTCCCGTGATTCCATTTCCGAGTGCAACGTAGTTCTGAACACGATTGCAGCAGAAGTATTCCGCGATGCATGCGACCGTCTGGAAGCAGCAGACGATTTTGATACTGCAGTACATGACCTGATCAAGGAGTATGCGATCCAGCATCAGCGTATTGTATTCAACGGAAACGGATATGCACCGGAGTGGGAGGCAGAGGCAAAGAGACGTGGACTTCCGATCCTTCCGTCCATGGTAGATGCCATTCCTGCGTTGACTACAGATAAGGCTGTGAAGCTTTTTGAATCCTTTAATGTATTTACAAGAGCAGAGCTTGAGTCCAGAGCAGAGATCCAGTATGAAGGCTATGCAAAGGCTATCAACATTGAGGCCAAGACCATGGTGGATGTAGCTACCAAGCAGATTATCCCGGCAGTGATCCGTTATACAACGGTTCTTGCAGAGTCCATCAATTCTGTGAAGGCAGTGAGCGCAGCGCTTGATGTCAGTGTACAGACAAGTCTTCTGGAAAAAACCTCCGCACTTCTTGCTGAGACCAAGACAGCTATGGATAAGCTTTCCGGACTGATCGCTGAGTCGGAATCCCATGAAGAGGGACGTGACCGTGCTGTATTCTTCAGAGAGAGCGTGGTACCGGCAATGCAGACTTTAAGAAAACCTGTAGACGAGCTTGAGATGATCGTAGATAAAGATATGTGGCCGATGCCATCCTACGGTGATCTGATCTTTGAGGTATGATCGGTTAAATAAAATACAGGAAATAAGAGATGTTCCCTGGGTGCAGCGGCATCTTTGAAATCAAATGACGGGACAGATGTAAGATCTGTCCCGTTTTTTACCTGGCGGAGAAAAAATCTGTAAGCGGTTATCCGTCATAGGATCATATAATAACTGCGGATGAGGATATCTGCGGCATTCAATCAGATTCAGGAGTAAGTATATATGATAGAATTAGAATTTTTAAAAGAACAGAACGTTTCCGAAAGCCTGATCCACGGCATCGAGGAGTTTCGAAAAAATTATAACGTTGATGAGGGGGCTGCAGCCAGAGTTACCAGACCGTCTATACCGTTCTACGGAAAAGAAATCCTGGAAATGGCCATTGCAGGACTTCTGGAAGGAGAAAATCTTCTTCTTGCAGGCCCAAAGGCTACGGGTAAAAATATCCTGGCAGAAAATCTGGCATATGCTTTTGGCCGCCCGGTTTATAATGTATCTTTCCATGTTAATACAAACAGCGGAGACCTGATCGGAACGGATACCTTTGTAAACAATGAAGTTTGCCTCCGAAAGGGCAGCATCTATCAGTGTGCCGAGTATGGTGGCTTCGGTATTCTGGATGAGATCAATATGGCAAAGAACGATGCGGTCTCTGTCCTTCATGCGACTCTGGACTATCGCCGCTCCATTGATGTTCCGGGCTATGACCGGATCGACCTTCATCCTGCGGCACGTTTTATCGGAACCATGAACTACGGATATGCAGGAACAAAGGAGCTGAACGAAGCTCTAGTTTCTCGTTTCTTGGTGATCGATATGCCAGCGCAGACAGAAGAAACCCTGGGATTTATTTTCCGCAAAATGTTCCCGGAGGCAAAGGAAAAGGCAGTGGAACAGTTTATCGGTGTATTTATGGATCTTCAGAAGAAATCCGTAAACAGTGAGATCTCCACAAAAGCGCTGGATCTTCGAGGACTTCTGGCTGCCATGAAGATTGTTCGTGCAGGACTTTCTCCCCTGGCAGCAGTGCAGATGGGAGTGGTGAACAAAACCTTCGATATTTTTGAAAAGGAGATCGTGGACGATGTAGTCCGTACAAGGATCCCGGAAGAGTGGACAAAGGACGATGTCTATGCATAAAGATCTGACAGAAGAACTTTCTATAGAAGATTACAAGATGGAGCTGGAAAACCGGATCCGTAATCTCCTCTGGACGGTAAGCGGCGACTATACACTGGATGTGAAGCCGGATGTATCGCTGTTTCTCCGCTCAAAAGAGATCGCTCTTTACGATGGGATCAAACAGGGGGCTTTTGCCAGATATTTTGACAAAAATCTTCTTGGTCTTTATCTTGTAAAAAAAATCTATCTGGATGCCTCTGAGACGGAGCTGACCGGGCTGACACAGCTCTGTATCGAAGCGGCAGTGGGAGAGCGGATCTGTGAAGAGCGCCCCGGGGTTCGCCGCATGAGAAAAAAAGCTCTGGAAGATATCCTGGATCAGGAATATGAAACCCTGCCTTTCTACGATAAGTTGTTAGACAGGCTGAAAATTGCAGTATTCCGTGATGTACTTACAGGAAGCGTACAGCCTCTGGAGAAAAAACTGTCTGCATTCCGGGATCAGATTTATGCCTGCGCAGAAAGCAGAGACACCATGGAACTGATTCGGATCATCGACAGCCTCTATAATGCGGTCATCGATCCGGACTTTGAGAAGAAAAACGGTTCCCTTGAACGGGTAATGGCGGTGACGCTGGAAGAACTGACGGAATTTGGCTGGGAAGACTACCTTAATGAAGAGATGTATGAGGAAGCTCTGGAAAATTACGTGGAAAAGCTCACAGACCGGATGACAGATATAGAAGATTCCTCGCTGACACAGGATATGGAAGAAAAACGTAAGGTGAAAAACAAGATCACGGTGATTTCAGAGGAAGCTCTTCAGAAAGCTCATACCTATGTGGAACTGAATTTTGGAAAAACCTATCTCACACCTGCGGAAGAAAAAAGAATGAACCATCTTATGTGCCGGGGAATACACGGAGACTGCAGCCTGTATTTTACAGAAGGAATCCTGAAAAATCCGGTTCGTGATAATTATCAGTACCAGTATGCAAAGCGTCTGCGTAATAAGAACATATGGATCTATCATGACAAGCACAGAATTGCAAAACGAAATATTGCCATATTGACTGAACTCCTGAAAAAAGCACTGGTGATCCGAAGTGAAAACCAGGAAGTCCTATCAGACCGGGGAACTATCGTTCCTTCCAGGCTGTGGCGTATAGGCAGAAGCGGTGAGGCAAATCTTTTTAAGAGGATTCTTCGTGGAGACAATACAGATTTTGTGGTGGATATACTGATCGATGCCAGTGGTTCACAGATGAGTCGACAGGGAGATGTGGCACTGCAGGCTTATATGATCAGCTCTGCCCTGAGCAATGTGGACATCCCTCATCGGGTTATGAGCTACTGCACATTCTGGGATCATACGATCCTGCACAGGTTCCGGGAATATGATGATCCGGTTTCGGCGGATGAGGATATTTTCAATTATGTGACTTCCTCCAATAATCGGGACGGGCTTGCCATAAAAGCAGCGGGATACAGTCTTTTGCAGAGGGAAGAGGAAAAAAAGATCCTGATCATCTTAAGTGACGGACGCCCCTACGATGTGATCATAAACCGCCCCAATGCAAAAAATCCGGCCCCTTATCAGGGAAAATATGCCATTTCAGATACTGCAACAGAGGTGCGGCGTCTTCGGAGCCAGGGCGTCAGTGTTCTGGGGGTATTTGCAGGCGAAGAGAAGGATCTTCCGGCGGAAAAGAAGATTTTTGGAAAGGATTTTGCCTATATCCGGGATATCGGAAATTTCTCGAAGATCGTAGGGCGATATCTGACAAAACAGCTGGAAACGGACAACTGAAAAAAAAAAGTATTTTATTTTAAATGTATAATATTCAATTGTAAGGAATAAGGTCACTATGTTAGCATAAAAGCTGCATAGTGACCAATTATTTGCTTATAATTATACAGAAAATTGTAAATAATATATAATATCTCAGATATAATTTCTTGCAAAATACTGCGAAATTTGCTATACTATATAACGTTACTAATTTACTAGATAAAGGGAGAGGAAATATGAACAAAAACACAGAGTTCAAACCTTACATTCCTGCGGAGAAAATCACTCCGGAGCTCACAGTTACATCTGTGATCATGGGATGTATTCTTGCTGTCATCTTCGGCGCAGCCAATGCTTACCTTGGTCTTCGTGTTGGTATGACAGTATCTGCCTCCATTCCGGCGGCAGTTATCTCCATGGGTGTTATCCGCGTGATTCTTCGCAGAAACTCCATTCTGGAGAGCAATATGGTCCAGACTATCGGTTCAGCCGGTGAGTCTCTTGCAGCAGGTGCTATCTTCACCATGCCTGCACTGTTCCTCTGGGCAGAGGAAGGACTTACAAGCAAACCAGGCATCGTTGAGATCACTCTGATCGCACTTTGCGGTGGTATCCTTGGTGTACTTTTCATGGTACCCCTTCGTAATGCCCTCATTGTTAAAGAGCATGCAACTCTTCTCTATCCGGAAGGAACTGCCTGCGCAGACGTTCTTCTTGCCGGTGAGGAAGGCGGAGCAAATGCTTCCACAGTATTCTCCGGTATGGGACTTGCTGCTGTCTTCAAATTTGTTGTTGATGGACTGAAGCTTCTTCCGGCAGATGTTTCTGCAGCATTTAAATCCTTCAAGGGTGAGATCGGTATGGAGGTTTATCCGGCACTTCTCGGTGTTGGTTATATCGTAGGACCGAAGATCGCATCCTACATGTTTACCGGTTCTCTTATCGGCTGGATGGTCATCATTCCGCTGATCTGCCTGTTCGGACCTGATACATGGATGTATCCGGCAGCAGAGGGAACGACCATTGCCCAGCTTTACGCAAACGGCGGAGCATCAGCAATCTGGTCTACTTATGTTAAATATATCGGCGCAGGTGCTATCGCAACAGGTGGTATCATTTCCCTGATCAAATCCCTGCCGCTGATCGTTACAACCTTCCGTGACTCCATGAAGAGCATGAAGGGAAGCAAGAACACAAGCACAGAGAGAACCGCACAGGATCTTCCGATGCAGTTCATCCTTCTCGGTGTTATAGCAATGGTATTTATCATCTGGATCGTTCCGGCAATCCCGGTAACTCTTCTTGGTGCATGTATCATCGTAGTTTTTGGATTCTTCTTTGCAACAGTATCTTCCCGTATGGTAGGTCTTGTAGGAAGCTCCAACAACCCGGTTTCCGGTATGGCTATCGCTACTCTTCTGATTGCTACATTTGCGATCAAGAGCTCCGGTAAAACAGGTATCGACGGAATGACAGCAGCGATCGCTGTTGGTTCTGTTATCTGTATCATCGCAGCGATCGCCGGTGATACCTCTCAGGACCTTAAGACAGGATACCTTCTCGGTGCTACACCTAAGAAGCAGCAGATGGGCGAGATGCTCGGTGTTGTTGTTTCCGGTCTTGCTATCGGCGGTGTTCTGTATCTTCTGGATGCAGCATGGGGCTACGGTACAGCAGAGATCCCTGCGCCACAGGCTCAGCTTATGAAGATGATCGTTGAGGGAATCATGGGCGGAAACCTTCCATGGGGACTTGTATTTGTAGGTGTATTCCTTGCAATCTGCCTTGAGATCCTCCGTATCCCGGTAATGCCTTTCGCAATCGGTCTTTACCTTCCAATCTACCTGAACGCAACCATCATGATCGGTGGTATCGTTCGTGGATTACTTGACAGCAGAAAAGGTGTTGACGAAAAAACCAAGACAGCTCAGGCCACAGATGGTACTCTGTACTGTGCTGGTATGATCGCCGGCGAGGGTCTTGTTGGAATTCTTCTTGCGATCTTTGCAGTTGTCGGTATCAGTCTTGATATGTCCGGCGTTGTAAACCTTGGAAATATCGGCGGTGTTGTGCTGATGATCATCATGATCCTGTCACTGCTTAAATTCTCTATCTGGAGAAAGAAGAAAGCCTGATGAGAAAAAACAAAAAGGATAAGAAACAGGATATCAACTATCTTGATCTGATCCCGGAAACAAACCAGTCGATCCGGTGGCACCGGGACCTGAAGCAGCGGATCATTCTTGAGATAGAGAATAAGGGTATGTTCAATACCATCGCGCAGAAGGTTTTTGGCAAGCCAAGGTTTTCCAAGGTTCATCTTGATGAAATGGGAACTTTTATCTGGCCTGAGATCGATGGAGCCAAAACCGTGCAGGAGCTTGCCCTGCTGGTGAAAGAGCATTTCGGAGATAAGGCAGAACCGCTTTATCCGAGAATCGTAAAATACTTTCAGATAATGGAAAGCTATGAATTTGTTCATTTTATAAATAAAAAGACAGAAAAATAGCATGGAGAACGGGAACGGACGCAGAATAGTGTACGGTCCCGTTCTTTTTATGACACGTCAGTGCGGGAAACTGATGCAGTTGTCATATGATACTATAGCATTTTCGGAATTTTCACAGCGGAATAGAAATATTGAGGACATTTCAAGACAGAAATTCCGGGAATTGCTGTAAAAAATGAAAGGAGCACTTTATGAGTCTTGTGAAAAAAAAGGACTGGTATCTGGATTATCTTCTGATCATAGTAGGAACCGGGCTGATGGCACTTGCCATCAATTCCGTTTTTGATGCAACCGGGCTGGTAACAGGCGGCTTTTCCGGTATAGCGATCCTGGTGAAGCACTGGACCGGTGAGATCATAGATGGCGGGGTTCCGCTGTGGCTTACCAATATCACGCTGAACATTCCGCTGTTTTTTCTGGGATGGCGGATCAAAGGCTTTTCCTTTGTAAAAAAAGCTCTGGTCGGTGAGATCTCCCTCTCAACCTGGCTTGCCATTCAGCCGGTGTGGAATATTGCGGGAGATGATCTCCTTCTGGCTGCTGTATACGGTGGTGTGATCCTAGGAATCGGCATTGGAATGGTTTTCCTTGGACAGGGAACCACAGGCGGAACGGATATGATGGCAGCACTGATCCAGAAGTATATGCGTCATTATTCCATCGCACAGATCATGCAGTTTATTGATGGGCTTATTGTGATCGTAGGAATGTATGTGTTCGGTATCCAGCGGGCCCTGTATGCCATCATTGCGGTTTATCTGGTAACAAAAGTATCCGACAGTCTGATCGAAGGTCTGAAGTTTTCCAAACAGACATTTATCGTCACGGAGAAGCCGGATGAGGTTGCCAGAGTCATTATGGAAGACCTGGATCGCGGAGCGACAGGGATCTGTGGCAAGGGGATGTATTCCGGTCAGGAGAAGACGATCATCTTCTGTGTGGTAAACAAAAAGGAAATTGTGAAGCTGAAAGAGCTGGTAGATGATATTGATCCCAACGCTTTTGTGATCGTTTCCGATGCAAGAGAAGTTCATGGAGAAGGTTTTATAGAGAAAAATTAGGCGGATTTCAACAAAAATTTGTAAATTTTTTCAGTTTTACTCTTTCATTTTTGGTGATTTTGTATTAAAATAGCCATAGATAGAGAGGGAAAGACAGAAGATAAGCATACACATAAGTGAGAAGGGATTGAACGGAATGATATCGAATCAGGTGTTACAGAATACGCTCGAGGGACTTAAAGAAATATCAAGGACGGAATTTTGTGTCATTGACACAGACGGCAAGGTACTTGCGTCTACCTTTTCTGATTTTGAGATCCAGCCGGCAGATATCCAGGCTTTTGTAGAATCCCAGGCGGACAGCCAGCTTGTCAAGGGATTTCAGTACTTTAAGGTCTGTGATGATTATCAGTTGGAATATGTCCTGGTAGCCCACGGAGATGATGAGGATACTTATATGGTAGGCAAGCTTGCAGCCTTCCAGATCCAGAATCTGATCGTTGCGTACAAGGAGCGTTTTGACAAAGACAGCTTTATCAAGAATCTTCTTCTTGATAATCTTCTTCTGGTGGATATTTACAACAGAGCGAAGAAACTTCATATTGAAGCAGATGTCCGTCGTGTAGTTATGATCCTGGAATTGAACCAGGAGAAAGATCACAGCTCTGTAGAGAGCGTGAAAAGCCTTTTTGGCGGAAAGAGCAGAGATTTTATCACTGCTGTTGATGAGAAGAGCATCATTATAGTCAAGGAACTGGAAGAGGGAGAGGGCTATCCGGAGATGGATAAGCTGGCTCATACGATTATGGATACTCTGGATCTGAATAAAGATGGTGAGGATGTCCACATGGCATACGGTACCATTGTCAATGAGTTGAAAGAAGTTTCACGTTCCTACAAGGAAGCGCGTATGGCCCTTGATGTAGGCAAGATCTTCTTCGGAGACAGGGAAGTTATCGCATACAGCTCACTTGGAATCGGACGTCTGATCTATCAGCTGCCTATTCCTCTGTGTAAGATGTTTATCCGCGAGATCTTTGACAACAAATCTCCGGATGATTTCGATGAGGAGACACTTGTCACCATCGATAAATTCTTTGAGAACAGTCTGAACGTATCGGAAACTTCACGTCAGCTGTATATCCACAGAAATACGCTGGTATATCGTCTGGATAAACTCCAGAAGAGTACAGGCCTTGATTTGAGAGTGTTTGAGGATGCCATTACATTTAAGATCGCGCTGATGGTTGTTCGATATATGAAATATATGGAGACATTAGAGTACTAATAGCATTCGGAATGCAGGATGATAGTTTGATATATTAAGGCAACATATTAGAACTTTTAAACTGCCGCTTATTCCTTCCCGGAATAGGTGGCAGTTTTTGTATGAGCGTTTTTCATCATGGAATATTGTTGTAAATGTCCCTCCTGTTTGGAAGCATTCACGAAGTGTGTTACTGAGAACGGAGTGAGCAGTAACGAATTCACATGAACTTCACAGATAACATCCATGACTCTATTGTAATTTTGGTATTTTTACGTTAAAATAAATAATTTGAAGAGGGCTGTTGCTTACTGTTCACTGGTAATATTCCGCGGAGCGCATTAATGAGAATGGAGTGAACAGGTTACTGTTCACTGATAATGTCCCGCGAGGTGTTTTTTGTGAGCGAAGGTCACAGAAAACCCGAGACATATCGCGCGAATTTATGCGATCAGCATAAATTCTGTGCATCGCGAAGCGGGTTACTGAGAACGGAGTGAACAGTAACGTGAACAGTAACCGTTGTAGGGCCCGGGAAATTTATTCTTGCATTTAAACAGAATATATATTACAATAATGTTACAAAAAAATTAAGAAAATTATGTTTTTATAATATAGAGGAGGATATATATGATCGATCTTGTAGATGTGAGCAAATCTTACGGCCCGGGTCTTCCGGCTGTGAATCATGCGAACTTACATGTTGATAAAGGGGAATTCGTATTTGTAGTAGGAAGCAGTGGCTCCGGTAAATCCACACTGATCAAGCTGCTGATGAAAGAACTGGATTCTACCAGCGGAACGATCACAGTCAGCGGGGAACGTCTGGAGAAGATGAAACACAGACGCGTTGCCAAGTATCGCAGAAAGCTTGGGGTAGTATTTCAGGATTTCCGTCTTTTAAAAGACCGTAATGTATATGAGAATGTAGCATTTGCGCAGCGTGTCATAGGAAGACCTACCCGTGTGATACGCAAACGTGTGCCGGAGGTTCTCCAGGAGGTAGGACTTGCAGGAAAGTATAAGGCATACCCGGATGAGCTTTCCGGTGGTGAGCAGCAGAGAGTTGCTCTTGCCAGAGCACTGGTAAACCGCCCGGACATCCTTCTGGCAGATGAGCCGACCGGAAACCTGGATCCGAAAACCTCCGAAGAGATCATGGCTCTGATGGAGCAGATCAATGACAGAGGAACCACAGTTCTGGTAGTTACCCACAATAAGGACATCGTCAATGCCATGCGCAAGCGAGTAGTCACCATGCACAACGGCAAGATCATCAGCGATGAGAAAGAGGGAGGATATCATGAGGCCTAGTACGATCTGGTATACCCTGAAGCAGGGCTTTAAGAATATAAAAAGAAACTGGATGTTTTCCCTGGCATGTATCATCACGATGGCAGCCTGCATTTTTCTGGTAGGCATTTTCTATTCCATCGTGAACAACGTCGGTAATATTGCCCATAAGGTGGAAGAAGAAGTACCGATCACAGTATTCTTTGATGAGGGCACTTCAGAGGAAGAGATCCAGGCGATCGGCGATGCTATTCAGTCCAGGCCGGAAGTGGCCAGGATGGACTATCAGTCCGCAGATCAGGCATGGGAAGAATACAAACAGAAATATTTTGGAGATGAAGATGCGGCAGATGGATTTAAAGATGATAACCCTCTTGCCAATTCATCCAATTATCAGGTATATCTTAATGATATTACCAAGCAGACAGAACTGGTGAATTATATCCAGGGACTGGAACATGTCCGGAAGGTAAATCAGTCTGAACAGGCATCCAGGACACTTGGTTCCATTAACAAGCTGGTTTCTTATGTGTCGATTGCCGTGATCGCAATCCTTTTGATCATTTCCATATTCCTGATCAGCAATACAGTATCTATGGGTATTTCTGTCCGCAAGGAAGAAATCGGAATTATGAAATACATAGGAGCTACAGATGCTTTTGTACGACTGCCATTCCTTCTGGAAGGTATGATCCTCGGTGTGATCGGTGCGGCGATACCGCTGATCTGCCTGTTTTTCCTGTATAATTCCGCTGTAGAGTTTATTCTGACAAAATTCAATGTATTGACAGGAATCGTGGATTTCATTCCGATCTGGCAGATTTATGAGGGTCTGGTTCCCATGGGACTTGGACTTGGTGTGGGAATCGGTCTTTTGGGAAGCTTTTTCACAACAAGAAAACATCTCAGAGTATAACCAAATAGCAGAGAATCTTATGTATCCGCATGATGTGTGATCATAAGATATACAGCGGCTGTCGGAATATCGGCAGCCGTTTTCGGTATATAAAAACCGGACGGCGCACAGAGGAGTACAGAAAATCTGTGATCTTATCGGCTTTACCGGCTGTGCAGAAGAAAGGAAAAATATGAAAAATAAAGAATTCAAAAAAGGTATAGCCATTGGAGTGGCAGCAACGCTGGTTGTGACAGGCGCTGTTTTTACCAGCTATCAGAAAGTACTGTTTCCGAAAGGCAATGCGCTTTCCGATGTGAAAACGGTTCAGAAGCTGAATTACCTGGAAGAACTGATCGATGAAGAATATCTGGATGAAAAAGACGAAAGCAGCCTGCGTGAGGGGCTTTATGCTGGCCTGCTTGCCGGCCTGAAGGATCCGTACTCCACCTATTACACAGCAGAACAGTATAAAGAGCTGAATACTTCCAATGAAGGCTCCTACGTAGGGATTGGTGCCGTTCTTCAGAAGGATGACACCGGAGGGGCAAAGATCATACAGCTTTATGAGGGTGGCCCTGGAGAACAGGCGGGACTGAAAAAGGGAGATGTGATCAAGGCAGTAGATGGAGCTGATGTTACAGACAAAGAAACTTCCGATATTGCTTCCATGGTCCGTGACAGTGAGAAAGATTCCGTAATGCTGACCATACAGCGGGAAAACGAAGAGAAAACCCGGGATGTCAAAGTGGAGATCCGGGATGTGGAGATTCAGACCGTTTCCCATGAGATGCTTTCCGGAGACACCGGCTATATCCGGATCTCCGAATTTTCTGAGGTGACCAGCGATCAGTATAAAAAAGCATTTGCAGATCTGAAGGATCAGGGAATGAAGAAGCTGGTTGTGGATCTCCGTGATAATCCGGGAGGCCTTCTTACTGCAGTCTGCGGCGTACTCCGCCAAATACTTCCGGAAGGACTGATCGTCTATACAGAGGACAAAAACGGAAAAAGGGAAGAGGAAACCTGCGACGGAAAAAATGAACTGGACATGCCGCTGGCTGTTCTGGTAAACGGAAACAGTGCCAGTGCATCGGAGATCTTTGCGGGGGCGGTAAAGGACTACGGGATTGGAACGATTGTAGGAACAACTACCTATGGGAAGGGCGTGGTGCAGACCATCCAGCCTCTTACCGATGGCAGTGCGGTAAAGATCACCATCGCAAAATATTTTACGCCAAAGGGCAATGATATCAACAAAAAAGGAATCACTCCGGATGTGGAAGCAGAGCTTTCCGGAGACATCACAGACTGGACAGAACTTACACATAAAGAAGACACGCAGCTTCAGACAGCCCTGAAAGAGATCGGACAGAGCTGACGCGTTCGGAGGGGAGAAAAAATGATAACTTTACAATTATTGCAGCAGATCATCGTATTTTTTCTGATGATGTCCTGTGGATTTACAGTGGTAAAATGCGGACTTATCGATGCAAAAAGCAGCAGGACACTTTCAGTCATCTGTATCTACATCATCATGCCCTGCGTAATGATCAATGCTTTTCAGATCGAATATTCCAGAAGCATCCGGAATGGCTTCCTTCTGGCAGTGGCAGCGGCCATCCTGATCCATATTTTTCTTCTGGTATTTGTACAGATCATCGGCAAGCCACTGAAATTAAGTGTGGTAGAAAAAGAATCCATCATCTATTCCAATTCCGGAAATCTGGTGATCCCTCTTGTAACGGTAGTCCTTGGTGAAAAATGGGTGATCTATGCCAGTGCTTTCCTGAGTGTGCAGATGATCCTGATGTGGACCCACGGACAGTCACTGATGGAGGCGAAGGCCGGCATCAACTGGAAAAAAATCCTCTGCAACATCAATTTGATCGCTATTATCCTTGGAATCGTTCTGTTCTTCACGCAGATCAGATTGCCGGTGATTCTTGGAAACACCATGAGCCAGATTTCAGCCACCCTGGGACCTGTATGTATGATCATGCTTGGAATGACCATGACGGAGGTAAAATGGAAAGATATTTTCAGCCATTCCAGGATCTATCTGATCACGATCTTGAAAATGGTGGTGACTCCGCTGCTCATACTGTTGTTTTTGAAGTATCTGCCCTTGGCTTCAATGGTAAAGGATGGAAAAACCATTCTGCTTATCAGTCTGATGGCAGTGATCACACCGTCGGCAACAACGGTTGTACAGCTGGCACAGCTCTACGATCAGGACCCGGTCTATGCCAGCACCATCAATGTAATGACAACGCTGGTAAGTATCATAACCATGCCACTGATGGTCATGTTGTATCTTGCCTGAGCATCTCAGGGAATCGTTACGGATAACTTTGTGTCAGGCAACACGCTTTGCGGAATATTATCTGGTTACTGTTCACTGGTAATATTCCGCGAGGTGTTTTTTGTGAGCGAAGGTCACAGAAAACCCGAGACATACCGCGCGGATTTATGCGATTAGCATAAATCCTGTGCATTGCGAAGCGTGTTGCTGAGAACGGAGTGAACAGTAACATTACCTGTGAACAGTGATCGGAAATCCTGCCCTCATAATTGTAAAAACAAAATAAAAGTGATAGAATCAAATCATATGAGGGCAGAAGAACTATATCTGCTCATAGTGAAAAACATAGCACAGGATCATCAAAACAGGAGGATAGCATAAATGGAACGACATGCTTTTGCAATGAAAGTAAAAGAAGGAAAAATGAATGATTACCGTAAGACCTTAGGCGAGATCTGGCCGGAGCTTACTGCATATCTTGACCGTAACGGCATCCATAATTTCAGCATCTGGAATGCGGCAGACCTGATCTTCGGATATTACGAAAATGCAGACGGAGAGGTGATCTCTCCGGAAGAGGAGAAAGTAAAGGCAGCATTGACTGAAAAGATCGGAGATACCTTTACCTGGATCTCTACTCCTGGAAAAGACATGCGCCTGATGTATCATAATTTTGGTGTTGTGAGAGAAAACAAAGAGCTGATCCGCCACAGAATGTTCATGACAAAATTAAAAGACGGCTGTGAGGAAGAATATAAAGCCCGTCATGACGGACTTGTGGCGCAGAGAGGCGAAACAATAGATCCGGGCCCGGACAGCAACTTCAGCATCTGGAGTGCAGGCGGATATATTTTTGGATATGATGAGATCGACACAACCATGGAAGTGGAAGAAACACCGGAAGCAAGAGAGGCAACCATCGCATGGGAGACACGCCAGCTCGGGATCATGGACTGGATCACCAACGATGTGGACTGGATGACAAAAGAAGTACATCCATCCAGTGTACGTCTTGCATGGCATAATTAAAAAATGGGAAAATAAAAAGGAAGGAGGCCGGGGCTTTGTTTGGAGGTAGCCCCGGCAGTATGAAAAAGAAAAAAGTGTTATCAAAGGTAGTACCCTTTGCACATCTAATAATATACTCATATTTTGTGGTCATTCTGTGACGTCATTCTGAAAAAAGTATGAACAAAAAAGAAAAAATAACTGAACTCAAATCTTAACAATTCTTAAACTTTCCATATTTAGTTGAAACCATACGCCCCGACTGTTATACTGTGACTAGCAGATGTTAGCAGGAGAAGAATATGTTTTATTCCTGATATCAATAAAATAATGAGGCGTGAATTTATGAAACGTTTTTGGAAATATGTAACAGGGATCGTACCTGCGTACGGGCTTTTTCCCCTTGTTTTTTCATTTGTATTTAACTGTCTTGTATATTCCGGTTCAAGGGCGATCGCAGGCGGTTGGTATCATCACAATATAGAAAGTAATCTTGATCTGCGGCTCCCATTTGTGCCGCAGTTTTTGATTATCTATTTTGGCTGTTATGTATTCTGGGCAGTGAATTATATCCTTGCGGCAAGGCAGGAGCGGGAACAGGTTTACCGTTTTTTTACTGCGGATATTATATCCCGTTGTGTGTGTCTGATCATATTTCTGGCATATCCCACTACCAATACAAGACCGGTGATCGAAGGAAACGGAATCTGGGATCTGCTGGCCGGCTGGCTGTATTCCATTGATGCGGCAGATAACCTGTTTCCATCTATCCATTGTCTGGTAAGCTGGTTCTGTTTTCTGGGGATCAAGGATCAGAAAAGAATTCCGACATGGTATAAGGGGGTATCGTTTACACTGGCTGTGCTGGTTTTTCTGTCTACCATTTTTACCAAGCAGCATGTACTTGTGGATGTGGCAGGTGGTGTGATCCTGGCTCAGGTATGCTTTATTCTGGGACAGAAAACAAAACTCTGGCATATTTATGAACGGTTTGGAACTAAAATTGAAAAGAAGATCAACAGCTATACAGAAGGTGTCAAGTGATGAAGAGCAGAAAAAAAATCATATTTAACGGAGTGTTCCTGGCAGTAGTTTTTGCCCTGACTATCTACGGCGTTTTTCATGGAGAAGACCTGTCTTCCATGATGGATGCCATACATAGGGCAGATAAACGGTGGCTGCTTCCGGGAATTGCACTGGTAGCATTTTTTATCTGGGGGGAATCCATCATTATCTGGTATATGATGCGTTCCAGCGGGATTCATCTGAAAAAAAGAACCTGCTTTCTGTTTTCGTCTGTAGGATTCTTTTTCAGCTGTATCACACCATCCGCCAGCGGCGGACAGCCCATGCAGATCTACTATATGAAAAAAGAGAAGATTTCCATTCCGGTGTCAACGGTGATCCTGATGATCGTGACGATTACCTATAAGCTGGTGCTTGTGGTGATCGGTATTGGGATCGCAATTTTCGGAAGAGGATTTCTTCACAAATATCTGGAAGGAATCCTGCCGGTGTTTTATCTGGGGCTGATGCTGAATATCTTCTGTGTCACTTTTATGACCATTCTGGTATTTCATCCGCTTTTGGCAAAAGCGATCCTGATGAAGGGCATGAAGCTTTTGGAACGGTTTCATCTGATGAGGAAAAAAGAGGGACGGCTGAAAAAACTGGAAGCTTCCATGGATACTTACCGAAATACTGCGGCATATCTGAAGAATAATCCGCTGGTGATCGTTAAAGTAATAGAGATCACTTTTATCCAGCGTATGGCACTGTTTGCAGTAACCTGGTTCGTATATCAGGCTTTTGGACTCCATGGAACCGGTTTCTGGGATATCCTTTTTCTCCAGGCAGTGATATCGGTATCTGTGGATATGCTGCCGCTTCCGGGAGGAATGGGGATCAGTGAGACTTTGTTTCTTACCATTTTCAGTCCGGTATTCGGTGGCCTGCTGCTTCCGGGAATGGTGCTTAGCAGAGGGCTGGGATATTACGGAGAGCTGCTGATCAGTGCGGTGTTTACTGCGGTGGCTCAGCTCACTATCGGAAAAAAGGAATCCTGAAAAGATTTGATCGAATGCAGATCGCGGAGATCTGCTTGACCCAGATCAGGTAAGTCTCCTGTGGGACTGTGAATATAGCCTGACATGAAAAAGAAAAAAGAGGTGTGCAAATGATAGGATTTTATGATTACACGGTAATAATGACTTACATAAGCGTAGTTTCTTCCATGATCGGAATCTTCTGCGCTGTGACGGACCATATTTCAGCAGCGGTGTGCTGTCTTGCATTTTCCGGACTGTGCGATATGTTTGACGGAAAGATCGCAAGAACTAAGAAGAACAGAACGGAGGAAGAGAAATGCTTCGGGATCCAGATCGATTCCCTTGCAGATATCGTCTGTTTCGGGATCCTTCCCATTGTGCTGGGATTTAAGCTTGGAATGTGTCATATTTACGGAATAGCTATTCTTTTATTTTACGGTCTGGCAGGCCTGATCCGTCTGGCATACTTCAATGTTATGGAGGAAAAACGTCAGAATGAAACCTCCGAAAACCGAAAATATTATCAGGGACTTCCCATCACATCCATGTCTGTGGTCCTGCCGCTTCTGTTTGTGGTATCCCTGCTTTTTCCGGAGTATAAATGGTTTGTGGTGCTCCTTCATATTGCAATGCTGACGGTAGGACTTCTGTTTATCCTGGATTTTAAATTCCGTAAGCCCACCAACAGGGAGCTGGTGATCATTGTTGCGGTAGTTTCTGTGGCAGTCCTTCTTGTACTTTTCTACAACGAAGGATGGTGGAAGTTCAATTATCTCTATAAGCTTTCCATGGAGAGAGGTGGTAATCTATGATCCGGACAGCGGACAGAATGGGGCATATTACAGAGGAGGATTCCTTTCAGAACAACCTTCTGGAAAAAATCTACGGTTCTGTAGCCGGACGCATGCTGATACGTCCACTGGTCACTCCTGTTGTTTCCATTGCCATGGGAAAGCTTCTGGATTCCAGGCTTTCGGCAGCAGCGGTGAAACCCTTTATACGGTTCAATCATCTGGATATGAGTGATTATGAAAAGCGTAAATACATCTCTTACAATGATTTTTTCAAGCGGAAGATCCGGGAGGGTGCCCGCCATATTGATATGGAACCGGGACATTTTATCAGTCCCTGTGACTGCAGGGTGAGTGTGTATCCGGTAGATGAAAAAGCCCGTCTTCATATCAAACAGACCGAATATACCATAGAGGAGCTTCTCAGGAATCCTTCTCTTGGAAAAAGATATCAGGGTGGCTATGTGTGGGTGCTTCGTCTCTGCGTTCAGGATTATCACAGATATATTTATCCGGACAATGCGGCGGAGTCCGGACGCATCAGGATCCCGGGGATCCTGCATACAGTCAACCCCGTGGCCAACGATGCCTATCCGATCTACAAGGAAAACAGCAGAGAGTATTCTCTTTTGAAAACAGAGAATTTCCGTACCGTGCTGATGATGGAGGTAGGTGCTCTTCTTGTCGGAAGGATCGAAAACCGGCCAGGGAAAGCATTTGTGAAACGGGGAGACGAAAAAGGAAATTTTGCTTTCGGCGGCTCCACCATTGTGCTGATCACCGAAAAAAATGCGGTAAAGCCGGATGAAGATATTTTAAACAATTCCCGTGAAGGAATTGAAACAAGAGTATTCATGGGAGAAAAGATCGGAGAATCCTTTTAGAGGGTTCTCCTTTTTTGCGGATAAAATTAAAAAAATGAAATTACGTTCACACACACAACACAAACCTGTGATATATTATGAGCAGTAGCAAAGCGGAATGGAAATATCCGCTTTAGAATGAACCGGAAGTAAAAGCTCAGCTTTTTGTAAAGAGGGATGATACAGAGCATTTCGGGCTGTCAGCAGCTGTCCGGAACAGCGACTGAGAAACGGAGGAAGATAGAATGGATGCATTAAAAATTCTTGTAGTAGATGACGAGAGCAGAATGAGAAAACTGGTAAAGGATTTTCTCACCAAAAAGAATTTCCAGGTACTGGAAGCCGGTGACGGTGAGGAGGCCATGGATATTTTTTATAAAGAAAAGGACATTGCGCTTCTGATCCTGGATGTGATGATGCCGAAGATGGATGGCTGGGAAGTATGTCGTGAGATCCGCAAAAATTCCAAGGTTCCCATCATTATGCTGACAGCAAGAGGAGATGAGCGTGATGAGCTTCTGGGATTTGAACTCGGGGTGGACGAATATATCTCCAAACCCTTCAGCCCCAAGATCCTTGTAGCACGTGTAGAAGCCATTCTTCGAAGAACGGGACAGAGCAACCCGGATGAGATACTTTCAGCAGGTGGGATTGTCATTGACAAGGCAGCGCATCAGGCAACGGTAGATGATAAACCGATGGATCTGAGCTTCAAGGAATTTGAGCTTCTGACTTATTTCCTGGAGAATGAGGGAATCGCTCTTTCCAGAGAAAAGATCCTGAATTCTGTGTGGAATTATGATTATTTCGGAGATGCCAGAACCATTGATACTCATGTCAAAAAACTGAGAAGTAAAATGGGCGATAAGGGCGAGTATATCAAGACAGTCTGGGGGATGGGCTATAAGTTTGAGGTAGGAGAATGAAAAAACCGAAGGAAAAAATAAAAAAGATCCACAGTCTCCGCCATCAGATCACAGCATACTTTATCGGTCTGCTGTTTTTATCCATTCTGACTATTACCGTGATCAACGGAGCCTTTCTTGAAAAATATTATGTGACAAAAAAGATCGATGTACTTCTGAATCTCCGAACAACTCTGGAAAATACAGATATTGACAAGATGATGAACAGCAATAGCTCGAAAGGTATGGAGAGTATTCCCGATGAGATCCAGAGAGCCTGCTCCAGAAACAATCTTTCCTGGGTTATCATTGACAGCAGCAATACCAGCTGGCTTTCCTGGGGCGAAAATGAAAAAATGCTTCAGAGCAAGCTGTTCGGATATGTCTATGATCTGGATGAGGACGGAGATAAGAGCCGGACCTTGAAGCAGGGTGACAATTATACCATCCAGCAGTCGCATGACCGTTTTGCGGGAATGGATTATGTGGAATGCTGGGGACAGCTGGATGAGGAACATTATTTTATCATAAGGACACCCCTTGAGAGCATCCGGGAGAGCGCTGATATTTCCAATAAGTTTTACTTTGCGGTAGGTCTGATGATCATAATCTTAAGTGGTCTGGTCATTATGGTCGTGACCAGGAGGATCACCCGTCCCATCAGTGAGCTTACGGAACTTTCCAGAAAAATGTCAGATCTGGATTTTGAGGCAAAATACGAGAGCAAGGTCGGCAATGAGATCGATGTTCTGGGAGATAATTTCAACCGGATGTCCTCACAGCTGGAGACTACCATCAGTGAACTGAAATCTGCAAATAATGAACTGCAGCGTGACATTGAGGACAAGATCAAGATCGACAAGATGCGAAAGGAATTTCTGGATAACGTGTCCCATGAATTGAAAACTCCCATAGCCCTGATCCAGGGCTATGCAGAAGGCTTAAAAGAAAATATTTCTGATGATCCTGAGAGCAGAGAGTTCTATTGCGATGTCATTATGGATGAAGCCTCCAAGATGAATAAACTGGTAAAAAATCTTCTCACACTGAATCAGCTGGAATCCGGCAAAGATGCAGTTGTAATGGAGCGGTTTGATATCGTATCCCTGATCCGCGGCGTGCTTCAGACCATGAATATCATGATCGGGCAGAAGAATGCAAAAGTGATCTTTGAGGCGGAGAAGCCGGTTTATGTATGGGCCGATGAGTTTAAGATCGAAGAGGTTGTGACAAACTATGTAAGCAATGCCCTGAACCATCTGGAGGGAGAGAAAGAAATCGAGATCAAGCTGCAGGATGAGGGTAACCGTGTGAAGATCAGTGTGTTTAACACAGGGACTCCGATCCCTGAGGCAGATGTACCGAATCTCTGGAATAAATTTTATAAAGTTGATAAAGCGAGAACCAGGGAATACGGCGGAAGCGGTATCGGTTTATCCATTGTAAAGGCCATCATGGAAAGCATGAACCAGGAATATGGCGTGCAGAACTTTGATAATGGCGTGGAATTCTGGTTTACACTGGACCGGAAATAATAAAACTTTACCGTGATAACGTGAAAAAATGGGCGGCAGCAGAGAAAAGTCTTTGCAACCGCCTGTTTTTGCGTTATACTAAAGCAATGTAAATCGAAGGTGAGAGAGGAATATCGAGATACAAAAGAGCAGGAGGAAGCATTATTATGATAGGAATCATTGACTACGATGCAGGAAACATCAAAAGTGTGGAAAAAGCACTTCAGTATCTGGGACAGGAGACTATCGTCTCAAGAGATCCCCAGGTGCTTCTGAAAGCAGATAAAGTAATCCTTCCGGGTGTTGGAAGCTTTGGTGATGCTATGGAAAATCTCAAAAAATACGGACTTGTTCCGGTAATACATGAGATCGTGGAAAAGGGAACGCCCTTTCTTGGGATATGCCTGGGACTGCAGCTGCTTTTTGAGAGCAGTGATGAGACACCGGGAGTGGAAGGTCTTGGAATCCTGAAGGGGAGAATCCTGCGCATCCCGCCAAGTCCGGGACTGAAGATTCCGCATATGGGCTGGAATTCCCTGCATATTCAGAACAGCGGAAGATTATTTAAGGGTATTTCGGAAAACACCTACGTTTACTTTGTACATTCCTATTATCTTCAGGCAGAGGAGGAAGAAATCGTGAAAGCGACCACTCAGTACAGCACATGCATCCATGCGTCTGTGGAGAAGGGAAATGTATTTGCGTGTCAGTTCCATCCGGAAAAAAGCAGCCGGTGGGGCTTGAAGATCCTTGAGAATTTTGCGGCACTTGAGTCAGGCACCGGAAAGGAGGCATAATCATGTTTACAAAAAGAATCATTCCATGTCTGGATGTAAATAAAGGACGTGTAGTAAAAGGCGTGAATTTTGTTGATCTTAAGGATGCCGGAGATCCGGTGGAAATTGCCAAAGCTTACGATGCAGCCGGTGCGGACGAGCTTGTTTTTCTTGATATCACTGCCTCCTGCGAGGAGCGTGATACCGTGGTGGATATGGTAAGAGCTGTTGCAGCCAACGTATTTATCCCGTTTACCGTAGGCGGAGGAATCCGTACCGTAGATGATTTCCGGAAGCTTCTCCGTGAAGGTGCAGATAAGATTTCTGTAAATTCCGCAGCTATCGACCGTCCGGAGCTGATCCATGAGGCCGCACAGAAATTCGGAAGCCAGTGTGTAGTAGTTGCCATTGATGCCAAGAGAAGACAGGATGGCGGCTGGAATATCTACAAACATGGCGGAAGACTGGATACCGGTATTGATGCTCTTGAATGGGCAAAGAAGGTGGAAGAACTTGGCGCAGGTGAGATCCTTCTTACCAGTATGGACTGTGACGGAACCAAGGCCGGGTATGATATTGAACTTACAAGAGCCGTTGCAGATGCGGTTTCCATCCCGGTGATCGCCTCCGGTGGTGCCGGAACCCTGGAGCATTTTTATGATGCACTGACAGAAGGCGGAGCAGATGCGGCACTGGCAGCATCTCTGTTCCACTACAAAGAGCTGGAGATCCGGGAAGTGAAGGATTACCTTGCGGAAAAAGGAATTTCCGTGAGAAGATAAGTTGGATGAGAGGTGATAGATATGGCTCCTATAGCAGGAGACTGGCAGGAGGCACTGAAAGGTGAGTTTCATCAGCCCTACTATGCCAAACTTTATAAAACCGTGATGACAGAATACAGAACAAGAAAGATTTTTCCGCCGCCGGAAGATATGTTCAATGCGTTTCATTTTACGCCTCTGCATCAGGTAAAGGTTGTGATCCTGGGACAGGACCCTTATCACAATGACGGACAGGCTCATGGGCTTTGCTTTTCCGTAAAAAAAGGTGTGGAAACACCGCCATCTCTGGTGAATATTTATAAGGAACTTGAGGATGATATGGGATGTTATATCCCAAACAACGGTAATCTGGAAAAATGGGCAAAGCAGGGCGTGCTTCTTTTGAACACAGTGCTGACTGTACGTGCACATCAGGCCAATTCCCACAGAGGGATCGGCTGGGAACAGTTTACCGATGCGGCCATCCGGATCCTGGACCAGGAGGATCGCCCGATCGTGTTTCTTCTCTGGGGGCGGCCTGCTCAGATGAAGGCATCCATGCTTCATAATCCGAAGCATCTGATCCTGGAAGCACCACATCCAAGCCCCCTTTCTGCCTACCGGGGATTTTTCGGATGCAAGCATTTCAGCAAGGCTAATGAATTTTTGAAAGCCAATGGGGTAGAACCTGTTGACTGGCAGATTGAGAATATTTAAGTTAAGGAAAGTAAAATGGGTAAAAAAAATGATAACACACTTGTGAAAAACGCATCTTTTCTTATGGTTGCGGCGCTGATCTCCAAGATCATCGGAATGCTGTACAAGAGTCCACTTTCAACTACACTGGGAAGTCAGAGCTTTGCACTTTTCCAGTTTGCACAGAATGTATATTTTATCCTGCTGATGATCGCGTCCTTCAGTATTCCTCAGGCTGTATCCAAGATCATGGCGGAGAAGATCGCTTTTCACAGATATAAGGATGCACAGAAGGTATTTTACGGTGCACTGATCTATGCGGCAGTTGCCGGCGGTATCGTGGCGCTGATCTGTGTATTTGGTGCAGGGATCCTGGTTCCGGACAGTATGGCTAACGCCCGTCTGGCACTGCAGATGCTTGCGCCCACAATTTTCATGTCCGGTCTCTGCGGTGTATTCCGTGGATATTTCCAGGCATACCGCAATATGATGCCTACATCGATCTCGCAGATCATTGAGCAGATCTTTGTGGCAACCTTTGCGCTTCTGATGTCACATGTATTTATCCAGCATTTTTCCGCAACAGGAGATATGGATCTGGTCCATCGCTGGGGTGCGGCAGGTGCTACCATGGGTACCGGAGCAGGTGTGGCTTCCGCGCTGATCTTTATGCTGATCGTTTATGGGGTAAACCGTAAGATCATCCGGAAAAGGATCGTCAATGACCGCCATTCTATAAATGAGAGTATGGGTCATGTAATGAGTAATATCGTGCTCATCATCATGCCGATCATTCTCAGTGCCTTTATTTATAATGTAAACGGATATATCAACAGCTATATGTATTCCGGTATCATGGATATCAAGGGTGCTGCCAAGGACATGATCCAGACCTTGTATTCCGAGTACGGATATTATATGACGCTGATCAATATCCCGCTTACCCTGGCAAGTACAGCACCGACATCTATGATCCCTGAGGTTTCTGCGCATTATGCAATGCACGATATTGAAGGTGCAAATATGAAGACAGACCGTGCCACATGGATCAGTATGCTGATCTCCATTCCGGCGGCAGTAGGTCTTGCAGTTCTCTCCGGACCGATCACGAGACTGATCTTCCCGGGAACCAACGGTGTAGGCGGACAGCTTCTGATCCTGGGAGGAATCACCATTATCCTGAATGGCAACTCCAATATCACCAACGGTGTACTTCAGGGAATCGGCAAGCCGAAGCTCCCGATGATTCATGCAGCCATTGCACTGGTGGCAGATGTGATAGCCATGGCTCTGCTTCTGGTATTTACCAATCTTGGTGTTTATACCATTGTCATCGCCCAGATCGTTTATGCAGTTGTGATGTGTCTTCTCAATGACCGTTCCATCAAGAAATATATGGGCTATAAGAATCCGTGGAGAAGTGCTTATTTAAGCCCGTTCCTGGCATCTATCCCGATGGGGGTTGTTGCGGGAGTGGTGTATTACGGTCTGTATGCACTGATCCATTCCAATGTGATCTGCCTTGGTATTTCTGTGATCCTGGCAGCAGTTGTATACTTTATTGTATATCTGTTTGTAAGCAAGCCCGGTGAAGAAGAACTGGGTATGATGCCTGGTGGAAGATATATGAAGAAGCTGGCGAGAATGATGAAGATCATCTGATCTGTAAGTCCGATCAGTAAACGGCAATACAGTTATTCGGTGCAGAACTCAAAGTGAACACAGCTAGCATAGGAAAAAAATACTCACAGATTTGTTCCGGCAGATTTCCAGCCGGAGGATCTGTGAGTATTTTTTTATTATATCAGGTCTCTGGAAATGCAGGCTTTTGAAGAATGGATTCCTTTTAGGCTTTTTTCTGTGAAAACAGTCTTATGATCTCCAGAGTAACGTTCACAGCGGCATCCATTCCTTCTGCTGTAATGTGCTCATAAGGCCCGTGATAGGCATGTCCGCCGGTTCCGAGATTCGGGCAGGGCAGTCCCATAAAGCTTAACTGTGCACCGTCTGTGCCGCCGCGGATAGGCAGGATCAGCGGTGTGACACCGCAACTGTGGCAGGCTTCCTCTGCCAGAGATATCAGCCATGGGCAGGTATCGATGATCTCTTTCATATTGCGGTACTGCTGGGTGATGGTAAGAGTTACGGTACCTTCCCCCCATTTTTCATTGAGGATCTCCGTGATATTTGTGAGCGTTTTCTGACGGATCTCAAAAGAAGCGGCATCGTGATCCCGGACAATATACTGAAGCTCAGCCTGGGAAACATCTCCTTTCATGGAACACAGATGGAAAAATCCTTCGTAATTATCTGTATTCCTGGGAGTATCTGCCGCCGGAAGCATGGAGTTAAATTCCATGGCAACGAGGGCTGCGTTGATCATAGTATTTTGGGAAGAACCGGGATGTACATTAACACCCTGGAAGGTTATTTTTGCACTGCAGGCGTTAAAGTTTTCGTACTGGATCTCGCCTTCCGTATCACCGTCCAGGGTATATGCATAATCCGCACCGAATTTTTTTACATCAAAGTGGGCCGGTCCCATGCCGATCTCTTCATCCGGAGTAAAAGCAACGCAGAGAGGTCCGTGAGGTATTTTTTCCGTAAGGATATGCTCCAGCGCAGTGAGGATCTCTGCAATGCCGGCCTTGTCGTCTGCGCCCAGGATCGTGGTTCCGTCTGAGGTGATCAGGGTACGCCCGGCAAGTGAAGCAAGATGGGGGAACATTTCCGGGGAAAGAGTTCTGCCGCTTGTGCCGAGAGGGAGCTCTTTTCCATCGTAATCTTCTGTGACCACCGGTGTGACTGCATGGTCGCAGAAATCGGAAACCGTATCCATATGAGCGATAAAGCCCAGTGCTTTGCAGTGCTCCAGACCTTCTGTAGCAGGAAGATGTGCATAAACGTAACAGTGTTCATCCAGAGACACATCAGAGATCCCAAGGCCTTTCAGTTCCTCCACAAGAAGCCGGGCCAGGTCAAACTGGCACTGGGAAGAGGGGGAAGAAGAGCTTTCTTCATTGCTGGGGGTGGATATTTTTACATAGGATAGAAGTCGTTGGTATGCTTTCATAGAAGAATATTCCTTTCTGAAAAAATCTATCCGGAACAGGTTATGGCCGCATTTATGAAGCCGTTCTGTTTTTCCGGAGATAATAACAGTATACCACACAGTATCCGTATATTTTCAGAAAAAATATCCCACGATGTGAAAACCTGTGCTATAATCTGTGAGATAATAAAAAACAGGAGGATTTGAGAGTGGAAAAAAGAATCATACAGGTCGAAGAAAAAGTACCTGCAAAGATGCTGATACCGTTAAGTATCCAGCATATGTTCGCCATGTTCGGAGCATCCGTACTGGTGCCATTCCTTTTTGGTATCAGTCCGGCTATTGTGCTTCTGATGAATGGTGTGGGAACACTCCTTTTTATTTTCATCACAAAAGGAAAGGCACCGGCTTATTTGGGCTCCAGTTTTGCCTTCCTTTCACCGGCTCTTCTGGTGATCAGCAAGTATGGATATGAGTATGCTCTTGGTGGTTTCGTTGTTCTGGGTATTGCTGGTATGTGCGTGGCATTGATCGTCCGCCAGTGCGGAACAGACTGGATCGATATCGTGCTTCCTACAGCGGCAATGGGACCGGTAGTGGCACTGATCGGTCTGGAACTTGCGGGAAATGCAGCAAGTACGGCAGGACTTCTGGACGAGAAGGTAGATCCGAAGAATGTGATCGTATTTCTGGTCACACTTGGAGTTGCGGTATTCGGTCAGATCCTGTTCCGGGGCTTCCTTTCTGTGATTCCGATTCTGATCGCGATCATTGTGGGATATGTGGCAGCAGGTGCATGCGGGCTTCTGGATTTTACACAGGTAAGGGAAGCGGCATTTTTGGCTCTTCCCAACTTTACATCTCCGAAATTTAATTTTGAGGCCATTATGACGATCTTTCCGGCATTGCTTCTGGTAACCTCCGAGCATATCGGCCATCAGATCGTAACCGGAAAGATTGTTGGAAGAAATCTTCTGAAAGATCCGGGTCTCCACAGATCCCTGTTTGCAGATTTCTTTTCTACCACAGTTTCCGGATGCCTTGGTTCTGTGCCGACAACTACTTACGGTGAGAACATCGGTGTCATGGCAGTGACAAAGGTTTACAGTGTACAGGTGATCGGTGGTGCGGCAGTGCTTTCTATCTGCTGTTCTTTCCTTGGTAAACTGGCAGCCCTGATCAGTACCATTCCCGGTCCGGTGATCGGTGGGATTTCTTTCCTTCTTTACGGAATGATCGGAACCTCCGGCCTTCGTATGCTGGTTGACAATCACGTGGATTACAGCAAGTCCAGAAATCTGACGCTGACAAGCGTTGTCTTTGTTGTAGGTCTTTCCGGAATTGCCCTGAAGCTTGGAAATGTTGAGCTTACCGGCATGGTGCTGGCATGTGTGGTTGCCATGGCATTAAGCCTTGTATTCTATATTCTGGACAAACTGAAGCTGACCAACGATCAGTGACAGGAAATATATTGCATAAAAAGCAGATGAAGAGGGAAATCTTTTTATCTGCTTTTTTGCATTCAGAGAGGAAAAAGAAATCATGTATGGGAAGCCTTTTGTCGGATTTTCAGAGATCCTGTCAACAAAAAAACAGAGGGATTTTCAAGTATCTTATTGACAATCATTCCGTTTTATAATACTATGTAATACAGAAAACACGAACAAAGGTTCGAATTAAAGGAAACCTGATTAGAAAGAGAATAAAGAATAGGAGATTACATAATGATCAGTGAAGAGAAGCAGAAGGCGCTGGAAGCGGCTCTTGGAAATATTGAGAAACAGTTCGGTAAAGGCTCTGTCATGAAGCTTGGAGATTCCAGTTCCCATATGCAGGTGGAGGCAGTTCCCACAGGATGCTTAAGCCTGGATATCGCCCTTGGTGTAGGTGGTGTTCCCAAGGGACGTATCGTGGAGATCTACGGACCGGAGTCCAGTGGTAAGACAACGGTAGCCTTACATATGGTCGCTGAAGTGCAGAAGAGAGGCGGAATCGCAGGATTTATCGATGCGGAGCATGCTCTTGATCCTGTTTATGCCAAGAGTATAGGTGTTGATATCGACAACCTTTATATTTCACAGCCGGATAACGGAGAGCAGGCGCTGGAGATCACAGAGACTATGGTACGTTCCGGTGCTGTGGATATCGTGATCGTGGACTCTGTTGCAGCCCTGGTCCCCAAGGCTGAGATCGAAGGAGATATGGGAGACAGCCATGTAGGTCTGCAGGCCCGTCTGATGTCACAGGCACTCCGTAAACTGACGGCTGTTATCAGCAAGTCCAACTGCGTGGTGATCTTTATCAACCAGCTTCGTGAAAAGGTTGGAGTGATGTTTGGCAATCCGGAAACTACAACCGGTGGACGTGCGCTGAAATTCTATGCATCTGTCCGTATGGATGTACGCCGTGTGGAAACATTGAAGCAGGGTGGTGAGATGGTTGGAAACCACACCCGTGTGAAAGTAGTTAAGAACAAGGTGGCTCCGCCATTTAAGCAGGCAGAGTTTGATATCATGTTCGGAACCGGTATTTCCAGAGAGGGAGATATCCTGGATCTGGCTGCAGAATGCTCCATCGTAAACAAGAGCGGAGCCTGGTATGCATATGAAGGGGATAAGATCGGACAGGGACGTGAGAATGCCAAATTATTCCTGAGAGAGCATCCGGAGATTCGCGATGAGATCGAGAAGAAGGTGCGTGTACATTATCATCTGGATCCGGCAGATGAGACAGCAGAAGCAGTAGTACAGGCAGAAGATACAGAGAAGGAAGAGTAATCCATGCTGGATCTGGAAGAACGAAACCGTGCAAGAAAGAAAGCCATGCGGCTTCTGGAACATATGGACCGCACAGAGAAAGGCCTGACGGATAAACTCCGTCAGGCTGAATTTTCACCGGAGGCAGTAGAAGATGCCATTGCTTATGTGAAGTCCTATGGGTATATCAACGATGCCCGTTATGCCAGAACCTATATCTCCTTCCGCATGGAATCCAGGAGCCGTCAGAAGATCCTCTCGGAACTTCAGTTAAAGGGTGTGGACCGTCAGATTGCCCTGGATGCCTGGAATGAGATGGAAGAGCTTATGGAACCGGACGAGCGGGAGGTATTACGCAGGACGATCGAGAAGAAATATGCGCCGGACACAGAGCTTGATGAAGGACAGATGCGAAGGCTGTATGGATATCTGGCCAGACGAGCGTTCCGGTATGAGGATATTTCCCATACCCTGGAAGAAATGAACATCCGGGTGAACCGTGATATGGAATAACTCGTTACTGTTCACTGGTAATGTCCCGCGAGGTGTTTTTTGTGAGCGAAGGTCACAGAAAACCCGAGACATACCGCG